>Ga0207933_1000275_pt1 | contig 53642 bp, 43 predicted proteins | sample NGESurdeep092012_4_FD_184488 | JGI IMG/M metagenome (GOLD analysis project Ga0207933, IMG submission 184488) | Arctic peat soil microbial communities from Barrow, Alaska - NGEE Surface sample F53-3 deep-092012 (SPAdes) | ecosystem: Environmental > Terrestrial > Soil > Wetlands > Peat ... | reverse complement strand
GGCGGGCGGACTGAGTTCGTACCGCAGGCCGATGTTTACCGTCAGGCGGCGGCTGAACTTCCAGTCGTCCTGCACGAAAAAGTGCGTATAAGGGGTCCGCAGCGCCAGATAGGACCAGTTCGAAAGGCTCTCCGACGAGGCCGCGCCCAACAGCAGGTCGCCAAACGGGCGCTGTGTATACTCGCCGTTGAAATTGAAGATACCGCTGCTGCGTTGCGAACTCAGGAAGTTCGTCTGCAGCCACCATGCCTGGACCCCGAACTTGATGCTATGCGCTCCCTTGTTCCAGGTCAGATCGCCGGCCAGCTGGCGGTTCTGGGATCCGTCGGTATTGGGAACGTTCGTAACGCCTGTACTCGTCAGGCCGGTCACGGCAATGCTGGAGAATCCCGGATAACTCGTGCTAACACCCGGAATCCCGACAGAGTTCAAACCCTGGGACGGGAAGAAATTGTGCCAGAACAAGTCGTTCCATCCCACGTGGACGGAACTAATCAGGCTGGACGACCAGACACGGTTATCTACCAGGACAAAACTCCGGCTGTTGGTATTCTGCGCGCCGGAGCCGTTGTAATAGTTGCCCTGTGCGTCGGGCGGCAGGGTTGAGACCACCGCATCGTCCGACACTTGCGCACTGTACCGGAAGTAAAGGTTATGCCTGTCGCTCAGGATCTGGTCCACGCGAAAGTCCCACCGGTTGAGATTCTGATTCTGCGGCCCGGCATACACATAGTTATTGGTCGCCGCTGCCGTTTGCGGCAGTGGCAGGTAGCCCAGAATCTTTTGCGCCGCGGGATCGATCATGCTCGCGGGAATCAGATTTCCGGCAAACGGCGCGCCCGAGTATGGGTTGGTAATCGCGCTCGCGAACTGTCCTGTCCTCTGACCGGCGAGCGGGAGCGTGTCGACGGTCGTGCTCGTCTGCCGGATGAGTCCGATTTCGAAATCGCCGAAGACGAACGTCTTGTTGCGCACGACCGGCCCCCCGGCCGCCCCCCCGAATTGATTCCGCTTGTAAGGAGATTTGTAAGTTGCAAAGAAGTTCTTCGCGTCCAGCGCTTCGTTCCGGAGATATTCGAAAGCGGAACCGTGAACCGCATTGGTGCCGGACTTCAATGCCACGCTGACCACCCCCGATGACGAGCGGCCATACTCCGCTGAGTACCCGTTAGTGACCACCTTGAACTCCTGGATGGCATCGACCGAGGGTTTGATGACCTCTTTCTGGCCGGAGTGTCCCGTGGTGATCTGCTGGTTATTGTTGTCCAGGCCATCCAGCAGAAAGGCCGCCTGGCTTCCGGCCTGTCCACCCACGCTGATGCCCCCGTTGCTGCCATTCGCAGGGATCGTGCCGGAGGAGAGCGCGGCGAGCTGCAAATAATCCCGCCCGTTCAGCGGGAGTTCCTCGATCTGGCTGTTGGTGATGACGGTGCCAACCGTTGAATCCGATGTTTGCAGCAGTGGCGCCGCCGCCTCCACGTTGACGGATTCAGTCACCTGCCCGATCTCCAGCGTGGCGTCGATTTGCCTTACATCGCCAATGTTTAAAGTGATGCCGCGCTGGCTGAAACGCTTGAAGCCCTCCGCTTCCACGCTGAGCGTGTACTCGCCCAGGCGCAGTGGCGGCGTGCGGTACTGGCCCCGTTCATCCGTGAGTACCGCCGTTCGCGCGTTTGTCGCGAGATGGGTCAAAGTGACGGAAGCTCCCGCTATGCTCGCCTGGCTCGTGTCGACCACCGTCCCGACAACCACGGCGTCGCTGCTCTGTTGCGCGAAGACCTTCGGCATGCACGCGAGCAGAATCGCCGTCGCAAGGCTGAAAGCGATGTGCTTCCTGAAAAAACCGGCAAAACTCGCGTATGTAAACATAAACTATACTATTCCTATCGAGATTATGCACATCAGGTTGGGCCTCTGTCAATGGGAAACTATATTAAATCTATCTAGAATTATATGATTACGTAATTTCCACTGGCCTCTTGACCTTGATTCGTTAAATATGTATTCTAAATACATATTCAGCGGAGGCGCCCTCATGCGAAAGCGAACCCTGTTCCTCGGTGCTCTGAGTCTGTTGCTCGCGTCAGGAATCGCGGCCATACTCGCGGGTGCGGATCCAAACACATGGATTCCCATCGACGATCCCGCCATCCAGTACGGTGACGGCCCGGTCGACGACGCAATCACCCGCCTCAGCGCTCAACTCGACAGCGGCAAAGTGAAGCTTCAGTACGCTCAGGGAGGCCTGGGCTATCTGCCCGATCTCCTGAAGAAGCTGGGAATCAACGTCGATTCGCAGATGCTGGTTTTTTCGAAGACCAGCTTTCAGAACACCAAAATCTCCCCGCAGGCGCCCCGGGCGTTGTATTTCAACGACAATGTGGCCGTCGGTTCCGTGCAAAACGGCGACGTGCTCGAAGTGGCGACACTGGACCCCAAACAGGGCATCGTCTTCTATACGCTCGATGTCAAGGAGGACCCCAAACCCACCTTTTACCGGCGCAGCGATTGTCTGCAATGCCATCAGGGCATCAACACCATTGGCATTCCGGGCCTTCTGGTGACGTCCGTATATGCGTCGGGAGACGGTACACCCGCCTTCCGCGGTTCCAATATCGAAACGGACGACCGCACCCCGTTCGAAGAGCGCTGGGGAGGCTGGTACGTCACCGGCACCCACGGCTCACAGCGAAATATGGGTAATGCGATGGCGCACGATTCCTCTCACCCGAGGGATCTGGACTATTTCGGCACGCAAAACGTCACCAGTGTGGCGAAGAAATTCCCGTCGGAGAAGTACATGGCGCCCACCAGCGATATCGTTGCGCTCATGGTGCTGGAACATCAGGCACGCATGACCAACCTCATCATCCGCGCCGGTTGGGAGGCGCGCGTGGGACATACCGAACAGGTCGACGCCGATGTCGAAAACCTTGTGACGTACATGCTTTTCACGAACGAAGCCAAACTATACGACCCCATTCAGGGGGTCTCGGCCTTTACCACGACCTTCCCCCGGCGCGGACCCAGGGACTCGAAGGGACGCTCGCTGCGCGACTTCGATCTTCAGACGCGCCTGTTCAAATACCCCATGAGCTACATGATCTACAGCGAAGCGTTCGATGCGATGCCCGGCGTCGTGCGCGAGAAGGTCTACCGGCGGCTCTACGATGTCCTGAGCGGTAAAGACCAGAGCAAGCCCTTCGCGGACCTCTCCCCGGCAGACCGGCTTGCCATTCTCGAGATTGTGCGGGACACCAAACCGAACCTTCCCGCGTATTGGAAAACAGGGACTCCTTAAAGTTGTGAACCTCACTCTCCACGCCGATTATTCCCTGCGGGTACTGCTGTATCTCGCGGAGCACAGGGATCGTCCCGTATCCACGCGGGAGATCAGCGAGGCTTACGGGATCTCCCGGCACCATCTGGTCCGGGTCGTGCAAACGCTGCATACGCATTCGTTCGTGACGGCTTCGGCGGGCCGCGACGGCGGGCTCGCGCTGGCGCGAAATCCCGCTGAAATCAATATCGGGCAGGTGATCCGCAAAAGCGAACCCGGCTTTCGGATTGTGGAGTGTTTCGACCTCGCCTCAAACACCTGCCGCATCGTCTCCGTCTGTAAGCTGCGCGGCGTTCTCGCCCTGGCCCTGGAATCGTTCTTTCAGGTGCTCGATGCCTATACGCTGGCCGACGTGGTGCGCATGAGCGCCGGACAACGGTTGTCTGACTTTCTGCCTCTTGATGCGATAAGCTCGACTGGATGAGCGCTCCTGCCGCCATGCGCGGCGTTACTCCGGTGGATAAGCATGCCGCTTACAACCGGACCCGGCTGTTCGTGGTCAGTCTGCTGGCTTTGTTTACCGCGGGAGCCGGCGCGGCGCTCCGCTCGAACATCGCGGGCGACCTGCAACGCATTTTCTTCGACCCCATCGATAAAGCCCACTCGGCGGAAATGATCGGCGCCGTCCTCGGCGTCCCGTTCCTCGGCTATGCCTTCACCATCGCCATCGGCAGCCCACTGCTCGACGCCATCGGCATGGGCGTGCTCTTGCCGATGTCGGGCGTCCTGTTCATTGCGGGCACGCTGATTATCCTCTTCGCAGGCAGCCTCGCCATCGTGACGAGCGTTTATACCGTGATCTGGCTGGGCGCGGTGGTTACCGGAATCGGCTGGGGCCTGGTCGAAACCGTCATTAACCCCCTCACCACCACGCTTTACCCGGATGATAAAACCGCCAGGCTGAACACTCTCCACGCGTGGTGGCCGGGCGGTCTCATTGCGGGCGGTCTGCTCGGTATCGGGATGGGCGCGCTCGGCGTGGGGTGGCAAATCAAACTGGCGAGCGTGACGATCCCCGCGGCGCTGGTGGTAATCCTCTGCATCGGCGTGAAGTTTCCCCCGACGGAACGCGCGGCCGCGGGCGTCCCGATGGGCGCGATGTTTAAGGAACTGCTTAAGCCCATGTTCCTGGTTCTGTTCTGCTCCATGTTCCTGACGGCCGCTTCGGAGCTTGCGCCCGGCCAGTGGGTGGATCTCGCCCTCACCCGCACCGTCGGCATGCGCGGCATCTGGCTGCTGGTTTATGTCAGCGGCCTCATGTTCGTGATGCGCCACTTCGCCGGACCCGTGGTGCGCAGGCTTTCGCCCATCGGCCTGTTGTGGGTTTCCTGTCTGCTGGCCTCCGCCGGGCTCTTTGCGCTGAGCTTCGCCAATTCGCCGGTCACCGGTCTCCTCGCCGCGACGGTCTGGGGGACTGGCGTCTGCTACCTGTGGCCAACCATGCTCGCGACCGCGGCGGAGCGCTTCCCCCGCGGCGGCGCGTTGCTCATCGGGCTGATGGGCACTGCGGGAACGCTTTCCATCACCTTCGTTCTGCCCGCCATGGGCCAGATCTTCGATTCGAAAAAGCTCCAGCTATCGGGCGGCGCCGCCGCGTTCAATGCCCTGCAGCCCGGCCCGGCTCTCGAAAAAATTCTCGGCATCGCCGCCCAGGCGTCGTTCCGGGCGGTAGCGATTCTACCCGCCATCCTGTTGCTGGTTTTCGGTGCGATCTGGTGGGGTGACCGATGGTGGTATGACCGTTCCGAAAGAAGCGTCTGACGCCGCTCGTCTCACGGCTGCGTTTATTTCTTCCGCTCGATAACTCCCGAATCCACCGTTTCGCCGGTTCGCGAAATGGTCTGGAAGTAAAGTTGATCTCCCGCGATTTCAACCAGCATGAAACTTCGATCCGTATCGAAACCTTTCGCCATATCCCCCGACTGTTTCAATCCGTGAAGGCGCAGTTCTCCGGAGTTGCCCAGTACGAAGTATTGAATCCCGTTATGCGGCTTGATCCGTTCGTAAACGTGTTCATGCCCGGAGAAAACCACGTTGACGCCGCTGCTGTCGAGCAACGGTTCCAGCCTTGTCCGCAAATCCACGTCAGGCCCGTGATACTTGCCGTCCGAATATAACGGATGATGAAAGTAGCAGATCTTCCAGTCGGAGTCCGAACCCGCCAGTTGCTTTTTCAGCCAGTCGAGTTGCACCGGATCCATGTAATTACTATCCAGCGCAAAGAACTCCGCGTTGCCCTTCCGGAAGTCGTAATAGCGTTTCTCATCCATGTTGAACGGCTTGTAAAAGCGCTCATTCGGGTTATCGTGGTTGCCGAGCGAAGCATAAAATTTGACCCCCGCGTCCAGCAGTGGTTTGTATGGATCCTCGAACTTCTTCTTCATACCGGCGACACTCTCGCCGCCGTAGATGTTATCCCCCAGCATAATGACAAAATCGAACCCGGTCTTTTCGCGATACTCCGCCATGAGCCGGGCGATGTCATATTGCTCTTTTCCCCCTGTGCCATTGTCGCCAATCACGGCAAACCGGACGGACCCCGGCTTCAGCGGAAGCCGCACATCCTCCGCTCCTGCCGCGGCGCCGGCGAATGCGGACGTCAGGGCGAACAGGCAGACGACGGTTCGGCTATGAGAAAACATTCTCGATGAGATCAATCGTCACGCTCGCTTTTGTATCCAGAAGAATCAGGTCGCGGCCCGTTACCCGGTACTCTATCCCGCGAGGCAAACGGGGAAGGTTCAGCAATAACGAAGGCGGCATCGACTGCAGAGGAACATTCGCCGGGTAGCTCTCGTTGACGTGCAAATGCAACTGCACCGGTTCGGCGTGTTGCAGGCTCTCCGCAATGCCTTTCCCGGCGGGCCGCATCGACATGCCGATCAGACGCCGGATCTCTGCCGCGATTGCGGGCGTGAAAATATCTCCGGGCCGCGCGTCTTTCCGCGCGTTGACCACGCCCCGGGCAAGCTCGTGTTGATAGCGCGAAATCGTCTCCTGCGAGCGAGTCGTCTTGAGCGGAGCCATTGTCGCCTCAATGCTCTTGCGCAATTGAACGTAATTGGCCACGCGCTTTTCGAAGTCCTGAACGATTGCGGAATCGGCGTTGACCGCGGCCCGCCCGGCAGGCCCGCAAACCAGCAAACAGCAAAGAAGAACCGGTAGCTTGCTCATGTCTTCGACGCTTCGTCGTGCCCTCCCACGGCTTCTTCCACGAAATCCCGCACCACTTGCCGCACCGCGTCCTTCACCGCGTCTCTCACCGTCTCTTCGATTGCCTCATGGTCCAGATTCACGTCGGGCCGCGCTCCCGCCAGCTCCCGCACCGTCGTCTCAACCAGAGGCGTAACCGGACCCAGATCGTTCGCTACCGCCTTAGCCACTTTTTTGGCTACTTTGGCCGCCGATTCGGCCTGCTGCACGCTCTGGTCTTCGTCACCCAGGGCCTTGAGCGCGCCGGACTCCTTCGACTCCCAGTCGCTTTCGAAAGTCTTCGCTATGATGCCGACCACTTTCGGGTCGCGAAAAATGATGCCAACCTCGCGCCGCGCATCCAGTTCGAGCGCCCGCAGACTCTGGCTCCCCACGAATGCCCACGTGCCGTCGCGAACGATCGTGCGCGTGTGCAGCCGTATCGGCAGTGTTTTCGCCGGCGGCAGGGTGCTCCCCTTTCCAGTCAGCTTGCCTATCAGACGGATTGTCACTCCTGCCCGCGCCCGCGCCTCCAGAATTCGGATCATTTCGGGATCGCTGATCTCGGGATCGTAAATCAGCAGCTCCTTCTTCGCGCCCCGGATGAATGTCGCAATCCGCTTGCGCGCATTCACCGGACTCACGACGAACGTGGCGCTGCCCGCCGTGTAGGTGGACCGTTTGGTGTCTGCCTCGAATAATTTCGCCGCTTCCTGCACGTGCGTCTTGTTCGTTGTCACAATGCCAAAGCTGCGGCTTCGCTCCATATCGAGCCAGGTGAAGTTGAAAGCCAGAACGTAAAGCGTCCTGCGATCCACGATCATCATTTTGCCGTGATAGCGAACCAGATCGCTGTCCGTGCGGGCCACCGTGACACCCGCGCCCAGTAGCCTCGTCTCCAGATCGCGCAGATTTTTCTCGCCGCCCCGGTTTGTATAAGCGATCAGCGCGTGGACATGTACACCCCGCGTCACGGCGTTGGCCAGAGCCTTTTCGATCTCTCTCTGATTGAAACGGAAGACCAGAACCTCGATACTCTTCTTCGCGCGATTGATGCCGTTGATTAGCGGCATGAACCCGTCATCCGGCTGAACTAAACACTTCACAATGGGTCTCCCCAAATTCTCTCCCTGTTCCCGCACCGCCGAAAAGGGCGGTCTCCCGCACCTTCCTGCAATTTGGCATCCGTATTGCTTCCAATACGCCCGGAGTGTATTGAATGATCGTTTTTGCCCGGCCGGCGTTCATGCTTTGCCTGATCGGTAGTCTGAGCGTGCCGCTCTTCGCCGCGCCCAAAAAGAGCGGGAAGACGTCGGCGGGTCCCGCCGTCCTCTGGCAGGATCCGGTGGATATTGCCTCGCGCAACCTGATTTATGGCCCTGGAGGCCCCGATAAGCAACCTGTCGGACCCTTCAAATTCATTAAAGAAGATCTCCACGGTACCAATCCCAAGTTTGTTATCAGCGATGCCAATGGCGTGAAATGGAAGCTCAAGCTCGGCGAAGAGGCCCGCCCAGAGACTGCCGCCACGCGCCTGGTATGGGCCGCCGGCTACTTCGCCGATGACGATTACTTCCTTCCAAACCTGAAAATCGACGGCATGCCCGACAACCTGCACAGGGGTCAGGACCAGGTGGAGCCGGACGGCTACACGCACAACGCGCGTCTGAAGCGTTACGTCAGGGATGAAGAAAAGGCCGGCACCTGGAAATGGAAGGATAATCCTTTTACCGGTACCCGTGAATTCAATGGCTTGAGAGTCATGATGGCCTTGATCAACAACTGGGATCTGAAGGACGTCAACAACACCGTGTATAACTCGGACGGGAGGCGGATTTATCTGGTGAGCGACCTTGGAGCAAGCTTCGGCAGCACCGGCCGCAGTGTCACCCGAGCCGGTTCCAAAGGGAATCTCGACGTCTATATGGGCACAAAGTTCATCGGCGCCGTCACGCCCGCCGGAGTGAACTTCAGTTCCCCCAGCCGCCCGGCAATGATTCATATCTTCGAGACGCAGGAATTTGCCTCGCGGATAAATATGGAGTGGATCGGCAAGCAGATTCCGGTTGCCGATGCGCGCTGGATCGGCCAGATACTAGGCCGTCTTTCACCGGAGCAAATCGAGGCGGCTTTCGGCGCCGCCGGCTTCTCGCCAAAGGAAATAGCGGGCTTCACCGGCATCTTACAAATGCGGATCGCGGACCTGAACAAGCTGTAAGTATCCGGGTCAGGCCGCTGCTCGGCGGCCAGTGCGAAGGGAGTCGAATCGTATGAATCGCAAAACACTTTTGATCGCGGGCGGAGTTCTGGTTCTGGCCGCGTTTCTGGCAGGGTTTATCCCGCAGTACGGGAAGGCCCGGGATCTCGGCAGCCAGCTCGATGCGCTTCGGCAGCAACTCAACTCAGAACGCGGGAAGTCGCAAATGGACGAGATCGCACTGCTGTGCGGGTATGTTTACCTCGAAACAAATCTCAGGAATTACGGCCTGGCAAGTCAATACTCAACCACATTCTTCGACCGGGTCCGGGCTATGACAATCCAGGCGCCGGATTCCGGTCGGCAGGCCTTCCGCAAGGCGGCACTGGCGCAGCGCGACCGGATTACGGGAGGACTGGCGAAAGGGGATTCCGGCACCGTGTCGGCGGTGCAGGGTTTGTTTCAGGGCGCGCTCGAGACAGCGCAACGTGAGTCGAAGTAACCGCTCGCCGGGAATCGCCGATTCACGGAGCCTGCGGAGGCTCTCCTGGTGGGACCTGGCGAAACGCATATGCCGCAGAAGTTGGGACGATGAGGTCTTCGGGCAGGCAGCCCGGCTGGCATTCTATTACTTCCTCAGCATGTTTCCCGTCTTGCTGTTGCTGCTTATCTGGCTCGATAAATTCACCGGCACGGCCTCCGCGGGATCTGGTTTGCGAGACACGCTCCTCGGAGCTTTTCAGCAGATCCTGCCGGGCGGAGCCTCGCGGTTAATGGCGAAAACCGTTGGCCAGCTGAATGCCGGAGCCGTTATCGGCGCAGGCGCTGTTTACGCGGCGGCGGGCTCGGCCTGGGGCGCCTTCAATGGCACCTGGGCCATGATGACCGGGCTGAACAAGGCATATGAGGTAAAAGAAGAGCGGCGGTGGTGGAAGGTGTTGGGGATCGCGTTGGGTTTGACGGCTTCATTGGCGATCATGGGTATCGCTGCGCTCGGGGCAATCCTCTTCGGCAACGTGGTCTGGGAGAGGATTGGCCGGCACTTTGGAATCGATCGACCCCCGGTCCTCTGGCGCATCGTCCAGTGGCTGGTGACAGCCCTGCTGTTGCTCTTCTCGTTCGCTTTGGTTTATCGTTTCGGTCCCAACCTGAGGGATCGGCAATGGCGCTGGAGTTTCCCGGGCGCCGTCGTCGCCGTAACGTTATGGGTTGCATCCGCGCTTCTGCTGCGTTTCTATCAGAATCAATTCAGTTCCCAAAGAATCTACGGAGGTCTGAATGCGGTGGTTGAGCTTCTGCTGTGGCTATATTTAACAGGCGCGGCTATCTTTATCGGCGGCGAGGCCAATTCTGAGATTGAGAAGGTCGCGGCAAAAGGCCCTCGCACGGACGGCGGGGGTCACGGGGAACGACGCAGCGGTGGCAAGGCCAGTCCGAAGGGTTAGTATCCGTTAAACATGCGCCCTCGCGCAATTCTGAGCGCGATTATTGCAAAGCCCCAAACTGAATCTCATACAACTCGGAATACAAGCCTCCGGTCGCGGTCAGCTGGTCGTGGGTACCGCGCTCCACCAGCTTGCCGTCCTGCACGACAAAAATGATATTGGCGGAACGAATCGTCGACAACCGGTGCGCGATCACGATGGAAGTCTTGCCCTTCATCAATCGGTCGAGCGCCTCGAATACCAGCTTTTCCGATTCCGCGTCCAGCCCCGAACTCGGTTCGTCCAGAATCAAAATCGGCGTATTCCGGATGACCGCGCGCGCAATCGCGATCCTCTGGCGTTGCCCCCCGGAAAGAGTCACGCCCCGCTCCCCGATCGGCGAATCGTAGCCCTTCGGCATTTTTTCGATAAACTCGCTGGCATTGGCGAGTTCCGCGGCCTTCACGATTTCCGCGCGGCTCGCGCCGGGCTTTCCGTAAGCGATGTTCTGCCAGACGGTCCCCTGGAACAGCACCGTCTCCTGCAACACCACGCTCATGTGCTCGCGTAACGACCGTTGCTGCAGGCGGCGCACGTCCACGCCATCGATTTTCACAACTCCCGAAGTGGGGTCGTAAAGTCGGGGAATCAGGCTGATAATCGTAGTCTTCCCCGCGCCGGTCGGACCCACGAACGCCGCCGTCTGCCCGGGCTCGATCCGGAAGCTCATATCCTGTATCGTCGGACATTTCGGATCGTAACCGAACGTGACATGGTCGAACTCAATATCGCCCTTCAGGCGGGTGACCTTCTTCGCCCCTGGCTGGTCTTTAACCCCGCCCTGTACGTCCAGAATCTCGCGAATTCTCTCATATCCTATTGCCGCTTTGGAATAAGCGTCCGTCATTTTCGACAAGTCCTGCATCGGCTTGTACATCTTGCCCAGATACCAGATAAACAAGACCAGCGAACCCGCCGAAAGACTGTCCGCGAGCACCATGCGGGCCCCGAACCACAACACCAGCCCGGTCCCGGCCGCCACGATCACTTCCACCAGAGGCGAGAGTTTCGCCTTTACGCCGCGCGCGCGCAAAGCGATCTCGACATTCTCCAGGCTCTCTTCCTCAAGGCGATGGACTTCATAATCCTCGCGCGCAAAAGCCTTCACCACCCGCATGGAAGAGAGCACTTCCTGCAGCACCGAGGCGATCTCGCCCTCCTTCTTGCGTACCTCCCGCGCCGCCTTTTTGATGCTGCGCGTGTACTTGAACACCACGAGCGCGAGCAACGGCGTCACCGAGAGCGCAATCAGAGTGAAGCGCCAGTTGATGAAAAACATCACGCCGACCATTCCGACGAGAGTCAGAACGTTGATCAGGGCATCGAGAAGGCCCGACGTGATGAAGGTCTGGATGGAATCGATATCGCTCGTCACCGTGCTGATCAGGTCGCCCGTGCTCTTCTGATCGTGATACGCGAGAGACAGCCGCTGAATGTGGAAGTAAAGCGTTTGCCGCAGATCGTGCATCACCCACTGGCCCACGCTGGTTGTCAGCAGCTTTTCCGCATACGCGCAGGCCGCGCCGAAGACCGCAATCACCATCACGGCGATGGCCGCCATCTTGATAATCGCCAGTTTGTCGGTCCCCGCGACCGAGAGGATCAGATTGTTGAGCCACCCCGATGCGGGCTTCGATTTCAGGACGTTATCGAGAACGACTTTCAGCGGAACCGGGCCGAGCAGATTGGCTACGGCATCGCCAACGGCCGCGAGAGTACCGAGTACCAGCGCCTTCGCGTGCGGCCTGAGGAGTTCGCGAATGGTTACTTTTCGGTCGGGCGGCCCGGTTGTTGTTGTTGTCAAATGAGTCCCGAACCGTGATAAGCAATCCGGTTTCCAGAACGCAGGCCGGGATTTACTCCTTCTTCTTCACCGCGGCCCGGCACTGGTTGTTGTTAATGAAGATATCCGTGTTGTAGTCCTGCTTCAACCGGACCTGCTTGCCATCGGGCCTAGCGACCCAGATGTACTTCTCGTCGTAACGCAACGGGACTGTCTGGCCTTCCGCCGTCCAGGGAATCCATGATTTGTGAGCTTTGGTCAGCAGGTTCGCCGACGAATCCTGCCAGTTCATCGCCGGAACCTTCTGATAGCCGATCAGAATTTTATCGCCCGCTTCGAAGCAATAATAATAGGTGCTCGCTCCGAAAAGACAATTGGAACAGAGGTATTCGTTGTGATCGAGCAACTGTGCCTGAACCTCCGGCTTCTCCGGAGCCGCGCCAAACAGGATGGCGCCGGAAAAACTCATCGCGAGCGCTATCGGAATCAGAACGAAAAATCTGCGGGCCGTTTTCATTACTTCCATGTTAACCTGTTTGCTATTCTGCCCTCATGCCCGTGAAAGTTGGTATCAACGGCTTCGGCCGTATCGGCCGTAATGTCGTTCGCGCAGCCCTGCACACCCCTGAAATCGAATTCGTGGCTGTGAACGATCTCACCGACACGAAGACGCTCGCTCATCTGACAAAGTACGACTCCGTACTCGGCACGTTACCCGAGGAAGTCAGAGTCGAGGGCGATTCCATCCTCATCGGAGACCGCCGGATCAGGGTTTTCGCCGTGAAAGATCCGGCCGAACCCGACTGGGGTTCGCTCGGCGTCCAGGTGGTGGTTGAATCCACGGGCCGTTTCACGGACGGTAAGGAAGCAGCGAAACACCTCCGCGGCACGGTGAAGAAATGTATCATCTCGGCGCCCGGTAAAAACGAGGATGTAACCCTCGTGCTGGGAGTCAACGAAGCCGCGTACGACCCCGCGAAACACAACGTCGTTTCGAACGCCTCCTGCACCACCAACTGTCTCGCGCCGGTCGCCAAAGTCCTGCACGAAAAGTTCGGCATCCTGAAGGGATCGATGACCACGATCCACAGCTATACGAACGATCAGCATGTGCTCGACTTCCCGCACAAAGATCTGCGGCGCGCCCGCGCCGCCGCGCTCAACATGATTCCCACTACCACCGGCGCCGCCAAAGCCATCGGCCTCGTGCTGCCGGAGCTGAAAGGCAAGCTGGACGGGTATTCCATGCGCGTTCCCACCCCGGATGTTTCCGTTGTGGATCTGGTCGCGGTCCTTGCCAGGAAGACCACCGATGTCGAGGTTAATGCCGCTTTCAAAGCAGCGGCCGAGGGCGAGTTGAAGGGTATTCTCGCTTACACCGAAGATCCCGTGGTGTCGACCGACATGCTGCATAACTCCAATAGTTCGATTGTCGACAGTCAGCTGACGAAAGTGATCGATGGCGATCTGGTGAAAGTCGTCTCCTGGTATGACAACGAGTGGGGTTACTCGTGCCGGATTAACGACCTGATTTTATTCCTGGCCGCCAAAGGTCTTTAGATTTTCCGTATCTAACTGAGCGGTAAAGGTTTGTAAAACGGAGGTGTATCCGGTGGAAGGCCGTAACCCTGGCATCGCGGACTTCACCTTCCACTCCATGAAAACAACTCTCCTGGCCCTCATGGCCATTCTCTGCATCTCTTTTGTTGCCCTGGCCGCCGATGCAAGCGGTAAGTGGACCGCCGAAGTTCCCGGCCGCAATGGCAACCAGACGATCACGTTCGATCTCAAGGCTGAAGGCGGCGCCCTCACGGGTACCATTACCACCACGCGCGGCGCAACTCCCATCGCGGACGGCAAGGTCGATGGAGACACCATCACCTTCTCGCAGTCATTCCCGGGACGGGATGGCGGTCCGCCGAACAAGCAGACTTACACGGGCAAGGTCGGCGCGGACAACATCGAATTTACCCGCGACAACGGCCGCGGCCCTATAACCTTCACGGCGAAAAAGCAATAAGGGAACTTTCCCGGGCGTATTCGTCATATAGTTAGAGACCGGTTCGCGAAGGTCAAAAGGATTCGGGGATGTTTCGCATAACAGGGTTGTTTTTGATCTTCGCGGCACTGGCCTGCTGCGCGACGCAGAGCGGGCTCGTGCGTTCCGGCGGCCAGGCGATTCCCGGAGCCGCGGTCACCGCGGTTTGCGGCACGGATAAACTCACCACGGTAACCGACGATGCAGGGCAATTTGCGCTGGGCGGCCTGCCCGCGACGCCCTGCAAATTCTCCATCGCGATGTTCGGTTTTGAGCCCTCGGAGCGCGATGTCACGGCGTCGGGCACGGTTCAAACTTTCGATCTTCAGTTGCAGACGCGTGCCACGCTCCCGGCAACTCCCGGGGCGGCGCCGGTGCGGCAGGCAGCCGCGGCGCCGCAACCACCTCAGCGCGGACCCGGGCGTGGAGGCCCCGGCCGCGGCGGTCTTGCGGGCGGGCGTGGCGGATTCCCGGGCGGCCGTGGCGGTCGCGGCGGCGCGGGCGGTTTCCAGAGTCTGAGCCTGACTCAGAATGCCGAAACTCCCTCCGACAGCGGCGATAGCGGCGACATTGCGCCATCCCTGCCCGGAGGTTCTGACGACGCGGGCGGTTCGAACGAAGCGTTTCTCGTCAATGGAAGCCTCAGCCAGGGCGTGCAGGCGCAGCCGGGCGATAATTTCGGACTGGGCGGCCCTGGCGGATTGGGTTTTGGACAGCCTGCCGGCCTTGGCACGGCGGGAAATCCGTTCGGCAGCGAAACTACCGAGGCCGTTCCTCAAGCTGCGGGCGGACCCGGTGGAGGCCGTGGCGGTGGCGGTTTTGGCGGCGGTGGACGTGGAGGAGGGCGTGGTGGTGGACGGGGCGGACGCGGCGGCCGGCCCCCGAATCGTAATGCCCAGTTCGGCAACCGGATCAATCGCGGCCGCGGCCGGGGCTTTTCGGGAAGCGCCTATTACACGGTCGGAAATGCCGTTCTAAACGCCCGGCCCTATTCGTTCACTTCCCCCACAACTTTGACCGGTGGCGAGGTGCCTAAAGCCGCATACGCTGCCAATCGTTTCGGATTTTCGGCCGGCGGCCCGCTCGTCATCCCGCACATTTCGAGCGGCGACAAAACTTTCTGGTTCGTGAACTATACCGGGAGCCGTTCGAAAAATGGTTATGACAAGGTGTCCACGGTTCCGACGCTTGCGGAAAGATCGGGCGATTTCTCCGCCGTCGGCGGTAGCGTCATTCCGTCCAGTATGCTCGATCCCACGGCGGTAAAGCTCCTCGGGTATATCCCTCTGCCGAACGCGCCCGGGCTGAGAAATAACTATCAGTTGATTGGCGCCAACCCATCGAATAACGACAATCTGACGACTCGCATTAACCAGACTCTCACCGCGAAAGACGGGCTCGACGTCAATTTGAGCTACCAGCACCGGAGTTCGGATACGATCCAGAACTACGGATTTGCCGATCCCACCCACGGGTATGGGCTGAGTTCTTCTTTGACGTACCGGCGTACGATCAGCCGTACATTGATCAACAGCCTGGCGTGGAGTTTCAGCCGCAATCTGAGCCAGACGCTCTCGGCATTTTCCTACGGCCCGAACATCGAGCAGGAATTGGGAATCACGGGCGTTTCGCCCACGCCCGCAACCTACGGGCCACCCACGATTTCGTTCACCAACTACACCTCGCTGAGCGATCAGACGCCTTCCCTGAGCCGTGTGCAGACGTCCGCGGTCAACGAGTCGCTGATCCAGATTCAGGGCAAACAAACCATCACGTATGGCGTTGGTTTCCAGCGCCGGCAGAACAATACGCTCAGCGACAGCAACGCCCGCGGCACCTTCAACTTTACGGGCTTCTCGACCGGTAACGATCTTTCCGATTTCCTGCTGAATATTCCCTATCAAACCTCGGCGGTGAACTATCTGAACGGCAACAACGCCCGCTACCTGCGCGAAACCACCGTCAGCGCTTTCGCCACCGACGATTACAGAATGCTCTCCAATCTGTCGATCAACGCCGGCCTGCGCTGGGAGTATTTCGCGCCTTATACCGAGAAGAACGGGCAGATGGCGAACCTGGACTATATTCCCGGATCCCTGGCTACGCCCCAGGTAATGACCGGGCAGACGATCAAGCCCGATTACAAACTCTTCTCGCCGCGCATCGGGATTGCGTGGAAGCCCTGGAAATCGCGGCAGCTCGTGGTCCGCAGCGGCTATGGCATCTATTTCAACGGCGGCGTCTACGGCCAACTGGCTTCGAACCTGGTCGGGCAGCCGCCCTTTACCACCACCACTCAGGTGTTTCAGAGCACGGCCACTCCCCTGACGCTTCAGAACGGCTTTCCTCCGGTGGCTTCCAATTCGATCGCCAACACGTTCGCGGTGGACCCGAATTACCGGCCCGGTTACGCTCAAAACTGGACGGCATCCATTCAGCAGACATTCGGCAGATCGTATGTTTTCTCGGTCGCGTATAACGGCATCAAGGGCACGGATCTCGACGTTCAGCAACTGCCGAACCGGGCGCCGCTGGGCACTCCGGCGCTGGCCGTGCAGAGCAGTCTGCCGATTCCGAACGCCACGGAATTCACTTACGACAGTTCGGTGGGAAATTCGACCTACAACGCCGCGCAGGTGCAGATGCAGCGGCGCTTTGCCCGCAACGCATCCTTCGGCATTCTCTACACGTTCTCGAAAGCGATTGACGATTCTTCCTTTCTGGGTGGAGGGCCGGTGCTGATCCCGAACGACCTTACCGCGGAGCGGGCGCTCTCCCCAACCGATCAGCGGCATGTTCTGCGGGTCAATTACAACTACCAGTCGCCCATTGGCAACACTCGGACAGGCAGTGTAGCCTCGCTGCTGCGAGGCTGGACCGTGGCCGGCACCCTGAACGCGACCTCCGGCACCCCATTCACGGCCGTTGTAAATGGCGACCCCTCCGGCACGGGCTACACCGGCAATGCCCGCGCGGAAGCAACCGGTGCCCCGGTCACTTCCGGTTCGGGCTATTTCAGCACGGCGGCATTTATCGTGCCTGCTACCGGAACTTTCGGGAACGCCGGCCGCGATACCATCCCGGGCATCGCCAATTTCTCGCTGAACGCATCGTTCTTCCGCTCGTTCCGGATCGACGACAAGCGGCGGATCGAGTTCCGGATCGACAGCACGAATCCGATTAATCACGTGAATGTCACGTCGATCAACACGACAGTGAATTCCATTCAATACGGCTTGCCGACGAACGCCGGAGGCATGCGGACGATGACGGCTACAGTGAGGCTGAGGTTCTAAATGAAACGCTTGCTCTTTATTCCCGCGCTGTTCCTGCTGTTTGCCAGTATGGAGGCGCAGGAGCCGACCTTCAAATCGAGTACCAGTCTCGTCATCATCGATGCGAACGTGAGAGACCGGTCCGGGAAAGTGATTCCCGATCTGAAGAAGAGCGACTTCACGCTGCTTGAAGACGGCAAACCCCAGACAATTTCCGTATTCGAATTTCAGAAACTGGAGGGCGATACGCTGCTGGCGCCGGTACCGGCCACCAGAGCTGTCGCCGAGTCCGGGACGGCCGTGCCCGTCCCGCGCAGGGCGGAGGTCAATGCCCCAACCACCGTTACCGCCGCGCCCGTCATCCGTTATCAGGACCGCCGCCTGGTGGCCATGCTGTTCGATTACAGCAGCATGCAGATTCCCGAACAGAACCGTGTGCAGGAGGCCGCGCTGAAGTTTATTCGCGAACAGATGAAGCCGGCCGATGTGGTGGCGATCCTCTATGCGGGCACCGGGCCGTTGAAAATGGTGCAGGATTTCACGACGGATAAAGACCGTCTGGAAGAAGTGATCAACGGCTTCCAGCTTGGCGCGGCGAGCGAGCTGGCCGGGGCAGCCGGTAACGGCGGCGACAGCACCACCGGCGAAGACACTGGCACGGCGTTCAACGCCGATGAAACCGAATTCAATATCTTCAATACCGACAAGGAACTCCTGACGCTCGAAGCCGCCGCGAAGATGCTGGCGGCATTCCCGGAGAAGAAAGCGCTTCTCTATTTTTCGAGCGGCATCACGCAGTCGGGCTTCGATAACCAGGCTTCTCTCGAAAAGGCAGTGAACACGGCGAAACGTTCCAATGTGGCGTTTTATCCGATCGACGCGCGCGGTCTGGTGGCGTCGGCGCCGGCGGGCGATGCGAGCGCGGCGGCTTCGCGCGGGACCAGTTCCTTCACCGGAGCCCAGATGCAGAGCCAGCGCGACAGTTTCAGCAAATCGCAGGAAACGCTTTCCACCCTCGCCGCCGATACGGGCGGAAAGCTCTATGTGGACGACAACGACCTCGCGCTCGGAATGCAGAAAGCGCGCGACGATATCGCGAGCTACTACATCATCGGCTACTACAGCACCGACGTCAAAATGGACGGGAAATATCGCCGCGTGGAGGTCAAACTCAACAAAGACATTCAGGCGAAACTGGATTACCGCGGCGGTTATTTCGGCGAGAAGGAATTCAAGAAGTTCACTTCGGCCGACAAGGAAGATCAACTGGCGGCGGCGCTGCTGCTGGGAGATCCGTTGACCGATCTTTCGCTCACCGGCGAACTGGATTATTTCCGCCTGGCGCGGGATCGCTATTTCGTTCCGTTTTCGGTGAAGATCCCGGGCTCGGAAATCGCACTGGCCAAAAACAGGGGCAATGCGCAAACGGAGTTCGATTTCATCGGACAGGTGCGCGACGAACACACGAAGGTTGTGGCGGCGGTGCGCGATGCCATCAAGATCAAGCTGAGCGAGAAGACGGCGGCACAGCTCGCCGCCTCGCCGATGGCATATGACACCGGGTTTACGCTGCCTCCGGGCAAGTATACGTTCAAATTTCTGGCCCGGGAAGACGAAACGGGCAAGATGGGAACTTACGAAACGAAGTTCACCGTTCCCGATCTGGCGCCTGACCGGGCGGCGCTCAAAACCAGCTCCGTGATCTGGAGCAATCAGCGCCAGCAGCTGACCGATTCCCTGGCCTTCGCCGACAACAAAAAGAAGCTGGTGGAAGCCGATCCGCTGGTGCAGGACGGGCGGAAGCTTATTCCCAGCATTACGCACGTATTCCGCAAAGATCAGAACCTGTACGTCTACCTGGAAGTCTACGATCCGGGCGTAGCGCAGGATAAACCGAGCGTGGCCGCGACGCTGTCTTTCTACCGGGGCAAGACGAAGAGCTTCGAATCCCAGCCGGTCAGGCTGGATGCGTTTGCGGCGAAACGGGCGCAGACGCTGCCGATCGAGTTCCAGACGCCACTGGCGCAACTGGCGGCGGGGCGCTACACCTGCCAGGTAAACATCGTGGATGAGCACGGCCGCAAGTTCGCGTTTGCGCGGACGGATATTGTCGTACTCCCGAATCAAAAACCCGCGGCGTTGTGAATCTCCTGCAGGCTCCAGACACGGATGGGGTCGCGCTGGCGTGAGGCGATGGCTTCGACTACCGCACGGGCTCCGCTCATGGTGGTGATACAAGGGACTCTGTAAGTAATTGCCGCGCGCCGGATCGACTTTTCATCCTCGAACGACAGCGCGCCGATGGTTGTGTAAACCACGAGTTGCAAAGCGCCGGCTTTCAGCAGATCGACCGCATTCGGGCGCCCTTCGTTGACTTTAAAAACCACCCGGCACGGGAGGCCCGCGGCTTGCAGCAACGCCGCGGTGCCGCGCGTGGCAACCAGTTCGAAGCCCAGTTCCGCGAAGCGTTTGCCGATGGGCACGACTTCAGGCTTATAACGGTCGTTCACGCTGATGAAAACCGTGCCTTTTTCGGGCAGAGGCGTGCCCGCCGCCAACTGCGCTTTCGCGAACGCTTCGCCGAAGTTATCGCCCACGCCCATGACTTCGCCGGTGGAGCGCATCTCCGGGCCGAGCGCCGGGTCCACGCCGGGAAATTTATTGAACGGGAAGACCGGCGATTTGACGAACACCAGAGGGACCGGCAGACGGCCGCGATAGTTCGTCACTTCGTGCAGCTTCTTTCCGAGCATCAGTTGCACCGCCAGTTTCGGCAGAGCCACGCCGGTCGCCTTGCTCACATAAGGCACGGTGCGCGAGGCGCGCGGATTCACTTCGAGCACATAGACGACACCGTCTTTAATCGCATACTGGACGTTCATCAGACCGATGACGTTCAACGCACGCGCCAGCTTGACTGTGTATTCCTCAATGGTTTTGATTTCCGATTCGGGGATCGAGACAGGCGGCAGCACGCAGGAACTGTCGCCCGAATGCACGCCCGCTTCCTCAATGTGCTCCATGATGCCGGCAATCAGCACTTCCTCGCCGTCGCAGAGCGCGTCCACATCGACTTCGAGCGCGTCTTCGAGGAAACGGTCGACCAGCACGGGCCGCTCCTGCGAGAAGCTGACGGCTTCGCGCATGTAACGGCGCACGCTGTCTTCGTCGTACACGATTACCATGGCACGGCCGCCCAGCACGTAACTGGGGCGCACGAGGACGGGATAACCGATGCGTTTCGCGATCTCAACCGCCTGATCGGCACTGATGGCGGTGCCATTGGCGGGCGAAGGGATGGCGAGGTCGTCGAGAAGTTTGCCAAATAACTTACGGTCTTCGGCCAGATCGATGTTTTCGGGGTCGGTCCCGATGATAGGCACGCCCAGACGCTTGAGCGGCAGGGCGAGCGTGAGCGGCGTCTGTCCGCCGAACTGCACGATGACGCCATCGGGTTTCTCGACATCCACGATGTTCAGAACGTTTTCGAGCGTGAGCGGCTCGAAGTAAAGACGGTCGCTGGTGTCGTAATCGGTCGAGACGGTCTCGGGATTGCAGTTGACCATGATCGACTCGACATCTTCGCCCTGCAGCGCGAACGAAGCGTGGCAGCAGCAGTAATCGAACTCGATCCCCTGGCCGATGCGATTCGGGCCGCTGCCGAGGATCATGACTTTTTTGCGCGTGCCAGGCGCGGCTTCGCAGGAGGATTCGTATGTGGAATAGAGATAGGGGGTGAAGCTTTCGAATTCCGCCGAGCAGGTATCCACGCGATTGAAAACGGCGGCCACGCCCAGTTCCTTGCGGCGGTTGCGCACTTCGATCTCGGTGGATTTCCAGGCGCCGGCAATCTGCACGTCCGAAATGCCGAGACGCTTGGCACGCAACAGACCGGCACGATCCGCCGTTTCCAGAGAGCCGCCTTCGAGCGACTGCTCGAACTCGACCATCTGCCGCAACTGTTCGAGGAACCAGGGATCGATGGCCGTCATCTCGTGAATCCGCTCGGCCGTGTAGCCGGACCGGAACGCGAACCGCAGGTAATTCAGGCGGTCGGGCGTGGGCGTGATGAGCTTGTGCGGGATCTGTTTGACGTCGAAGGTTTCCGAGCCGAATTTCTTCCCGGTTTCGAGGCTGCGAATGCCTTTGCCCAGAGCCTCCTTGAAGGTCCGGCCGATGGCCATGACTTCGCCGACGGACTTCATCTGAGTGCCGAGAGTCGTATCGGCGCCGGGGAATTTCTCAAACGCCCATTTCGGAATCTTGACGACGACGTAATCGATGGTCGGTTCGAAAGAGGCCGGGGTGACTTTCGTAATATCGTTGCGAATTTCGTCGAGCCGGTAGCCGACGGCAAGTTTAGCCGCGATCTTTGCGATGGGGAATCCCGTGGCTTTCGAGGCCAGCGCGGAACTTCGGGACACGCGCGGATTCATCTCAATGATGACCATGCGGCCGTCTTTGGGGTTGATGGCGAACTGCACGTTCGAGCCGCCGGTATCGACACCGATTTCGCGCAGGCAGCGGATGGCGCCATCGCGCATCATCTGATATTCGCGATCGGTTAACGTCTGCGCCGGGGCGACGGTGATGGAATCGCCGGTGTGGACGCCCATCGGATCGAAATTCTCAATGGAACAGACGATGATGACGTTGTCGGCGAGATCGCGCATGACTTCGAGCTCGAACTCTTTCCAGCCGAGCGCGCTCTCTTCGATGAGGACTTCATGGACCGGCGAAAGGTCGATCCCGCGTTCGAGAATGGTCACCAGATCTTCCCGGTTGTAAGCGATGCCGCCGCCGGAGCCGCCCATGGTGAAACTGGGGCGCAGGATGGCCGGGTAGCCGTGTTTGGCGACAAAGTCCAGGCCACCTTCGATATCGTTGACCAGTTGCGAGCGCGGCGTTTCGAGCCCGATTTTGCGCATCGCGTCCTTGAACAGAAGGCGATCTTCGGCCTTCTTAATGGCGTCGATTTTAGCGCCGATCAATTCCACGCCGTAGCGATCGAGAACGCCCGCTTCGGCCAGTTCGACGGACAGGTTCAGAGCCGTTTGCCCGCCCACGGTGGAAAGCAGGGCGTCGGGCCGTTCTTTGGCGATGATTTCTTCGAGATACTGGCGGCTCAGGGGTTCGATGTAGGTGCGGTCGGCCAGTTCCGGATCGGTCATGATGGTGGCCGGATTGGAATTGACGAGGATCACCTCGAAGCCATCGGCGCGCAGCGACTTGGCCGCCTGGGTGCCGGAATAATCGAATTCGCAGGCTTGCCCGATCACGATGGGGCCGGAACCGATGATGAGGATACGGTGAAGGTCGTTTCGGCGCGGCATTTATTTGTGGTCCGCCATGAGGTGGACAAAGTCGTCGAAGAGATAATGCGAATCGTGCGGGCCGGGAGCGGCTTCGGGGTGGTATTGGACGCAGAATACGGGCTCGCGGCGATGGCGAAAGCCTTCGAGCGTCTGGTCGTTCAGGTTCATGTGCGTGATCTCGACGTCGCTCGCGGCGAGAGAATCGGCATCCACCGCGAAACCGTGGTTGTGCGAAGTGATTTCGATGCGCCCGGTGAGGCGATTCATGACGGGATGATTCGCGCCGCGGTGCCCGAACTTGAGTTTGAAAGTCTTGCCGCCGAGAGCCAGCCCGAGGATCTGATGGCCAAGGCAGATCCCGAAGATGGGCGTTTTGCCGATGAGCTTCCGGATGTTGGCGATCTGGTCATGGAGCGGCTCGGGATCGCCCGGTCCGTTTGAGAGGAACACGCCATCCGGCTTGAGCGCGAGCACGTCTTCCGCGGAAGTGAGCGCGGGGACTACGGTGACATTGCAGCCCACATGGACAAGCCGGCGCAGGATGTTGCGTTTGATGCCGAAATCGTAGGCCACGACGTTGAAGCGCGGTTCGGAGGATGGGGTGAGCACTTCAGAGGGAGAGCACGGCTCGATGGATCGGGTCCAGGTGTAACTGTTCGGGGTGGTGACGCGGCTGGCGAGATCGAGCCCGGTCATGGAAGGAATGGCGCGGGCTTTTTCGACGAGTTTCGCGTGATTTTTCTCGATTGCGGACAGCACGCCGCGCATGACGCCGCGGCTGCGCAGATGGCGCACCAGAGCGCGTGTATCGAGATCGGAGACGACGGGGATGCTGGAGTTCGAGAGGAAGCCGCGGGCCCCTTCGTCCGAACGCCAGTTGCTCGCGATGCTGGAGAATTCGCGCACAACGAGGCCTTCGATATAAGGCCTCGACGCTTCATTGTCGGCGGAACTGGTGCCGTAGTTGCCGATTTGGGGGTTGGTGAGAATGACAATCTGGCCGGAATAGGAGGGATCGGTGAAGATTTCCTGATAGCCGGTGAGGGCGGTATTGAAGACAACTTCGCCGGCGCGTTCGGCGGGCGCACCAAAACTCCTGCCTTCGAAGACGGTACCGTCTTCCAAGGCCAGAATTGCAGAATCCAACAGCAGGTCCTCCTGTATTTGGGGTAATTTCCATTGTACCGGATGGGTTGGCGGACGGCTGAGGGGCTGAAATGGCACGGAAAACGAACCCAAACGAAGCCAATTTATTTCAGAGGGCGGAATGCGGACAAGCGCCTTTAAATGTTCGGGATGGAGCGTTTTGCGGGCCGATAAAAATTGGGTTCGTTTGTGAACTGCAGTCATTGAGAACCGGCGTTCGGGCCGGGTTGGCGCAGGAGCCGCAGGCGGTCGAAGGCGCTGTTGAACTGGTGCTGGAGGCGGCTTTCGGCGCGATTCATGAGTTCGATGGAACGGCCGGAATCGGTTGCGCGGCGCCAGGCGAGAGTGGCGCGGGCGGGAACGGAGAGGGCGGGATCGGCGAGGGCGGCGTACTCGTGGTCAATCATGGCGGCTTCGAAATTGGACATGCGGATGAGGCGCCAGCGGGCGGTGGCCATGGTATCGACGAGGGTGGTTTCGGTCCGGGTGGAGGGCTGGTATTCGGCGTAGAAGGATTCGACGAAGGATTCGAAGCGAGCGGGGCATTCGCACTGGAGGACGAAGGTTTTGGCGAGGAGATCGTGCCTGGCGGCGTTCAGGGAGGAGATGGCTTTGCCCCGGGGGGACTTGGGTCCGCAGGATTTGGCTGCGTTGGCGCGATTGGCCTGGATTTGTTTTTCGGTCGCCATGGTTTTGGGTTTTTCCTTTGTGCGTTATGCCGATAGTGTGGGGTATCGGGGGTGGGGATTTGGGGTGTGCTCGGATAAGTTGTTGATTCGGTTGGGATGATTTTAGGGGTTGGGTTGTGATTCGCGGGCCGGTCCAGGGGAAGACGGTTTGGCCACGGATGAATCGGATGAAAACGGATGGGGCGCCGCGACGACATGAGACTTCTCCACCCCGGAGATAATGACCAGCAAATGGGTGGGACGGGGTTCATTCTTCTGACAGATCCGGTGGGTGTTGAGCCGGGTTCTATTCACCGGCAACAGCAAGGAAACGGTCATGCAGGCGCAGTGAAATCCAGAAATGGGCATCTCTTTCGAGGGCATCGATCACGGGCCTGCAGGCCGGAATCAGCCTACGCCGTTTGGCTTCGCTAACGACACCCGGCAGTCCGGCAACCGCCAGTCACATTTCCGCCGCTTTCTTCCTTCCCTTACGCTCATCGGCGAGGATCAGATCCGCGCCAACCTCGATGGCAAGAGCGATTGCCGCGGATTCGCCCGGGTCCAGCTCGGTTTCAAGGCGGAGGACCGCTTCTATGTTTGAGGGTTCCCGCACTGCCAGGCAGCCGATGGAATGAGGATCGATGCCGTTCCTCCCCATTTCCCGCGCCACAACTGCCGGACCTACTATTTCGCGATAGAGCAAACAGAGAAGGTGCGCGTGGCCGATTCGCGCGAGGTTCAGCGCGGGCGAAGTGTCAGAGACAACAATCAACGCGAGGCCAGGCGTTCGAGCGTCCTCAGATCTTCCTCGAATTCGGCGACGTCATAGTGAATCGGAATCCTGCGCGCGGCAAGCAGCGCCTGAAAATCCAGTTGTGGAAGATCGGCGAGGCGGGCGGCCTGGGCAAGAGTGAGGCGATCCCTGGCAAATAAGGCAAGTGCAATCTCAGAGCGAACTTCCGCTTCGCTCACGTGCGCCGATGCGAGAATGTCGTCGGAGATCACCATGGCCAGCTTCTTTTATTATGCATGCCTGGCCCGCGATCGCGGGTACTCACCGGGCAGAACGTCGGGGATTGAAGCGGCTATCATGTGCGTTTACTGACGCGGGAAGCAACCAGGGTGAAAGCGGCGCCGCGGGAGGAGTGTTGCACGGTGGCCGCGTGGCTACGGCACAGGGCGGCGGAAGAGTTAAAGAACGGGTACGACGAAGAGACGGTGAGCGGATACGTGCAGGGACACATCGATTCGACGGAAGGAGAGAAGCCGCAGCGAATCTCTTACGTTCCGCTGCCGACGATATACGGGAAGCATGCGGACGGGTGGATCCGCCGGGCGATGATTGTCGAGCCTGCGGGCATGTCAGGCGACATATCGGATACGATCGGCAGGAAGCTGACGGGTGCCGTCCTTACCGGGACCGATGGAACTGAGCAGTGCTGCCCCGGTCCGCCGGTAACGGCCGCAGACATCGAACGCGACGCCGAAACCAGCCGCGGCCGCTACCACGCCGCTGAGCTATCTCGTTCTTATCGAGCAATCCCACACTGCCAACCCCACACTGCCAATCGGATTTCCGGGCGGCGACGGGAGTGCGAAGGGCGCAGATTTTTGACGCCGTTTTGACTACTCTTCGCTTAAAGTGGATTTGTCGGCCTTTTCGGCGACGATGACATGCCCGGGTGGATCACCGTCATAAAGTTAGAGCGCTGAGCATCCGACGATCGAGCCGCCAGCATTCGCGTCGAAAGCGCACTTTTGCACGAAGCCGGCGGGATCTGCGACCGGCGCCGGACGGGACCAATTATGAATCCAGTCATTTTATGAATCCACCCATTGCCAAAATACCCGACGCGGTTGCCGCCGAAGACTCACTTTCCGCGGATGAGCTGCGCAAAATCGATGCGTACTGGCGCGCGTGCAATTATCTCTCGCTCGGCATGCTGTATCTGTGCGGGAATCCGTTGCTCCGGGACCCGCTCAAGGTGGAACACCTCAAAAAGCGTCTGATCGGGCATTGGGGATCGGACCCGGGGCAGAGTTTCATCTGGGTCCACCTGAACCGGCTGATCAAAAAATACGATTTGAACATGATCTACATTGCGGGCCCCGGGCACGGAGCTCCGGCGACTCTCGCGAATGCCTATCTGGAAGGAACATACTCCGAGGTCTACCCCGACAAATCCGAGGATGCGGATGGCATGTGCAGGTTCTTTAAACAGTTCTCGTTTCCCGGAGGCATCGGCAGTCACTGCACTCCGGAGACGCCGGGTTCCATCCACGAAGGCGGCGAACTGGGCTATAGCGTGTCTCATGCTTTTGGCGCTGCTTTTGACAATCCCGACTTGATCGTTTCGGTGGTCATCGGGGATGGAGAGGCCGAAACCGGACCGCTGATGGGGTCCCTGCATTCCAACAAATTTCTTAATCCGATCCGCGATGGCGCGGTGCTGCCGATTCTTCACCTGAACGGATACAAGATCGCGAATCCTACCATATCGGCGAGAATCACATCGGAGGAACTGCACAGTCTGTTCGCGGGTTTTGGCTGGACTCCTCATTTTGTGGAGGGCGAAGATCCGCCCGTAATGCATCGACAAATGGCGGCCTGTCTCGATGAGTGTGTCACGGAGATCCGGTCCATCCAGGACAATGCCCGCCGGGGCGGCATTCAGGAGCGGCCTCGCTGGCCCGCGGTCATTCTTCGCAGCCCGAAAGGCTGGACTGCTCCGAGGGAGCTGGACGGTCACAGGCTGGAGGGCTACTGGCGGGCTCATCAGATTCCGATCCCGGACGTGGCCGGGAATCCGGCGCATTTGAAGATCCTCGAAGACTGGATGCGCCGCTACAAGCCGGAGGAATTATTCGATGGAAATGGCACGCTTGTTCCGGAGTTGAAGGAAATGGCTCCGTCCGGAAAGCGGCGGATGAGCGCCAATCCGCATGCGAACGGCGGCCTGCTGCGAAAACCGCTTCGTTTGCCGGATTTCCGGAAATACGCCGCACCGGTGACCGGGCCGGGCATCTCGCGGGCGCTCCCTACCTACATTCTGGGCGAATTCCTGCGAGACGTCATGCGCGACAACATGGACAATTTCCGGGGGTTTGGACCGGACGAAACCGCGTCCAACCGTCTTGAAGCCATTTACGACGCCACGAAAAAGACGTGGCTGGCTGAATTCAAGCCTGAGGACCTCGATGGCGGCGAGCTCTCGCGGGATGGCCGCGTTATGGAAATGCTCAGCGAACATACTCTTGAGGGCTGGGCGGAGGGCTACGTCCTGACGGGCCGCCACGTGTTCTTCGCCGGGTATGAGGCGTTCTTTCACATCATCGACTCGATGTTCAATCAGCATGCAAAATGGCTCGAAAAGTGCAAGACCGAGGTCAAATGGCGAGCGTCCATCTCGTCCCTGAATCTGCTGGTCACCTCCACCGTGTGGCGTCAGGATCATAACGGCTTCACCCACCAGGACCCGGGGTTCCTCGATGTAGTCACGAATAAAAGCGCACTGGTCACCCGAATCTACCTGCCTCCCGACGCAAACTGTCTCCTGAGCACGGCGGATCATTGTTTACGGAGCGTCGATTACGTGAACGTGATCGTAGCGGATAAGCATCTTCATCCGCAGTATCTGGACATGGAGGCCGCGGTCAGACATTGCGAGAAGGGGATCGGTATCTGGCCGTGGGCCAGTTCCGACCAGGGCAGCGAACCGGACGTGGTGATCGCGAGCGCGGGCGATGTGGTTACGCTGGAAGCTCTTGCCGCAACGGCAATCCTGCGCGAGAAGTTCCCGGACTTGAAGATCCGTTTCGTCAACGTGGTGGATCTATTCAGGCTCCAGCCCGCAACCGAGCATCCGCACGGGCTGACGGATCGTGACTTTAACTCGTTATTTACAACCGATAAGCCAGTCATTTTTAACTTCCACGGTTACCCCGCGCTCATCCACAAGCTCGCCTACCGCCGTGCCAACCACGAAAACATGCATGTGCGCGGCTACAAGGAGAAGGGCAGCATCAGCACGCCTCTCGAGCTGAATATTCTGAACCAGGTGGACCGGTTCAATCTGGCGATCGACGTGATCGACCGCGTCCCGCGGCTGAAAACAGCGGGGGCGCATGTGAAGGACTGGTTGCATGACCAGATCATAGAGAATCTTGCTTATGCGCACGAATACGGTATTGACAAGCCTGAGATCCAGGACTGGAAGTGGCCGTGCTTATAACAAAGAGGCCAGAGCGGTTCCGTCCAGTGAAAGTAAGTCAACCTCAAGGAGAGACGATATGGCTACTAAAGACGAGACATTCAAAACGATCCCCGCCGGCACCAAGGTGTCATGGCATTACCGCAGCGCGATCGGCCATGGCACGGTCACCGGTGTGTTCAAAATGGGCACCAACGCGGATAACACAATGTACAACGTGCGCGAGACTGACCACCATCCGGGCGAACCGGACATCGTGCACCACTCAGGCAAGGCACTCAGCCGTGCATGAGCCGGGCCGTACATCAGGGGGCGGGCACTCATTTGGGGGTTGCCAAACCGCCTCGCATTCCCACGCATGAGTGGGTATACTTTCAGGTCAAAGGAGATGTACCGATGTCCATCTACATGCTAAACCTGATGTTCGACCCGGCCAATCCCGTCGAGCAGAGTACCGGCTCATTCCTGCCGTATGTTGTCGCTCCGCCGCCGGCTCCCCCGCCGCAGAACTGGTTGCTGGTGTCAAAGGTCTGGCTGATGCCCAACCCAAACATCACGAATCCGAATTGGGACACACCGGCCGACTGGCAACAATTTCAAGAAGACACCAGCCTCCTGACGCTGGCAAAAAACGACCAGATCTACATCCGGATTTGTAGTAAGACAGTGCCCGCGAACTGGACCGGGAAAGTGACGGTGCTTGTTGCCCGGAATACCAAGAGGGCGTCAAAGGGCGGCGATGGGAAACCGTTCCAAATCCACGCCAGCCCGTTTCCCCTGGTTGCCGGCGGTTCGCAGTCCCTCGTACTCTTTCAAACACCCAACTGGCAAGCGCAGAGCGATTCCGGCTCGTGGTGGTGGGATCTGGGCAATGCCAGTATCACCACGGCCAATGCGCCGGCGGGCGCCCACGATTCGTACAGCGTGGTCGCAGCCATCAACGCCGGCCCGGGAGGCCCGCCGCCGACCGAGTACTTCATTTATTCTCATGACCCCGATATGGACGTGAACTGCTGAGCGGATTCCGGCCCAGCATTTCGCGATACCGGACGTCGGAGCGCAGGGCGGCCAGTTCCGGTTCATTTTTGATTTCCCGCAGCGAGTAGCCGCCGCCGATAGCCATCCGGAGCGCGCGCAAGGCTGGATCGCGCTTCCCCAGAACCTCGTAAGACAAGGCGATTTTGAACTGGTTCGCGGCGGTCAACCCGTGCGAAACTTCGAGCGAAGCGAGATCCCGAAGCGCACCCGAGGTTTCGCCCGACTTCGCCAGATACAACGCGAGCCGGCTTCTGAGCTCAGTGTCCTGAGGCGTCCGGGCGATCAGGCCGCGTATCAGTTGGATCGCCCGGGCGTATGCTTTGGGCGCTTTTCCGCGCTGGCCGGGAGCCCAGCGGTATCCGTCACCCAGGTTAGCCCAGTTGACATAGTTGTCGGGTTCGAGTTCCACCGCTTTTTCAAACGCCGCCACCGACGCCGCGTAAGACCCCTGAAAAAAGCGCTCCGTCCCCAGATTGTTCCAGACGGCGGCGGAGGGCTCCACCTCAAGCGCTTTCTGCAGGACCGATTCGGCGCGTTCAAAATCGCCCGTCATATGGTAGGCGGCGCCCAGATTGCGCAGCATGAAAACGTTATCCGGGGCGATGCGGATGGCTTCCTCCCATTGCGCGGCGGCCTCGCCGTAACGGGAAGCGCGAAACAGGAACCGGCCGTATTCGCTATGCGGAATCCAATTGCCCTGCCCCAACCGGACCGCCTTGCGGTATTGGTCTTCCGCCGTGGCCGGGTCGGACCTGGTGTTGAGCCGGGCGAGCGCGACGTATGGCTCCCAGCTCAGGGGATCGAGATCCATGGCACGTCCCAACTCCGCTTTCGCCCGGGCGTTCGCGCCGGCTTCCACCAGCACGGCACCGAGGATCGAATGTGCCGCGGCCAGGTCGGGATTGGCGGCCACGGCCTGGTTGGCGGAATCGCGCGCCAGCTTGATCCAGCGGTCGTCCGAGCTGGTTACGCTGGTGCCTTTGCGGAGGTAAGCCTGGGCGAGAAGTGCATAGGCATCGGCGAACTTCGGGTCTCTTTTCACGGCGGCGTTGAGGACCCGTATGGAGCGGTCCAGGTAACCGCTGCGATCGTAACGCTTAAGCAGGTCGCGGCCGAGCAGGGTGAGTTCAGACGCGGAACCGCCCAGCGGATCGTTGTATGTCCGCGCCGCCGAGGGCATGGGGGCGGGTATCTTCTGGCGCACGAACGGGACCATCCGCCAGCCGCCCGCTCCCAGGACCAGCACCGCTCCAAGTACGGCGCCGGCGCGCTTCCACCGGACCGGGGCGCGCGGCAACCCAGCCGGCAGGCGCGGCGGCGCCGACACCGCCGCCGGCGCGAGCGCGGCGACCGCTTCGGCCATCGACGCCAGGCGGAGCTGCCGGGACTTATGCAGGCAGTTGCCTATCAGCGCCCTTACCGTTTCCGGCGTGGTTTCAGGCAGGGGCGGAGGCTCCTTATGGAGGATCTGCCGCAAGGTCGCGGGCGTGTCCTCACCCTCGAAAGGCCGCTGGCCGCACACCATCTCGTACAGGAGCACGCCGAAAGAGAAGATATCGGTGTAACGGTCCACCGGCTCCCCCATGGCCTGCTCGGGCGACATATAGGCGGGCGTGCCCATCACCATCCCGGCGCAGGTGAACGCGGCCGTGGTTGTGGCGTCCGGACCTTCGGGACCGCGAGTCCGTTTGGCCAGCCCAAAATCCAGCACCTTGGCTACCCCTTCGGGCGTGATCATGATATTGCCGGGCTTCAGGTCGCGATGCACGATTCCCGCGCCGTGCGCCTTCGCCAGAGCGCCGGCCACTTGCCTGGCGTAATCGAGAAGGGTGGCAAGCGGTGTCCCGCCGCGCTTGAGGATTACGCTCAGCGGCGCGCCTTCCACCAGTTCCATCACGATGAACTCGAGGCCGGCTTCGGCGTTGTATTCGTAAACGGTGACGACGTTGGGGTGGTTGAGCGCGCTGGCGGATTTGGCCTCGTGCGCGAAGCGGCGCTTATCGCCGTCGGAGATCGGGGCGTCGGAGATTGAGGCGTCAGAGATCGAGGCCCGCGAGATGACCTTGATGGCAACCTGGCGTCCCAGGTTAGTGTCCACGGCCCGATAGACCGTGCCCATTCCGCCCTCACCGAGTTTCGAGAGGATATTGTAATGCCCGATTCTCCGGCCCGGAGCGATTACCGGCGCGCCGGGCACCGTGCCGGTCACGGCTTCAGACGCATCCTGGCGGTGCAGCGATGAAGACCGCTCCGCATCGGCGAGGAGAGTTCCCACGCGTTCCCGAAGGTTCACGTCGGCGGCGCAAGCTTCATCGAGATACGCCACGCGCGCCGCGCCCGCCAGGCGAACCGCCCGGTCCACGATCTCGCCAGCGCGCGCCCAAACTACAGCACTGCCGCGGTCGCCGGGGGGCGGTACTTCCATTTAGGGATTACATCATTATTCGGCGGAACCGCGCAAGGCTGCCCCACTCCAGTCGGCGGCGCTTCGGTCACGCGGGCCGGGAATATTTTTTCTCGCGCAAAATGCTGATTTCACTGAATTCCTTCGGGCGTGAGCCGCGCGAGGCCCTTCCCTGCGTGATATTCAGTGGCGTGAGTCATACGTTTCGAGACGAAGAGGTGAACGTACCGGCGAGGGCCGGCAAACCGGCGGTTGCGGCCGATCCGGCGGAGTGGGTGCGCACGCGGCTCGGGTTCGAGCCGGACGGGGCGCAGATGACCGTGCTGCGGTCCGAGGCGAAGCGGGGAATTCTGAACTGCGGCCGTCAATGGGGTAAATCGACCATCGCGGCGGCGAAGGCAGTGCATCGCGCGCATTCGCGGGCGGGGAGCCTGGTGCTGGTGGCGAGTCCGTCGGAACGCCAGAGCGGGGAGTTGATGCGGAAGGCGGCGGGGATGCTCAGGAAACTTGGCATCCGGCCGCGCGGAGACGGGGGCAGCGATGTTTCCCTGGTACTGCCGAACGGCTCGCGAATGGTGGGGCTTCCGGGCGTGGAGAGCACGGTGAGGGGGTTTTCGGCGGTATCGCTGCTGTTGATCGACGAAGCGGCGCGGGTGGACGACGGGATGTATAAAGCGCTGCGCCCGATGCTGGCAGTGGGGCGGGGCGATTTGTGGCTGATGAGCACGCCATGGGGCAAACGCGGGTTTTTCCATGAAGCGTGGGAGCACGGAGGCGAGGAGTGGTTCCGGATGCGCGTGCCGGCAACGGAGTGCCCGCGAATCGGACGAGACTTTCTGGAAGAGGAGCGGAGAACCCTGGGGGCGGCGTGGTTCGAGCAGGAGTATCTTTGCGGCTTCGTGGATAACGGCGCGTCGGTATTCGGGCGGGATGCGGTGGAGGCGGCGCTCGATGAAAGCGTCGAGCCGCTGGCGTTCCTATAACAGGGGAAAAACTTGTTCTACATGGGTATCGATTTAGGGAAGACGCGGGATCATACGGCGATCGCGATTATCGAGAGAAGGGATACGGCAAGGGCTTTCCTCTCGCCGATGTTCGACTGCCTGCTGCTGAGACATGCCGAGCGGGTACCGCTTGGGACCTCTTATCCGCAGGTCGTGGAGCGCGTGCGGCGCATGGCGATTCACGAAGAGCTGCGGGGGCAATGCGCGATAGCGGTGGATGCGACCGGGGTGGGGGCGCCGGTGGTGGATCTGCTGCGATCGGCGCGGCTCGGGTGCGAAGTGAGCGCGGTAAACATTACGGGTGGCGAGAAGGAGACACAATCCGGCAATGTGTGGAATGTGCCGAAGAAAGATCTGATGGCCGGGGTGCAGGTGCTGCTCGAGAAGCGGCAATTGAAAATTGCGCGGAGCCTGAAGGAAACCGGCGCGCTGGTGAGAGAACTGAGCGATGTACGAATGACGGCGGGGAGCGGCGGCAGGGTACGAATGGGCGCGGACGGGTGTGGACAGCATGACGATCTTGTGATCGCTCTGGCGCTCGGCTGCTGGAGGGCGAAGAGAGGCCAGAACGGATTCGGGACGCGGAGGTTGCCCGGGATATGAGGCGGGCGGCTGCATCAGGGATTCATCAAACTAACTATTTTCAAATATTAACCGAATAAATTCGTTATATCGCTTGACTCCACCAAATGCCCGCTATAAAGTGACTGAAAGTTTCTGTTTAACTTTGCCCGAAATATCAGGCTGTTCTTCAGCAGCCGGAAAGATATCCATGCGCTCGCTTATAGCCGCGGCAGGATTGTTATTTGCAGTTTCGGGTGCCTTTGCCCAGAGCAATCAAGGCACGATCACGGGCACGGTGCTCGATTCCACGGGTGCGTTTATTCCGAATGCACCCATCCAGGTTAAAAACTCTTCCACTGGCGCCACCTATGACGGAGGAAGCTCCCAGACCGGCAATTACACCATGGGGCTGCCGGCGGGAACTTATCAAATGACCGTTACGGTTCCTGGATTCAAGAAGTACGTGCATCCGGATATCGTGCTGCCAGTGGCGCAGACTTTACGGCTGGATATTCCGCTCGAAGTGGGCGCCGCGACCGACACCATCACGATTACGGCCGAAGCAACGCTGCTTCAGACCGAAGGCGGCGAGGTTAGCCATAACGTCTCGGCCAGCACTCTGAACGATCTTCCGGTATTGCAGATCGGCGGCAGCAGCGCGACCGGCCTGCGCAATCCTTACGCGGTCGTGAACCTCATCCCGGGCGCGAGCAATCTGGCGGCGGACAGTTATATCCGCATCAACGGAACGCCAAGCAACACGCAGTCCTTCAAGGTGGAAGGCCAGGATGCCTATTCAGGAATCTATACCAGCCAGTCGTGGACACAGCCCAGCGTTGACGCCATTCAGGAGATGGCGGTCCAGACCAGTAACTTTGCCGCTGAATACGGGCAGGCGGGCGGCGGCATGTTCAACGTCACGATGCGCAGCGGCACGAATCAGTTTCACGGCAGCGCTTATGAGTATTGGGGTAACAATATCCTGAACGCCGGTATACCTTTCACGGTGGCGCCCAACAGCACGACCGGGCTGAGCCGGCCGGTGATTCGCAGAAACGACTTCGGTTTTTCGGTGGGCGGCCCCGTCGAAATTCCGAAAATCTATAACGGGAAAAACAAGACTTTCTTCTTCTTTAATTTTGAGGAGTACCGCGAGATCGTTACGACCACCAACAGGCTGTTTACGGTACCCACCGCGGCGGTCCAGGAGGGGAATTTTTCCGGCGTCGAATTAAGCTCTCCCGTAACGCTGAACGGCAAGCAACTGGTAACGCCGGATGGCACGCCTGTCTTTCAGCAGGAGATTTTCGATCCGCTGACGACGAACCCGGCGACGGGGTCGCGCACGCCTTTTCCCAACCAGACGATTCCGATCTCGCGCATGGACCCGGTAGCGTTGAAGATTCAGGCGCTGCTGCCCGCTGCCAATCTTGCCGGTTCGATCAACAACTTCAACCCGGTCTACTCCAATCTGAAGGTTTCACCCATTCCGTCGGTGAAAATCGATCATGCGCTGAGCGAAAAAATCAAGCTGTCCGGATATTGGGGAAGGACCGCCACGAGCGTGCCGAATCACGACGGGCTGCCCACGCCGATCACGACCAGCATTGAGGGCATCGTGGTAACGCACACCGCCCGTATCAACTACGACCAGATCCTGACTCCCACGCTTCTGCTGCATCTGGGAATCGGTTTTCTGTATACCAACGATCACCAGCTGCCGGTCGTCGATTCCTTCAATCAGTCGGCTCAGCTGGGCCTGAATGGAACCTATACGAATCTTTTCCCTTACATTACCGGGCTGTCGGCCGCCAATCAACCGGGGTTCAGCGGCTCGCTGGGACCGTATACGCCAATTCTCGTGAAAAATTACAAGACTACGGCCAATGCCAGTCTCACGTGGGTCCGCGGGAATCACACTTACAAGTTCGGGGGAGAGATGCTGATTGATGGCTACCCGGCCGATGTTCAGACGTACGCCAACGGTAACTTCGGATTCAATGCAGCCGAAACCGGCCTGCCCTTTCTGAATGGCCAGAACAACGTGGGATCTCCGGGCTACAATTATGCCAGTTTCCTGCTGGGAGCAGTGGATACCTTCGGTATCGGCGTGCCGACCGACACGCGTCTCGGGAACCATGCGCTTGCCTTTTTTGCAGAGGACAGCTGGAAGGTCACGCGCAAGCTGACTCTGGATTACGGCCTCCGCTACGACTATCAGACTTATCTGCGGGCCGAGAACGGAGTGGAACCCCAATTCGCCCCGAATGTCGCGAATCCGAGTGCCGGCGGACGTTTGGGCGCCACGCAATTCGAGGCTACCTGCAAGTGCAACCTGGCGAATAACTATCCTTTCGCTTTCGGACCCCGGCTCGGGATTGCGTATCAGTTCGCGCCAAAGACGGTTTTCCGGGCGGGGGCGGGCGTAGCTTACTCCCGGGCGGCCCCAAATGCCTTCCTGTCTTATTCGGTTGGTTCCTACTATCCGATCGGCAACATCAACTATGGCAGCCCGCTGTTTACGTTACAGCAGGGCTCGCCCTATGTAATCACGTGGCCGAACTTCAGCCCGGGCCAGTATCCACTGACGAATACCACCAGCGGTCCACTGATCTCGATGGCTTCGGACGCCGGGCGCCCGGCGAGGCAGGTGCAATGGAGCATCGGCATCCAGCACGAACTCACCAAAGACCTGCTGCTTGAAACCGCCTATGTGGGGAATCGCGGCGTGTGGTGGACGTCTCCGAGTCAGGAAGCGCCCAACGCAATCACGCCGGCGATGCTGACGGCGGACGGGTTCAATCTCAGTAACCCCCAGGCAGTACAGAACCTGCTGGCTACGAAGCTCTCGCAGGTGACACCCGCGCTGCTGACAGCGGCTGGATTGCCGGCGAATACCTCAATCGGCCAGATCCCGTATGCGGGCTTCCCGATTACGGCCACGGTGGCTCAGTCTCTCCGGCCCTATCCTCAGTTCGGGACCCTTACCTACTTCCTGTCGCCGGCGCTGGGCAACACCTGGTACGATTCGCTCCAGACCAAACTCACGAAGCGCTACTCCAACGGATTCACGGTGCAGAGTTCTCTCACGTGGGCCAAACAGCAGACACTGGGCACGGAAGCCGCCGACCCCTACTTCGTGGGGCCGGCCGCGCTGGTGAACGATGTCTTCAACCGGCAGCAGAACAAGTATATTTCCGGTTACGACCAGCCGCTGCTGCTGGTGATCGCGCCTACTTACACGGTGCCTAAACCGACTTTCAGTTTCCTCCGGAACAAAGCGGTCTCGCAGGTGGTGAGGGACTGGCAACTGGGCGCGGTACTGCGATACGGCAGCGGACTGCCGATTGAGGCGCCGCTGGCGAACAACGGCCTGAGCACCTCGCTGTTCCGCGGCACCTTTGAAAACCGCGTACCGGGCGTGCCGCTTTTCACGCAGAACCTCAACTGCCATTGCTTCGATCCGAGCAAGAGCTTCGTGCTGAACCCGGCGGCGTGGACGGAGCCCGGTCCGCTACAGTTCGGCACTTCGGCAGCCTACTACAACGATTACCGCTATGCGCGCCATCCCGTGGAGAATGTGTCCATGGGCCGTTTGTTCAGGGTCAGGGAGCGCATGAGCGTGCAGGTCCGGATGGAATTTACGAATATCTTCAACCGGACTTTCATACCGAACCCGTCCGCGGGCAGTTCGGTGGCAACACAGCTGGTCACGGCGGCGACAGGGCAGACGACCAGCGGTTTCGGACAAATCAATACCGTCGGCGGCGGGGCTGGAGCATCGCCCCGGTCGGGCCAGCTGGTGGCGCGATTTACGTTTTGACACCGATGCGGCAACGTGTGCTAATTCTGTTCTGAGTGCGTTATTTTCTGACCCGGCGCGAACCGCCCCCGACCCGGGCCCTCCTGATCGAGAGCGGTTCGCGTTCTCTGATTGAAGGCATTCTGCCCCACCTGCGCACCATCTGGGGGGAGCAGATTCCGATCGACATCGTGACCTGCTATGCGGGCCTGCCCGCCGGTTTCGGACCCGAAACGACCGTCTATCGCGTCACCGATTTCAACTCGGCGGAGGGCCGCAGGCGACTGGCGCGGCTGCTGCGCGAGAGCCATTATTCCCTCGCCGGCATGATTTGTTCGGGCGAACCGATCATGACGAAGTGGAAATGGCTGATCGCGCTGCGCGTGCCGGCGAAAATTTTCATCCTTAATGAAAATGGCGATTATTTCTGGCTCAATCGCGAGCACATGTCTTCGATCCGGCAATTCTGCCTGGCGCGAACGGGGCTTTCCGGCGCGGGCGCGGTCCGCACTGCCGGGCGTCTGATGCTCTTTCCCTTCAGCGTGCTGTTTCTGATACTGTATGCTTGCGCCGCGCACGGCGGCAGAATGGCGCGGCAGCTTGTACACTCTTTAAAATCATGAAACAAATTCAAATCTCTCAAACCGGCGGACCCGAAGTAATGAAGCTGGTGGACGTGCCCACGCCCACGCCGGGGCCGGCACAGGCGCTCGTCCGGGTCGCGGCTTCGGGCGTCAACTTCATTGACGTTTACTTTCGCACGGGGCTCTATAAAGCCGACCTTCCGTTCACGCCCGGCAGTGAAGGGTCCGGAACGGTGGAAGCCGTCGGCGCGAGCGTGATGACGGTCCGGCCGGGCGATCGTGTCGCCTGGGCGATGCAGCGCGGCTCGTACTCGGAATATGCGCTGGTTCAGGCGGATTCGCTGGTCACGCTGCCGGCCAATGTGGACCTGAACAACGGGGCGGCCGCGCTGCTGCAGGGCATGACCGCGCACTATCTGACGCACTCGACGTTTCCCCTGAAGCCGGGCGATAAGGCGCTGGTGCACGCAGCGGCGGGAGGCGTGGGGCGGCTGATCGTGCAAATGGCAAAAATGCTGGGCGCGACTGTCTATGGCACCGTGGGCACGGATGAAAAGGCGGCCATCGCGAAGGAGGCAGGCGCGGATGAAACCATCGTCTATTCGCGCGAGGATTTTGCGGTGGAAGTCAAACGTCTGACCAGGGGTAAAGGCGTGGACGTGGTGTACGATTCCGTGGGAGCGAGCACCTTCCTGAAAGGTCTCGACATTCTTCGTCCGCGGGGGACGATGGCGCTCTTCGGCCAGTCGAGCGGCGCGGTACAGCCGATCGACCCCGGTATTCTCAACCCCAAAGGTTCGCTCTTTCTCACGCGGCCAAGCCTGGCTCACCATTGCCTGACGCGCGACGAACTACTCTGGCGCGCGGGAGACGTGCTGGGCTGGATCGGCTCCGGGGAACTGAAGCTCAGGATCGACAAGACGTATGCGCTCGCGGATGCGGCATCGGCGCATCGGGATCTGGAGGGCCGCAAGACGGCCGGCAAGCTGCTTCTCGTACCTTGAAAAGCCGCCTGAAGGCGGCTGCAGGCTGAAGGCCGCCCTACGGTTTGCGGATACAACAAGCAGATACAACAATATGCCCATAAAAACCGTTGAGGAGAACCGCCGGGGGTTCGCCATCGCGATGTTTCCGGCGCTGAAACTGGATGCGCTGCTGGTTACCAGCCTGCATAACGTACGCTATCTGACGGGTTTCACGGGCAGCAACGGTTCGGTGCTGCTGTCAGGGGATGGCAGGGCCACGCTGTTCACCGATCCGCGCTACACGGTGCAATCCGGGCAGCAGGTGAATTGCCGGGTCCGCATCGTGAAGGGGCCGCTCGGGGCAGCGGTCATGCAGGAGATCGACCGCGGCGCCCCGCGCCGCGTGGGCTTCGAACAGGACAACGTGACCGTCGCCCATCTGGAGTCGATGAAAAAGACTCTGCCCGTCCGGACGCAACTGGAACCGGTAGCGGGCGTAATCGAGCGTTTGCGGATGGTGAAGGACGCAGGCGAGATCGCGCGGATCCGGGCCTCGGTGACAGCAAACTCACGTGCCCTCGAAGATGCGCTGAAGCGATTCCGCGCGGGGATGACGGAATCGGAACTGGCGGCCGAGATCGATTACCGGAATCGAAAGCTGGGAGCGGAAGCGCCGGCGTTCGATACGATTGTCGCGGCGGGCGCGCGCGCCGCTCTGCCCCATGCGCGTCCTGGCGCGACGAAGATCGGGCCCGGTATTCTGCTGATCGATATGGGCGCGTTCCGCGACGGGTATGCGAGCGATATGACGCGGATGGCCTATGTGGGCCCGGCAACCCCGAAATACAAGCGCGCCTATCGCGCCGTGCTGGAAGCGCAACTGGCTGCGATTGACGCAGTGAAGCCAGGCGCCACGACCGGCGCGGTGGATCGCGCGGCGCGCGGCACTCTGAAACGGCACGGCCTGGAACGTGAATTTGTCCATTCCACGGGGCACGGGCTGGGGCTTGAAATCCACGAACAGCCGCGCATCGGCCGCAAGGACAAAACGAAGCTCGAAGCGGGCATGGCGATTACCGTGGAACCGGGAATTTACATGGAAGGCTGGGGTGGCATCCGCATCGAGGATACGGTGCTGGTAACGCCGAACGGCTGTGAGATCCTCACGCCGACGACGAAGGAACTGCGCGAAATCTGAAGCGCCGTGCCCCCGGCCGCCTGGCCGTCTGTGCCAAACTGATTCTCAGATGGGCGGGGATAACGCGATCACACGCCGGGTCCTGCTTGGCCAGTTTGCCTGCATCGCCGCTTTGGCGCAGAGCGACGACGACCCGCTGCGCCAGTTGCGGGCGACTCACCCCCGTCTGATCCTGCTCGACGCCGATGTCGACCGGCTGCGCGGAGTGATTCGCGAAAACGCGCTGGCGAACCGGATTTATCTCGATCTGGAGAAGGAATCGGAGCGCCTGCTCAACGTTTCTCCGGCGGAATACAGGCTCATCGGACCGCGTTTGGGAGCACAGTGCCGCAAGGTGCTGGATCGCGTATCGACGCTGGCGCTGATGTATCGGCTTACCCAGCGCGAACCTTATCAGCGCCGGGCGGCGGCGGAATTGCGCGCGGCCGCGAGCTTCCGGGACTGGAATCCGGCTGTATTTTCGGACACGGCGGAAATGACGCACGCCGTGGCGCTTGGCTACGACTGGCTGTACAACGTCCTCTCGCCCGCCGACCGGGCGCTGATTCGTGACGCTATCGTGACCAAAGCTTTCGATCAGGCATTGCCGTTTTATCAGCGCGGCAGCGGCTGGACGCGCGAGCGATACAACGCGAATGTTGTCTGTAACGCCGGCATGGGGATGGGCGCGCTCGCCATCGCGGGTGACGGCGCGCCGGATAAGAGCGTGGACGACAAGTGCGGCTCGATTCTGCGTTACGCCGCGGAATCGATCTCCCACGGCCTCACCAGCTATGGCGTGGAGGGGTCATGGCCGGAAGGTCTCTCTTACTGGCAGCTGGCGACTATGTATGCCTGTGTTTTTTTCGGCGCTCTCCAGACAGCGCTGGGAAACGATCAGGGGCTCAGCGCTTCCCACGGAGTGGACCGTGCGGGCCGCTTTCGGGTTTACACGACGGGCCCCACGGGCAAAGTTTTTAATTTTTCGGACGCCGGGGAAGAGGCGGGTCTCTCGCCCGAAATGTTCTGGCTGGCGAAACGCTTCGGGGCTCCCGTATCCGCGTGGAGCGAGCACAAGGCGCTGGAGCGCAGTTCGCGGCCGGAGGCTTACGATCTGGCCTGGTTCGATCGCGATTCCAAATCTCCGCAACAGGCGCCGGCCTGGGCTCCGGACGCGATTTTCCGCGGCGTGGATGTCTCCTGTCTCCGCAGTTCGTGGGACGATCCGGCCGGCCTTTATCTGGCTGTAAAAGGCGGCGACAACAAAGCCCCGCACGCCCATCTCGATCTGGGCAGCTTTGTGCTGGATGCGGGTGGCATCCGCTGGGCGTCCGATCTTGGCCCGGACGACTACGATCTGCCGGGATACTTCGGGAAACAGCGCTGGTCGTATTACAGGACGCGGACCGAAGCTCACAGCACCCTGTTGATCGACGATCAGAATCAGGATACGCGGGCGGAGGCACGCATTACCCATCAGGAATTCACGCCCGATTTCAGCTGGGTGCAAATCGACTTGTCGCGCGCGAACCGCGGGAAGGTGAAGCAGTGGACGCGGCGCTTCGCGCTGGCGCAGCGGCAGGCTTTCCTGATGGGAGATTCGTTGCGCGCGGATCAGCCGGTGGAGGCGATCTGGGGCATGATGACCGATGCCGAGATCACGGTCGGCGGGCAGACGGCGACGCTGCGCAAGAATGGCTGGAACCTGGCGGCGGAAATCCGGACTCCGCGTCATGCGATCTTCGATATCGCGCCGGTCCACTCGTCTCCGCCCCAGGCGCCGAATCCGAACTTCCGCAAGTTGATCGTGCGCCTGGGCGACAAAGTCACCGAACTGGATCTCAATATCGTGCTGACGCCATATCGCGACGGGCAGCCCAGGCCGAAAATCACCGCTCAGTTTCCGGTGTTGTAGGGGGGTTGCCCGGCTGGCCGGCATGTACGGGCCGTCGGCGGAAGACGTTCGAGCAGCCGTTACCGGATCCATTTCCGCCGCAGCAGCCAGACTTTTATCAGTTGGGTGAGGGTCATATAGGCGAGCAGCGTGAGCAGCAGGATGGGCCAGTACAAATTCGGCAGCCGTACCAGACCCAGCGCGGAAGCGATGGGCGACCAGGGCAGCCACATTCCCAGCGCCATGATGGCCAGCGTGGTGAAAGTCAACGGCCAGCTGGCCCGGCTTTGCAGGAAAGGAATCTTATTGGTGCGAATGACGTGAATGATGAGCGTTTGCGTCATCAGCGACTCGACGAACCAGCCGGTATGAAACAACGGCGCGCGAGCCGGGTCCCAGCATTTGAAGACCAGGAGCATCACGAAGAAAGTTGAGTAGTCGAAGATCGAACTGATGGGGCCGATGAAGAGAATGAAGCGCCTGATCTCACCGATATCCCAGGGCCGGGGATGAACGACCTGCTCGTCATCCACCATATCGGCCGGGATCGGTACCTGCGAGAAGTCATAGAGCAGATTGTTGGTGAGCACCTGGATGGGAGCCATGGGAAGGAAGGGGAGGAAAGCGCTCGCGCCCACCACGCTGAACATATTCCCGAAGTTGGAACTCGCACCCATCCGGATGTATTTGAGGATGTTGGCGAAGACCTTCCGGCCTTCGATTACGCCCTGCTCCAGAACCATCAGATCCGTCTCCAGCAGGATGAGATCCGCGGATTCCTTTGCGATGTCCGTAGCGGTATCGACCGAGATGCCAATGTCGGCGGCGCGCAGGGCGGGAGCGTCGTTGATACCGTCACCCATGAAGCCGACCACGTGCCCTTTGCCGCGGAGAGCCTGGATAACCCGCTGCTTGTGGGCCGGAGACAGGCGGGCGAAGAGCGTGGCTTTCTCAGCGGCATCGGCAAGTTCGGCATCGGACATGTTTTCCACGTCGGCGCCGAGGAGCATGGGGTCGGAGGAGAGGCCAACGTCACGGCAGATCTTGCGGCTGACGAGATGGTTATCCCCGGTGAGGATCTTTACGGCCACGCCATGCCTGTTAAGAGCCTCGATGGCCCGTCCCGCGGTGCTTTTGGGTGGATCGAGGAACGCGACGTAACCTTTGAGAACCAGCCGGCACTCGTCGTCCTTTGAGCAAACCGTCTTGCCCGGCAGCTCTTTCGTGGCTACGGCCAGGACCCGGAAGCCATCCTCGCTGAGGCTCTCATACTCGGCCTTCAGGCCGAGTATCAGGCCGGGTTCCATGGGCGACACCTTGCCGTCAAGTTCGAAGTGGGAGCAGGATTGAAAGATCTCTTCGGGCGCGCCTTTGGTGAGGAGGATGGCTTTGCCTTCCGTATCCTCCACCAGGACGGACATCATGCGCCGCTTGAAGTCGAACGGGATCTCGTCGAGCTTCCGGTACTTCGCTACCAGCTCCTGTTCGTGGAAGTCCGGGCTGTCGAGAATGGCGCGATCGAGCAGGTTTTTGAGGCCTGTCTGGAAGTGGCTGACGAGGTAGCCATCGAGCAGCACTTCCGCGGTTTCGCGGCCGGCGACATTGCAGTGCCGCTGCAGGACGACGCGGTCCTCGGTGAGGGTGCCGGTTTTGTCGGTGCACAGAACGTCCATGCCGCCGAAGTTCTGGATGGCGTTGATCCGCTTGACGATGACTTTCTTGCGGCTCATGTCGAGCGCGCCCCGCGAGAGGCAGACCGAGACAATCATGGGCAGCATCTCGGGCGTAAGCCCCACGGCCACGGCCATCGCGAAGAAAAAGGCACTTTTCCAATCGTGGCGGGAGAACCCGTTGATGAAGAAGACCAGGGGCACCATCACCGCCATCAGCCGGATCATGAGCCAGGTGAAGTTGTTGAGACCCAGGTCGAAGCTGGTGGGCGGGGGCTCCTCCGCAATTGCGCCGGACATGCTTCCAAGATAGGTATTCACGCCGGTCGCGACGACGACCGCCGAGGCAGAGCCGCTTTCGACGCTGGTGCCCATGAAGCAGATGTTTTTGAGTTCCGCCGGTGAACCGACGGCCGTTGTGCCGGCGTTGGTTTCGGGATCGTGGAACTTCTCGACAGGGAGGGACTCCCCGGTCAGACTTCCCTGGCTGACGAAGAGATCTTTGCAGGTGAGAACGCGAACGTCGCCCGGAATCATGTCGCCCGCGGAGAGATTAACGATGTCGCCGGGCACCAGGTCGCGGAGCGGCATCTCGCTCGCGACCCCGTCCCTCACCACCGTCGCGGTGACATGAATCATGGCCTTAAGCGCGGCCGCCGCGGCATCGGCGCGGGCTTCCTGAATAAAGCGAAGAGCGACACTGAGCACAACCATGGCCGCGATCACGGTTCCGGCGCGCGGATCGCCGGTGGCGAACGAAATGGCCGAGAGCGCAGCGAGGAGAATTACCAGCGGGTTGCGAACGATCTTCAGGAGGCGGACAAACCAGCTTTGCCGACGCGCCCGCGCAACCTCATTCGGGCCTGCCTTGCGCGCGCGATTCCCGGCTTCGGTTTGAGTGAGGCCGGCGAGAGAAGTGGATAGAGACTGAAGCACTTCGCCGCCGTTCCCGCGGGCAGCTTCGAGGACGGCCGGCGAAACGTGAATGTTATGGGGAGCCGCCTTCGCGGGCGGCGTCATGCAATCGACCAGGCGCCGTCAATCGACAATCCGGCGACGGCGAATCCCAGCTCTCCCGCGGAACCGGTGATGGGCGCGCACTTCCCTTTCAGCGACACTAATCCAGGGACACTATTTCAGAGACAGGACGGCCTCGGCGTATTCGCCGGATCCCATCGTTCCTTCGGCGAAGATTTCATGCTTCGCGATCCAGTGGAAGGACTCTTCATACGCTTCCTGCGTATACGTTTCAAAAACGAGACGCTCGCCGGGCCCCCATCGGCGGGTGTCCATCCGCTCATGAAAGCGCGCGGGGAATTCCTGCTTGTAGTGGTGCGTGTAAAGCTCCGGGTGCAGGTCGATATCGCGCTGCGCGCGGCGAAGAGCCGCGAAGTACTTTCGCACATCGTCGGGATCGGGATCGCTTGTAAGCATGGTGGCCATCATGAACGTGGTGTCGATGATCTTTCGGAATCCCAGCTGTTCGACGAAATAATAGGGTCCGCTGAAGAGCGAGGCGGCCTGAGTTTTGCGGTCGATCAGGTTCCCCATGCGATGAAACAACATGCCTTCGTTGAACGACAGATCGATCTCTTCGGGTTTGAGATATTGTTCGAGGGCCTGGATAGCCGAGTAGTGGCTGCCGGATTGAAAACCCACGGAAATGGGCACGCCCGCCAGATCCGCCGGTTCCCTTATCGGCGATTCGGGCGGCACGAAAATGCCGGCGGGAGAGACGGAGTAGACATCCGCGTAGAGTTTGCCGTGGCCGTTCGAAGCAGCCACATTGACGGTCCAGTGGCAGGCGCAACTGATATCGGTATTGCGCCCGCGCTCGTAGGTCTGGTAAGCGCCGATCTTGTCGCCCAGGTCGTGCTTCCTGCCCTCTTTCGAGACCAGTTCGTCGAGAAAATCGTAGTCGAGCCCTTCGGCCTTGAAATAGCCTTTCTCTTCAGCTACCCACTCCTGAAGCCGCATGTGCGGCGCGATCACAAATTTAGACATGGTGTGCTCCTATTTCATTCTCTCGTAAACGACCCGGCCATCGACTACGGTGAGTACCGACTTCAATTTCCGGATATCCTCGTCGGACACCTTCTTCGGATCGAGGTAGTCGGCGCTGAGGACCACGAGGTCGCCGAACTTACCCGGCTCGATGGAGCCGAGTTTGTCTTCCTCGTGAAAAAACCATCCGTTCTCCGCCGTATAAAGGCGCAGAGCTTCGGCGCGGCCGATCTGCTGGCCGGCATTGACCAGCATTCCCGCCGCGTTCTTACCCGTCACCATGTAGTAGATCATGAGCCAGGGGTCGAGGGTGGAAATCTGGGCCGAATCGGAACCTGCGCCTACATGGATTCCGCTGTCCAGAATGGTGCGCAGGGGAGGCCCTCCGCCGGCGGCGGCGAGATATTCGAAAGGATGAACGGCGATCCCTGCCCCGACGGCTTTCAGGCGGTCGAGCGTGGCGCGGTCGATACGGGGCGCGTGCGCGATGGACCAGTGAAGGCCGGCGATGGGCGTGACCGCGTTCACGGCCTCGAAAGTCGCAGCCGTGAGTTTGTCTTCATCCGGCGAGAGACTGTGCTGCTGGAAAGTCCAGCCTTGCTTTGCTACAAACTGGAGCGCGGCTTCGTAGTTGGAGGGCGGGGTGACTTTCCCGAACAGCGGCCAGTTCGTGGCGAATTCGCCGATACCCGAGATCCGCATCATGTCGTCGCCGAACCCGGGAAAGCTGTTCAGGACGCGTTCGCGCAGCAAAGGGAGGGTCTGGTCCTTATCCATCGAGAGATAGAAGATGCGAAGACGCATGGACATCTTCCCTTCCCCGTGCAGAGCGAGAAAGGCATCGTACATCCGGAAGGGGTCGCCGCTGGCGAGGGTATCGAATTCAAACGAATCCTGCATGCCGGGCGTTCCCGGGATCACGAACACGCCCATATCGGCGCTTGTGGTCACCCCCACGCTGGCGGCATACGACATGGCGTCCAGCGTTCCGCGCTTCTCATCTTCGAATGTCTGGCCCGCGCGCAAGGCGTTCAAGGCGGCGATCGAAGGGCCGTTCGCGGCAATGCCTCCGTTGCCGGCGACCGCGACTCCTTTTGCGGCAAAGAACGCTTTGCCTGGCGTGTTCGTGGCTGCCGGACCGGTGAAACCCTGATAAACCAATACGGGATGGCCGGCCGCGGCGGCATCCAGTTCGGCGAGCGCGGGCAGGCGCTTTTCGGCGAACTGCGCCGGATTCCAGCCGCCCATGGCGGTGATGAACTCACCTGCCGGCACGGACCTCGCGCGCGCGGCAATCAACGCCTGCACGTCCGCAATGGAGCCGGCGGTCTCGATTCTGACGTCATGGCCGGGCCGAAGCCCGAGAGCGACGATGTGATTGTGATTATCGACGAGCCCCGGAACGGCGGTCCGCCCGTGGAGGTTAATCACTCTGGTGCAGGGCGCGAGTTTGCGGGTTCCGGCGCCCACCGCTTCGAAAATGCCGTCCTCGATGGTCGCGGAGGAGACGATGGAATTGTTTTTATCCATCGTGACGATCCGGCCACCGATGAGCTTCAGATTGCGCGAACCCGCACACGGGCCCGTGGCCGCCATCCCCAGGCCGGCTGTCATGGCGGCGGAAACAGCAAGATACTTCGTGATTCTCACGGTGTTATCCCCACCCGGCTCATTTTACCCGATGTATCGGGATCAAGGCGGGATCTTACCGGCGGGTGGTGTATCGATAGTGGGGATACGCGCCCAACTTCCGGGTAATTGGATACGGACTGCGTTGGTTAGATATTCAGCGAGCGAACATTTGCCGTGCCCGGCGTACGGTTAGGATTTGAAGACTTCGCGGTGCAGTCTCTCCGCCAGATCGTAGAATTCCTTCTGTGCCGGGTCATCGTCGATCCCAGGTGGCCGCTCCAATGCCGGTGGAACCAGGAAACCCGGAATCTTTACCGGGCCGTGCTGCCGTTCATACCAAGCCACCTGAAGACGCATCAAATAAGCCAATAACCTGGCCTGGGCCCACGACATCGTTACCGCCGTATGCCAATCAACCAATCCCTTTCCAGTGTACTGGTCAAGCTCGCCGAAAATTATTTCGGCTCGTCTGGGGAATCTGTGGGTGGATTCAGTCATCACTGACCGTTTCGGCAAGGTAGCGGCGGAGTTTGCGGCAGGTGGACTCGAAGGATCTTTGCTGTTCTTCTGAATCACAGTGATAGATGAGGGGTCCGTCGTTTTCAAACAGGGTGTCGATCAGTTGGTTGACCGGTTTCTTTCTGAGCTTTGGAGTTTCCTGAAGATCGCGGATAATCTCTCCCCCGAGCAGCCACAGGTTATCGACATGCTTTTGAATCGTCTTCTTCGTCAGGCCTGATCCGGCGAGGTGAAGGAGAAACGGCGTGAAGTATTCGACGATATTCTGGCCGGGCATGAGATCGCGTTCGTCCCCCATCCAGCTCTGCGGCCACTCCGGGAGATCGCGGCAGTATGGCGTCAGCCTGGCAGGCGGCAATCCGGGAGAATCAGGATTCAACGCCATGCTGATTACCCGAGTGCTCAACCAATGCCATCATTTTCCCGGCTTCGTCCACGAGTCGGCCCGCTTCTCCGACGATGGCCGCAGCATTTTGATTCCGATCCGACCGCGCAAGCGATCCCGCGCGACGTGTTCCGGTTGCCACCGTCCTGCCGCCGGGTACGATCAGGCGCACAAGCCGCGGCACTTTGAATTCACAGGAGTCTGGGGATTTCTCGTCTTCTTCGTCTATTTCATGCGGCGGGTCGAATGCAGACAATGCGGAATCATGATCGAAGAGGTTCCGTGGGGTCTGGGCAAGCACTCTCTGACCAAAACCTACATGCACTTCCTGGGGCACCGGGCGCGCAAGCTCTCCTGGAAGGAAACCGCCGAATCGTTCCACACCACATGGGACAAAGTCCATGACTCGGTCCAGTATCTGGTTGTCTTCGGGCTGGAGAATCGAGTGCTGGGCGTGATTCGCGCCATCGGCGTGGACGAGATTCAATACTCCAGGGGCCATAAGTACCTCACTCTGGTTTATCGGATTGATGCCGGCTGCGTCCGTCTGCTCCGGGTCGGCAAGGAACGGACGGTGAAATCCTTCGAGAAGTTCTTCGTCACGATCGGCCCGGAACTGTCGGCGAAAATCGAGTTCGTCTGTTCCGATATGTGGAAACCTTACCTGCGCGTGATTCGCGAAAAGTGCGGCCAGGCACTGCACGTCCTGGACCGGTTCCATATTGTGAAGAAGCTGCAGGAAGCAGTGGACGACGTGCGCTCCGCGGAAGCCAGACGAATGGCTGGCGACGGGTACGAGCCGATCCTGAAAAAGTCTCGCTGGTGTCTTCTCAAACGCCCCGGGAATCTCACGAAGCACCAGAAAGTCAAACTCCGGGACCTGTTGCGCTACAACCTGCAAAGCGTCCGCGCCTACCTTCTCCGCACCTACCTTCTCAAGGAGGACTTCGACCAGTTCCGGGACTATGTGTCGCCAGCCTGGGCCGGCAAGTTCCTCGACGAATGGTGCCACCAGGCGATGCGTTCCCGGATCGAACCGCTGAAAAAGGTCGTCAAGATGCTCCGCGCCCACCGCCCCCTCATTCTCAACTACTTTCGGGCAAAGAAACAGTTTTCCAGCGGCATTGTCGAGGGCCTGAACAATAAGGTCAAAGTCACCATGAGAAAGTCTTACGGCTTCCGAACCTTCAGAGTCACTGAAATGGCACTGTATCACTCACTTGGCAAGCTGCCAGAGCCAGAACTAACCCACAAATTCTTCTGACGAGCCACTTTTTTCAGCTCCGCATCGGTCTTCGGTTGAACCGCGGGCGACTTCAAATCCGGGATGTCGACCTTCAGCATTTTTACTATCACGGGGTTGGCGGTCCCGTCGGCCCCGTGACAGGATTTGCAGGAGGTGTTATATACAGCCTTGCCTTCTTTCGCGCCGGCGAAAGCCGTCCCGGCCGAAAGGGCCGCGAAGGCCAGTGAGATTGCGATCGTTTTCATGTTTGTTGCTCCGTTACGGTGCTGGTGCGCCGGTCAGCAGACCCAGAGCTTTTTTTGCGTCGACATGCAAGGTGGAGTAAGGATCGTCGCCCCAGTTATACGCACGCACGTCAATGCGATCGAAGAGCCGGTGGGCGGGGTCTTTGACGGTGAAATCGAGGCCGAGGAGTTTGGGCCCGGCGCCGAGATCCACGATGCTGCGATCCGTATCGGCGCTGCCGCCGACGCCGGTCATCCAGCGATAGCCCAGGTCGAGAGAGCCCGTCAGCCAGTTTTCATCCGATGGCACGGGAGACGGTTGTTGCGCCAGCAACGATCCGCAGAGCGCGACGGGAAGGAGAAATTTCTTCACCGCAGCAGATTCCTGTCCACGTAGCTTCCGTGGATCTTCTGGTGGCAGATGGTGCAGTTACGGAATCGCGGCGAAGTCAGGTCATGGAACGCGGGGGCACGACGCCGGAAACCGCGGCTACCGTGTTTGGCAGGCTGGGCAGATTGGCGTGGCATTCGAGGCGCACGAACCGCACTTTCTGGCGGATCAGCATCTTTGGATTGGCCGATCCGTGCGGTTCGTGGCAACTTTGGCAGCCTTCCTCACGCACCGGCGCGTGCTCGAAGGTGAAGGGGCCGCGCTTGTCGCCGTGACAGCGGAAGCAGCCTGGCTCGTTGGCACTGGCCGTCCGCATCAAGCCCGGCCTGAAACTGCCGTGCGGGTTGTGGCAGTCGACGCAGGTCATCGCATTTTCCGGCACACGGTGTTTGAATGGCAGCGCGAACGCGGTCTTCACGTCGAAGTGGCAGCTTTCGCATAACGCATTGGTTTCCGCCGCCTTGCGCACGACCAGCGGTTGAGGGCCGTGTATGGAGTGGCAGGAAATGCAGGGGATCGAGTTTTGGGCGTGACTCGCCTCGATTCGTCCGGCGGCGGACGGTTGATTGCGGTGGCAGGTCAGGCAGATGCGATCGACTTCGGCGGGCGCAATCTTCGCGGGATTGCGGATGTCGGCGGCGGAAAGCGTCTGGACGTGCTTACTCCCGGGGCCATGGCACGATTCGCAGGCTTTGCCCTCAAAACCGTGCCTGTCGCTCCGATTCACGGCCTCATGCGGGCTGGTGGCGAAGGCTTTGGCGGTATCTTCATGGCACATGGCACAGACTTCCGTGCCCACGTAAGTTGCCTGCCAGGCCAGAGCCGGCAATCCGGAAAACAGCGATAAAAAAATTACAGCCAGGCGCCGGTTCATAGAATTAGCCGCCGTCAGTACTGCGCGTGAACCCGATCCACGGCGTACGCCGAGCCGGAACCGTGACACACGGTGCAACTCTCGCCCAGTTCCGTCGTATTCGCGAGGAAGTGGGAAGCTTCGGGCTTCGACGTATGGCAACCGCCGCAGGCAGCAGCGGTCGCCTGGTTGGGATTGATCCAGCCCTGCGGGTCGACCATCCGATTCAGTCCGACGGGCAGATTCCGTTCGCTGCCGTTGACGTGGCAGAGCGAACAGTTGCGCGTGTCTCCAGCCGCGCCGGCGGGGCTGAACGGCGGATACAAGGTAGTGGAGGAATCGTTATGACTGCCACCGAAACCGACCACAATGCAGGGGTTTTTGGCGCCATCCGCCGTGGCGTTGGGGCCGAGGTGGATGCGATGCACCAGCAGATTGAAATCGATCCCCTGGGGTGGCAGCGCCTTGTCCGCCGCGACGATGGCGGATGCGCGGTCCGTTGCGTCGGTATTCGACGGATTGTGGCACATCACGCAGTATTCCGTGTTGTTCCGCAGTGTTCCGTGCAGAGAAAGCGCGACGTGGCACTGGTTGCAGTTGCTTAGCGCCACCACCGTCCGCCGCGGCGCAACCGTCGAGCCATCCACCGAAAAATAGCTGACCGGATTGGCCGCGCCGTATTGTATGGTGTGCTGGTTCGGCGCGCCGGCCAGAACTGTCTCGGTCCGGCGGGCTTCGAGCCCTATCTCATAGGTCCCGGTGGCGGAGGCGGGCACGGCGTGCGTGAAGGTGTAAACGCAGGTGCCGTCCGCGCCGCAGGAGGCTTTGGTTGCGCTCTCGGTCACATAGCCAGGAGTGGAAGCGGTGTCGGGTCCGAAACTCGTATAGCCGTAGTCGGTAGTGGGGCCAGCCATGGTCAGCGACAACGAATCGAGAGCTGAGATCGGAACACCGTTCCCTTTGGTATTCGTCAACGTGAAGGTAACCGCGGGTGTATTGCCAGCCGTTCCATTCGTAATGTTCCGGATGGTGGCGACCAGTCCCGAAAGGAGGGAAGATTCCGTCGGGACCACGTGCGCCCCAACGATGGAAGCGTCGAAATCGGACGCACCCTGCGGAATGTGACAGGTGGAACATCGATTGTCGTTGAGTTGCGGCCCGGCGGGGTGATTCGCGCCATTGGCGAAGTTGACGTCGTCGTGACAGGCGCCGCAGGCGGCGCGCGTGGGCTTGATGAGATACGCGGTGGCCTGCGCGGCTTTCGTGGTCCGATCGTGGCAAACCGTGCAACGCTGCGCCATGGCCGGATCCACTACCGCTGAAAAATCGTTGACGCTGTTCTGAAATCCCACGATTCGATAGGTGGTGCGGCGATGACGCTCGGCAAAGACGAACCCATATGGATCTTGTGCGCCATAACCTTCAGATCAAGCGAGTTGCCCGTGTTTGGGTCGACATTCTGCGGCGTATGGCACATGACGCAGAGCGCGATCCCGCGCCGCGAGCCGCCGTGGAACGAAAGTTGATCGTGGCACCGGTCACAACTGACGTCCCGGATCACGTCGCGCGTGGTAACGACTGGCGAGCCGTTGGGCACGAAATTGAAGGTCGTACTGGCGTAGTTTGTTCCGAGATTATAGACGGTGAGATTGCGCGAGCCGTAGATACCGATGGTGTTGGTTGCCGCAGGGTCGAAGCCGGCCGCTTTCGTGTTGAAGGTATAGGTGTACTGGCCAGGCCCGGCCTGAACCGTGGCGCCGCCCGAATCCGCGGCAGGCTGGCTGGTCGCCGGTATAACGGCGCCAGTGGCCGCACGGGTAATGTAGCTGACGTACTGCTCCTCTCCTTTGGGAATGGACGCCGCGAGAAAGTTCAGGGAAATCGTACCGGGTGTAGTCACGCCAGCCATGTCCAGAGGCAAGCCGGATGGATCGGAGACAGTGTAGGCCGCCGTAATCGTTCCGTCACTCGCAATGGCCGCCGATTGCACGGCGATAGTGAGTCCGGGCCGCACAAACTCCACGGTCGCGCGATTGAGAAAGAACGCCTTGCTGTGGGAGTTATAGAAATCGCGGATGGGCCTGGACCGAATCGCGCCGCCAGCCGCGGCAACCACAACCAGAAGACCGGCAATAACGATCCACTTCGGCCCGGGAGCGCATAAAGGACCTGATCGACCCCATCTTTAAACCCCTTGAAGGGCATGCCGGTCCCCATACGTATTTCTTGCGCGGCTGTCACCGAACATGCCTGATTTCGCTTCAACTTGAGCCGGTTAAACTAGTGTTGTGTCCAGGAAATGAATAGACAATGTGCATTTCCCCGGAAAGCCGCCTGAAGGCGGCTGCAGGCTGAAGCCTAATGCCATATAGTTTTTCTGGCATAGGGCGGTCATCTCTGGCGATTGGGGTATTTGGCGCCCTTGTTCCATACTGTTCTGGGATAGGATGGGCGTCTGCGGCGACGCCTGGGCAGCTTGGCTTGCTGGACGTAGTACATCATTTGATCGAAAATTCGCTGCGCCTCTTGCGGGTCGGCGGCGGCTGCCAGTCTGGGAGTGAAGACCTGGACAATTCTCCGGACTTTGGTGAAGCTGTATCCACGAGGAGGAATACCGCTTTGCTCCGAAGCCAG
>Ga0207933_1000274_pt1 | contig 53646 bp, 45 predicted proteins | sample NGESurdeep092012_4_FD_184488 | JGI IMG/M metagenome (GOLD analysis project Ga0207933, IMG submission 184488) | Arctic peat soil microbial communities from Barrow, Alaska - NGEE Surface sample F53-3 deep-092012 (SPAdes) | ecosystem: Environmental > Terrestrial > Soil > Wetlands > Peat ... | reverse complement strand
ACCGGTTTTTCATGAATATCTTCTGCTCGCCAGGCGGCATCCTATGGAGGCCAGGAGGTAGTTATGCCTGAAAAAGCCACGATGGAAGCAGCCAAAGAGGATTTGCGGGAGGGCAAGTCGCCGTCGACGGCGGCGGGGGAGTTCGTGCGCGAGGAGATGGATCACATCCGCGAAGGCAAGCACGGCGCGAGCTCGGCCAAGCAGGCGATTGCGATCGGGTTGAGCAAGGCGCGGCGCGCGGGCATTCCGCTGGGGCAGCCGTTGGCGGAGACGACGAGCGCGGCGACCCGGCACAAGGCAGCGCAGGATACGGAGCGCGGCAAGACCGATCCTGCGACCGGCGAGGAGGGTCAGACCAAGCGCGGACGGGCGCGGGAGAAGGCGATGAAGCGTGAGCCGCGTGCGGCTGCGTCGCACCGCGCGCTCTCACGGCAGGCGAAGGGTGCGGCGAGGAAGCGGACGAGCGCGGAGCGCTCAGCTTCGGCGAAGAAGGCTGCGGCTACGCGCAAGCGCGAAGGTTCCTCGGGTCGCTCGCGCTAGGCTTGCGCCCTGAAACCTGTGCGAGGATCGGCAACCCGCGATCCACACAAATCGCACGTTTTGCACTTGCGTGCACAGGGGTGCCACTCCTAATGTCTCTTCAGCTGATGAACGAGCGGTAAGTCGGAAGTGAATAGCTGGTACCGTCAAAGGACGCGATAGCCGACGCAAGTCGGAGGTTCGGCCACTGGCACCGCCGGAGATACACGGAAGATAAAGGCCGGAAGTCGGTCGAAGCAAAAGGCCTGAGGACGCAACACCCGATGAGAGTCGGGAGGGTTGGCCAAAGGAAGCCGGAACCCAGAAGACCCAACGCAAGTTGGGAGGCATGGAGACCGGACGGGCCGGAGGACGCAGCAACTGGCGCAAGTCAGGAAGGCTGGCCACCGGAAGAGCTGACGGAGAGAGCGCTCGGCGCAAGCCGGGACTCACACCGAAGGCAAAGACGGAGGACACAATACCCGATGCAAGTCGGGAGAGTTGGCCACCGGAAAGCCGGAGACGCGAGATTCGCCTAACACTGCGAGATTATCAATGACGGAAGCGCCAGGAACTTCGGTTTCTGGCGTTTTCCTTTAAGCGGGAAGGCGATATCCCGGTATACCCCCCGGCCCATTTTTCGCAAAGTCTTCAAAAAATTAGACTTAGGTCCGGACCCCATTCCAATCTCAGATGCAAAGAGCGAAGCCCGGCGGCGGCCGGGCTGGAGGATTCCTCTGCTTCTATTGTAATCGGGGTGTCAAGGGGGGACGACCCAAACGCCGGGTTACCAGAGAGTCTTGACCGGGTATTTGGGGATTTCCGCGGCGCCGGTGAGCAGGTTGAGGCTGCGGTTGATGGCCTGGGCGACCATCAGGCGATCGAATGGGTCGCGATGGTGTGCGTCCAGATGCTCAACGGCGAGGATGTCCTCGTAGGTGATGGGGAGAAGAGTGATCTGATACTCGCTTATGGGGGCAAGCCCACCGTTTTGAAAACGTCCGCTAACTTCTTCTTCTCTGGCATAAGTAATCCAAGATAACAAAACGGCAGCGCTGAAGCCCTGCCGTTCTCGTTTTTTGCGCGAAGCGCGTCCCGCCGTGCGCGTAGCACCTACTCGGCGGCCATCTCTTCTTGTTCGCCTTCCATGCGCATGGCTTCAAGTTCGCTGTCTTCGGCTTCGTGCGCTTCCATGACCTCGGACTGGATGGCGGCTGCCGCCTCTTCTTACCAGAAGATATCGACGGGATAAAGGCGCATCATGGCATCGCCGGAGATGAGCCGGAGAGTTTCGACCTTCGCCTATGCAATCAGCATGCGGTCGAATGGGTCGCCGTGATGAAAGGGGAGGACGGCAGATGCGCGAACGTGATCGAGAGCCACCGGCAGAAGATGGACGTTCCATCGCTGCATGAACTCAAGAATGGAATCCAGGCCTGCAGGCAAGCGCAATCTCTCCTGAGCGATCTTGATGCTGAGCTCCCAGAGCGACGCCGTGCTGACGAAGAGTGTGTTGCGACCGTCTTCGATTGCAGAGGAGATGTGGGACGGAAGCCGAGGGTCAGCGGCGATGCTCCAGACCAGAACGTGCGAATCGAGGAGCAGAGCCATTACTCCGGCTCGTCCGGAAACAACTTGCTCTCATTGAAGAGCCGCGCGATCTGATCATTCACTTCCGGGGAGTCCCAGTCGTCCGCGTACCAGATTTCACCCTTGCCCGAGCCGACCATTCCTTTACGATCGAGGTGTGAGACAGGATAGTCGCGGGAGACCACCAGCTTGAGAGAGGGTTTATCCGGGCGGGAGATCTCGACCTCCTGACCGGCATCTACGGCGGAGACGAGATCGGTGAGGTGCTCTTCGGCGTATTGGAGGTTGACCTGCATTCCTGGATTCTCATGCCTATCCAACAGCACCTCCATTATGCCTGATATGCATTTGCAAGGAAAATGGTGCATTTTTGTTCGGAGTTCAGGACTCTCGTGCATAACATCGCACTACGAACTGCATGTATTGCTATGCGAGAACGTAAACGGCAGGGCCGAAGCCCTGCCGTTTGTCTTTGCGCGAAGCGCGTCTCGCCGTGCGTCCTTCGACTGCGCTCAGGACAGGCTGCGAACTTATTCCGCGGCCATCTCTTCCTGTTCGCCTTCCATGCGCATGGCTTCGAGCTCGCGCTCTTCGGCTTCGTGCGCTTCCATGACCTCGGCCTGGATCTGGGCGGCCGCTTCTTCGAGCTCCGGGGAGAGCGCGACGTTGCGGTAGTAGTCCATGCCGGTGCCGGCGGGGATGAGGCGGCCGACGATGACGTTTTCCTTGAGGCCGCGCAGGTTGTCGATGGAGCCGTTGATGCTGGCTTCAGTGAGCACGCGGGTGGTCTCTTGGAAGCTCGCCGCCGAGATGAAGCTGTCGGTGGAGAGCGACGCCTTGGTGATGCCGAGCAGCAGCGGACGGCCGATGGCCGGACGGCCACCCTCCATCAGCACGCGCTGATTTTCGGCGTTGAACCGGAAGCGGTCGATCTGCTGCTCGAGCAGGAAGTTGGTGTCGCCAACCTCCTCGACCTTCACCCAGCGCAGCATCTGGCGGACGATCGTCTCGATGTGCTTGTCCGAGATGGACACGCCCTGCAGACGATAGACCTCCTGAATCTCATTGACGAGATACTGCTGCAGCTCGCGCTCGCCGAGGACATCGAGGATGTCATGCGGGTTGCGCGGGCCGTCGATGAGCGCGTCGCCGGCACGGAGGCGTTCGCCTTCCTGCACGTTGACATAGACACCGCGCGGAACGCTGTACTCCTCCTCCTGCCCGTTGTCGGCCGTAACGTAGACCTTGCGCTGTCCCTTGGTGACGTCGCCGAAGCGGACCACGCCGTCGATCTTGGAGATGATCGCCGGATCGCGGGGCTTGCGCGCCTCGAAGAGCTCGACGACGCGCGGCAGACCGCCGGTGATGTCCTTGGTGCGAGTTGTCTCGCGCGGGATCTTGGCGAGAATGTCGCCGGGGTGGACCTCGTCGCCGTCCTGCACCATGAGATAGGCGCGCGAGGGCATGAGGTAACGCTTGGTGATGGTGCCCTTGCCGGACTTGATGAGAATGGCCGGCTGGCGCTTCTCATCGGAGGACTCGGCGACGACGAGACGAGAGAGGCCGGTGACCTCGTCGATCTCTTCGTTGACCGTGATGCCTTCCTGCAGATCCTTGAACTGCACGGTTCCGGCGATCTCCGTGAGGATGGAGAACGTGTAGGGGTCCCACTCGCCGAGCAGGTCGCCGAGCTTGACCTGCTGGCCGTCTTCGACGCGGAGCTTGGCGCCGTAGACGAGCGCATAACGCTCCTTCTCGCGGCCCTTCTCGTCGACGATGGCGATGGAGCCGGCGCGGTTGAAGGCGACCAGGCCGCCTTCCTTGGAGCGGACGGTGACCAGGTTGATGAAGTGCACACGGCCGGCGTTCTTGGCTTCGAGATGCGAGGCGTCGGCAACGCGCGAGGCTGTGCCGCCGACATGGAAGGTACGCATGGTGAGCTGCGTGCCGGGCTCGCCGATGGACTGCGCCGCGATGACGCCGACGGCTTCACCCATCTCGACCATCTTGCCGGAGCCCAGGTTGCGGCCGTAGCAGAGGATGCAGCAGCCGCGCTTGGATTCGCAGGTGAGGACGGAGCGAATCTTGACGCGCTCGATGCCCGCTGCCTGAACCGCGGAGGCTTTGTCTTCGTCGATCTCGTCGTTGATGTCGACGATGATCTTGCCTTCGTAGTCCTTCAGTTTTTCGAGCGAGACGCGGCCGATGATGCGATCGCGCAACGGCTCGATGGTCTCGCCGGCCTCGATGATCGGCATGACGTAGATGCCTTCAACGGTGCCGCAGTCGTGCTCGGAGATGATGACGTCCTGCGCGACGTCGACGAGACGGCGGGTGAGGTAGCCGGAATCGGCGGTCTTGAGCGCCGTGTCGGCCAGACCCTTGCGGGCGCCGTGGGTCGAGATGAAGTACTCGAGCACGGTGAGGCCCTCGCGGAAGTTGGCCTTGATGGGCGACTCGATGATCTCGCCGCTTGGTTTCGCCATCAATCCGCGCATGCCGGAGAGTTGGCGAATCTGCTGCTTCGAGCCGCGGGCTCCGGAGTCGGCCATGATGTAGATCGGGTTCATGACTCCTTCCTTGTCCGCCTTCTTCATGTTGTTGAACATCTCGTCGGCGACGCGGTCGGTGACGGCAGACCACAGCTGGGTGACCTTGTTGGAGCGCTCGAGGTTAGTGATCGAGCCTTCAAGGTACTGCTGCTGCATGGTGATGACCTGACGCTCGGCATCGGCCACGACGGTGTACTTCGACTCGGGGATGACCATGTCGTCGAAGCCGACCGAAAGTCCGGAGAGTGTGGCGTAGTTGAAGCCCAGCTCCTTGATGCGGTCGAGCGTGTGCACCGTGATCTCGAGGCCGAGGTTCAGGTAGATGTAGTTGATGAGCTGGCCCATGCCCTTCTTCTTGAGCAGGCCGTTGACGAAGGGCATTCCCTCGGGCAGCGCGTCGTTGAAGATGGCGCGGCCGACGGTGGTGTTGATGTACTGCTTGTTGAACTCGACCGGCTCGGTGTGCGTGAGGTCCTGGTCGTCGTAGGCCGTGGTCATGTCGAGCACCGGGCCGGTGTAGCGCAGACGAATGGGCGTCAGCGTCTCCACCTGCTTGGCCTCGAGCGCCATCAGCACTTCCTCGACATTGGCAAAGACGCGGCCTTCGCCCTTGGCGCCGATCTTGGCCTTGGTCAGATAGTAGATGCCGAGCACGAGGTCCTGTGTGGGGACGGTGATCGGCTGACCTGACGCGGGCGACAGGATGTTGTGCGACGCGAGCATCAGGACCGAGGCCTCGATCTGCGCCTCAGGCGAGAGCGGGATGTGCACGGCCATCTGGTCGCCATCGAAGTCGGCGTTGAAGGCGGTGCAGACCAGCGGATGAATCTTGATGGCCTTGCCTTCAACGAGCACGGGCTCAAACGCCTGGATGCCCAGGCGATGCAGCGTCGGCGCGCGGTTCAGCAGCACGGGATGGTCCTTGATGACCTCCTCGAGGATGTCCCACACGATGGGCTCCTGCATCTCCACCATCTCTTTGGCCTGCTTGATGGTGGTGCAGTGGCCGGTCTGTTCGAGGCGGTGATAGATGAACGGCTTGAAGAGCTCGAGCGCCATCTTCTTGGGCAGGCCGCACTGGTGCAGCTTCAGCTCGGGGCCGACGACGATGACCGAACGGCCGGAGTAGTCGACGCGCTTGCCGAGCAGGTTCTGGCGGAAGCGGCCCTGCTTGCCCTTGAGGGTGTCGGAGAGCGACTTCAGCGGACGGTTGTTGGCTCCGCGCAACACGCGGCCGCGGCGGCCGTTGTCGAACAGAGCATCGACGGCCTCCTGCAACATGCGCTTCTCGTTGCGCACGATGACCTCAGGCGCATGCAGGTCCATGAGCTTCTTGAGGCGGTTGTTGCGGTTGATCACGCGCCGGTACAGGTCATTCAGGTCGGATGTCGCAAAACGGCCGCCGTCCAGCGGAACGAGCGGACGAAGCTCTGGCGGAATGACCGGAAGCACGTCCAGGATCATCCACTGCGGCTTGTTGTCGGACTTGCGGAACGCCTCGACGACCTTGAGGCGCTTGGAGTACTTGAGCTTCTTCTGCAGCGACGTCTCGGTCTTCATGCGCTCGCGCAGCTCAATGGCAAGCTCCTGAATCTCGACGCGCTTGAGCAGCTCCTTGATCGCCTCCGCGCCCATCATGGCCTTGAAGCCGGAAGGGCGGTACTGAGCATCGAGCTCGCGGAAGCGGTTCTCGTCCTTGATGACCTCGCGCTCCTTGACGGGCGCGTCACCTGGATCGACGACGACGTAGCTCTCGAAGTAGAGGACGGCCTCGAGTTCACGCAGGGAGATGTCGAGCAGGTGGCCGATGCGCGACGGCAGGCCCTTGAAGAACCAGACGTGCGAGCACGGCGAGGCGAGCTCGATGTGGCCGAGGCGCTCGCGGCGGACCTTGGACAAGGTGACTTCGACGCCGCACTTGTCGCAGATGACGCCGCGGTGCTTCATGCGCTTGTACTTGCCGCAGAGGCACTCCCAATCGGTGATAGGTCCGAAAATTCTGGCGCAAAACAGTCCGTCGCGTTCTGGCTTGAACGTGCGGTAGTTGATCGTCTCAGGCTTGGTGACCTCGCCGTGCGACCACGAGCGAATCTTCTCAGGCGAGGCAAGCTGGATCTTGATGGAATCGAAGTCCGTGATCGGACCGGCGAGTTCGAAGGGGCTGGAGCGGAACATATTTTCTCTCCGTTGCAGTGCTTAGCTCGATGCCAACTTTTTGTTTCGCTCTCGGAGTTCTTCAGAGAGCCCGTTGCGAGCTTCGCTGCTGTATTGCTGCTACTTGCTTGTGACTGCGATTCTCTGCAGCCACTGAATCTTTGGGTCATCGCTCGCCGCCCGTTTCCCTCCTGCCGTTACACAAGCTCAGAAGGAAACAGGCGAAAGCGGATTTGCTAATCGGCGACGGCAAGCTCCGGGAGTGCAGGGATGCCTTCGTCGGTGGTGACGGCCTTCTTGACCAGCTCGACGTCGAGGCAGAGCGACTGCAGCTCGCGGATAAGCACGTTGAACGACTCGGGCACGCCCGGCTCGATCGCCGCCTCGCCCTTGACGATGGCCTCGTAGATCTTGGTGCGGCCGTAGACGTCGTCGGACTTGGCAGTGAGCAGCTCCTGCAGGATGTAGGCGGCGCCATAGGCTTCGAGCGCCCAGACCTCCATCTCACCGAAGCGCTGTCCACCGAACTGCGCCTTGCCACCCAGCGGCTGCTGCGTGATGAGCGAGTACGGTCCGATGGAGCGAGCGTGGATCTTGTCGTCGACAAGGTGCGAGAGCTTGAGCATGTAAATGTAGCCGACCGTTACCGGCTGCTCGAACTGCTCGCCCGTCATGCCGTCGATCAGAGCGCTCTTGCCGGAGGACGGAAGTCCTGCAGCCGCGAGCAACGCCTTGATCTCCGTCTCGCGCGCGCCGTCGAAGACCGCCGTGCCGAACCAGATGCCGCGCTTCATCCCCTTGGCGACGCGCATAGTCTGCTCGTCGTCGAGTTCGAGAAGCTGGTTGAGAGCCGCCGTGTTCTTGAACGTCTCTTGGAAGATGGCGCGAACCTCGTTGGCCTTCTGGTTCTTCTCCGCCAGCTCGGCAACCTTCTTGCCGAGGCTGTGCGCGGCCCAGCCCAGATGCGTCTCAAGAATCTGCCCGACGTTCATACGTGAAGGAACGCCAAGCGGGTTGAGAACGATCTCGACCGGCGTTCCGTCGGGGAGGTACGGCATATCCTCTTCCGGAAGAATGCGCGAGATGACGCCCTTGTTTCCATGGCGGCCGGCCATCTTGTCGCCGACCGAAAGCTTGCGCTTCATGGCGATGTAGACCTTCACCATCTTGATGACGCCGGGAGAAAGCTCATCGCCCTTGGACATCTTGCCGATCTTCTCGTTGGTGATCTTGCGCAGAACATCAATCTGGCGCGAGGTCATCTCTTCGATCTCGTCGATCTGCTCGTTGACGCGCGGGTCCTTGTCGGCGTAACGAATACGCTTCAGGTTGCGCGTTGAGATCAACTCGATCGTGTCACGGTCGAGAACATCGCCCTTCGACAGCAGCTTCTTGTTGGTGCGCTCGTCGTGAAGATCCGCGAGGACCTCCTTCGCGCCCAGGATGCCTTCGAGACGCTTGAGGCGCTCGTCGGTGAGAATACGAATCTCATCGGCGAGGTTGCGCTCCAGCTTCTCGATCATCTCCTGCTCGATTTGCAGCGCCCGCTGGTCCTTCTCCTGTCCTTTGCGGGAGAAGATGCGAACGTCGACGACCGTGCCCTCGATGCCCGGAGGGCAGGTGAGCGAGGCGTCGCGAACGTCGCCGGCCTTCTCGCCGAAGATGGCGCGAAGCAGCTTCTCTTCCGGAGTGAGCTGCGTCTCGCCCTTTGGCGTGACCTTGCCGACGAGGATGTCGTTGTGCGAAATCTTTGCGCCGATGCGGATGATGCCCGACTCGTCGAGATCGCGCAGCGCATGTTCCGAGACGTTCGGAATATCGCGCGTGATCTCTTCCGGCCCGAGCTTGGTGTCGCGGGCCTCGATCTCGAACTCCTCGATGTGGATGGAGGTGTAGTAGTCCTCCTTCACCAACTTCTCGGAGATGAGGATCGCGTCCTCGAAGTTGTAGCCGCGCCACGGCGTGAAGGCCACGAGCACGTTGCGGCCGAGACCGAGCTCGCCCTGCTCTGTACACGGGCCGTCCGCGATCACCTGCCCCTTGAGGACGCGGTCGCCCTTGCGGACGATCGGCTTCTGGTTGATGCAGGTGTTCTGGTTGGAACGCTTGAACTTCGTCAGCTGATAGATGTCCGATCCAACCTCACGCGAAAGCTGCGTGGGATGGTGCTCGCCTTCGACGCGGACGATGATGCGTTCGCTGTCGACGGAGTCCACCAGGCCGTTGCGCTTGGCCAGGATGACGGCGCCGGAGTCGCGCGCGGTGACGCCTTCCATACCGGTGCCGACGAACGGAGCTTCGCTCACGAGCAGAGGAACCGACTGCCGCTGCATGTTCGCGCCCATCAGCGCACGATTGGCGTCGTCGTGCTCCAGGAACGGAACGAGCGAGGCGGCGACCGACACGAGTTGCTTGGGCGAGACGTCGATGTAGTCGACCTCAGCTTTGGGAACAAGAACGAAGTTGCCCTGCTTGCGGGCGTTGACCAGGTCCTCGGTAATCGCACCGTGCTCGTTCAGGTCGATGTTGGCCTGCGCGATGGTGTGGCGGTCTTCCTCCCACGCGGAGAGATAGAAGCTGAACGGCTCGAAGTCGACGGTACGCTTGCCGTCCTTCTTGAGCTGCTTGTTCAGCTTGTGCGCCTCGCTGATCTCCAGCGTATCGCCCTGGCGCATGCCGCTCTCGCCGGCATTCGAGACGGCAACGTAGTCGAGCACGCGGCCGTCGCGGACGCGGCGGTAGGGCGACTCGATGAAGCCGTACTCGTTGATGCGCGCGAAGCAGGAGAGCGACGAGATGAGGCCGATGTTCGGTCCTTCCGGCGTCTCGATCGGGCAGATGCGGCCGTAGTGCGTCGGGTGAACGTCGCGGACCTCGAAGCCCGCGCGCTCACGCGACAGGCCGCCCGGCCCGAGCGCGGAGAGGCGCCGCTTGTGCGTGATCTCCGAGAGCGGGTTGGTCTGGTCCATGAACTGCGAGAGCTGCGAGGAACCGAAGAACTCGCGGATCGCAGCCATGACGGGTTTGGCGTTGATCAGGTCGTGCGGCATCGCCGTCGACATCTCCTGATAGACGCTCATCTTCTCTTTAATAGCCCGCTCCATGCGAACCAGCCCTATGCGGAACTGGTTTTCCATGAGCTCGCCGACCGCGCGGACGCGGCGGTTGCCAAGGTGATCGATGTCGTCCACCATGCCGATGTTCTTGCGCAGCTTCAACAGATAACGAATCGTCCCGTAGAAGTCCTCGGGCGTGAGCGTGCGCTTGTCGAGCCCGCTGGGGTCCTGGTTCTCATACAGCTTGATGTTGAACTTTAGGCGGCCGACACGCGAGAAGTCGTACTTGCGCGGATCGAAGAACATGCCCTCGAAGAGCGCGGTCGCGGTGTCGAGCGTCGGCGGATCGCCGGGACGCAGCTTGCGGTAGATCTCGATGAGAGCTTCCTCAGGCTTGCGCACGGAATCGCGCCGCAGCGTGTTGGCGATGATGTTGCCCACGTCGTCGCGCTCGGGGAAGAAGACCTCGAACGAAGCGACGCCGGACTGGAGAATCTTGTGCAGCTTGTCAGCGGTGAGCTCGGCGTTGGCCTCGTAAAGCAGCTCGCCAGTGGCCATGTCGACCACGTCGCCGGCGGTCATCGCGCCGTCGAACTCGCTGGTCTCGACTTCAACACTGGTCGTGCCGGAGGCGCGAAGATGCTTCAGCGCGGAGGCGCCGATCTTCTTGCCGGCAGCCACCAGCTCTTCGTGCTTCCCGCCGTGCAGAGCGACGCTCGAGCGAGTGCCGACCAGATGCGACGGCTTGTCCTCCGCCGAGACCACCCACGACAGCTTTCCGTCCTTCACCTTGAGGGTGTCGACCGTATAGAAGGTCTTGAGAATCTCCTCGTCGGTGCGCAGGCCGAGCGCGCGAAGGAAGATGGTGCCCAGGAACTTGCGCTTGCGGTCGATGCGGACGTACAGCGTGTTCTTCTGGTCGTACTCGAACTCCACCCACGATCCACGGTAAGGAATGATCTTGCCGAGGAAATACGTGCGGTTGTTCGCGGTCTCAAAGAAGACGCCGGGTGAACGGTGCAGCTGCGAGACGATGACGCGCTCGGTCCCGTTGACGATGAAGGTGCCGTTGGCTGACATCAGCGGAATGTCGCCGAAGAAGACCTCCTGCTCCTTCATGTCGCGCAGGCTCTTGACGCCGGTCTCCGGATCCTTGTCGAAGATCTTCAGGCGGATGGTGACCTTGAGCGGAGCGGAGTAGGTCATGCCGCGCTCTTCGCACTCGCCCTGGTCGTACTTCAGCTGCAGGCCCACCGGGTCGCCGCACTTGGTGCAGAAGTCCGGAGTGTTCTTGTTGTAGGTTCCGCAGAACTTGCAGAGCACGTCGCCGGGATGAAACGGGTCGGTGATGACCATGTGCCCGCAGTTGGAACAGGCAGTGCGCAGATGGTTCAGGCCCTTGAGGTAGCCGCACTTGCACTCCCAGTTGCCGATCGTGTAGTCCACGAACTCGAGCTCCGAGACGTTGCGGAAGTCGCTGATGGGAAAAACGGAGGTGAAGACGGATTGCAAGCCGTTGTCCTCGCGCTCTTGAGGCAGCTTGTCCATCTGGAGGAAGCGCTCATAGCTGCGGCGCTGGACCTCGATGAGGTTTGGAATCTGAATGCTGGTGGGAATCTTGGAAAAGTCGAGACGCGTGCGAACTGCGCGCAGTTCGTTCTGTGGGGTCGAGTCGGACATGAGCTCTCCTGTTACTTGCTGCTTGGCTCGAGGCCTCCCGAAGTTGTCTTCCCCGCATCAGAATGCGGGGCCAGAGCTATCGAGAGGGAGAGGTGCCGTTTGACAGGCCTCTCTGCTTGGACTTCGTGTGCGCCCATTCGGGTGCGGCCGCTCCTCGTTACGGCCACGCCCAAGGCGCGGTGTACTGCTCCCCAGCGAAGCATTCTGCGGGGTCCAAACTTGGTATGTCGCTTCCACAGGGGAAGCTGCTACAAAGGCGCTGTGACGGATCGAAAGCGAGATCCTGCGGAGCGCCTGGCCGCTACGTCTCGTCTGAGTTCCGGGAACTGTCGGAGTCGCCGGAATCGTCAGAGACGCGGAAAGCGCCCTGCGGGCATCGGTGCCCGGAGAACGCGCGTGAGCGCCTGATTTCTGGTTGTTCGTTGAAACGCTGGATAGTCGCCGCCCATTGAGAGCCTGCCGCAAGGCCTCAAGAGTTTGCCGCTTGTCAGACGCTTCACCCTGTAGACCCGCCGCTCGGACCACAGGATGGCCGGCTCCCTAGCCTGCGTCCCAATCCGCAGGATGAACCGGATATTGCTAAGAAAAAATCGCTAAAGTCTTGATGATGCAGACTGCTGGTTTATCTTCTACCCGTCGAAATGTCTTGTTTTCGGACCGGTCAGACTCTCGCCCGAGAATAGCTGCACACCAAGGCAGCCACGGTCCTCGCCCATCGGTAAGGATACCGCAAAACTACCTCGGCATGCAAGCCGGTTGCCAAAGAAACTTCTGAGCCCGGACCGGGGCTAAAATCCCGACCGCAGCCCTGGACGACTCTAGACGACCCAAAGGATGGATTTGTCAGGGCCGACGCCCTGACCGACCCAGTAACTCGCGCATCTTGTGCGAGTTACTTGATCTCCACGGTCGCGACGCCTTCAAACTTCTTGGCGACCGCTGCCGCGTCTTCCTTCGAGACGTTCTCCTTCAAGGGTTTGGGAGCGCCGTCAACCAGGTCTTTGGCCTCCTTGAGACCAAGCGAGGTGACCTCGCGCACAGCCTTGATGGTGTTGATCTTGTTCGCGCCGGCATCCTTCAGGATGACGGTGAACTCGGTCTTCTCCTCGACTGCCGGGGCTGCCGTGCCGCCGCCCGCCGGAGCCGCCGCCACGGTGGCCGCAGCCGCCGAGACGCCAAGACGCTCCTCGAGCTTCTTCACCAACTCCGAAGCCTCGAGCAAGGTGAGGCTAACGATCTGATCTTCCAACTTCTGAATGTCCGCCATTTTCTTCTCCGTTACTACTGAACTTTGATTTCCCGCGTTTTGCGGTCTTTCTTTACTGCCGATTGCACCTGCCTGAGACCTTCGCCTCAGGTTGCCAGCCCCTCATTCCAGGTTTCCGTTGCGCCCAGACCAGCGCACCTGAAAGGAGTTGCGGCGAAACTTATGTCCACGAAGCCGGGATGCGCTTCGCGGGCTTGCTTACTGCCCCTCTGCGGGCTCGGTCGAAGCCGCTTCTCCGCCCTGCGAGGCCGTCGAGTTCTCCGGCTGGGCTGCGCCGCTGGGCTGTTCGCCTGCGGCCGACTCTTCCACGTGGGCCGCGGCCTCGGTCGCTTCCGCAGCGGCTTCGGCTTGCTTCGCTTCCGGCTTCCCAGTCTCTTCCGGCTTTCCAGTCTCTGATTTGCCAGCTTCCACAGGATCTCCTTGCAGCTTGCCCTGCTCGACCGCCTGGTTGACCACAACCGCCAGATTGCGGCCGGTCGCGTTGATAACCGTCGCCAGGCGCTGCGCCGGCGAGTTGATCAGGAACAGCAGCTTCGAGAACAGCTCTTCCTTGCCCGGCAACGTCGCGAGCGACTGAATCTCCGAGACGTTGATGACCTTGCCGTCGATGATGCCCAGCTTGAAGGTGAACTCCGCGTTGTCCTTCACCCAGTTGGACAGCGCCTTCGCGAGCGCCACCGGATCGCCGGAAGTGTAGGCCACCGAGCTGACGCCCTTCAGCCCCTGCAGTGCAGCCTCGACCTTCGTTCCCTCAGCCGACTTGGCCGCCAGCTTGTTCTTCACGACGTGATAGCTTCCGCCCGCCGCGCGGATCGTCTTGCGCAGATCGAAGTCCTTCGCCGCAGTCAGTCCCTTGAAGGTGCCGATGATGGCCGAGGTCGAGTGCTCGAGCTCGCCCGCCAGCTGCTTTACCTTCTCGTTCTTCTTTGACTTGCTCAGTGCCATGAGAAAACCCTTGCCTTCCAGCCGCCAGCCGCACACTTGGGAGCGGTCCAGCTCAAAATCTCAGCGCGAAAATCGCGCGCGTTCCAGTCGTCCTTACGCCTTGCCGGCGATGTCAGCCGTCTCAGCCTGCAACTCAATACCCGGGCCCATCGTTGAGCTCAGCACAATCCGCTTGATGTACCTGCCCTTGGCCGCCGACGGCTTGGCCTTGACCACAGCCGAAACCACAACCATCGCATTCGCCTCCAGCTTGTCGGGTGAGAAGCTCAGCTTTCCGACCGGAACATGCACCAGCGCGGTCTTGTCAGCGCGGAACTCAACCTTACCGGCCTTGATCTCCTTGATCGCTCCAGCCACATCGGTGGTCACAGTGCCGGTCTTCGGGTTCGGCATCAGGCCGCGCGGCCCGAGCACCTTGCCCAGACGGCCGACCGAACGCATCATGTCCGGAGTCGCAATCAGCGCGTCGAATGCCGTCCAGTTTTCCTTCTGGATCTTCTCCACAAGGTCTTCGCCGCCCACAAACTCGGCTCCGGCAGCCTCGGCCTCGCGAAGCTTGTCGCCCGAGGCGATCACCGCCACAACTTTGCTCTTTCCACCCAGACCGTGGGGGAGAATAACGGTGCCACGGACCATCTGGTCGGCGTGGCGGGTGTCGACGCCCAGGCGCAGCGTGAGGTCGACGGTCTCGTCGAACTTGGCAAACTTAGCCTTCTGCAGCAGGGGAATCGCTTCGCCGATGGCGTACGGACGCTGCTCCACAAGGGCGCGCGCCTTCGTAATATTCTTCGATGATTTACGAGCCAATGTCTCTTCCTTCGTCTCCCACCCCGGTTCCTTCACTGGCTGGCGCCGGAAGGACATGCGCTGAGCTGCATGGGCGTGGTCTCGACTGGTCTGCGCAAATGCACAGACAACCCTCTAAGTATGACGGAAAACTGCAAACCGGTCAAGAAATTAGCTGGTAATAGGGCATCCCGAGAGCGGTTCCATCGTCCTTTACCATCAACCACAGGGAAAGATCACCGCGCGTCTGAATATGCTCCGGAACGTTCTGTCCCGTGCGGTTAACGAAATGCCGCATCTCTTCCTTCACCGATTCAACTAAGGCATCGGCAGGGGTCTCACTGTTCTCCGCACAAATCCCGACGTGCCAGCCGACCGCATCCTCGTAAACTATCGCGACAACTTCGAGGCCCTCGTTCTGAATCTCTGCCTCTAGTTTGCCGTGCTCGGGGATTGCTATCAGTTGGTATGTGAAATGAATTTCCGATGACATCCCCAGCTACCCCCAAATCCTTCCCAGCTCCAGCACAAACCCGCCCGCCGGTCCTTCGCCGTACACAGCGCTCGTGCCTTCGAGAACCTCAGGCTCGCGACCGGGCCGATAGACCTCGACAGCCTTGCGCTCCGGATCAATCAGCCAAGCCAACTCCGCGCCGTTGGCGATCCATTCACCCATCTTCGCGCGCAGATCATCCAACCTGTCCGATTCTGAGCGCAGCTCGATCACGAACTCCGGACAGATCGGCGCGAACTGTTTCTGCTGCTCCCGCGTCAGCCCGTTCCACTTTCCCCACGAGACCCACGAAGCGTCCGGCGAGCGCATGGAGCCATCCGGCAGCGTGAACCCGGTATTGGAGTCGAAGACCTTGCCGCCGCCATCCTCGCGCGCCCAAAGCATCAGGTCCGTAGTCAATTCAGCATTGCGGCCGCCACCTTCGGCGCCCGTTGGCGACATCAGCACAAGCTCTCCATTTTTGTCGCGTTCAATGCGCAGCAGATCGTTGACCGCGCAGAAGTGCAGCAGCTCGTCGTCCGTCAGGGGGCGCTCGAAGCGCAGACGGACCGGCAACTCGATCTCAGACACCGCGAACTGCATACGTCAGAGTGTACGACGAAATTTCCGCTTGACAGCCACCCGAGGGCGGCCTACTCTCAACTTACCGAGACGAATAAATGGCGAAAATTGTGAGGGGGCAAGCCGCATCGCTCTTCCCTATCCTGCCCTCCCGGCCCGTCGGCCTGGCGCGCATGGCGCTCGAATCCACCCACGCTGACGATGGCCACCTGATCGCTGCTGAACAAGTCGGTGTCCAAACGCAGGCTCTCGCTGGAGTATTCGATCAATCCGTTTCGCGGCTGCGAGTTCGCCTGCCGCTACTGCTATGCGCGCTACACGCACGAGTTTCTACAGCCGGGACCGATCGTGCGGCCACCCATCGGGGCCTACGACGTTCCGCAGCAGCCGTGGGCGCTGGCCTTCGAGCGCGAGATCTACCTGAAGGAGAACGCCGCCTGGCTGCTCGAGCAGGAATTGAAGAAAGTTGACCCGCGCGAGGAGATTGCCATCGGCACGGCCACCGACCCTTACCAGCCCATAGAACGGCGCGTCGGCATCACGCGCTCCATCCTCGAGGTCTTCGCCCGGCGCGAGGGCTACCGCCTCGGCATCATCACCAAGTCCACGCTGATCGAGCGCGACATCGATCTGCTGCAACAGATCGCGAAGCACAACACGCTGGTCGCGCACATCACCATCACCACCGCCGATGCGGCGCTGGCGCGCAAGCTGGAGCCACGCGCGCCACGTCCCGATCTGCGTTTCGCCACAGTTCAAAAGCTGCGACAGGCCGGCATCGTCGCGGGCGTGCTGTGCTCGCCGCTGCTGCCCGGCATCAACGACACTCCGCGCACGCTGGACGCGGTCGCCAGCCGCGCGGCGGCAGCGGGTGCGAGCTTTATGGGAGCGCACCCGCTGTTTTTGAAGTCGTGCTCGCGTCCAACCTGGATGAGTTTCGTTCGCGAGCACTTCCCTCACCTCCTGGAGGACTACACGAAGCGCTACGCGAAGGCGGACTTCGTCGACACCGCCTACCGCGAGAAGGTAGCGGCGATAGCCCGCGCCGCCTGCCGGAAGCATGGACTGAAGCAGCGCTCGACGGAGGCACTGCTGTCCAGCGCGCTCGGTGCACAAGCGGGCGGAATGCCGCCGCGCAAGGCTCCGCAGCCGGTGCGGACAGCGGGCTTCTCCTCTCCAGCGTCGCCCGCACAGGGATCGCTGTTCGCATCCGCCTGACGTGCTCGATCGACCTTCTTCCTGTCAGCAGTCAGCCGCGAGCCAGCAGCGCGTCGATCTCGCTGCGCCGCGGCATGGAGGGCGCGGTGCCGGCGCGCGTGACCGAGATGGCCGCCGTCGCGCAGCCGAAGCGCACCGCATCGAGAAGCGGCTGGCCCTCGGCCAGCGCCGCGGCGAAGCCTCCGCAGAACGCATCGCCCGCACCGGTCGTTTCGAGCACGGGTCCCGCATCGAATGCCGGCAGAATCGCCGTCTGTCCCGTGGAGGTACGTACCAGCGCGCCGCGCGCTCCCAGCGTAAGAATCACCTCGCTCGCGCCTCGCGCCTGCAACGCAACAGCGGCCCGCTCGGCCTCCTCGACGCTCTCAACAGGAAGTCCGGTCAACAGCGCAGCCTCGCTCTCATTGGGCACAACAAAATCCGCCAGCGCGAGCAGGCTGTTTGGCAGCGGAGCGCCGGGGGCGGGCGCTGGATTCAGGATCGTCCTCACTCCGGCCTCACGTGCAATCTTCAATCCGCGTTCGACGACGGCGACGGGCATCTCAAGCTGCGTGAGAAAGATGCTCGCGCCGCGAATCGCATCCGCCATCGCGTCGACCTCCTCGACCGTAATGGTGAAGCACGCGCCCGGGACGACGATGATCGCATTCTCGCCGCGATCCTCGTCGATGAGGATGGCCGCTGCCCCGGTCGCTGACGAACAGCTCCGCGTCAGCGAAGCATCGATGCCGGCTGCAGCCCAGGTCGAGCGCGCGAGCTGTCCGAACGCATCGTCGCCGAGCTTCGACGCCATTTGCACCTGCGCTCCGGCGCGCGCCGCCGCAACGGCCTGGTTCGATCCTTTGCCGCCTGGCCCCAGCGCAAAACCGGAACCCATCAGCGTCTCTCCCCACGCGGGCAGGCGCGTAGCGCGAAAGGCGACGTCGGCGACAAAGCTGCCAAGAACAAGAACGGTGTGCGGCATCGATCTTCCTTTTTCAGCGACGAATTGTGAAGTAAGTATGCGTCAGATGAATGGTTGTGTTGGACGAATGGGCGCTGGCGATCAGGACGATCGCAAAAATGTAGGCGGCAAACATTGCAGCGAGATAGCCTTTGGCTTTTGCGTTCGCGCCGCGAAATTCCTTGAATGCAAAGACACCCCACAAACACGCGACCATGGGCGATGCCTGGCCGATCGCATACGAGATCGACACGCCGACCGCCGATCCCGCGACCAGATTGAACGCCATGCCGACGCCCCAGATCGCGCCGCCGAGCAGACCGAGCGCGTGATACTTCGCGGAGGTGCGAAAGTAGTCTCTGCCTGCGACCGGCGTGCCGATGATGGGCTTGCGCATGAGGATGGTGTTGAACACGAAGCAGCAGAGGAATGCGCCGAACGTGAGCAAGACGGTCGTCGTGTACGGCGTCAGCGTGTGCGCACCGCGCGTCATCGCTAGCGTGACAAACGGCGCCCACGTGCCCATCAGCAGGCCGGAGATAATGCAGACGATCACGCCTTTGCGGGAGACCGCTTCGCCGCCGCTGCGCAGTGCGCCATACGCTTTGCCGACGAGGATTACCGCAACCACACTCAGCAGCACTCCAATGCCCAGCAGCACCGCATTGCCCTTTGGTTGCAGCGCATACGCCAGGACCGCGCCTTCAGCCAGCGCGATGCCGATAGAGAGCGGAAACGCGACGGCAAGACCGACAATCTCAATACCCGCGATAAGCAGCACGTTCGCGATGTTGAAGATGAAGCCGCCAACAGCGGCGTAGAACAGGTTGAGACCGTCCGCCTCGCGCATGTTGGCGAGAAACGCCGTCGGTCCGCCCGCGAAGCTGCCCATCGTGAGCGCAAGGATGATCGCGATCACGAAGATACCGACCGCGTAGTCCCAGTAATAGAGCTCGAAGCGGTAGTTCTTCGTGCCCTTGAAGGTGTTGGCGAACGAGCCCCAGCAGATGGTGCTGAGAACCGTCATCAACAGCGCGACGGCAAAGGTTGACGGGACAAACATGTAGGACGGCAGCTCCAGGCCGCGCTCATCTCAGAGGACGACGCGCAAGAAGCAGCCATTATGCCTTGCGTACACGGTGATTGGATAGAACTTCTCCGCTAAATTCCACGGCCGGCCGCTTCCATCTCTGCCCTGACAACCTCCGGCTGGTTCGACCTTTCGTCGTTAATCCCCTTGCGAACGATCACCAGGTTGTGAAAGAAGGCCATCTCTACAATGCTCCGCTCGAAGGAGTCGGGCATGTAGCCGTCGCTCGAATACTCGGCATAGTTCAAGCAGTCTGTAAGTCCCTTGAAGAAATTCAGCAGTGTGTCGGGCTTCGCTCTTCCTCCGCCGTAGCTAGGCCAATACGAGGTTTGCGTGTCCTCGATCGCATAAATCCCGTTCGGCCGCAGCAGAGGAAAGAGCGTACGAAACGTTCCGATGACGTGCTCATTCACATGGCTGCCATCGTCGATGATGATGTCGAACCCGCCATACTCTTCCGACAACTTCCGAAGCGCCTGCGCGTCGGTCTGATCGCAGATACGAACGTCGATGCGCGGCTCGCTGAAGTGTCGCTTGTCGAAGATGTCGATGCCGACGATGCGCGCATTCGGGAAAAATCTCTTCCACATCCGCAGAGAAGCGCCTCCATAATCAACCATCGCCTCGCCGCCGACGCCGATCTCCAGCAGGTTAAGGTGTTGCTTCCTCAGTGGGCCCAAGTAGCGCTGATAGTGCGGCGTATACCAATGGCTGCCCCACTTGTCCGTTCCATATAGAGGAGCAAGACGATTCAGATCGTCTCTATACACAACCTTCGCAAGAGGCATCATTCGGCGGCGGGTCGATAAAGGAACTAACTTCTTGGCAGCCTGAATGAAGCTCATGGACGAATCGATCTCCCTGAAGCATCTCTAGGGAACTATACAGTTCCATCCGCGCCATTCATTACAGACAGTGCCACTAGGAGGCGCGTCTCTAGCCGGTGGAGCATTAAGAAAAAACACCCGGAGCGCAGTGCGTCCGGGTGTTTCTATCGTGTTCGATTTGCAGTTTTATGCGACGACGTCGAGACCCATTGAGCGCGCGGTGCCGCGGATCGTCTTGGCAGCCGCCTCGACCGAAGTCGCGTTCATGTCCGGCATCTTCTGCTTGGCGATCTCGAGGATCTGCTTCTCCGTCACCTTGCCGACCTTGTCCTTATTCGGTGTGCCGGAACCCTTTTGCACGCCGGCCGCCTTCAGCAGCAGAACGGGCGCGGGAGGCGTCTTGGTGATGAATGTGAAACTGCGGTCCCCATACACCGTGATGACCACCGGAACCGTCATGCCGTTCAGCGCGGGATCCTTGGTGCGGTCGTTGAACTGCTTGCAGAACTCCATGATATTGACCTGCGCCTGTCCGAGCGCGGGGCCAACCGGCGGAGCCGGCGTTGCTTTGGCGGCCATGATCTGGAGCTTTACGTAGCCTTGTACCTTCTTGGGTGCCATATTCTTCGTCCTTCCTTTGATGCGGGCCAGACAAAGCCGAAGCCCGCATGGGTTGTGCTGCTGTAGGAGCTAGAAGGTCCGGTGAAGCGACCGGGCTGGAACTCCTGCAAAAACCGTATCGAAGCTACGGAGCTCTTGATCTTTCTCCGCTCCATCTTCGACGAATCTCGAAATCTTATGTTCGCCGCTCTCCGGAAATCCTCCGGAAAAGCTGCGGAACCTCGGTGCGCTGCCTGTGCAACCGACAGCGGAAATCCTGTGCGCGATGAGCGCGCGGAGCCCTTACTCCTCGGCCTTCTCCACGTTGGCGAAGCTGACCTCGGTAGGCGTCGGACGACCGAAGATCGAGACCATGACTTTGAGCGTCTGCTTGTCTTCGTTCACGTCGTCGACCGCGCCATTGAAGTTGGCGAATGGGCCTTCGGTGATGCGGACCTGTTCGCCCTTGGTGAACTTGAGCTTGAGCTTCGGCCTCTCCTTGGTGACGTCCGAGCGATTCAGCATCGCGTTGACCTCGGCCTCGGAGAGCGCGTTCGGCTGGTCGCCAGTCTGCAGGAAGCCGGTGACGCGCGGCGTGTTCTTCACCACGTGCCACAGATCGTTGTCCAGCGCCATCTCCACGAAAACGTAGCCGGGCAGGAAGACGCGGTCGATGGTGTACTTCTTGCCATTGCGCAGCTCGGTCGTCGGCTCGGTCGGAATCTCGATGCGGCCGACGCGGTCCTCGAGGTGGTAGGCGGCGACGCGCGACTGCAGCGACTCCCTCACCTTGCGCTCGAAGCCCGAGTACGCGTGGATGATGTACCACTTGAAGTTTGCGTGAGCAGGGGGCGCAAGCTGCGCTTCGCCCTCCGCAGGCGCGCCTTCAACCGTGCCCGCGTCAGGTGCAGCAGTCGCGGCCGAGGCGGCCTCGGCGTTGGCGCCAGTGTTCTGCTCCGCGGAAGCCGTTTGCTCGTCCGTACTTTGCTCGACGTTCAAGTCGTTTGCCATCGTTTTGCTTTCTGCGCGCCGGCCGCTCTTGCGGGGCGCGGGTATCTCAGTAATGCAGGCCCGTAAGGTTCGCGAGCATTCGTTGCAGTTAATGCTTGGTGAGATGCAAAAAGAACAGGTCGACGCCATGCCCAAGCGTAAGGTCGACAAGCTCAAAGAAGGCCGCAAACAGAAACACGGTTACGATGACGACGATCGTCGTGTTCTGCACCTCGGCTCGCGTAGGAACGACGACCTTGTGCATCTCCTGGCGCGTCTCCTTCAGAAACTCGATCGCGCGCTGCGGGGCTGCCATCAGGCGCTGGAGCATCGGGTTAGCCTGCTCCGAGTTCGCCGCTGCAATTGCTGCTTTCGCCATAGTTGCTGTTCCTAACTTCTAGACGTTCCAGAATCGATCCCGGCTGCGTCTTCTGTCTTCTGCTTCGTCCGAAGCTGCGCCCCAGGGGCCGCTCGTGGAGATGGCAGGGGAGCTCGGATTCGAACCGAGAAGTCCGGTTTTGGAGACCGGCAGTTTAACCGTTGAGCTTACTCCCCTGTGGAGGGCTCAGGGCTCAGCATTCGGAGTTCAGCAAGCTCAACAAGCTCGCTGGACCCCTGCCCTGGGCTCTGACTACTTGGTCTCTTTATGGTCCGTATGCTTGCGGCACGTGTTGCAGAACTTGGAGAACTCGAGACGGCCGGTCGTGGTCCTCTTGTTCTTGGTGGTCGAGTAGTTCCGGTTCTTGCACACCGGACACTGCAGGCTGATGATCTCGCGCATATGGTTCTCCTAACGTGGCCAGCCACCTCGGCTGGCAAGCAGCTTGCCGCTGGTTTTTCTGCAACTTGCAGGTAAATTCAGCCGACACGCCGCGACGCAGGGCTTGTGGCCCCTGCTGCCTGATTCCTGAATTGTATTGCTGAGGGGGAGCGATTCAGGCCGCCCTCTCTCTATTATCCACGAAAATGGCCGGTTGGGGAAGGCTTCCATTTGGCCTGAGAGACCTAATGCATGGACCTGGAAAAGTTCGAATCAATGTGGAGAAGCATGGGAACGGGTTTGCCGTGAAAGGTCGCGGGACGAAATCTGTATCCCTGAACCGACGCAATAGAAGCTTGATCCCAACATGGATTACCTGAACTCTGCAGAAGCGCCTCTCGACTGGGTAGCCCTTCAACCGTAACCAGGATTTCAATCTCCGCCCTGAGGCTGTCCTCCTTCGGGATACATTTCGGACTGGGATCTTCCGTATGGATAGCGACCGGACGAGTGGGGTAGCTTCCAACCTCCAACTGCATGTGCGTACGGACGGATAACGGCACATCCGCCTTCGTTTCGGGTGAAAATCGGCGCTGATTGAGCATGGCGACCGCGCAACGTTTCACCTCCTCCGATCCGCTCTCGATCTGAGGATCAGTGACCTCGCCGTTTGTTCCCACAATAAAGTTGACCGAAACTGTCTGAGCAGCGATTTTCTTGCACTCTTTCGGCGGAGCCCAGCCTGTGTAATAAAGCAGTGCCGGCGGCATTGAGCCCCCGTTGATGTCCGGCATTGCCGTCTGAGGTGCTGAGCTCTGCTGCGAGGGTGCCGAAGCACTTGCGAAAAAAACAAATGCCCAAAGCAAACTGTTCATGGATCGAATCATGTATTTGGCTTTCCAGCGGTTGAACTGTTCGACGCCTGAGAAGCTATAACATGCGATTGGTCTGGAAACAAGAGTGGCGAGCCGAAGCCCGCCGCTCTTGTTCCTGTTGTCTTCTGCGCGAAGCGCGTCTCGCCGTCCGCGGGAACTACTTGATGATCTCGGCGATGGTGCCGGCGCCGACGGTTCTGCCGCCCTCGCGGATGGCGAACCTGAGACCCTTCTCCATGGCGACCGGCGTATGCAGGGTGACCTCCAGCTGGATGTTATCGCCTGGCATCACCATCTCCGTGCCCGCCGGCAGCTTCGCCGAGCCCGTCACATCCGTCGTCCGGAAGTAGAACTGCGGACGGTAGCCGTTGAAGAACGGGGTGTGACGCCCGCCCTCTTCCTTCGACAGCACGTACACCTCGCCCTTGAAGGTCGTGTGTGGCGTAATCGAGCCAGTCTTCGCCAGCACCATCCCGCGCTCCACATCTTCCTTGGCGATGCCGCGCAGAAGCAGCCCAGCGTTATCGCCCGCCAGGCCTTCGTCCAGCTGCTTCTTGAACATCTCTACGCCCGTCACCACCGTCTTGCGCGTCTCGCGGAAGCCCACGATCTCCGACTCCTCGCCTACCTTCACCTTGCCGCGCTCGATACGGCCCGTAACAACAGTGCCGCGGCCCGAGATCGAGAAGATGTCTTCGATCGGCATCAGGAACGGAAGGTCGACCAGACGATCCGGCTGCGGAATATTCTTGTCTACCGCCTCCATCAGCTCGTCGATCTTTGATTCCCAAACGGCTTCGCCGTTTAAAGCTCCGAGCGCACTGCCGCGCACCACAGGAACGTCGTCGCCGGGGAAGTCGTACTTCGACAGCAGCTCGCGAACTTCCATCTCCACCAGGTCGATCAGCTCCGGGTCGTCCACCGCGTCGCACTTGTTCAGGAACACCACGATGTACGGCACGCCTACCTGGCGCGCCAGCAGAACATGCTCCTTGGTCTGCGGCATCGGGCCGTCGGTCGCGGCGACGACGAGAATAGCCCCGTCCATCTGCGCCGCGCCCGTGATCATGTTCTTGATGTAGTCGGCGTGGCCCGGGCAGTCGACGTGCGCGTAGTGCCGGTTCTTGGTCTCGTACTCCACGTGCGAGGTCGAGATCGTAATCCCGCGCTCCCGCTCCTCGGGCGCGTTGTCGATCGTGTCGAACGAGCGGAACGCGTTCTTCGGGTTGTGCTTGGACAACACCTTCGTGATCGCCGCCGTCAGCGTCGTCTTGCCGTGATCGATATGACCAATCGTCCCTACGTTTACGTGCGGCTTGCTGCGATCAAATTTTTCCTTCGCCATGACTCTTCTCCGTCCTTGGTTTGCTGCCTATCTCTGTTTTGCGCGCGCCGATGAATCATCGGCTCCAGCGCGCGGCTTACATTGCTACAAACTTCCGAAAGACGCTTTCGCAGTCTTTCTTTATCTCGAATCCTTGCCCTGCACCTTCGCGATAACCTCTTCCGAGACCGAGCGCGGCGCTTCCTCGTACTGCTTGAACTCCATCGAAAAATTGGCCCGGCCCTGCGTCGATCCGCGCATCGCGGTCGCGTAGCCGAACATGTTCGACAGCGGAACGGTGGCCTTGATCGCTTGCACCCCGCCGACCATCTCCATGCCCTCTATGCGTCCGCGGCGGGAGTTCAGGTCGCCGATGATGGTGCCCATGTACTCCTCGGGCACGGTCACTTCGACGGCCATCACAGGCTCGAGCAGAACGGGTCTGGCCTTGCGCGCTGCTTCCTTGAAGGCCATCGAACCGGCGATCTTGAAGGCCATCTCGTTGGAGTCGACGTCGTGGTAGCTGCCGTCGTAGAGCGAGACCTTGATGTCGACCATCTCGTAGCCTGCGAGCACGCCGCCAAGCATCGCTTCGCGAATGCCCTGGTCGATCGGCTTGATGTACTCCCTGGGAATCGTGCCGCCTTTGATGTCGTTCGAAAACTCGTAGCCCTTGCCGGGCTCGTTGGGCTCGATGCGAATCTTGGCATGGCCGTAGTTGCCCGAGCCGCCGGTCTGCCGGATGTACTTACCCTCAGCCTCGGCCTTGGAGCGGATGGTTTCGCGATAGTTGACCTGCGGCTTGCCGACGTTGGCTTCGACCTTGTACTCGCGCATCATGCGGTCGACGATGATCTCGAGATGCAACTCGCCCATACCGGAGATGATCGTCTGGCCGTTGGTCTCGTCGGTGCGGACCTTGAAGGTGGGGTCTTCCTGCGCCAACTTGGCGAGGGCGAGCCCCATCTTCTCCTGGTCGGCCTTGGTCTTGGGCTCGACGGCAACCTCGATGACGGGCGCCGGAAAGTCGATGCGCTCGAGGACGATCGGCGCCTTTTCGGTGCAGATGGTGTCGCCGGTGACAAGGTTCTTGAGGCCGACGGCGGCGCAGATGTCGCCGGAGAGAATCTCGGTGATCTCCTCGCGCTTGTTGGCGTGCATCTTCAACAGGCGGCCGATGCGCTCGGTCTTGCCGGTGCGCGGATTCAAAACGCTGTCGCCGGTCTTGAGCGTACCCGAATAGACGCGGATGAAAATCAGCTGGCCGACGAAAGGGTCGGTCATGATCTTGAAGCCCAGCGCCGCAAACGGTTCTTTATCGTCAGCCTTGCGGATGAGCTTCTTCTCCGGATCGTCAGGATCGATACCTTCGACCGGAGGAACGTCGAGGGGGCTGGGCAGATAGTCGACGACCGCGTCGAGCAGCGTCTGCACGCCCTTGTTCTTGAAGGACGAACCGCACATCACCGGGAAGACGTGCATGGAGATCACGGCTTTGCGGATGGCGCGCTTCAGCTCCTCGATCGAGATCTCTTCGCCTTCGAGGTATTTGTGCATGACATCATCGTCGGAGTCGGCGACCGCTTCGATGAGCTGGTTGCGCATCTCCTCCGCCTTGTCCTTGAGGTTGGCCGGAATCTCTTCGATCGAGTACTTCGCACCCATGGTCTCGTCGTGCCACAGAACGGCGCGCATCTCGACCAGATCGACGATGCCGGCAAACTTGGCCTCTTCGCCGATGGGAATTTGAATGGGCACGGCCTTGGCGCCGAGGCGGTTGACGATGGTCGAGGTGGCGTACTCGAAGTTGGCGCCCGCCTTGTCCATCTTGTTGATGAAGGAGATGCGGGGAACGCGGTATTTATTGGCCTGGCGCCACACGGTCTCGGACTGCGGCTGCACGCCGGCGACCGCGTCGAAGCAGGCGACTGCACCGTCAAGAACACGAAGCGAACGCTCGACCTCGGCGGTGAAGTCGACGTGGCCCGGGGTATCGATAATGTTGATGCGAATACCGTTCCAGGTGCAGGTGATGGCGGCTGAGGTGATGGTGATGCCGCGCTCCTGCTCCTGCTCCATCCAATCCATCGTCGCGGTGCCCTCGTGCACTTCGCCGATACGGTGCGTGATGCCCGTATAGAAGAGGATGCGCTCGGTCGTCGTCGTCTTACCCGCGTCGATGTGCGCCATGATGCCGATGTTGCGACATTTGGCCAGAGGTACTGTGCGTGCCACGGTAGTTCTTTCTGCGGAGCAAGTCCGCGGTTTGTTGCAAACCCAAAAGCTTGTGCCGAAGAGCTCTTACCAGCGATAGTGCGCGAAGGCTTTGTTGGCCTCAGCCATGCGGTGGACATCTTCTTTCTTCTTCATCGCGGCGCCACGGCCGTTGGCAGCGTCGAGCAGCTCGGCGGTGAGCTTGTCGACCATGCCCTTCTCGCCACGGGCGCGGCCGTAGGTCACGAGCCAGCGGATCGCCAGTGAGGTACGGCGCTCAGGGTTGACCTCGATCGGCACCTGGTAGTTCGCACCACCGACGCGGCGGCTCTTAACTTCGAGCATCGGCTTAACGTTCTCAACAGCCTTCTTGAAGAGCTTGAGAGCCTCGTCACCGCCCTTGACTTCGAGGTTGCTCATCGCCTCGTAAAAGATGGACTGTGCGGTGGATTTCTTGCCGCCCCACATCATGCTGTTGACGAACTTCGTGACCAGGGTCGACTGATAGATCGGGTCGGCTGCCACTTCGCGTTTCGCTATGTAACCTTTTCTCGGCATTGCTCTCTCTTCTTCCCTCAGCGCGGTGACTTCTCACGAGCTGAGCTTGCTTTGGGCGTAAGCCCGGAAATTTATTTCGCCGCCGCCTTGGGGCGCTTGGCGCCGTACTTGGAGCGGCTCTGCTTGCGGTTTGCGACCCCCACGGAATCGAGCGTGCCGCGAACCACGTGATAACGAACGCCGGGGAGATCCTTCACGCGGCCGCCGCGGATGAGCACGATCGAGTGCTCCTGCAGGTTGTGGCCGATGCCCGGAATGTAAGTGGTGACCTCGATGCCGTTGGTCAGGCGAACGCGCGCGACCTTGCGGAGAGCGGAGTTCGGCTTCTTGGGGGTCTGCGTGTAGACGCGGGTGCAGACGCCGCGGCGCTGGGGCGAGCCCTGCAAGGCGGGCGAGGCGGTCTTGTACTTGGTGGGCGTGCGGCCCTGCTTGACGAGCTGATGAAACGTAGGCACTGCGAAACCTCTTCCTTTGCAATCCGGGTGCGTGTTCTGGCGCACTCCGGGCTTCCGATTTTTCCCTCGGACACAGCGCAGGGCAGCGCCTTCGCTCTTCTTTCAGGCGGCTGACACACGTTCAGCACACACGAAGGCGGTGAGCGCTTGTTCCCGAATTGCCCTTGCGGGCCGGGGGGCTCACCGGCGAAGTTCTGAATCCTGCGCGCAGCCGTACTTCGAACCACGCGGGTATTGCCATCACTCAGCGAATGACAGTCGACGGTGGCCGAGCGCTTCAGGCTATACCTGATCCCGGCTCCGTATCGTCTGCTCCGGCCCGCATAGCCCGTCCTTATGGGTTCCCGTAAATGCTCGGGAAGGAGGGTGTCGCAGGCGCTCAGAAAGGCACGTTCCCGAAACTCGCGGAACCTTCTTACTTTAGCAAGCGGTGGAGGGGGCGTCAACATTTTCGAGGTTTCAACCCCCACCAGTTCTCTTTTTTGTTGACTTCGTCTGGTTTCGACGCATATGTTGCGTGGCAACTCTCAAAATCTACTTCAGGCGGGACGTTCGTCTCAAGCAGCAATAGGCCAGCTTTCATTCATCCCTCATGTCACGAGGTCTGAGATGCGCAGCCGCACTGGAACCGCTCTTCTGATCACTCTGTTCACATTCATCTGCTGTGGAGCTGACTCTGGAGGCTGCAACACGAGCCAGGAACGAATAGGCCCCAGTGGAGCTGAAGTCGGCGCGGCGATCGCCGGCGTGGCGGTGGTCATCGTCGGCGCGGTCGTTCTCATCGAGGTCAATCACTCCCACCACACTCTCAAAGGCTGTGTCCTCAGCGGACCCAGCGGGCTTGAGCTCCGAACCGATGATCAGAAGAGTTACGTACTTACCGGCACAACCGCCAATATCAAGGCTGGCGACCAGGTCGGACTCCATGGCAGCCGCGTCAAGCACAGCAAAGGCAGTCCCGGCGATCCGACCTTCATTGTGGAAAAGATGAAGAAAAATTACGGTCCATGTAAGGCGTTCGCAACTCCACCGCCCTCCGCAACTCCTTGAAATGAAAGGACGTGCGGCGTTTAGCATACAGGTTAAACCGGGAGGTGGTACCCTGCGGGGATGAAATTCCTGGCTGGTGGTTTCTGCTCTGTGGCCTGTGGCGCTCTGGTGTTCGTGGCTTTTGTTCCTGCGCACGCCCAACGTGGTGGAATGAATGGACTTAAGTCGCCGGGCAGCGTCGCCATTTCGCCCGACGGGACGACCATCGCCTGGACCATGCGTGGGCGGGATGGGTCGACGATGCACCTTAGCCCGGTGCAACATGCTGATTCTGCAAAGGATAAGAGTATCAGTGTGGCGGGCGCGACCAGCTGCGCCTACCGTGATCCGGTGTGGTCGCCGGATGGTGAAACGCTGGCTTTTCTTGGTTCGTGTGTGGCTCCCAATGTGGACCCTACAGTCCCCCGGCAGGAGCAGATCTACCTCTGGTCGAAGGCGAGCGGCGAGGTCCGCCAGCTCAGCCACGTCACCGGCGCGGTCGAACAGCCCGCCTGGTCTCCGGACGGCAAGTCCATCGCCTTCCTCTTCGTTGAAAACGCAACCCGATCGGCTGGGGCGCTCGACGCTATGAAGCCGTGGTCCGGCGTCATCGGCGAAGACAATATCGAGGTGCAGCGCGTCTACGCAGTCGATTCAACCACCGGTACCGGCGCGTGGCTTACTCCCGCGAATCTTCACGTCTACGAGTTCTCCTGGGCTCCTAATTCGGAGGAGATCGCCTTCATCGCGGCCAACCCTCCCGGCGAGAACAACTGGTGGGTTGCGAAGCTCTACACCCTCTCCGCGACAGCCGGCTCGTCCACAATGCCTCGAGTCGTCTTCGACCCCAACACCAGCAACAGCGCACTCCACGGCCTGCAGATCGCGGTTCCGCGCTGGTCGCCGGATGGTAAACGGGTGGCTTTCATCGGTGGCCTGATGAGCGATCAGGGATCGACGGGAGGGGATGTCTGGGTCGTTGACGCGAAAGGGGGAGAGCCCACCGACGTCACCCCCGGCATCGATGGGACGCCCTGCTTTGAGGCGTGGATCGGCGACAGCCGCATCGGGTTTGTCGAGGACCGGCGCGGACACACGCTGTTGCCGGATTACGATGTCGCGAAGCGGGCGCTGGTTCCTGGCAGCGCGATCGATCTGGGCGAGGTTTCGGTTTCGGGTGGACAGATCAAAGACGACATATCGTTTTCAAAGGACGGTGTGTTTGCGTTCGTCGAAAACGGGCTGGCCAAGCCGCCCGAGATATGGGCAGGGCGGGGCGATGATCTGCACCAGGCGACGCACCTGAACGATGGGGCGAAAAACTCCGCACGCACGGAATCGGTCGAGTGGGACAACGAGGGTTTTCATGTGCAGGGGTGGCTGACGTTCCCGGCCAACTATGACCCGGCGAAGAGGTATCCGCTCATTGTGGATGTGCATGGCGGACCGTCGGCGGATGTTGGACCGCGCTGGGGCGGATCGTCGTGGGCGAATCTGGGCTATTTCGAGTTCGCGCCCAACCCGCGCGGCAGCTTCGGCCAGGGTGAGGCCTTCACGAAGGCCAACATCAAGGACTTCGGCTATGGCGATCTGCGCGATATCGAAAAGGGCATGGATGTGATCGAGGCGAAGTACCCAATCGACAAGAGCCGCGAGGGGCTGACGGGATGGAGCTACGGCGGCTTTATGACGATGTTCGCCGTGACGCAGACGCACCGGTTTCGGGCGGCGGTGGCGGGGGCGGGCATCTCGGACTGGGAGAGCTACTACGGGGAGAACTCGATCGACCAGTGGATGATTCCGTTCTTCGGGGCGAGCGTTTATGACGATCCGGCGGTGTATGCGAAGTCGTCGGCGATAACGTTCATCAAGAAGGCGAAGACGCCGATGCTGATTATCGTGGGCGACCGGGATGGCGAGTGCCCGGCGCCGCAGAGTTTCGAGATGTGGCATGCGCTGCGCGACCTGGGCGTGAAGACACAGCTTGTGGTGTACCCGGACGAGGGCCATGGCTTCCGCAATCCGGCACACATTCGCGACCGGAACGAGCGCGAGGTGAAGTGGTTTGCGGAGAATATGCCGGAGAGCAGACAGTAGAGAGGCAGACAGTAGAGATAGACGAGAGGGATCGATCGCCTCTCGGATTTGCCGCATCGTCAGGGAGAACACAACTCTTATGTCGCAACCTGGAAAGACTCTTATGTCACAACCTGGGAAGACGACGCTGCGTGTGGCGCTGGGGGCGCTGGCTGTGTTGATGGTGCCGCTGGTGGCCTCGCAATTCTTCGAGGACTGGCACTGGGGCGTGGGTGGTTTTGTAAGGGTGTACGTCCTGTTCTTCCTTACGGGGATGGTGATGGCCCTGGTTGCAAGGAGGATGGGCGTGTGGTCGTACAAGGCGGGCGTTGGACTGGCGCTGGTGGCCGGATTCGCCCTGGGGTGGTCGACCATGGTCCAGGTCGCGGACTCGGGACATCCGGAGCGCCTGTGGTACCACAGTGTGCAAGTGGTGGGGGCCATTGGGGCGTGCCTGGCTCGGCTGAAGGCGCCGGGGCTGGCTTGGACGTTGTTCGCGATGGCGACGACGCTGGCGCTGATTGCCGTGATCCTGCCTTCGGGCGCGCCGCCCGACATGGCGCGGAGAATGGCCATCGGGCATGGTGTCTACGTGGTGTTGTTCATCGCGTCAGGTTTGATGTTCCGGCACGCGAGTCTGGCGGAATTGAAGTAAGACTGAGGCCGATTACACTGCCCAGCCTTCCTCGGATCGGTAGACCCCGATGTCTTGAAAATCCCCGCTCGAAAGACGCGATCTACCGCGGCGTTCTCGTCAAACGCGTAAGGCCGCAAACTTTGCAGGCGCGTGGAATTTCCAAGCGTACCCCAGGGGCTGAAGCCCCTTTTCGCTGGGATCGTTTGCGGCACGGCTGAAGCCGTGCCCTTAAGCGAGGCAGAGGCGCGTTCGCGCCTCCTAAACGGCCAAAGCAGATCCTTCGCTGCGCCCAGGATGACAATTCAACGGGATGCGGCAGAGATGCGTTGTGCCTCGGAACTGCCACAGCAGATCCTTCCCCTTCGGCTTTGCTCAGGGTCAGTACGACAATTCTGAGGTATGTTGGCGCGCTGCGGTGCGGGGCGTTGAATCGACGGTTGCCGGCTCTGCCATTTGCCGGGCACTGCATCCAACCCCTAAACTAAGGGTTCGGAGATTCGGCGGTTGCGGTGTTTGACCGTTCAGCTAGAGTTCCGGTTGAGCGGGGAGGTTCGAGTGCGGTTGTTTGTCGAGAAATCAGCCCGGCGGTTGGTCAGTCTGGCGGTTCCACTTTTCTTCACGGTTCCTTTTGGTCTGTCGGTGGTCGGCTGCGGGCATAAGTCGGCGCCGGTTGTGTTTTGCAACTCCGGGGATTCGGGACCTGTGGTGGGCCAGGTGGCGAGCATCTCGCTGGCGCCGGCGCTGGCGGTGACGGGCGAGTCGCTGAACTACGGGCAGATGGGCACACAGTTGAGCGCCACGGCGCAGGACTGCCAGGGCAACAACGTTTCGGTGAACAAATTTACCTATGCCAGCAACGACGCGACCAAGCTGTATGCGGATGTGAATCCGTCGAGCGGGCAGGTTTGCGCGGGCAGCTGGAACCGGAACACCGGCAACGGGATTCCCGACTACACGGTCTGCACGCCTCCAGCGACGCCGCCGCCGAGCAATGAGTTTTTGATTACGGCCAGCGCCGAGGGAGCGGCCAGCAATCCGATTGCGGTGTTCGTGCATCCGGTCGTCACGGCGGTGGAGCTGACTACGCCCTCGGGATCGTGCAGTACCGATAAGACAACGGACTGCTGCCCGAATGTGACGACGACACCGGAGGCGCCGGCGGCTGCCTACGATGTGGCCAAGTGCGTCTCGCAGAATAACCGCGTACAGCTGGTGGCGAGGGTGCTGTCCAACGGTACGAACATAACCTGCCAGGTGGGCCATCTGACCTTTGCGGCGGAGGGCGCGACGAACATTGTGTCGATCGACCAGCAGGGATTTGCGACGGCCAACCAGCCGGGCTCGGCGACGATAACGGCGGCGGTTTCGAATTCGACGGCAGCGTCGAATGCGGGCTTCTTTTCGACGTGCCCGCCGGCGAGCATAGCGCTCGCCGCAACAGGCCCGGGAGCAGGACAGAATCCGGTCAATGTGGCTTTGAATAACGCGTTGCCGCTGACGGCGACGGTGAAGGACACGGCGGGAAATCCGATCACCGGCTTGAGCCTGGAGTTCAACTCGACGACCCCGCAGACGATCTCGGCCTCAGGCGGATCGGTGGTGCCGAAGTTTCCGGGATCGGCGACGATTACGGCAGTTTGCCAGCCGGGAGTGTGCAATCCGTCGCCTCTGAGCCAGATTGGGTACCTGGGCAATGGAAAGCCGATCACCTCGAACGGAATTACGGTGAACACCGCGGGAACGAGCGGAACGGTGATCTATATCGGAAGCACGTCCTCGCAGTACCTGGTGCCGGTGGACTTTACGCTGAACCAGCAGGGCGCGCCGCTGAAGCTGCCGTATGTGCCGAACTCGATGGTGATCTCGCAGGACGGGTCCACGATTTACCTGGGCAGCCCGCAGGGCATGATGACGGTTGCGACGGGAAGCAACACATTGACCGCAGCCAACCAGGCGATCCCGGGCACGGTTCTGTCGGTGTCGCCCGATAACAGCACCGCGGTGGTGACGGACCCCAGCCGGCAGACGGTCTCTCTGGTGACGCCGCAAGGTGGAATCGCGAGCAGCTATGGCAATGTGGTGGGGACGTCTGCGCAGTGGTCGCCGGACAGCCAGACGGTGTACATCACGACGACGACGGATACGCTGCTGACGCATTCGGCGTTCAACAACTGGCGCGTGACGCCGACGGACGAGGTTTACTCCGACGTTGCGGTGATGGTGCCGAGCATTGGAGCGTACTTCGCCGGACCGGGAACCACGCAAGGGCGAAGCTACTGCTCGACCACGACGATTGCGACTCCGGCGAGCGATGGAAATGCGCCGACGACAGCGAATGAGTACTTTCCGCTGGCGGACACGGTGGCTACGCGGACGGACCAGGTGGCCGCGACGACGGATGGACATCACATCCTGGGTGCGGGACTGGCGGCGGGCGGGCCGGCGGCTGTGTTGAGCGATATCGCGCTGCCGACACCGGCACCAGAGGCTCTTGCCTGCACGACAGCGGCGCTGGGAACAGGAGTGACGTTCTCGAGCACGTTCACACCGCATCCGCTTTCGAGCATTACGGCGACGGCGATTACGGGAGTCGATCCGGCGAGCAATTCGGCGGTGGCGTTTGTGACCTACACGGGCACGAGCGGACAGTTGCCGCTGTATTTGCCGGGCACGGGAACGGTGAATTATGTGCAACTGTCGGACGGAGCGACGGCTCCTGTGGCCGGCGTCTTCAGCACGGATAACCTGACGTTCTATGTCGGGACTTCGGGCGATGATCAGGTCCACCTGATCTCGGTGACGGGAACGACGGCGAAGGAGTCGGGCACGGTGATTGCACCGAAGCTGACCGATGCGAATGGCGCGCCGGTTGCGCCGAATCTCATTGTGCAGCGGCCGAAGCGACTGCAGTCGGGTGGGTAGTCAGTAGTGAATAGTGAAGAAAAGCGACGGCCATCCTTGGGGATGGCCGTTGGCTTTTGGCGCCATGGTGATATTTCGCCTGCGCGAAGTGCAAGCAAAGACAGAAGCAGGTCCTTCGCTACGCTCAGGATGACAATTCAGAATTATGGCGTCGGCGCGTTATTCACTCTTCACTATTCACTTTTATTGACTCGCTTCAGCAAGAGCTCGCGGCCTATGGCGTCGAGGACGCCGTTGAGGAACTGGGTGCTTTCGGGGGCGGCGTAGCGGCGGGCGATTTCGAGCGTCTCGTTGATGATGACGGCGGCGGGGGTTTGAGGGAAGCCGAGCATTTCGGCGACGGCGGTGCGGAGCAGGTTGCGGTCGACGACGGGCATGCGCTCGAGACGCCAGTTCTGGGCGTGCTGCTGGATGAGGGCGTCGACCTCGTCTTCGCGGCGGGTGGCGAGGCGATGGAGGTCATCGGCGAAGCCTCGGGTCTCGTCGTCGACGTCGTCGCGGGAGTCCCAGAAGAGCTGCTCAACCTCTTCGGGTTTCTGCTTGCCGAGATCGCCCTGAAAGAGCATCTGCATGGCGAGCTCGCGGCTCTTGCGTCGGCTGCCCATTAGCGGGTAGGCTCCGCGAGGCGGGCGTGGAGCTTGCGGCCGATGGAGGCCATCTCAATGGCGGCGATGGCGGCTTCAAAGCCCTTGTTGCCGGACTTGAGGCCGGCGCGGTCGAGCGCCTGCTCGAGGGTTTCGCAGGTGAGGACGCCGAAGGCGTGGGGGATGCCGGTCTCCTGCTGGGACTGGCCGATGCCGCGGGCGACCTCGGTGTAGATGGCCTCGAAGTGCGCGGTCTCGCCGCGCAGCAGGACGCCGAGGGTGATGATGGCGGCGAAGCGTTTGGACTCGGCCAGCGAGCGGGCGGCGGAGGGGATCTCCCAGGCGCCAGGGACGCGAACGATCTCGATCTCGGTCGAAGACGCGCCGGAGCGGAGGAGAGCGTCAAGCGCGCCGTGGAGGAGGCGATCGGTGATGACGGCGTTCCAACGCGCGACGACGATGGCGAAGCGATGGCCGGCGGCGGAGAGATCGCCTTCGATGGCGAGGGGGCGGCCGCGGAGCGGGTTTTCGGACTCCCAGAAGCCGAGGGTGAGGCCGGGAGCGAGTTCGGTATCGGGCTCCAGCTCGGCGGTGAAGAGGCGGGAGTTCCAGTGGGTGGCGGCGGGCGTGGAGAGGCGGACGACGGCCTCTTCGGTGCGGAAGTTGGCGGCCATCCAGGAGCGGACGACGGCGTAGACGGCGTCGAGCTGCGTGACCTCGACGAGGAGAGGAGGGACGGCGGGAGCGCGGCCGACGACGAATTCGATGTTGCCGAGTGGGGCGAGAAAGGGCGCGCCGCGGCCGGTCGAGTCCTGCCAGCCTTTGCCTTCCTCGAAGCCGAGGGCGCGGAAGAGGCTGACCAGCTTCGCGTAGGCGTCTTCGGACGCGATGGGCGCGATGCTGGTGATTCCCTTGATCATGAGTTCGATTGTATCGTCAGCGTGCAATGTATTTTCAGGCGAAGGCAGGCTTGTGAGCGAAGAGGAGAGGGATCATGCAGGCTGAGGCTCAAGGAAACGGCGGATGGAGCAGGCTGCGGATGGAGCGTGCGAGCGCGGTGGCGACGGTCACGCTGGACCGCCCGGAGGTGCTGCATGCGCTCGATGCGGCGATGTTCGACGAGCTGGAGCGGGCGTTTGCGGAGCTTGCGGCGGACGAGAATGTGCGCGTAGTTCTGCTGACTGGGTCGGGGGAACGGGCGTTTGCGGCGGGAGCGGATATTCGCGGGCTGGTGGAGACGGATGCGGTGTCGGGGCGGAAGGTGTCGGCGCGCGGGCAGCAGGTGTTTTCCGGAGTTGCGCGCTGCGGGAAGCCGGTGATTGCGTGCGTGAATGGGGTGGCGCTGGGCGGAGGATGTGAGCTGGCGCTGGCGTGTACGCTGCGGCTGGCGAGCGAGCGAACGCGGATGGGAATGCCGGAGCTGAAGCTGGGGCTGGTTCCCGGATATGGAGGGACGCAGCGGCTGCCACGGCTGATTGGGCGAAGTGCGGCGCTGCGACTGATGCTGACGGGAGCCATCGTGGACGCGGCTGAGGCACTGAGGCTGGGGCTGGTGGATGAGGTGGTTCCAGCTGGCGAGTTGATGGAGCGTGCGCGGACAATGGCGGAGGCGATGGCGGCGATGGCTCCGCTGGCGGTTGCGGGGTTGCTGGAGGCGGTTGGGCGCGGCGAGGGGATGGAGCTGGAGGCAGCGCTTGCGGTGGAGGCGGAGATCTTTGGGCGGCTGTGCGGGAGCGCGGACAAACGCGAGGGGCTGACGGCGTTTCTGGAGAAGCGCGCGGCGGCGTGGCATGGGCGCTAGCAATTGATATATAGACCAACTGCTTCCATGTATGCTCGCTGCATTCTCTTGTGGGCCCTTTTTCGCTGCTATTCCTATCCGGAGCACGCCCGATGGCTACCCGCCTCTCAAAGTGCCTTCTGCTCGTAAGCGTCGCACTGCTCTACACCCTCATCGTCTTCAACAACACCACGGACTACAACACGAACTACCAGTTCGTTCGCCATGTGCTGCAGATGGACACCATCCTCCCCGGCAATCACGTCATGTGGCGTGCCATCCACTCTCCGGCGATTCATACCGTCTCCTATCTCTTCATCATCCTGTGGGAGGCAGTCACCGCAGTCCTCTGCTGGTGGGGTAGCCTCCGCATGCTGCGCGCTCTGCGCGCGACAGCCGCCGACTTCGGCCACGCGAAGCAGCTCGGGATCGCTGCGCTGACTCTCGGCATGCTGATGTGGTTCGGCGCATTCATCGTCATCGGCGGCGAGTGGTTCCTGATGTGGCAGTCGCATCTATGGAACGGCCAGGGGGTGGCCTTCAACAACTTCGCCATCCTCGGCATCGTGCTTCTCTATGTCAGCCTCCAGGACGCAGACGCGGCGACAACCCGCTAGAACATTACCTGGGACGTCGCCCAAGGCTGGTATGGAGCGGGTCTTCAGCCCTGGCAAGCGGAATGAATTAACGGCTCACTAGGCGCGTCCGCAGTGCGGAGTCTTGATATTCTTAAGGGGTGAACCTTCGCGTTGCGATTCTCTTCCCTGCCCTTCCTCTGGTTCTGGCCCTGGCCGGGTGCCATAGCCATCCGTTCCATGAGACGACGGCGCAGGCACGCGTCGAGCAGCGGGCCACAGAGGCGACCGAGCGTGAGCAGATGGAGATGGTTCCCCCGCCGATGAAGAGCCGCTACATGGCGGTGCATGACGAGGGGAGCTGGCAGAACCCGTTGATTACGGTGCAGCCGGGGATGTTGCAGCTGCAGGTGACGGTGGCGGATGCGAATCCTTCGCCGATTGGCGCGGGCGGGATGCTGCGTCCGGTGAGGGCGCGGGAGCAGGAGTTGAACATCAGCCTGGACAAGCTGGGCGACGCGATGACCGCGATTCCAACGAGCGCGTGGCCGTATGGCCGGGTGGTGGCGATGGATGAGGCGAGGAAAACTCCCAAAAAGGCCGAGCCGCAGGTGCGCCGCAACATGGAGGCGGCGATCGGCGAGCTGAACGATCTGGGGATCGTGGTCTACGATCTGAAGGACGGAATGGTCCGGTAGATCGCACGACATACAGAGCCGCTGGCGCCGGACGGATGGTGGTTGTGAAACGTATTCTCATCACCGGCGCCACGGGTAATATCGGCAGCCGGGTGCTCCGGCAATTACCAACGACCGGGCTACAAATACGCGCGCTGGTGCGCAACCCGGACGCAGCTCGTTTGCCTGCACACGTGGAGATGGTGCGCGGTGACCTCACTCGTCCGGAGACCCTGGACAGGTGCCTGGATGGGATCGACACGGTGTTTCTGGTGTGGGTCGCGCCAGCGGAAGCTATCGCTCCTGCTTTGGAGCAGATCGCGAAGCGCGCTCGCCACATCGTTTTTCTCTCCGCGCCGCTGAAGACTGCACATCCCCTGTTCCAACAACCTAATCCTTCCCGGGCGTGTGCGGAGCTGGTCGAGCGGCTGATCGAGACGTCAGGACTCGACTGGACGTTCCTGCGGCCAGGGATGTTCGCGGCCAATGCGCTGGGCTGGTGGGCGCCGCAGATGCGAGCCGGCGATGTGGTGCGATGGCCGTACCTCGATGCTCCTACCGCGCCCATCGATGCGCGTGATGTCGCCGCAGTCGCGGCACGTACGCTCTGTGAAGATGCACATTCCGGCGCGGAGTACGTTCTGACTGGACCTCAATCTCTGAGCCAGTTCGAGCAGATCGCGACCATCGCTTCAGTGCTTGGCCGCTCACTCCGGATCGAAGAAGTGTCGCCAGAGGATTGGCTGCGCGAATTGCCGAACTCTTTCCCCGCGTTTGTAGCGAGATTTCTGCTCGACGCCTGGGCAGCCGCGGCCGGGCAACCCGCCTTCGTTACTTCCACCGTCGCCGAGCTTACCGGGTCACCGGCAAGAACGTTCTTCGAGTGGGCCACCGATCACGCTGCAGACTTCCGGGCATAATGTGAGGTTGCTTCTAAAACGGAGAACGCACGATGAGGCGACGCGAGGTGCTGAAGGCTGGAGTTGTGGGCGCGATGGCCTCGGTCATGCGGCCGTTCTATGGCTTTGCGGAGACTGGCGCCGGCGGCGCCGCTCCGTTCTTCTCGACGAAGGATGTGCGCTGGCAGCGGGCTTATGACCGCGCGCTGAACATTCTTGCCAACAACGTGCAGGTGTTGCCGCGGTTTTCGCAGGCGGTGCTGATCGAGGGCTCGAGTTATGAGGGGATATGGCAGGAGTGCGGGCCGCATGAATCGCTGGTGTACAGGCACTTCCGTCCTGATGTAGCTCGCAACAGCCACATGATCTTCTTTGCGCTGCAGCGTGAGGATGGCCAGATTCCCGCGGACAATAAACGCGACGAGACGGGGTTCGGCCAGATACAGATGGTGGTTCCGATTGCGGCTACGGCGTGGGAGCTGGCGCAGGCGAGCGGAGATTCGGAGCTGCTGGATACGGCGTATGCGAGCTGTTCGCGTTGGGATGCGTGGCTGATGCGCTACCGCAATACGCGCGGCACGGGATTGATTGAGGGCTTCTGCACGTATGACACGGGGATGGACAATAGCCCGCGCTGGGCTGGAATGGCGGCGCAATGTCCGGGAAAGGATGCGCGGCGCTGTCCGGGGAATCCGACGCTGCCGCGGCTGTGTCCTGATCTTTCGGCGACTATGTATGGAGCGCGTGTGGCGCTGGCGGCGATGGCGGCGGCGCTGGGCAAACGCAGCGAGGCAGAGCAGTGGCGCGAGCGTGCGGAGTCGCTGCAAAGGCTGATTATCGAGCGGCTTTATGTTCCTGACGACGCGGCGTTTTATGATCTCGATGTACAGAACAGGTTTGTGAAGGTGCGTTCGGTTGTGCTGGCGCGCGTGTGCGGCGAGCATGTGGTGGATGCGAAGACGTTCGCGGCGATGTGGGAGCGGCAGCTTGGCAATCCACATGCGTTCTGGGCTCCGTTTCCGCTGCCTTCGATCGCTCTGGATGATCCGGCGTTCGTGCGGCCGATCCAGCGGAACTGCTGGGGCGGACCATCGCAGGCGCTGACGGCGCTGCGCGCGGGGCGATGGATGGAGCACTACCGGCGGTCTGCCGAATTCACGCACATGATGCAGCAGTGGACCGAGGCGTTGCAGCGCGACATGAGCTTTCGGCAGCAGATGGATCCGCTAACGGGCGAGTTTACGCAGGGCGGTGAACCGAACTATTCGCCGGCGTCGCTGGTGATGTACGACTACACGTGGCGGCTGGCGGGTGTGCGCGAAGTGGGGGAAGAGCTGCACTGGAATGTGCGGCCGGGATGTGCGGCTGCCGACGGCGCGATCTTTCGTGTGGCTGTGAGCGGCGGTGGAATGGCGGAGATGTGTTACGTGGGCAAGGGCGCAGGCCTGGGCGCGGAGTTGCGGCTGGGCGGGCGGCGGCTGGGACAGGTGGAAGGGATTGGACGCATTGCAACGGATAAGACGGGGCGGTTGCTGTATGCGCTGGGCGTGGATGCGGCGGAACAGTCAGTAGAGTTGCGGATGGTGGGGCAGGAACGCAGGCAATTCCTTTTGAAGGCGAATGCGAGAGAGGATCTGGGATAAGTGCGGACGGGATCGCAGGAAGTCGTGCGCTTCAGGCGGGACCGGGCGGCAGTTGTTATTCTCAGGGTGGATGAGCTCCGGCAGATGAGCGTGTGAGTCGATGCGCGCGATTGTGCTTTGTGGAGTCTAGCGTAGTGCGGGTTGAAACGAGGGAAAGCGCAGCATGCGGAGTCGTCGAACGCTGAGATGTCTGGTACGTGTGCAGGTTGCCCTTCTGGTAGTTTTTGCGGGCGGGAGCGGGCGGGCAGCGCGTGGCTCCGAGATCGGTCATGCGCGGAAGTCGGTTCGCCATGTTGTTGTGATCTTTCAGGAGAACGTGTCGTTCGATCATTACTTCGGAACCTATCCGCATGCGCTGAACCCGCCGGGCGAGCCTGCGTTTACGCCGCTCGTGAACACGCCGGCGGTCGATGGATACACAGACGAGCTGCTGCATCGAAATCCGAATTTTCTGAATACGGCGAATGGAGCGGGGCGGGCGAATCCGTTTCGGCTGGATCGCAGCCAGGCGGCGACCGCCGACCAGGACCACGACTATCATGCCGAGCAACAGGCGTTCGACGGCGGGAAGATGGATTTGTTTCCGAGGTCGGTTGGGCATCCTGATGGCCCGCGCATGCCGGGCGAGAACAAAGGCGTGGCGAAGACGAGCGGCCTGACGATGGGCTACTTCGACGGCAATACGGTGACGGCGTACTGGAACTATGCGCAGCACTATGCGATGAGCGACCGGCAGTTCGATGTGAGCTATGGGCCGTCGACGCCGGGCGCGATCAACCTTGCGTCGGGGCAGACGAATGGAGCGGTGAATGATCAGAATGCGGAGGGCGGTGTTGTGCCGGACGGGAATGGCGGGCTGACGCTGATCTCCGATCCGCAGCCGTCGGGCGATGTGTGCTCGAGCACGTCGGACGCGCTGGTACATATGACGGGCCGCAACATTGGGGACCTGCTGACGGAGCATAACGTGTCGTGGGGGTTCTTCCAGGGCGGCTTCGATCTTACGATCGTCAACCCGAATGGAACGACGGGATGCCGGAGAAGCTCGCGCTCGCAGTGGACGCATGCGCTGGTGCGGGATTATCTGCCACACCATGAGCCGTTCCAGTACTACCGATCAACGGCGAATCCAAAACATATTCGACCGGCTTCGGCGGCGGTGGTGGGGAGCAATCACGATGGGGGCGCGAATCATCAGTACGATGTTCACGATTTCTTCGACGCGATCAAGGCGGGGAACTTTCCGACCGTGAGCTACCTGAAGGCGCCGGCTTATGAGGATGGACACTCCGGCTACTCGAGCCCTCTGGATGAGCAGCAGTTTGTGGTGCGCGTGGTGAACTTCCTGGAGCAACAGAAGGATTGGAAGGATACGGTTGTCATCGTTGCGTATGATGACTCGGATGGATGGTATGACCATCGGATGATGCGGCCGCGCAATGGATCGCAGACGGCGATGGATGCGCTGGATGGGCCGGGGAGATGTGACGATGGAGACAAGGCGCTGGGTGGGGTGAACCAGGCGACGAAACATGCGCAGGGACGCTGCGGACCGGGGCCGCGGCTGCCGTTGCTGGTGATCTCGCCGTGGTCGAAGGCAAATTATGTGGACCACACGGAGACGGACCAGACATCGACTCTGCGGTTCATCGAAGATTTGTACTTGCATGGAGAGAGAATCGGGGGCGGATCGTTCGATGCGCGGGCTGGATCGCTGATGGGTATGCTGGACTTCAGCAAGCGGCAGCCACAGAATGAGGCGCCGTTGATTCTGGATCCGAACACGGGGCTCGAGAAGAAGTAGGCGGAGATGAGCAGATGGAATCGCAGAGAGCTGCTTCGCCGGGCGGGGCTGGCTTCGGCAGGCGTGGTTGCCGTCAGGGCGTTATCGCAGACGGTGTGGCATGGCGGGATGCAGCGGCCGATGCAGGCGGCGCATGGGCCTCGGACGCTGGATGCGACGAAGCTGACGCCGTTTGTGGATGCATTGCCTCGGCCTGAGAAGCAGTCGTTGGTTGGAGTGAGATCGGACGCGAAGCTGGGCGCGGTGAATGCTCCTTACTACCAGGTGCACATTCGCGAGGTGCAGGCGAGACTGCATCGGGATCTTCCGCTGACAAAGATGTGGGGGTATGGATCGGCGTCTGCTCCAGTGTTGTTCGAGGAACGTAGTGGGCAGGGGGTGTTGATCGACTGGATCAATGAGCTGCCGGCGCGGCATATTCTTCCGCTCGATCCTCCGCGAAAAGGGATGCAGGGAATGGAAGACGCGCCGGATACGCGCACGTCAACGCATGTGCACGGCGCGCGAGTGCCGGCTGTGAGCGATGGATATCCGGACAACTGGTACGGGCCGGGGTCGCACAGGCTCGACTTCTATCCGAACGGGCAGGATGCAACGGCGCTATGGGTGCACGATCATGCGATGGGCGTGAGTCGCCTGAATATCGTGGCCGGCCTGATTGGGTGGTACATCCTGCGCGACGACGAGGAGACGGCGCTGGGGCTGCCCAGCGGCGAGTATGAGGTTCCGCTGCTGATTTACGACCGCAGCTTTAAGCCGGACGGGCAGCTCTACTATCCGAATCCGCCGGATGAAGGAGCGTGGGCGCAGGAGTTTCTGGGCGATGCGATGGTGGTGAATGGGAAGGTGCAGCCGTTCTTCGAGGTCGAGCCGCGAAAGTATCGCTTTCGCGTTGCGAACACGGCGAACTCGCGCTTCTTTTCGCTCGCGTTGTCCAATGGACAGGAGTTTCATGTCATCGGCGCGGACCAGGGGATGCTGCCGGGCCCGGTTGCGATGAAGCGACTGGTGGTTGCGCCGGCCGAGCGCGCGGACCTTGTGATTGACTTCAGTGCAGCGCGCGGAGAGCGGATCGAGCTGGTCAGCGACACGCTGCAGCTGATGCAGTTTCGCGTCGGCGACGCAAAGGTTGTCGATGACAGCAGGCTTCCGGAGGCGCTGCGACCGGTTGTTCGTATTCCTGAGGCACACGCTGTTCGGACCCGGCTGATGACGCTCAACGAGTTTGACGGAGACAATGGCGAGGCGATGGTGATGCTGCTCAATCGCAAGCACTGGGTCGATCCGGTGACAGAAATTATGAAGCTCGGGACGACGGAGATATGGAGTCTCGCCAACCTGACGCAGGACACTCATCCGATCCATCTGCACATGGTGCGGTTTCAGATCCTGGACCGGCAGAGCATGTCAGTGGATGACTATTTGAGCGATGAGACGCTGCACTACACCGGGGCGAGAAGGCCGCCGGCCGCGCATGAGATGGGATGGAAGGATGTTGTGCAGTGTCCGCCGGAGACGGTGACGCGGATTATCGTGCCGTTCAGCCCGTACGCGGGGCGCTATCTGTGGCACTGCCACATCCTGGAGCACGAGGCCAATGACATGATGCGGCCTTACGACATCGTCGCTTGATGATCGCGGTCGAGGCGCTGAAATGGTCGTGTCCGAAAACCGCTAGTTTGTGGCCGGTGCGGGTGCGAGAATCCAGATATGGAACTGCCCAGCCGTGAAGTTTGTTATCGGGCGCTTGAGAGCCGGGACGCGCGCCTGGATGGGTTGATGTTCGTCGGCATTACGTCGACGGGCATCTACTGCCGGCCCGTATGTCCGGCGCGTACACCCAAGTTTGTTAATTGCCTGTTCTTTGCTTCAGCCGCTGCCGCACAGGATGCGGGTCTGCGTCCGTGTCTTCGTTGCAGACCCGAGACGGCCCCTGACATGGCTTCATGGCGCGGGACTTCTAATTCGGTTTCGCGCGCGCTGGCCCTTATTGCTGAAGGCGCGCTTGACGGCGAAAAGAATAGCGTTGCAAGGCTGGCTGAACGGCTGGGCCTGGGTGAACGACAGTTGCGACGCCTGTTTCTTCAGCATCTGGGAACGTCGCCTATCTCCGTCGCGCAGACGCGGCGAGTTCTTTTCGCGAAGCAACTGATCCACGAGACCCGGATGCCGATGACTGAAGTTGCGATGGCTTCGGGATTTGGCAGCTTACGGCGGTTCAACGAAACCTTTCGCGACCTGTTTCACCGGCCGCCGAGCGCGTTGCGCAGGAAGAGCTCTGCGAGACGTGAGGAGAAGGACGTCACGCTGCGGCTGCGATACCGGCCGCCCTATGACTGGGATTGCATGATCGGTTTTCTCGAAGCGCGGGCGATTCCGGGCGTCGAAGTTGTGGACAACGGACGCTACCTGCGCGCGGTTGAAGTGAAGGGGAAGCTGGGAAGCATTGAGGTAAGTCACCAGCCGGACAAGCAGGGCCTCAGCGTGAACATCCGCTTCCCGGACGTCAGGTTGTTGCCCGCGATCGTGGCGCGAGTGCGACGCCAGTTCGATCTTGGCGCCGACATCGAGACAATCGACGACCATTTGTCCAGCGATCCGGTGCTTGCTCCGCTGGTGGCGCAACGTCCTGGACTGCGCGCTCCGGGCGGATGGGATGGCTTCGAGATCGCTGTAAGAGCTGTCCTGGGTCAGCAGATCAGTGTGGGCGCCGCTCGGCGGCTGGCGGGCAAGCTCGCCGCTCTGTATGGACGCGCGGTGCCGAAGGCGTTCCTGATCCACGAGGATCTGTCGCATGTGTTTCCGACGGCGAAGCGGCTGGCTTCGGCTGGCTCGATTGGACTGGCGATACCGGCGGCGCGTTTGACGGCGTTGAAGGCAGTGGCCGAGGCTGCGCTGGCGGATCCAAACCTGTTTCGGCCGTTCGGCAGCATTGAAGAGACGGTGACGCGGCTGCGGACGATCCGCGGGGTCGGCGAATGGACCGCCCAGTACATCGCGCTTCGCGCTATCCGCGAAATGGATGCCTTCCCGGCAGCCGACATTGGACTGCTGCGCGGCGTTGCGGCGATTGACGGAGAAAAGATAACGGCGACGGATCTTTTGAGTCGCGCGGAATCCTGGCGACCGTGGCGCGCTTATGCGGCGCAGCATCTTTGGGCTGCAGACGGCAGCGCTGGAGGCCGATCTCAGGTGTCACATTGACCGTCGACTGAATTTTCTTCAAGTCTTTGGAAGTGAAAGATCAACGCATTCACAAACCAGAAAGGACAGGACTATGAGCAGAAAAGATAGAGCTATGAGCCTCGCGTACAAGATGATGGAATCACCCATCGGAGAATTGAAATTAGTCGCAAGCGACAAAGGCCTGGTGGCCATTTTGTGGAAAAACGATAATCCGCGCCGTGTGCGGCTGAGCAAAGCGGTTCTGGATGAACGGCATCCTGTGCTGGTGGAGACGGAACTGCAGTTGTCGGAATACTTCGCTGGAAGCCGAAGAGCGTTTTCGCTATCTCTGGATGTGAGAGGCACCGATTTTCAGAAGGGCGTCTGGGAGGCTTTGCTCGCCATACCGTTTGGGGAGACGAGAAGCTATGGGCAGCTTGCGAAACAACTGGGAAACCCTCGAGCGACACGAGCGGTCGGCGCGGCGAACGGGAGGAACCCGGTCTCGATTGTCGTTCCCTGCCATCGCGTGATTGGGTCGTCAGGGAAACTTACGGGATTCGCGGGCGGACTGGAGGCGAAGGCTCATCTGCTCGGCTTGGAACGAGCGGGGTAGCTGCCTATTGGAGGGCGCTCCGAATCAGTGCGTGAGGTTTCAGAGGATCATTTGCCGACCTCGAGGATCTGGAATGATCCAGGGATCATCGGCGGGCGGGGGCCACGCATCCGGGCAGGAACGCCCAGCGGCGGAGTCGCAGGCTGGGGCGGTGCGGACGGGACGGGCCCATACTCCGCGGTGATGAGGAACAGATGCCCGGTCTTCGTATCGAGAGTGATCGTCTTCGCTCGCATCGGTGTGGGAACCGTCTCCTCGACGGCGAAGTCCGTTGGCGAATTCTCCTTAATAACGGTCAGCGTGCCGTCGCCCTGCGAACTGAAGGCTTCCATCGTCTTCGGGTTGAAGGTCACGCCGTCGCATCCGTTCCCGATGGGCAAATCGGTGATGATGTGGCCGTCGGTCGCGGAAAGAATGACCATGTTCTTGTTCTCGCGGCAGGCGGCAAACAGGATGTTGTTTTTTACATCGAGAGCCAGGCCCGCGCATCCGCTTCCCTTGCTGGATACGTCGTACCGGCCGATCATCTTCATCGTGTTCGCGTCGATCACCGCGATCGCGGCTTTGTCTTCGATATCGACGTAGATTTTGCCGTGACCGTCGGTCGCAGCCTGCTCGGGCGCGCCACCGATGTCAATCGTGCCGAGGATCGAGCCATCCTTATCATCGAGGACGGTAATGTTTGGCTCCGCATGGCTCAGGATGTAAAAGTGGTGATTGTGGGTGTCGTTCAGATAGCCGTCCGGACGTCCCTGGACGTCGATCTTCTTCAGGATGGCGAAGGTCTTGGCGTCAAACATCGTCACGGGATTTGAAGTGGCGAAACCATGCCCCGTCTCTGTGTCGACCGCCCCGCCATGGGCGCTGGTGTTCGGGATATCGCCGACTTGAGCCAGCGTATCGAGATTGAAGACGCCGATGTGGCCGGCTGGACCAGAACGCGCAACATACAGATTGCGTCCATCAGGGTCTGCCGTCACGTAGTCGAATCCGCCATCGCCTCCGACCCGCTGCGTCCGGAGAATCTTGTAGGGGCCGGCCTGCTGCGCATGAGCGAAAGCAGAAAAGGAAAGCGTAGCGGCGAGAGCGACTGCGACGAGCGCCTTACGAATCATAAGTTCTCCTGTTGGCTTGCGGGACGTCCGGCGCCCAAAGATTGCGCCAGGAACGGTCTCCGCTCCTTCACCGCCTTGAGGTTACATGACTCTCACCTCCGCATGGAAGCGTACGGGGATGGAGCCCTGGCCAATAGCGGCAGGATGACAAGTCAGGGCACAAACCATGACGCACAAACCAGGACACAGGGGGTCCGCTTGCAACGGTTCGCCTGTCTAAATTGTTGAAGTAGTTGGTGGACCTGACCGGGATCGAACCGGTGACCTCTTCCATGCCATGGAAGCGCGCTCCCAGCTGCGCCACAGGCCCACTCAAGGGAAGACTCTTGTGCATTGTCGCGCGGGCGCTGGGAGCAAGTCAAACAGCGCATGGAAGGTGCTGGAACAAAAGGGCATAAGGCGGTGTCTAAGACTTCAGAGTGGGCGAGCACTCTGGCCGCCGGCGGCGCAGTTTCTCCTCTCGAAGGTTTGCGGGCAGACGGGGCGGCCGGTTTCTCCCGGTGTTCGCCTCTGTCGGCTGCTGTCAGCTCTAAGGGACTCTGGACAGACGTAGCGCTGGAGGCCTACTGTATTGGCACTCGATATGGGAGGGCTCCCATGCGAGTGAGAGGCGGCAATGAGCGAGCTGGCAAGCGCGATCGGGATCCGGGCGGAGGAGCAGGAGCTTGTGCGTGAGCTCAAGGCGGGCTCCGAGCAGGCCTTCTCTCTGCTGATCGCGCAGTACAGTCACCCGGTCTACTCACTGATTGCACGGAGCTTGCGCGACCCGGCGGATGCCGCGGATGTGACGCAGGAGGTCTTCGTGAAGGTCTTCCGCAGCATCTCGAGCTTTCATGGCGAGGCGAGCCTGCGGACGTGGATCTATCGGATTGCGCTGCATGAGGCGAGCAACCAGCGGCGCTGGTGGAGCCGGCACAAGCGGCAGGAGCTGACCATCGATGCTCCGCTCGAAAATGAGGAAGGCGAGACCTGCTGCATGGCCGATGCGCTGGCAGCCGGAGACGCATCGCCGTTCGAGCTGGCCGAGCGCGCTGAGACGCGAGAGCGGGTGGGAGAGGCGCTGCGGGAGCTGCCGGAGAGCTATCGCGAGGTAGTTGTATTGCGGGAGATTGAGGGATTCGGGTACGAAGAGATTGCCGAGATTCTGGATGTGAATCTGGGGACGGTGAAGAGCCGTTTGACCCGCGGGCGCGCGGCGCTGCGGGAGTATCTGAAGCAGCATGATTCGAGAGGCGTTGCGGGTAGGAAGTCCACAGAAGCGGAAGGTACACTTGAAGCGGTGACCTAATGATCCCCCGTTGTGAAGAGATCGATTGGATCGAGACCGAAGGTGAATGCCAGACGGTGCAGGCGGCGTTCTCTTCGTATCTGGACGGCGCGATGAGCGGCCTGGAGATGGGGCGCATGGCCGAGCATCTGGACGTCTGCCGAGGGTGTGCGGCGGAGTTCCGGGCGTGGCGGAAGGTGCAGACGGCGCTGGGCGAGCTCGGACCAGCCAAGGCTCCGCGACGGTTGCAGGCGCAGCTGCGGATGGCTATGGCCGCCGAGCGGGCGCGCGGATCGTACCTTTCCATCAGCGGGCGCGTGGTACGGGTGTGGAAGACCTCGGTGGCTCCTCTGGCGCTGCAGGGAGCGGGCGGGCTGGTGGCTGCGATGCTGCTGGCGGGCGGATTGTTCCGGCTGTTTGCGCCGGGAATTGCCGTGCAGGCCAACGATGACGATCTGGCGCACCTGATTGCGCCGCACTATCTGTACTCGCAGGTTCCTCCGCAGCCGATCCAGACCGGGCATGAGGTTCCGATCCTGGTCGAGGCCAAGGTGGATACGCGGGGACGGGTGTACGACTATGTGATCCTCGATGGGCCGAGCGATCGGGAGGTGCGGCTGCGCGTGGAGCAGAATCTTCTGTCCAGCGTGTTCCAGCCGGCGACCGTGTTCGGCGTGCCGGTGGATGGCCAGGTGATGCTGACCTATACCGGAGTTTCGGTCGAGGGCTAATCTTCGGAGGGGGCTCCCCTTCCCCCTTCGATATTAATATCTTTAGAATGTTGGGTTTGCGGCGATAATTCGCGGCAAAATATTGATTCCAGAGATTTTGTGGGGAAAATCTCTGGAATGTGTGGGATGCGGCGGTTTCGGTGGTGACCCCCAACATCGAAACCCACCCATGCCGACGATACTATGTCGTCATGAATGGGGCAGCCAGATTGTTGGGGGTTTTGATCTCTATTTCTATTATAGAGAGTTGAGCGGAATTAATGTGCAGCGATTTTTATCTTTGTTTGCATGGGTTTAGGTGGTTTGGGGGCTTGACAAGATTTTTGGGCCTTGGTTTGGGGGGGGACGGTTGTGGCGGGGCGGAGGAAGGCGATTCAGTCGCTCCGCCCTTCGGGCTTCGCTCCAGCCTTCGGCAGAGCGGAAGCGCCTTCGGCGCGGCTTGTTTCCTGGGGCTTCGCCCCAGGCTGGTATGCGGCGCGCCGTTGGCGCTTGGAGCGGTGGGGCTTTGCGAAGCCGGGGCCTCGCTATGGATCGCCAAACGTACCTCAGGGGCTGAAGCCCCTTTCTGACCGGACTTTTGTGGCACGGCTCAAGCCGTGCCCTTAAGCGAGGCAGAGGCGCGTTCGCGCCTCGTGAACGGCCACAGCAGATTCCTTCGCTGCGCTACGGAATGACAACCAGAAAAGCAAATGCAACGACAAAAGCAAATGCAACGGCAACAGCAAAGACAACAGCAACAGCAACAGCAACAGCAAAGGCAAAGGCAAAGGCAAAGGCAACAGCAAAGGCAACAGCAACAGCAACAGCAACAGCAAAGGCAAAGGCAACAGCAACAGCAACAGCAAAGGCAACGGCAACGGCAACGGCAACAGCAACAGCAACAGCAAAGGCAAAGGCAACAGCAACAGCAAAGGCAACGGCAACGGCAACAGCAACAGCAACAGCAACAGCAAAGGCAACGGCAACGGCAACGGCAACAGCAAAGGCAACGGCAACGGAACGGCAACAGCAAAGGCAACGGCAACAGCAAGAGCCAATACGGGGGTCCTTCGCTGCGCTCAGGATGACGAGCGGAAGGGAAACAGCCGCAAAAGCAAAGACAATACAGGGGTCCTTCGCTGCGCTCAGGATGACAACTTGAGGGGTGACGGCAAAGTTGAGGGGCGACGGCAAAGGTAAAGAACGGCACAGATCCTTGCTTCGCGAAGGATGCCAACCAGAAAGGCAGAGTGGCTTTCGACGCGTGGGCGTTTGCGGGGGGTGGGGGCGGTTCCATAGACTGAGGGGGTACGTGGAATGGGTACGGTGCCCCCTTTGCTTCGTTTGAACTTGTCTCTTCGACCAGCGTGCGTGGTGTTGACTCTCGGCCTTCTGTCAGGAGCGCCGCTGGCTGGACTTGCGCAGAGCACGTCGTCTTCTTCGTCGTCGTCTTCGTCGTCGTCACCTTCCTTGTCCAATGGGCAGCCGGCGCAGGATGTGGCGAATCCTGCGACGCGGCCGCGGGCGGCGCAGATTGAGCCGGGTGGAGCGGAGGTCACGCTCGAGACCAGTGAGCCGCTGTTCCAGGTGGCGGCGGCGTTGAATGCGTGCGGCTACGATGCGGACCTCGATCAATCGGCGCCGGTGCGGGCCGAGGTGCGGGCGGATATGAATGCGGCGCTGGCGCAGTCGGAGGCGGCGCGCACCAGCCGCGATGCGTTATGCGATTACATTTCGCTGCATCGGCTAAGCGATCATGGGCTGGACGTGGGGCAGTATGTTTCGCTGGCGCTGTATCTTTCGCCTCCGCCGGCGCTGACGCCGAATGTGGATGACACAGAGCTTCCTCCGCAGGCGGCGCAGGTGGTGAATGTGCTGCCGCTGCTGCGGAGTTTTGCGGAGCAGATCGAGCTGCATTACATCTGGATCCATCATCGGCCGGAGTATGAGGCGCTGGCCGCGCGGGTGCATGAGCCGATGGTGCAGATGATTCTGAATACGAACATCTATCTGCATCAGCCGGTTTCGAGTTACGACGGGCGGCGGTTCCTGGTGCTGCTGGAGCCGATGTTATCGCCGGCGCTGACCAATGCGCGGGTGTATGGATCGGACTACATCATCGTTACGTCGCCGAACAAGGGCGGGGGCGATCCGGTGCGGATAAAGGAGATTCGCCACATCTATCTGCACTACATCGTGGAGCCGATGGTGTACAGCCGCGGACAGGCGATGGAGCGCATTCAGCCGGTGCTGCGCGGCGTGCAGGCGGCGCCGATCGACTTCAGCTACAAGAGCGATGCGGTGGCGCTGATTACGGAGTGCCTGATCAAGGCGATCGAGGCGCGGACGTACCTGATCGATTCGCCGGCGCCGAAGGCGCTGAAGGGCGTGCATCCGCGTGCGGAGGTCGACGAGTATGAGGAGGAGAAGACGGACTATGACAGGGCGACGGCGCTGGCGCGGCAGCAGATGGTGAATACGGATGAGTCGCAGGGATGGGTGCTGACGGGCTACTTCTACCAGACGCTGGGAGTGATGGAGAAGAACGGCGATGGGCTGCGCGATGAGATTGCACCGATGATCTATGGCATGGACGTCGACCGCGAGCGGAGGCACGCGGAAGAGACCGTGTTTGTGAAGGAGGCGCCGGCGGACCCGCTGCGTCCGGAGGCGAGGCCGCACAGGATCCAGGGCCTGGAGCTGGCGGAGATGGATTTGGCTAAGGGGCAGGTCGACGATGCGGCCGGCCTGGCGGAAAAGGCGATGAGCGATCCGAAGGCGAATCATGGCGAGGCGGCGTACCTGCTGGCGCGCGTGGATCTGCTGCAAGGACATGCGGCGGAGGCGAAGACCGGGTTCGAGAAGACGCTGGCGCTGAGCAAGGAGCCGCGCACGCTGGCGTGGAGCCACATCTACCTGGGACGGCTGTACGACACGATGGAGACGCCCGACCGAGAGCATGCGGTGGCGGAGTACAAGGCGGCGCTGGAGGTTCGGGATGGAAGGCCGGACACGCGCAAGGCGGCTGAGGCGGGCCTGGCGAAGCCTTTTGCGCTGCCGCGACGCGAGCAAACCAACACCAACCAGCAGGACGACAGCACCTTCGACCCTACCGGCAAGGCGCAGAAGGAAGCTTATAAGCCTGACCCGCCGAAGTAGGTTTGGGGGACAGGATCGCCCACCTTTGTTGGAGCACGATCCCCATTGTTGCCGCGTAGAGTGGAGACAACAAGCTATGGCGAAGGAGCGCAACAAACCGCAGACGGAGAAGCTGCCGACGGAGAAGCAGAAGGCCGAAGTGCGGGCTGAATTGAAGGCTGAAGTGCGGGCGCGCAAAGCTGCCGCCGGGGCTAAGTCCGGGGCTGGGACTGGGATTGGGGTTGGGGGCAAGCGGGCGGGACGGTTGGTGGGGCTGGAGAAGACGCTTGGCTACCGGTTTCGGAATCCGGCGCTGCTGGAACTGGCGCTGACGCATCGATCGCATCCTTATGAGGCGCGGACGGAGGCGCCTGAGCCTGTCGCGCGGAAGCGAGGCGCGGGCGCCGCAGGAGTTGCGGCGGTGCATGACGCGAAGAATACGCCGGGCACGGACAATGAGCAGCTTGAGTTTGTCGGCGATGCGGTGCTGGGGCTGGCGGTGACGGAGCTGCTGTTCCAGGAGTTTCCGAAACAGAGCGAGGGAGAGTTGACGCGCATGCGGGCGAGCCTGGTGAGCCGGCAGCATATGGCGGGGTTCGGCGCAGAGCTGGGGTTGGGAGAGCATCTGCTGGTGGGGCGAAGCGCGGAGCAGAATGGGGCGCGGCGCAAGCCGGCGCTGTTGGCGAATGCGGCCGAGGCGGTGCTGGCGGCGATTTATCTGGATGCGCGCGGAGTTGGCAAGGATGGGTTGACCGAGGTGCGGCGGCTGGTGGAGCAGAAGCTGGTTCGGCCGGAGCTGGAGGCGCTGCGCGCGGCGCTGCATGATTCGGGACGGGGCGCGCTGCGGGATGCGAAGACGGTGCTGCAGGAGCGGGTGCAGGCGGAGCGCGCGGGGCGGCTGCGCTATGCGGACACGGACCAGAGCGGGCCGGCGCATCAGAGGCGGTTTACGGTGGAGGCGCGGATCGAGGAGCCGGATGGGACGGTGGCGGTGCTGGCGTCGGCGGAGGGGTCGAGCAAGAAGGAGGCGCAGCAGAGGGCCGCGGAGCTAGCGCTGGAGGGCTGGGGCAAACAGACGCGTGCGGCGAGTGGCGGCGATGAGGATCGAAGCGAGGATGCGGCATGATGCCTCCGATTTCCATCCCGCCTGACGCGACGCAGAGGCAGGAGGAGGCGAGCGTGCGCGCGAGGCCGCAGGTAAGGCCGTCGTCGAAGGCGCACGAGGGCGTGCTGGCTACGCTGCGGTCGCTGCTGGAGTTTTTGGTTGTGGCGATGTTTGCGCTGACGTTTATTCTGCAGCCGTTCCGGATTCCGTCGGAGTCGATGGTGCCGACGCTGCGGGTGGGCGATTTTCTGATGGTGGATAAGCAGTCGTTTGAGCCGGAGGGCGCGCTGGGATGGCTGTTGCCGCCTTCGGGAGTTCATCGCGGCGACCTGGTGGTGTTTCACTATCCGGTCGATCCGTCGATGCATTTGGTGAAGCGCGTGGTGGCTTTGCCGGGGGATCGTATTCGGTTACGGCAGGGGCGGG
>Ga0207933_1000272_pt1 | contig 53889 bp, 41 predicted proteins | sample NGESurdeep092012_4_FD_184488 | JGI IMG/M metagenome (GOLD analysis project Ga0207933, IMG submission 184488) | Arctic peat soil microbial communities from Barrow, Alaska - NGEE Surface sample F53-3 deep-092012 (SPAdes) | ecosystem: Environmental > Terrestrial > Soil > Wetlands > Peat ... | reverse complement strand
ATCTGCTACCTGGATTTTTATTTGGGTACGGGAAATCCGTCTTTTAAATCGGTGGTCCCAAATAAGCTGTTCAAGAATATGGATGGTAAAAGTTTTTTGGATGTGACTACGTCGGCTCGCGTCGGCAATTTGCAAAAAGGCCATGGAGTTGCTTTTGCTGATCTTGATAATGATGGTAATGAAGACATTTATGTCAAAATGGGAGGTGCCTTTGTTGGAGATGCCTATGAAAATTCTCTTTATCTAAACCCAGGGCAAAACAATAATCACTGGATTAATATTTTGTTAGAAGGCACGGTCTCTAACAGAATAGCAATCGGTGCAAAAATAAAAGTTACTTTTAAAGAAAATAATATTGAAAGATCTGTTTATAGAGATGTGAATTCAGGAGGAAGTTTTGGATGTAATCCTTTGCAGCAACATATTGGCGTGGGCCAGGCTGCATCTATCGATAAAATTGAGATAACATGGCCTGTAACAGGGAAAACACAAATATTTAACAACGTTACAGTCGATAAAAATATTAAAATTAAAGAAGGTGATAGTACTTTTGCGACTTTTAAACTGGCCCGCCTGGATTTTACTAAAGCAGGGCAAAGCCATCATCATTAGATCTAAATAATAAAATAGAACATCATCTGCAAAGAACTAAAAAAAATATCAGGAGTAGAAAGCAAAACAAAAATAACGGAAATTACAGGTTTCATTTCTTTATAAAACAAAACACTTACAAGCAATTCAAAATTTAAACAATTAAAACTATGCAAGTACTTACAGGAAAAAAGGAATTCTTTAAAAAAATTCCGCAGATTAAATTCGAAGGTATTAAAAGCGATAATCCATTAGCATTTAGATGGTATGATGAAAATAAGAAAATAGGTGGAAAAACGATGAAAGAATATCTACGGTTTGCCTGCGCTTATTGGCATTCGTTCAATAATGTTGGTGCAGACCCTTTTGGTGAAGGCACTCATATCTTTCCATGGAATGATAAAGAAGATGCTGGAAAAAGGGCGAAAGATAAAATGGATGCTGCTTTTGAATTTATTACCAAAATGACCATACCTTATTATTGTTTTCATGATGTGGACCTGGTAGATTATACAAATGATGTGGTTGACAACGAGAAAAGGTTAAAGGCCATCACTGCTTATGCAAAACAAAAGCAACAGGAGAGCGGAGTGAAATTATTATGGGGAACTGCAAATCTTTTTTCTCACAGAAGATATATGAACGGCGCTTCTACCAATCCTGATTTCCAGGTGCTGACTCATGGTGCTGCACAGGTGAAAGCCGCTTTGGATGCAACTATCGAGTTGGGTGGAGAAAATTATGTGTTCTGGGGAGGCCGCGAAGGATATATGACCTTGTTGAATACCAACATGAAAAGAGAGCAGGAGCATCTTGCAAAATTTTTGCATACAGCAAAAGATTATGCAAGGAAAAATGGGTTTAAAGGAACCTTTTTTATTGAACCAAAACCATGTGAGCCTACGAAACATCAATATGATTATGATTCAGCGACCGTAATTAGCTTTTTGCGTCAATACGATTTGATGGATGATTTTAAAATAAATATTGAAGTAAATCATGCAACACTTGCAGGCCATACATTTACGCACGAGCTACAGGTAGCCGCTGATGCGGGATTGCTTGGAAGCATGGATGCTAATCGTGGTGATTATCAAAATGGTTGGGATACTGATCAGTTTCCTAATAACATTAATGAACTTACCGAGGCAATGCTTATCATCCTGGAAGCAGGCGGATTTAAAGGAGGTGGTATCAATTTCGATGCGAAGATCAGGAGAAATTCAACTGACCCTGCGGATCTTTTCTATGCACACATTGGAGGCATGGACGCGATGGCAAGAGCATTAACAATTGCAGATAATATCTTGAATAAATCAGATTATAAAAAATTGCGGGAAGAGCGATATGCGTCTTTTGACAAAGGAAATGGAAAAGCATTTGAAGAGGGGAAATTGACTTTGGAAGATCTGAGGAACCTTGCTGCAGAAAGTGGTGAACCCGCTGTGAAAAGTGGCAAGCAGGAATACTTTGAAAATTTGATTAATCGTTTTATTTAATCATCATTCCTTTCTAACCCGGGAAGGTTTTTTGTAGTTGGTAATTACCATGTCTATAATAGAACCTTCCGGGCTTTTTAAAATTGATGTTGCCGATTTGTTGTAAAAAAATTGTCAACCGTTTTGTCTGAATGCTATTAAATCAAAACTATGTCATTAGTAAATATGTCTTCCGGGTCTGCTGCTACCAGTTTTAATAAAGGAAACCCGCGCTATATCACATTGCTTACCCTCGTTGCAGCATTGGGAGGATTATTATTTGGCTACGATACGGCTGTTGTAAATGGGGCGGAAAAATCGCTCGTTGCTTTTTATATTCAGGCCATTACTGATCCGGCGCATTATCAATACGCGATAGCGATGATCTCTCAATACAGGGTATTGATGACCGTTTGTCTTTTTATTATTTTCCTTATTATTTGCGGACAGATTATACGATTGGTGGGTGCAAAAAAAGGAGCGATCTCCTGCCTGATTATAATAGCAATTCTTATCTATTGGTCAGTAGGGTTTATTGGCAAAGCCATCCCCTCAGATGCTGCGTCATTGCAGGATGCTGCTGATGTCATTAAAGGCTTTCTGATTGCGAGCGCGCTGATAGGTTGCGTAATTGGAGGCGCCTCTGCGGGGTTTGTTTCAAAATACCTGGGACGGAAAAACGGGTTGATGATTGCAGCAGTGGCTTTTTTTATATCTGCCATCGGCGCCTGGAAGCCTGAAGCATTTAATGTTTTTGGAACAGAAGATGCGTATTCTTTTGTGATCTTTCGTATCATCGGTGGAATAGGTGTGGGCATTGCTTCGATGATTTCACCAATGTACATTGCTGAAATTGCCCCGGCAAATATCAGGGGGAAATTGGTTTCTTTCAATCAGTTTGCGATCATCTTTGGAATGTTGCTGATCTACTTCGTTAATTATTTTATTGCGAAGCAGGGAAATGAAGAATGGTTGCTCACTGAAGGTTGGCGATGGATGTTCTTTTCAGGTGTTATTCCTGCCGGCGTGTTCTTTATTCTTTTATTTTTTGTTCCTGAAACGCCACGGTATCTGGTGATGAAAGGCTATGATGAAAAAGCATTAAAAGTCTTAAAGAAGATTTCCGGAGATGGCAACGCTTCACAAATTTTGGAAGAAATAAAATCAACGACGCACGAAAAAAATGTGCCGTGGCTTTCTTATGGCTTCTTCATCATTTTTGTTGGTATCATGCTTTCCGTATTTCAGCAGTTCGTCGGGATAAACGTAGTGTTATATTATGCTTCCAATATTTTTCGGAACATGGGCTCTTCTACTAATTCTTCTTTATTGCAAACTATTATTGTAGGAATCGTTAATCTGCTCTTCACCGTAGTAGCCATTTATACTGTTGATAAATTTGGCCGGAGACCTTTGATGATTATAGGTTCTATTGGTATGGCCGCAAGTATGATTGCGTTAGGATTTGCGTTTTATTTTAATCAACTGGGTATAGCAGCCCTGATATTTATGCTGGTTTATACCGCAGCTTTTGCTATGAGTTGGGGCCCGGTTTGTTGGGTTTTACTGGCAGAAATATTTCCAAATAGCATTCGCAGTGCGCTCTCGATTGCGGTGGCAGCACAATGGATTGCCAACTGGGTGGTATCGCTGACTTTTCCTGTTATGAACGATAATGTATGGCTGACCAATAAATTTCATCATGGATTTTCTTATTGGATCTACGGCGTCATGGGAATTCTTTCAGCTGTTTTTATCTGGAAATTAGTGCCTGAAACAAAAGGCAAAACGTTGGAAGAAATAGAAGGGTTATGGACGAAAAAGCCTGACCAAACAGTAGAGCAAGCAATTCTGACAAATCCTGAATTTTAATAAAAAATATTAGCCTGAGCCATGAGCTTGTCGAATGGCCGAATAGTGGAATATAATCCTGAGCCTGTCGAAGGGTGGTTATCAAAAAATGCCAATAGGATGAAAGCCTTTTAAATTCAGGAGAAATAAAGGTAAGTATTGGAGGTTCTTGCCATCAAAAATAAGTGAAGAAATGGGCGCTGCAAAGCCGGTAGAAATGCTGATTAAGATTCAATGATATTTGTTGGTTCACTATAAAAAGATAGATAAAATCAAGAATTGTTTTTAATTTATATCATCAGTCAAGTAAGAGAAATCAATAAAAGGTCATCCATAATTTTAAAAAAATAAAAAAATAAAATATGTTGTTGTTAGGAATTGATATCGGAACCTCTTTTATAAAGGTCACTGTAGTTAACGCAGATACTCAAAAAACAGTCGCAACCGCGCAATGCCCCGAAACAGAAAACCCAATTACATCGTTACGGTCAGGATGGGCGGAACAATCGCCTGAAATGTGGTGGGGACAGGTAGTTCAAGCAATACAGAAACTGGTTTCGGATCATAAATTTGATCCAAAAGAAATTGCCGCCATCGGGATTTCTTACCAAATGCATGGATTGGTTTTGGTAGATAAGAATCAAAAAGTTTTAAGAGACAGCATCATTTGGTGCGATAGCCGCGCAGTAGAAATCGGCGCAGAAGCTTTGAATGAAATTGGTGAAGAAATATGCGCTTCCTCTCTTTTAAATTCTCCGGGGAATTTTACCGCGTCAAAATTGGCATGGGTAAAAAATAATGAACCCGAAATTTATAATCAGATTGATAAAATCATGTTGCCCGGCGACTTCATCTCAATGAAATTAACCGGCGAAATCACGACTTCTTCGTCTGCATTGTCAGAAGGAATCTTTTGGGATTTCAAGAAAGACGCGCTTTCGAGCGATGTGATGAACCATTTTGGATTTAAAGACTCATTTATTCCCAAAGTAAACCCGCTTTTCTCTTCACACGGAAAAATATTATCAGTAGTAGCCGGACAGTTAGGCATAAACGAAAATTGTATTGTAAGTTATAAAGCCGGCGATCAGCCAAATAATGCGTTATCATTAAATGTGCTTCAGCCCGGCGAAGTGGCGGCTACCGGTGGCACATCAGGCGTTATTTATGCGGTGACAGATAAATTATTGTCGGATAAATTTTCAAGAGTAAACAGTTTTGTTCATGTAAATCATACCACAGATAAAAAGAGAATTGGGGTTTTGTTGTGTATTAATGGCGCGGCAATCATGTATAGTTGGGCAAAAAAAGTTTGCGGAGAAAATTTAAGTTATAAAGAAATGGATCAGCAGGCTGCGAAAATAAAACCTGGAAGCGATGGACTTTTCATCTTACCTTTTGGCAATGGTGCGGAGCGCATGTTGCAAAATAAAATGATTAATGCCCACATTCAAAATATTGATTTGAACAAACACACAAAAGCGCATATTTTTCGAGCCGTTCAGGAAGGAATTGCATTTTCTTTTCGATATGGCCTTGATATTATGAGGGAAAATGATTTGCATCCAACAATTATTCGTGCGGGGAAAGCCAATTTGTTTTTGAGTGATGTTTTTATACAATCATTTGTAAATGCCACGGGCGTGGCAGTAGAACTGTATGAAAATGATGGTAGCGTAGGAGCAGCTTTAGGCGCCGGCATCGGAGCAGGTATTTATACAGATTACAAGGAGGCCTACACGCAATTTAAGCCATTGGGCAAATTTGAACCAACCAATGTTGAACTGTATGATGGATTGTATAAGGAGTGGAAGAAATTATTGGAAGCACAATTAAAATAATTTTCTATCTAATAAAGGTTGCCACATTCCTTTTTTTATAGATTGAAAACTATCATACCCATAAGAGTACCCATAAATACCCATAAAATATTTTCCAAAAAATAGAAAAATCGATTATTTGCCTGCCGGCAGGCAGGTTGGTTCGTTTAATGTTTTCTTAAGGCCTGTAATCTCCAAACTTCTTTTTTGTTTTTAACCGCGCATAGCGTAAATTACAGCTATGCGTGCAATTCGTGAAATTATCTCTGAAAACCACAGGCTTACAAAACGATTCCTTCTTTTTTTGGCCGTAATATTTTTATTTCCTTCTTTTCTATTTGCGCAAAAGGTAATTTCTATTAATGTTAACGAAAGTATTAATCCTTCCTCCGCAGAATATATTCAACAAGGGATTTTGGAGGCTGAAAAAGAAAACGCCCAATGTTTAATTATTAAGTTAAATACACCGGGTGGCTTATTAACTTCTACAAGGGATATTGTTACTAATATCATGCAGTCGAAGGTGCCTGTGATCGTTTATATTTCTCCCTCCGGCGCTCATGCAGGGTCTGCCGGAACATTCATAACGCTGGCTGCAAACATCGCAGCTATGGCGCCGGGGACCAATATTGGAGCTGCACATCCTGTTACGTTGCAAGGGAAGATGGATGCGGTGATGACGGAAAAAGTAACCAATGATGCTTCCGCTTTGATAAGAACCATTGCTGAAAAAAGAGGTAGAAATGTACAATGGGCAGACGATGCCGTAAGAAATAGTGTTTCTATAACCGAACAGGAAGCACTCGAAAAAAATGTGATTAATATCGTAGCTGTTAATGAAAAAGACCTGTTGAGCCAGGTGGATGGGAAACAAGTGCAAACGAGCGATGGTACCAAAACCTTAAATACAAAAAATGCCACGATCGAAGATCTTGACATGGGCTTTTTTCAAAAAGTGCTCAGCAGGCTCAGCGATCCCAATATCGCCTACATCATTATGATGCTTGGATTTTTTGGGCTTCTGTTCGAATTGTTTAACCCGGGCGCTATTTTGCCGGGCATCGTGGGCGTTATCTGTTTAATCCTTGCGTTCTATTCCATGAGCTCAATGCCGGTAAATTATGCGGGCCTTGCATTGATCATTTTTGGAATTATACTTTATTTATTAGAGATAAAAATCGTTAGTCATGGTATGCTGGCGATAGGTGGAACGGTTTCAGTATTGTTAGGCTCTTTGTTTCTATTCAGAAGCAGCCCGACAGAAAATTTTGTTTCTTTATCCTATACCGTAATTTTTTCCGTGACTGCTGTTACCACGATGTTTTTTCTTTTTTTGGTAACGATGGGATTGAAAGCGCAAAGGGCTAAGCCGGTTTCGGGAGCAAATATGATGATTGGCCAACGAGCTGTAACACTTGGGGTGCTTGATCCTGCGGGCCAGGTGAGCGTATTAGGTGAAATATGGAAAGCGGTTTCTATTTCCAACACGATCGACGGAAATGAAAATGTAATCATAAAAGAGATAAAAGATCTTACTTTATACGTAGCGCCTGAAAATGCTTAGCTTTAATCAAAACCATAAATTTATTTATCAATTTAAATCTAAAATAAAAAACCATGCAACAATTTCCCTTAGCTATTGTAATTATAGTTGTCATAATCCTTTACATTATTGCCAGTGCGGTACGCATTCTGCGGGAATATGAACGAGGTGTTATATTTCGGTTAGGGCGCGTATTAGATGGCGGCGTAAAAGGTCCCGGCTTAATTTTGCTGATACCGATCATTGATAAAATGGTAAAAGTGAGTTTGCGAATTGTAGTAATGGACGTGCCACCGCAGGATGTAATTACCCAGGATAACGTTTCTATTAAAGTGAATGCAGTCATATATTTCAGAGTCATTGATCCACAAAAGGCCATTATAGAAATCGAAAATTATCTCGTAGGTACTTCGCAACTTTCACAAACTACATTGAGAAGTGTATTAGGACAATCAGAACTGGATGACCTGTTATCCCAAAGAGATAAAATCAATGTAAGGCTGCAACATATAATTGATGAACAGACGGAACCATGGGGCGTAAAAGTGACTCATGTAGAAGTGAAACAAATTGATTTGCCACAGGAAATGCAACGCGCTATGGCCAGACAGGCAGAAGCAGAAAGAGAACGCAGAGCGAAAGTTATTGCTGCAGAAGGTGAGTTCCAGGCTTCGCAAAAACTGAGCGATGCCGCAAAAATCCTGGGAGAGCAGCCAAGCGCCCTAACCTTGCGTTATTTGCAAACACTGCGCGAGATAGGAACTGAGAATAATACAACCACTATTTTCCCGATTCCGCTCGATCTGTTCAAACCATTTGTGAAAAGTATAGAGAACTCCGTAAATAATGGATCTGGTATACCCGGACCAGTAATTACAGAAAATAAATAATTTATTTTTGGTATTACTCTTGTTACAGTAAGGTTTCAGAATTGCTTCCTTTTTATAGAGGTGGTGATTCCGGAACCTTTCTGATTTTTATAATATTTTAAATGAAATTTGAATGAAAAGAATTGAAATAGGCGCCTTGAAATATGAAGATTTCCAACAACTTTTAACAGCGATGAAAGCCGCCTATCCTTTGTGGCGCGGTAATTATTGGCGCGAAGAAACCATTCAGAAGTTGATCAATAAATTCCCGGAAGGTCAAATTGTAATTAAGGTGGATGATGTGGTGGTGGGTTGTGCGCTCTCTATTATTGTGAATTACAGCAAGTATGGCGATGAGCACACATATGCGCAGATAACGGGAAATTATACTTTTAACACCCACGATTCCAAAAAGGGCGATGTTCTTTACGGAATAGAAATATTTATTCATCCTGATTACCGGGGATTGAGGCTGGGCCGAAGACTCTATGATGCAAGAAAAGAATTGTGCGAGCAACTTAATTTAAGAGCGATTGTATTTGGTGGAAGGCTTCCTGAATATCATAAGTATCACGACACGATGACGCCTAAAGAATATATTCAGAAAGTAAAGATGAAGGAAATTTATGACCCTGTTCTTTCGTTTCAGATTTCCAATGACTTTCATGTAAAAAAAGTATTGAAAAATTACCTGCCCGAAGATTTTCAAAGTAAAGAATTCGCAACACTTTTGCAATGGGATAATATTTATTACACCAGTGAAACAAAATCATTGTTCAATGCCAAGACTTATGTGAGGCTGGGATTAATTCAGTGGCAAATGCGTCCTTACAAAAACATGGATGAAATGTTTACCCAGGTAGAATTTTTTATAGATTCTATCTCTGCATATAAAAGCGATTTTGCTTTACTGCCTGAATTGTTCAATGGTCCGCTCCTTGCAGAATTCAATCACCTGTCTGAAGCAGAAGCGATGCGGGCGCTGGCGCAGTATACGCCTGAGTTTAAAAAGCGATTCAGAGAACTGGCTATCAGTTATAATGTGAATATCATCACAGGAAGCGTGCCCAGCATTGAAGGAGATTCATTAAAAAATGTGGGTTACCTGTGTCATAGAAATGGGAACATTGACCAATACGAAAAAATCCATATTACTCCGGATGAAGCCAAATTTTGGGGAATCCGTGGTGGCAAGAAGCTGAATATTTTTGACACGGACGCCGGGAAAATCGGTATTCTTATTTGCTACGACGTGGAATTTCCCGAGTTGCCGAGATTGATGGCCGAACAAGGAATGCAGATATTATTTGTTCCTTTTTTAACCGACACGCAAAACGCTTATAATCGTGTACGCTATTGCGCGCAGGCCCGTGCCGTCGAAAATGAATGTTTTGTAGCAATCACCGGTTGCATCGGTAATCTACCCAAAGTGGAAAATATGGATATTCAATATTCCCAGTCGGCAGTGTTTACTCCCTGCGATTTCGCTTTCCCTGCAAACGGAATCAAAAGCGAAGCAACACCCAATACGGAAATGGTGCTCATCGCTGACGTAGATCTTTCTTTGCTTGATGAATTACATGCTCATGGAAGTGTGCGGAATTTGAAAGACAGGAGAACTGATTTTTATGATTTAACGCTGAAAGAACAGACCTCATTATAATTGCTTTTTAAAATGCAGGTAGAATATTTAGCAGCACAGTAAACAAACTTTTTCGCGTGATTCCTGTTTTAATAAAATTTAATGATAATGGTTCATCCTTGCAATTGAAGAATTTTTCTAGTAAAATTTCCTTCCTCGTTTCAAAGGCTGATAGGAATTTATATTTCAAAAAATTGGTGAAAGAAATTATCATTTTATTTCCCCACATCCATCCTACCCCACCTTCTCTTTTCGTAAATTTGCAGCATGCAGGAATATTTACAGGGATTGAATGATGCGCAACGCGAAGCAGTACTACATCGGGATGGTCCGATCATGATAGTTGCGGGTGCCGGAAGCGGAAAAACAAAAGTATTAACCACGCGTATCGCGCATTTGATGGCTACCGGCGTGGATTCTTTTCAAATACTTGCACTCACTTTTACCAACAAGGCCGCGGCAGAAATGAAGGAAAGGGTCACTCACATTTTGGGGAATAATGAAGCAAGAAATCTTTATATAGGAACTTTCCACTCGGTGTTCGCGCGTATTTTAAGGGCCGAAGCTGATAAGCTGGGATATCCCAGGAATTTCACCATTTATGATACAGATGATTCTAAAAGTGTAGTGAAAGCAGTCATCAAAGAGTTGGATCTAGATGACAAACATTATAAAGCCAGTACTGTTTTTAACCGGATATCAGGCGCTAAAAATAGCTTGATAACTCCGGATCAATATATAAACGATTATGGATTGCAGCAGGAAGATATGCGTGCCAATCGTCCGATGATCGGGCAGATTTATACTGCTTATTGCAATCGCTGTTTTAAAAATGGCGCGATGGATTTTGATGATCTGTTGTTGAAATTTTATCAATTACTGAGTACGCATCCCGAAAGCCTGAGTAAATATCAGCGCAAGTTTAAATACATCATGATTGATGAATACCAGGATACCAATACTTCACAATACCAGATTATTAAGTTGCTGGGCGCTATGCATGAAAATGTAGCTGTGGTGGGCGATGACGCGCAAAGCATCTATAGCTTTCGCGGAGCGACTATTGAAAATATATTACAATTTCAGAAAGATTATGAAGAAGTAAAAGTGGTGATGCTGGAGCAAAATTATCGTAGCTCGCAGAATATTCTAAATGTGGCCAACGAAATCATTGGCAATAATAAAGGTCAGATTCCAAAGAAATTGTGGACCAGTAATGTGGAAGGAGAAAAGATAAACCTCGTTCGCACTGCTACGGATAATGATGAGGGAAAATATGTGGCGGATGCCATACAGGAACAAAAATTACGAAACCATTTTCGCAATGCCGATTTTGCGATTTTGTACCGTACTAATGCGCAAAGCAGAAGCTATGAAGAAAGCCTTAGGCGGATGAATATTGCGTATCGCATTTATGGAGGTGTCAGTTTTTATCAGAGAAAAGAAATTAAGGATTTCTTATGTTATCTCCGCGTAATCGTAAATCCAAGGGATGAAGAAGCGCTTAAGAGAATTATAAATTACCCGGCCCGCGGAATCGGAAAAACTTCTATAGAGAAAGCCATCCTTTTTGCCAATCAACATAATATTGCTATGTGGGAAGTGTTGGAGCGTGCAGCCGAATTTGGTTACCGTGCAAACACGCTTGAAACCATCAGCAATTTTGTGATCATGATAAAAATGTTTCAAAGTGAATTGCAAAAGAAAAATGCTTATGACCTGGCGGTGTTGGCAGGCAAACAAACCGCAATAGTAAAAGAGCTTTTTAACGATAAAACCACGGAAGGTCTGGCACGATACGAAAACCTCCAGGAATTACTTAACTCTATAAAAGAATTTACCGAAACCCCCACAGACGACGGCGAATTACTGGACAAAAGCCTCGGTAGTTATTTGCAGCAAATCACTTTATTGACTGACGCGGACAATGATAAAGGAGAAAGCGATGTAGTGAAATTAATGACCATCCATGCCGCCAAAGGCCTGGAATTTCCGGTGGTTTTTGTCGGTGGACTGGAAGAAACGTTGTTTCCAAACGCTATGGCGATCAATACCCGCGAAGAGTTGGAAGAAGAAAGGAGATTATTTTATGTTGCCATCACACGTGCGAAAAAAAGACTTTGGCTAACATATGCAAACACGCGTTATCGTTTTGGAAATCTTACTCAAAATGATGCCAGCCGGTTTATTGATGAATTGCCGGGCGCATTTATTGATAAATCTTTTTCGGGTGGCAATATGCGTAATAACCAAAGCAATCAATGGAACGCATTTGATAAACCTCAATATACTTTTAATAATGCCAAAAAAGAGGCGAGGCCTGAAAAACCTGCTTACCTCGTTTCTACTCCGGTTATAAAATTAAAAGAACATACTCCCTCACCCGACTTCGCACCAAGCGACACCAGTAATTTGCAAACAGGGCAGAAGATTGAACATCAAAAATTCGGATTTGGAGAAGTAATTAAATTGGAAGGTGCGGCTCATAATCCCATCGCCACCGTTAAGTTTGAGAATAATGGAGAGAAGAAAATTATGCTCAATTATGCCAAATTGAGAATCGTCGAATAAGAATTTATTTCCCCGGTTTTGAACTTTTTGCAACGCCCAAATCCTTTTGGGAACTATCTTCTGGTGTCAGCCAAGGCCGCGGGCATCTTAATTTCCCTGATTTTTTAAAAAAAAATGAAATACTATTTTCTGGAACAATCATTGCGTGTTATTAATCTAAATCGATCTTATGAATAGAAATATTAAAAAAATCGTTGGTTATGACCTGAAAGAAACTGACGGTGAAATCGGAAATATTGAGGACTTTTATTTCGATGACATTTCCTGGAAAGTTAGGTATCTTGTGGTTCGAACCGGAAATTGGTTCACTGGGCGTAAAGTACTTATTTCTCCAAAATCTTTGCAAAAAGCCGATTGGGAAAACGAAGAATTTCTGGTGAACCTTACGAAAGATCAAATTCAAAACAGCCCCGACATTGATACTGAAAAGCCCGTATCACGCCAGCAGGAAGAAGCGTTATATAGCTACTATCCCTGGGGACCTTATTGGGGCGCTGACCCTAACGAACATGGAGCCGGTATGTTTGGTGCTATGCCAAGCGATCTTTACAACAGTGAAGTGGAAAACAGCGAAGTGCCAGTAGCAGTTTCTGTAGAAAATAATGACCAGCATTTACGCAGTACCGACAATGTAACAGGTTATAAAATTCACACTACCGATGGCGAAATCGGAAAAGTAGTTGATTACATCATTGACGATAGTAACTGGCAAATCAAATATATAATTGTAGAAACAGGCTCGTGGTTGGATAGCAGAAAAGTTCTATTATCTGTTCAATGGATCAAAGAAGTAAACTGGGAGAATTCGGTGGTAATTGTTAGTGTAACCACCGGCCAGGTAGAAACCAGCCCCGAGTTTAATTCCGATGAAATTGTCAATGATGCGTATGAACGAAGCCTTCAGGATTACTATGGTAAACCAGCTAAGAGTTGAACTTTTATATAATAGAACTCCAGGGGAATGTTTGTTTACTTTAGTTGCAACAGACTGCCGTTCAGTTGAATCTAAAAAGACCTTAAATATATATAATTGATAGTTAGCTAAATGGTGAATATTTAACTAAAAAAAGGTTGCCAACTTTTAGTAAGTCGGCAACCTTTTTTTATAGTAGACGAACAATTAATAGGGATTTCTATTTTTTATTTTATTAGATTTCCATCGGTATCCAGCTCCACAATATCATATCCAAGATCTTTTAGCTCCCGTATAAAGAATTTTGTATTACCTACTAATAAAATAATCATCTTGTTAATGTCAAAATATTTTTTGGCAAGGCCGTCAATTTCGTCCGTTGAAATATGAACGTTACTTCATGTTTATCGGACCTGAATTATTGTGATTTTTCATAAGAGACAATGGATCTGCTAATGCGCAGAAATTCCGAAAAATGTGGTAATTTTCTTCTTTATTGTTACGCCGGTTTGCTGACTGTTGATCTAAGATCGCCGGATTTCTCTAAAATAATGATTCTAGATATTTGTTTGCGTACTACCTAAAGGTGTGCTAACATGCTATAAACTTTTGAAATAAAATGGCTTTTCAAAAGTCTATTAGATTATCTCAGAACAATTTTCGCTTCCCGAAAATAAATTAGCATCTAAAAAACACATATATCTTTTAAATTTGCACATTCAACAATAATAATGGAAAAGAAAGAAGAGGTTTTGCAGGAAGTGGTAATTAAGTTTGCCGGAGATAGTGGTGATGGAATGCAGCTTACAGGTACACAATTCACCAATAATACTGCATTATTAGGAATTGATCTCGCGACATTTCCGGACTTCCCGGCGGAGATAAGAGCGCCATTAGGCACGCTTCCCGGCGTAAGTGGCTTTCAACTGAGATTTTCCAGCGATAGAGTCTACACCCCGGGAGACACGAGCGATGTATTGGTGGCCATGAATGCAGCAGCTTTAAAAACAAATCTGAAAACGCTAAAAAAGAACGGTAAAATTATCGTCAATATTGAAGGGTTTGATACAAAGAATTTAAGATTGGCAAATTATACAGATGGTATAAGCCCATTGGAAAACGGAAGCCTGGATGGATACGAGGTAATTAAAATAGATGTAACCAAACTTACCCGCGAGGCGCTAAAGGATTTTACGCTGGGCACCAAGGAAAAAGATCGGGCAAAAAATATGTTTGTTCTCGGTTTTCTATACTGGATGTATAATCGCAAACTGGATAATACCGTTAATTTCTTAAAAGAAAAATTTGCTAAAAAGCCAGATATTCTTGAAAGCAATCTTAAAGTGTTACAGGCTGGATATAATTACGGAGATACCACGGAAACATTTACAACAAGGTATTCTGTAAAAAAAGCTAAAATGCCTCCCGGCAATTACCGTAGTATCATGGGCAACCAGGCATTAGCCTATGGCTTAATTGCTGCCGCGCAGAAAAGTGGGTTACAATTATTTTTGGGATCTTATCCGATCACACCCGCGAGTGATATTTTACATGAACTTAGCCGTCACAAAAATTTTGGAGTAAAAACGTTTCAGGCTGAAGACGAAATAGCAGCTATCAGTTCAGCAATTGGCGCTTCTTACGGTGGAAGCCTTGGAGTAACGACCACCAGTGGACCTGGAATGGCATTAAAGGCAGAAGCGATGGGACTGGCTATGATGCTGGAAATTCCATTGTTGATTTGCGATGTGCAACGCGGCGGCCCTTCCACAGGATTGCCGACCAAAACAGAACAGAGTGATTTGTTGCAGGCATATTATGGCAGGAATGGCGAAAGTCCAATGCCTATTGTTGCCGCGTCTACGCCGAGCGATTGTTTTAGTGCAGTATATGAAGCGGTACGAATTGCAGTGCAACACATGACGCCTGTTATATTTTTAAGCGATGGGTATATTGCTAATGGCGCTGAACCCTGGAAATATCCTGAAAGTAAAGACCTGCCGCCGATTGAAGTGAAGTTTAAAAAAAGGCTTGACGAAAATGAAGAAACTTTTCAGCCTTATTTAAGAGATGAAAACCTGGTTCGTGCATGGGCGGTCCCCGGGTTTGCAGGACTTGAACACAGAGTAGGAGGACTGGAAAAACAGGACATTACAGGAAATGTGAGTTACGATCCTGACAATCATCAATTGATGGTAAAAATCCGCCAGGAAAAAATAGACAAAATTGCAGATGATATTCCTGAACAAAAAATAGACAACGGACCTGAGAAAGGAAAATTATTGGTGTTAGGGTGGGGAAGCACCTATGGCGCAATAAAAAGCGCTGTGGCGGATCTGCTGAAAGAAGGATATGCTGTTTCGCATGCCCATCTCCGTTATGTTCGCCCTTTTCCAAAAAATCTGGGCAGTTTAATTAAGAATTTTGAAAAGGTTTTAATTCCTGAATTAAATAATGGTCAATTGATAAAAATTATCAGAGACCAATATTTAGTTGATGCAAAGGGTTATAATAAAATTAAAGGGATTCCATTAACCAAGCAGGAATTGATTGAAGAAATAAAGAAAATGCTTTCGTAAAAGCATCCGAATTTATTTTCACAGTAAAGGAATAAATAACGAGGATTTTGATTTTTCTCTATTTCTCTTTATTAGTAGTAGGTTCTATAACTATTTTATAATATTTACAAACAGTTCTTAATCCGCAGATATTACATTTCGGATTTCTTGCTACACAAATATAACGGCCATGCAAAATCAGCCAGTGATGTGCGGTGTGTATCAGATCTTCGGGAAAATTTTTTACTAATTGTTTTTCTACTTCGAGAGGTGTTTTTGCATTCGTTACTAACCCAATACGATTGGCAACCCTGAACACATGTGTATCTACTGCCATGTTCGGCTGATTATCTACAACCGATGTAATTACATTTGCCGTCTTCCTTCCTACTCCGGGCAATGTCATCAACTCATTTACAGTCATCGGGATTTTACCGCCAAAATCTTCCTCCACCATTTTAGCCATTCCTATTAGGTGATTGGTTTTATTGTTAGGATAAGAGATACTTTTTATCAAAGGAAAAAGTTCGTTAGAAGTTGCTTTACTGAGCGACTCAATATCTGGAAATTTTTCAAAAATTACCGGCGTAGTCAGATTAACTCTTTTGTCTGTACACTGCGCAGAAAGTATCACCGCTACCAACAATTGGTAGGGGGTGTCGTACAATAATTCTGTTTTGGCATCAGGGCTGTTTAGTACAAAATAATTAATAACAAACTGATATCGTTCTTTTTTAGTCATAAAAAATCCCGCCATTTGGCGGGATGAAAATAAGTTTTAAATTTCAAAAATCAGCGGGTCGTAACTTGCTCATGCTTCCTTGAAGCATATTCCAGTATTTTATTAATCGCCTCTTTCCGCGGTGAGAACTTGATTTCGTCTAATTTACCGTGAGCGCTCAATAAGTTATCGTACGTATCACGCAGGTTCCAATCACTTTGCAGCGCATCCTTGATAATAGCTGATTTTTGGTCGGAAGTTTCATGGTATATGTATCTTACCAGTTCTTCCGGTGTAATTTTAATCATAAAATGTATGCTTTAATAAAAAATAAATGTTCTATCCACTTCTAAAACGCATTCTTCTCAGAAATATTGTTTTTACCGTTTATTTGATAGCTGAGGAATCAAAAGTGACAATATAAAGGTCCTCATTGTCTTTTTTCATCAAATACTTTTCCCTGGCATATTTTTCCAATGTTTCGGGATTGGTTTTTAAAAGCTCTGATTCCTTTTGGGTATTGTTTATAAGCACCGTCATGTTTTTTTCATTCTGCTTTAGCTTATTCAATTCCCGCATTCTGCTCAATTGCAACGGTATATCATTTCTGTCAAAGAACATCATCCATATTGCAAAAGCTATGCCTGTTATCAAATATTTGCTTGTAAATATGCGACGAAGTATTTTCATTTCATCAAAGTGTTAAGCTGAAAGCTAACAGCCATCCGTATCTCAGCCGAAAGGCTGTAATTCACATTTTTATTTTCCAAATTTAATCTTTCCTTTTGGAAAAACAGCGCTACTTCCTAACAATTCTTCAATACGAATCAGTTGATTGTATTTTGCGATACGATCGGTACGACTGGCGGAACCTGTTTTTATTTGGCCACAGTTTAAAGCAACGGCAAGATCAGCTATGGTTGTGTCTTCTGTTTCACCACTGCGATGACTCATAATCGTATTGTAACCATTGTTCTGGGCCATAGAAACAGCGTTTATGGTCTCAGTAAGTGTACCTATCTGGTTTACTTTAACCAATAAACCATTTGCAATATGTTCATTAACTCCTCTTTCTAATCTTTTTACATTAGTTACAAAAAGATCATCACCCACCAGTTGAATCTTTTTGCCTAGTCTTTCGGTCATCAATTTCCAGCCTTTCCAATCGTCTTCGGCCATGCCATCTTCAATAGAAATAATCGGATACTGATTCACCCAATTTTCCCAATAATCGACCATTTTTTCTATGCTCAGTTTTTTGCCATCCGATTTATGGAAATGATACACTTTTTTATCAGCAAGATACATTTCGCTTACTGCCGGATCCATGGCAATAGCTACTTGAGAGCCCGCCTTGTAACCTGCTTTCTGAATCGCATCCATTACTGTTTCGATCGCTTCTTCATTGCTCTGTATATTGGGCGCAAATCCACCTTCATCACCAACATTAGTGCTATATCCTTTCTTTTTCAAAACAGCTTTTAAAGAATGGAAAATCTCAACACCCCAACGCAGGGCTTCGCTGAAAGAGGACGCGCCAACCGGCATGACCATAAATTCCTGGAAGTCTATTTTATTATCCGCATGTGCGCCACCATTTAAAATATTCATCATCGGAATCGGAAGAATTTTTGCATTCGTGCCACCGATATACCTGTATAATGGAAGATTGGCTTCCAGCGCCGCTGCTTTTGCAACAGCAAGACTTACGGCAAGTATTGCATTAGCTCCCAATTTCCCTTTATTTTCTGTACCATCCAAGGCTAACATTTTAGCATCAATACCAGTTTGGTCAGCTACATCCCAGCCAATTAATGCATCAGCGATAGTGATGTTTACATTTTTAACGGCATTAAGCACACCTTTCCCATCATATACTTTTTTATTTTTATCACGAAGTTCTACAGCTTCATGAATTCCGATGCTGGCGCCTGATGGCACCGCGGCTCTTCCGAGATATTCGTTTTCTGTAAGGATATCTACTTCAATAGTTGGATTGCCACGACTATCTAAAATTTGCCTGGCGGTAATGTTTGCGATGTAACTCATTTTTGTTTTTATTGATTTAATATATTAAGATTCGGATGCAAATTTAATTTTAATTAATTGCTTTGAATATTTCCTGTCAAATTTCTAAACACCTCTTCCAAACTTGAACTCTTGCTTTGCAAAGAAATGATATCTACATTATTTTTTAAGCTAAACTCCAACAATATTTTTTTTACTTTTTCCGGATCTGAAGTTCTTATGTGATATTGATTTGCAAGTTCATCCACGGATTCCACATCGGGGAGGTTTTTTAATAATTGGATGTCTATATTTTTTCCAAATTGAACAACTATAACCTGTGAGTTTTTATTTGTCGACTGCAGATTGGTTAACGAATCATCGGCTACTAATTTTCCTTTGTTAATGATGATTACGCGATCACAAATACTTTCCACCTCCTGTAAAATATGCGATGAAAATAGAACGGTTTTATTTTTGCCAAGATCTTTAATCACTTGCCTTATTTCGATGATCTGGTTTGGGTCCAGACCTGTCGTTGGCTCGTCTAAAATTAACACCTTCGGATCATGTATAAGCGCGGCTGCTAGCCCTACGCGTTGCTTATAACCTTTGCTCAACTGTCCCGTTTTTTTATTACTCTCCAGTCGCAAACCAGTAAGATCAATTACTTCCTCAATCCTGTTTTTTGCAGATTTTAGATGATGGATATTTGCGATAAATTCGAGATATTCGCGCACATACATCTCATAATACAAGGGATTTCCTTCGGGCAGATAACCGGTTACTTTTTTCGCTTCCAGTGGATTCTTTATTGCATCAATTCCGTTTACCGATGCTGTGCCCAACTCCGGACTTAAATAACCCGTCAGGATTTTCATGGTCGTGGATTTGCCAGCCCCATTTGGTCCTAAAAAACCGACGATCTCATTATCGCTTACGCTAAACGAAATATCATTAACGGCCTTTTGTTTTCCATAGATTTTAGTAAGATTAGAAACAGTAATTGACATAGGCGCAAATGTAAAACAAAATTAAACCCTTGGAAAAGGAAAATCCATTTATTGCATCGGTAGGATTCCATTTTTCAATAAGGCAAAAACCTGATCGCCTTTGGCCGGTTTTATTTTGGCCATTCCGGTAAAGGCGGTGAATGCAGGAAGTACAGCATGGTTTTTACCAAAATAAAAACAGGGAAGCATCATAGATTGTTTTCCAATTCCTTCCAACTTGATGCCTGGATGCAGGTGGCCGGTGAAGGTGAATAATTTTTCATCGTCACAAGAGGTCTTGATATCATGAACAAAACAAAATTCTTTGATGGCTAATTTATTTTCAAAAACGGTGATGCTGGCTTTCTTATAAAATTCTTTTGAGAGTATATCATGATTTCCTCTGATCAGCGAAAAGCTGATGCCTGAAATATCTTTTCTCCATTTTAAAAAGAAGTCTATTTCTTTGTTTGTTGAACTGTGAAACATGTCGCCAACAATAAGTAATGTGGTTGGTTTAAAAAACTGTATTTGAGAAAACAACTTTTGCAAATCATCTTTAAAAATATTTTGTGGAATTCCAATACCGGATTTTCTAAAGTGACCGGATTTCCCAAAATGTAGGTCCGAAAGAATTAATGCACTTTCTTCTTCCCAAAAAATACATCGCGCTGGCGAAAGCCAAAGTGTTTGATGGCGAAATTTGAATTGAAAAGGTGCGGACAATTTTTTGGAAGCAAGATAAAAAATGTTGGATAATTCGCACTAAAACTCTTTGAGTCTATTTATCAGTGGGTAAACAAATTTTACAAATTTTTATTTAATCTATTAGGAATCAAAATCAATAACCTTGATATCCACTATTATTTACACCTCGGTGGTGCGTAGCTCCTGATGAATATTTAGAGCCACTGCAACTTGATATCATGGATAAAAAGCCCACAAAAAGAATGATAAGTATAAAATTTTTCATAAGTTAAAATTTAGGTGTTGGGTTAAAAATGGATCGTCCATTTGTACTACATATTAAACGAACTTGAAGTGAGTCTTATTGCCGGTGGATAATTTATTATATTTAAAGCCACATAGTAATGTGTAAAGAAATTTGAAGCAAAAACCGAACTCGGTGATAGTCTCTGAATCGTAGAAATTACAATTTAATTCTTGAGCCTATTTCAAACACTTTGTTATAGGGTAGATTGAAATAACTCGTTATCCGCGCAGAGTTTCTACCAAGGTATTCAAAAACTGTTTCTCTGAAGGGCGACATTCCTGTATGCTTTGTTACCACGACAGATTCTCTTCCGAGGAAATAGATTGCATTTTCCAGATCGATTTTTATGCGCTCTTTGTTTAAAATTTGCAAAGCTTCAGGAATGTCGGTGTTGTCCATATATCCGTAATGAAGAGTAACAAGAGAAATCTGTTCATCCATTTTTGTAATGGTTGCTTTCTTTAACAAACTTACATGTGGAACGGGATCGAATTCGATATTAAGGATGATGATATGTTCATGTAGTACCTTATTATACTTTAAATTATAGAACAATGCAGGCGGAGTTCCATAAGGATTACTGGTTAAGTAAATCGCGGTGCCAGAGACGATAGATTGGGTCTTAGTTTTATAATAAGTCAGGAATTTCTCCAACGAACCAGTTATCTTATTTATTTGGATACTCATCATTCGTTTGCCCCGGTGCCAGGTGGTCATCATAAAATAAATACATCCTGCGACTGCCAGTGGAAACCATCCTCCGTCCGGAACCTTTACGATGTTGGCGGTAAAGAATGATAAATCAATTATTAAAAAAAATACAACCAAAGAAATAGCCGCGGGTAGGCTCCATTTCCACAACTGCCTCATTGCGACGAATGCAAGCAGCGTAGTAATCACCATCGTGGTGCTCACGGCTACACCATATGCAGCCGCCAGGTTGTCGGACGTTTTAAAGGAACCAACGAGCCAGACTGTTGCAAAAAAGAGAATCCAGTTTAACTGTGGAATATAAATTTGGCCCTGCTCATCCGGGGACGTATGGACTATTTTAAAACGGGCCATAAAACCAAGTTGTATAGCCTGGTAGCTAAGACTGAACGCTCCGGAAATAACTGCCTGGGATGCAATAACCGTAGCAAAAGCGGCAAGTGTTACCAATGGATACAAAGCCCAGTGAGGTGCTAAATAATAAAATGGATTTTTTATAAAATTATGATTTACCAGCAGCAGCGCACCTTGCCCGAAATAATTTAAGACCAGGCAAGGTAATACAAGGCAAAACCAGCCCAAGCGAATTGGTCTTTTTCCAAAATGCCCCAAATCAGCGTACAGAGCTTCGCCGCCGGTAACCGCTAAAAAAACCGCGCCTAAAATAACGAGGCTGCCTATCCCATTCAATTGAAAAAAGTGAAAGGCGTAATAGGGATTCAAGGCGTATAATACGGAAGGTTCTTTTATAATAGAATTGATGCCAAGTAGCCCAAGTGTTATAAACCATATGAGTATAATAGGCCCGAAGACCATTCCAACTTTTGCTGTGCCGGTCTTTTGAAAATAGAATAAAGCAAAGAGCGTCGCGACAGTAATAGGAATAATAAAGGGCTCAAAAAATGGCGTGGCAATTTGTAATCCTTCCATGGCGCTCAAAACAGAAATGGCCGGTGTGATCATGCCATCTCCATACAGCAATGCTGCACCAAATAAGCCCATCGTCAAAATCAATATATATTTTTGGTTCTTTTTAGTTGGCAATACGAGTGCCATCAACGCTAATATTCCACCTTCCCCATTGTTATCGGCTCTTAATATTAATACAAGATATTTAATGCTGATCACAAGAATCAATGACCAGAAGATCAAAGACAAAACGCCATAGATATTTTGATCGTTAACAGCAAGGCCATGAGAACCTGCAAAACAAACTCTCAGAGCATACAGCGGGCTGGTACCGATATCTCCAAAAACGATACCCAGCGCCCCTATCGTTACTTTGAATAAATTACTGGATGTTTTACTATTCATTTCGTTCTGCGTTTCCAAAAGGATTTCTGTCAAAGAAAGTACAGTGCCTAAAAATAAGCTCTTTAAATAATTAGCCTCACCCCGCCAAGGTCTGACAATCTATGTGGAAAACGGTCGCTGGGTGAACCAATAAACATAAAGTTATGGGGAATACCCCATTTTTTACTTAATTGGTCTATTATTTCGGGGCCAAAAACTCCCTGAACCTGGATATATTCAATTTTAATATCAGGATAAGCACGATCCAACGTCTCAAAATCCCTGAGAAAAGTTTCGTTTAATTGCTCCTCTTTTTGCAAGACAGTGACGATTTTCAGCTTTTGGGTTATCTCATTTTCCTGCACATAAATGATCACTTTATTAAGAATCGAGATGTCGTCGCCTTTGGTGAAATAAACGAACGGCTGCTTATTTAATCTTCTCATTTCTTTAGTAAGATGGAACCTGCTGAACACAGACGCTCTTTGGATTTTATCAAAGATCGAATTCGCATATAACAAAAGATAGTGAATGACTACTTTTCTTTTCAGGAACAAATAAATAATAAGAATGGCCGGAACAAAATATTGGAGGAAAACTACTAAATAATCAGGATGAAGTTTTACATTCCCGTACAGGGCAATTACAATTCCTAATATTCCTAGAATTACCACAATAGGAGGGGCATATTCCGGTCGTGGTAACTTTGCCCGTTTTATTTTTAATAATAAATTCCCAAATCCAAAGAATGCCATCACTGACAAAAATGAAATGGTGTAAACTCCTGCCAATGGTGCCAATTGCCCTTCCGTAATAAAAAGAATAGAAAAACAAAGAATATAAAACAAAATCAATATTCTTGGCGAGCTACCTCTTTTATTTTCCTTTAATAGTGCTTGTGGAAATATTCTGTCCAATGTCATACGTTTCATCAATCCATTTACACCAATAAAAGCAGTTAATACAGCGCCACTCAACACTAAAGCTGCGTCTAAAGAAACGACCAATGCAAGCCACGATCCGCCGGTTTTGGTACCCATGAAAGAAAGAAAAGCTTCTTCATGACCATGTACCATATCCAGTGGAATAATGCAAACAGCAAATATTGCGATTAAGGGATTGATGATTGTCACCAGGATCCACATATTCCTTAGTGTTTTTGGAAAAACTCCTGGCTGCTGCTCTTCGATAAAATTGGCTGAGGTTTCAAAGCCAGTGACACCAAGCATTGCAGTACTAAAGCCAAGAAATAAGGCTGTGGAAATACTTGTTTTTAGTGGAGAATGGAAGTTAATACTTGCTAAACTGAATCCATTTACAATTATATAATAAATACAACTACCGATTAGAATTAATAATACACTTAAATGCACCAGAAAGATAGCAATTGAAACGTTGGCTGATTCGCTGATGCCACCAATGGTCAGCAATAAAAAAATCGTAAGAATAACCATCGTAGCTAAAATCACCGGGAAAAACGGGAAAACGCTGTGTAAATAATGCATTGCCTCAGAAGCGGAAAGTACTGCTGTGGCCATATAAGAAAGGATAGTTAAACAAGCGGCAAGCGAAGCATTCCCTTTACTTGTAGTGTTTAATAGTATATTATATGCGCCGCCATTTAGCGGTAAAGCACCAACCGCTTCACCATAAATTTTCCTAAAAAAAACAAAACCAGGCCTACAATTAATAAAGCGATAAAAGCGTATTGTCCTGCATATACAATACACAAAGCCGATACGTAAAGTACCGATGAAGTAATGTCATTTCCGCAAATAGCGGTGGAGGCAAGTTGGCCTAATTTTTTTGGGTGTGTCTGTAAACTTTCGTTCATGCTTGAATTGTATCGGAGACATTCTCCCAGTTTTTTGCAACCACGAAAAAATGGCTGATTTTTATATAATCATAGATTCTTAGCAATCGATACTATTGCAATATATAAAAAATATAACAGCCAACGTAAATCAGACAACCTGTTGCATGCATTATCAAAATACCATTTGGTATAAAAATATGGACTGACAGATTTTAAGCCAGATAATTTTTTCGGGCTAGTTGTCAGTAAACGAATAAATAATTGGGTTTTATATTTTGTAACATTGTAGTGTAAACGAAAGTGTCTTTGAACAGGAGCCTGTGACGATAAATAGCCTAAATCAATTCATCTAACAACTGTGACATTTTTTGCAATTCAGCTAAGGCTTCAACATTTATATTTTCAGGCTTATTTTCTTTAGCTTGAGTAGCGTACCAAATCAAAACCATCGAAATATAATCTTGCATATCTTTTCCGGCAAACTGAGTTTTGAATTCAACAATTTTTTCATTGATAGCCTTTAAAGTTTTTCGTACTATTTCTTCATCCGAAGGCAGAATCTTGATCCTGTAATTTCTGTCGCCTATTACAATGTTTAAAGGGATTAGCGATTCATTTGCCATCTTTATTTATTTAGCATGGTGATACATTTATCAATAGATCGAATATATTGGTTGATGCTTTTTTCAAAATCTGATTTTTCCTTGCCTTCCAACCGTCCCGTTGAAGTTTTCAAAATGTTTACCTGCATTTCTAATTGTTCTCTTTCTTCCGTCAATTCTTTTTCGCGCGTTTGGTATTTACCATTTTCCTTTTTCAATTGTTCATTTTCTTTTGCCAACAATATATGTTTTTTCAACAGCAATTGCAGTTTGGAATGAAGACTTTTTATATGAACGTCAATAGGTTCAGGCATTTCGGCGTATTATTGCATTGAGTTTATCTTCTAGAGCTTCAGTGATTTTATTCATCATGCTCTCTATTTCTTTATCTGTAAGCGTTTTTTCTTTATCCAAAAAAGTAAAATTGAATGCTAACGATTTTTTATCCTTTCCTAATTTTTCGTTTTCAAATACGTCAAACAATTGAAGACTTTCCAACTTAGATATATGCAAAGACTTTACCAGTTCTTCTACCTGCTTATAATTTATTGTTCTGTCCAGCAGGATAGAAAGGTCTCTTTGAACCTGAGGGAATTTTGCAATAGCCTCAAAAGCGATATTATTTTTTTGGGTTAATACAATCAATTTTTCCCAATCAATGCAAACGAAAAAAACGGGTTGTTTGATAGAAAAGTTTTCTAAAAACCGCTTCTTTACACTGCCAATGACTCCTATATTTTCTTTCTTTACAGATATGGAAATGGATTCATCTAAAAACGCATCGTCGGAAATATTAAATTGGTAGTTATTGATTCCTATTAATGAAAGGATAGACTCTGTAATTCCTTTAACAAAATATATATCTATTAGTTTAGAAGGAGAATTCCAGGCTAATTCATGTTTGTTCCCAGTAAAATACAAAGCAAGATTCTCTTTTTCTTTATATTTTTCTTCAATAATCGAATACGTTTTTCCGAATTCAAAAAACAGCAGATTGCTATTTTGCCGGTTTAGGTTGTGTGAAACGCTCTCAAGCCCGGTGGGCACCATCGACGGGCGCAATATATCCAGATCTTCACTCAGACTGTTAATAATTTTCACCGCGGAAACGAGCGCAGTTTGGTCAAAGTATTTGCTGTTGGTAATTGAATTAGTAAATATCTCTCTGAAGCCATTGCCTGTGAGCCTGCTTATTATTTTTTCTTTCTTTTGCGCGTCCTCCAAACCGCCGTCTATTCCGGGTGACATTTTAACGGAGGTGGGAATTTCTATATTGTCGAGCCCATCAATACGCATAATTTCTTCAATGACATCGGCAGGCAGTTTTATGTCCGGATTGCTGAAAGGCACTTCTATCAGAATATCGTCTAAGCCTTCATGTAATACTTTAAAATTCAGCGAAACCAGGATATTTTTTACAGAATCCGAATGATAATTCTTTCCACTGATTTTTTTTAAGTAATGGTTTGATAATGTGATTTTCGATTTTTCTCGAGGTGTCGGGTATACGTCAATAATATCTGATGTTATGTTGCCTCCGGCGATTTCTTTAATCATTTGTGCTGCTCTTTTGAGCGCGTTCACTGTATTATCGATATTAATACCTTTTTCAAAACGAACAGCGGCTTCCGTCCTTAGGTTGTGCAGAAGCATCGATTTTCTGATAGAAGCAGGATTAAAAACCGCGCTTTCCAAAAACAGATTTGTAGTGAGTGAAGACACACCGCTTTCCAGGCCTCCAAAAACGCCAGCGATACACATAGGTTCGTCATTTCCATTACAGATCATAATATCATCGCTACTTAATTTACGCTCTTTTTCATCCAGCGTAGTGAACAGCGTACCTTTAGAAAGCCTTTCAACGACAATTTTATTCCCTTTCACTTTATCTGCATCAAAAGCATGAAGAGGCTGCCCTGTTTCGTGAAGAATGAAATTGGTAATGTCTACTATATTATTTACTGGGCGGAGACCAATACTTTTTAATTTATTTTGCAGCCATGCGGGTGATTCTTCGACTTTAATACCTGAAAGGCTGACGCCTGCATAACGCTCGCAATCAACGGTATCTTTTATCTCTACTTTTATTGGGTGTGAATTATTATCAGGCCTAAAATTATTTTCGAAAGGAGAAATTGATTTGACTTCCTGGTTAAAATGGTGTGAGATATAAGCGCAAACGTCTTTTGCAACACCAAGATGGCCCATTGCATCCATGCGATTGGGTGTTAAACCAATTTCAAATACCCAATCGCTATAAATGTCATAGTACGCAGAAGCATCCGTACCCGTTTTCGCCTCTTTTGGTAAAACGATGATGCCTTCATGACTATGTCCCAACCCGATTTCATCCTCAGCACAAAGCATCCCGTTGCTTTCCACTCCACGAATCTTGGCCTTTTTTATAGTGAAAGATTCTCCTGAAAAGGGATATAATGTGGTGCCGACTGGAGCAACAATCACCTTTTGTCCGGCCAAAACATTTGAAGCTCCACATACAATCTGCAGCGTCTCTCCATTGCCGTTATCAACCGTAGTTACCTTCAGTTTATCCGCATCTGGATGCTTGTCACAGGTCAACACTTCGCCAATGATCAGGCCTGCCAGGCCATTTTGTATTTGTTCATATTTTTCTAAACTTTCTACCTCAAGCCCCACAGAAGTCAATATGTCCGCTATTTTTTGGGGATTTTCAATTATTTTAATGATTAAATCATCTTTGGGAAGATATTCCAGGAGCCAGTTGAAACTAATTTTCATGTAATTTTTTCTATATTCTTCTTATAATTTTTCTAAAAACACTCCAAAAATAAGAAAGAAGTTGCTAAGAAACCGGGTTCTTTCCTTTATAACCTTTATACAGCCTTGGTTTGATATAAATCAATAATATTTTATTGAAAAAAAAATGATTTTTCTCCTCGTATTTTATAAACCTTTTAAATGAGAAATGACCTCAAAATGACAGAATATTTTCTACACAGGACAATGTGCATTTAACGAACGAAAAGAGGGAAATTTTTTTTAAATTGTGGAAAATGATGAAATAAATGTGGAAAAGGCTATGGTAGTAGTGGATTTTGATGTGAATTGGATATGCATAAATATACCCACTTAACAATTTCTTAAAATAGATTTTTGTCCTTTACCTTAGCCGCCCACCTTTTGAAAAATCATTAATACCATTCATAAAAATATTTAAATATTCTCTGACAGAGATAGCAAAAATGGATCTAACAAACTTAAACAAAGACAGAAAAAACAGGCGAAAAACAGGTTCACTCGAATTAGGTACAATGGCTTTTGGTAAAGTGCCACCCCAGGCTAAAGAATTAGAAGAAGCAGTACTCGGAGCTATAATGCTTGAAAAAAGCGCTTTTGACGTCATAGTTGAAATTTTAACACCGGAATGCTTTTATGTGGAGGCTCACCAAAGGATTTTTCGCACGATGCAGGGATTGCAGCAAAAAAATTCTCCGATTGATTTGCTAACTGTCGTTGAGGAATTAAAGTTCAGGGAAGAGCTAGACTTGGCGGGTGGCCCTTTTTATATCACAAAATTAACAAATGCGGTCTTTTCTTCCGCTAATATTGAGATTCATGCAAGAATTATTCTTCAGAAATTCATTCAAAGAGAATTGATTAAAATAAGCAGCGAAATTATTGGGGATGCTTATGAAGACAGTACAGATGTTTTCGATTTGCTGGATATGGCAGAGTCAAAACTTTTTGACATTACCAACAAACATCTTAAGAGAGACTACGCGAGTATTGATTCGGTTTTAGTAAAAACCATACAGCGAATAGAAGACTTAAGAACGAGGCAGGATGAAATAACAGGCGTGCCAACCGGTTTCCCAACAATTGATAAGGTTACTTATGGTTGGCAAGCAAGTGATTTAATTGTTCTTGCAGCACGCCCATCTGTCGGTAAAACAGCATTTGCGCTCAACCTTGCACGTAATGCCGCTCTTCATCCTACCAAGCCTACCTCGGTTGGATTCTTTTCTTTGGAAATGAGTGCCAGCCAACTTGTGCAAAGAATACTAAGCGCTGAAAGTGGAATTCTTTTAGAAAAAATAGCAAGAGGGAGGCTGGAACAGCATGAAATGGAAGAGCTGTATAAAAAAGGAATCAATCGGTTATCTTCAGCCCCTATTCACATTGACGATACTGCTGCGTTAAATATTTTTGAACTGAGGGCCAAATGCCGCAGATTAAAAAATAAACATAATGTAGGATTAATTATAATCGATTATTTGCAGTTGATGAGTGGTACCGGTGAGAATAGGAATGCCAACCGCGAACAGGAAATAAGTCGTATTTCAAGAGATTTGAAAGGACTTGCAAAAGAATTACAAGTACCTATAATAGCGCTCAGCCAATTAAGCCGTGAAGTAGAGAAACGAAAAGAAGGAAGTAAGATTCCGCAGTTGAGCGATTTGAGGGAATCCGGCGCTATTGAGCAGGATGCTGATATGGTCATTTTTCTTTATCGACCCGAGTATCATGATATACACGCAAACGAAATGGGCGAATCGACGAAGGGAGAAACAGAAGTGCGGATCGCGAAACACAGAAATGGCCAGTTGGAAACCATTAAGTTAAAAGCCTTGCTTCATATTCAGAAATTTGTGGAAAACGATGATGGCGACTTTGGCAGTGGATTACCTCCCGGTAATTTCAAGCCTGTAAAGGATATCGATGGGAGTGGGGGAGCGAAGCTTTATTTTCAGGCGGGAAGTAAAATGAATAATGAACAATTTGATGAAGACGCGCCTTTCTGATTTTTGTGGCGTTTAATTCTGGTTCGTAATATTTTTACCTGGTAATTATATATCTAATGACCCTTCCTTTTTTCTTTGAAGATAACATCCCAGCCGATGAGTCATTTTATTTAAGTGAAAGTACTTCGCGGCACATCTTTCAGGTATTGAGAATGAAAGAAGGAGAGCAAATTTTAACAACTAACGGTAATGGATACTCGTTTATATGCCGGATTGTTTCTCCCGATAAAAAAAAGACGCAGGTAAGCATAATAGAAAAGAAATTTGCACCTGCGACCAGTGCTAAACTTACGATTGCGATTTCGCCCATTAAAAATAAAACCCGATTTGAATGGTTTATAGAAAAAGCGACTGAGATAGGTGTTCATGCTATTGTTCCGCTATTATGCAAACGCACAGAAACTGCACATTTTAAAAGAGATCGGCTGGTATCTATAATGACAAGCGCGATGCTTCAAAGCAGGCAGGTTTGGCTCCCCGAACTTTCAGAACCAGCAAAGATGAATGATGTACTAAAAAGGTCGGTCTTTGATGAGAGATATATAGCTCATTGTATTGATGAAGAAAAAAGAGAACTGAGAAGTGTCAAACTGGATCAATCTTCTTCGAGAATAATTTTAATAGGGCCAGAGGGAGATTTTACGGAGGATGAAATTAAAAGCGCCCTTCAACAAAATTATATACCTGTAAGCCTTGGAGATACGCGACTTCGGACCGAAACCGCGGGTGTAGTTTCCGCTGTTCTTTTAACTAGATAAAGTAGAAATTTGCAATTTTTGTTTGTTTGCTGTAATTAAAAAAAGCCATAGAAAGCTATGGCTTTTTTTAATAGAGAAGTATGATTTAATCACTCCTGAACAACCAGCCTGAAGCCGTTTCCGTGAATATTTACAATTTCAATATTGGGGTCACCTTTTAAATACTTTCTTAGTTTAGCAATGTACACATCCATGCTTCTGCCGTTAAAATAAGTATCGCTACCCCAGATTTTTTTGAGGGCAGATTCTCTCGGCAAAAGATCATTTTTATATTCGCTGAGCATTTTTAGTAATTCATTCTCTTTTGGAGATAACGTCTGAACGTCTTTATCAATTCCTAACTGACGTAGCCTTGGATTAAAATGATATTTGCCTAGATCGTATTCGGCGTTGGCTTCTTCACGGTGCAATTCTTCGTTGCGTTTTAAGATAGCCTTGATCTTATGGAGTAATACATCACTGTCAAAAGGTTTTGTAATATAATCATCCGCACCAAGTTTATATCCTTTAATAATATCGTCCTTCATTGTTTTTGCTGAAAGGAAAAATAAGGGCATATCTGGATCGACATTTCTGATTTCTTCAGCTACTGCAAAGCCGTCCATATTGGGCATCATTACATCCAAAAGGCATAGATCAAATTTTTCTCGCTGAAAAGCAGCAAGGCCCAGCCTTCCATCTCTTTCAAGTATTACATCATAGTCGTTAAGTTCAAGATAGTTTTTTAGAACCATTCCGAGATTCGGATCATCTTCACATAAAAGAATCTTAGGTTTACTATTTTCCATAATTTTTCTTATTTAATTCTTTATAAAGGTATTTAGTTTTTTATCAAAATTGTTTTACATATTTAATGCCACAAATTATAAGCGATAAATGTATGCACTTAAAAGTTAAGACAATCTTATGATTTTTTGATTTGAGGTCGTAACTTTCCAGAAAAAATAGGCACATGGACAATAAAGAAACCTTTACCGAAGCAATAAAAAGCGGTTATACTTTTAAGGGTGAAACGATAAAGATAGGGGCCGCAATATTGGATGGAACTGTGATTCCTGAAGCTGAAATTTTTCTGCCGCTTTCCACAATGAATCGTCATGGCTTGGTAGCCGGCGCCACTGGCGGCGGCAAAACAAAATCATTTCAGATGATCGCGGAAGGTCTAAGTGATGCCAGTGTTCCGTGTTTATTGATGGATATAAAAGGAGATTTGAGCGGCATTGCGGCGGCAGGAACGGTTAATGATAAAATTACATCGCGCTACCAAAAATTGAATATGGAGTATAAGCCGTGTACATTCCCGGTAGATTTGCTGACTCTGAGTAATCAAAAGGGTGTAAGGCTTAGGGCAACTGTTTCTGAGTTTGGCCCCATTTTGATTACAAAAATATTAGGGTTAAATGATACGGAGGGTGGCGTCGTCGCGATGATCTTTAAGTATTGTGATGATAACAAACTCCCCCTTATCGATTTAAAAGATTTTATAAAAGTATTACAATATGTGGGTAATGAAGGCAAAGCCGAACTGCAGGCCTCCTATGGAAATATTTCTACAACGTCTACAGGAACTATTTTGAGAAAAGTGATAGAATTGCAGCAACAAGGCGCTGATCTTTTCTTTGGTGAAAAGAGTTTCGAGGTAGAAGACCTGATGCGAATAAATGATGATGGCCGCGGAATGATTAGTGTGTTGAGAGTGAATGATATTCAGGATAAGCCTAAATTATTCTCGACTTTTATGCTTCAAATGCTTGCAGAACTGTATTCCGTTTGCCCTGAGGTTGGGGATGTAGGCAAACCTAAATTGATCATTTTTATTGACGAGGCACATTTAATCTTTGAAGAGGCAAGCAAAGCCCTGTTAGATCAAATAAATACAGTAATTAAACTAATACGATCCAAAGGAATTGGTATTTATTTTTGTTCACAAAATCCCATGGATGTACCCGCCAGCGTTTTAGGACAGTTAGGTTTAAAAATTCAGCATTCATTGCGTGCCTTTACTGCAAATGATCGCCAGGTTATAAAACAAACCGCACAAAATTATCCGGAAACGACGTTTTATAAAACAGAAGACCTCATAACGCAATTGGGAATCGGGGAAGCATTGGTTACACTTTTGAACGAAAAAGGTATTCCGACACCGCTAGCTCATGTGATGATGTGTACACCGAGGAGTCGTATGGATGTATTGACCGAAAGTGAAATTGATAATATTGTTGCGCAATCAAAACTGGCTCCAAAATATAACCAGGTAATTGACAGCCAAAGTGCATACGAAATGTTGACTGCAAAGTTGCAGGAAGCAGCTGCAAATGCGCCTGTAGTAGCTGCCAAATCAGCGAAGCCGGAAGAAAGTACCCTTGAAAAGGTAGCTAATAATTCAGTTGTGAAAAGTATCGTGCGAACTGCTGGTAACACTATTGTCCGAAGCCTTTTGGGTTCGTTGGGCCTGGGCGGCACAACAAGAAAATCTACAAAGAGTTGGTTTTAAGTTTTTTTGCCTGAATATTTAACCCCCAAATCACTAACCAAATACACAATAAAATAAACCGTTTACTAAATAGACCTGCTATTTAGTAGTATAAATATGCTATTTTTTAAAATGACGGTTTTAAATTGTTTGGTGATATTCTATTTCGCATTATATTTGCCATGGTTTTTCATAGGATATTGGATTTTAAAGCGGGACTAGATTTCTATCTGGGTCCCCTTTTTTTTGCCCTTCCCTCTAAGATTCAAAGCTTTAGCACAATTTTTTTTTAAAAAATAATAGTAGGTCATTGACAAATGTCAATAAAAACAAATTATATTTGCCATGGTTTTTCATAGGATATTGGATTTTAAAGCGGGACTAGATTTCTATCTGGGTCCTTTTTTTTTGCTGTAAAAAATCCATTTGCTCTCACCCATCTGAGTATTCCTGATTGGGGATAATTTACTAGAAAGAATTATTGATAGAAGTCGGAAAATCGTTACTTTTGCAACGGTTTTTCATAGGATATTGGATTAAATCGGGACTAAGATTTCTATCTATGTCCCTTTTTTATTTAATCGTTATCAGCCCTGCCTTGTTAACATACACCCTGTTTTCTTCCTGTAAAAAGTTCAATACTTTCCAGATCTTTTTTTCGCCAAATGCGTTTAATTTTCTTAAAAGATCGGCTGGGGCAACGGGGGCCAGAGAGCTTTCTTTCTTAATAAAAGTAGAGATGATATCGAATTCTTCATTGGTTATTGTGATCCTTTTACTTTTTAAACAATTATCGCAAATGCCACAGGGGGCAATTTTAAAATCATTAAAATAAGAAGCAATCAATTGACTTCGGCACTGGATTTCATCGGTTGAAAAATGAACCATGGCGTTCAATCTTTTTTCAAAAGCCTTTTTTCTTTTCAGGATATTTTTTTCATTGATGTAAAGGTCATCTGCTTTTACCCTGTTTTGCAGAAAATAAACCTGTGGTTTTTCTTTTTTAGGAACATAATCAATGATAGACCATCCCTTTAATTCTATCAGTAAACGAACTAATTTTTCATTTTTCATTCCAATAAATTTTGCAAGTTGGCTCTCGTCAACGCTTGCAGGGAAATCAAATATGCCGTCGTACGATCTCAAAAGTCCTTTCACTACCGCATCGTGCTGAGGGTGGCTTTTTTCAAATTGATTCAGTGCATTTTTACTCGATGTAAAAACCACCGTTGGTGAAGAAAAAAATTGCTCACTGTAGGTAATCAACTCCTCCTGTTCGAGTATTTTTAAAACGCTGTTAACAGCAAATGGATCTAGTTTGAAATTTTTTACGAACACATTGATATCAAAATCATAAGCAAGCCCTTCGCCTTTTCCAGACGGTAGCTGAAAAAAATTACACAAGGCGGCATAAATTTTTCTTATTGCGTCAATCGATGGAAATCTTTTCTCGACCTTATTCTGTAAGTCTTTTATTTCAGCATCGTTAAAAAGTAACACTGCGTAAGATTTAAGTCCATCGCGTCCGGCTCGTCCGGCTTCCTGGTAATAATTTTCCAAAGCATCCGGCATATCATAATGGACTACTGTTCTTACATCTGGTTTGTCTATTCCCATTCCAAACGCATTGGTACATGCTATTATCCGCGTATTGTTTCCGATCCAATCTTCCTGTTTTTTATTTCTTTGCTCAGTAGTTAGTCCTGCATGATAATAATCAGCATTGATACCATTCATGGTCAGTATCTCTGATACTTCTTTTGTTCTTTTCCTTGTTTTGCAATAAATAATACCGCTCCCCGGTACTTTTTTTAAAACTGAAAGTAATTTGTTTTGTTTTGTGGAAAGCTCGAACGCGCTGTAAGAAAGATTTGGGCGTTCGAAGGATTGTTGAAAAGATTGATATCCTTTTTTAAATAATAGTTTTTCGCAGATATCTTTCTGAACTTCTGAAGTGGCAGAAGCTGTAAGCGCCAACAGTGGGATGTCAGGAAAATATTCCCTGATAGAGGCGATATGAAGATAGGAAGGCCTGAAGTCGTAGCCCCATTGAGAAATGCAATGCGCCTCATCTACGGCAATCAGGTTTAATTTAATCAAAGGCAGATATTCCAAAAAAAGTTCTGTCTCTAAACGCTCCGGCGATAAATAAAGAAATTTAAAATTCCCATAAGCGGCATTTTGCAACGTATTTTTTACTTCACGAAAATTCATTCCCGAGTGGATAGAAAGAGCCGGAATGCCTCTTTGTTTTAAGTTGGCTACCTGGTCTTTCATCAAGGCAATTAGTGGGCTTATTACAATACAAATCCCTTCATTCAACAAAGAGGGTACCTGGAAACAAATTGATTTACCGCCTCCGGTGGGCATTAAAGCAAGCGTATCGTTCGTGTTCAAAACAGATAAAATGATTTCTTCCTGTAGTTGACGAAAGTCATCGTAGCCCCAATATTTTTTTAAAATCTCTTTAGGTTTTGCCATCAAATAATGAAAGTAAATTTCGATAAAATTAAACGTATTCATTAACACCAGCTCAGTAACGTTTTCGTTCCCGGCACTTTGCTTATTTAGGAAGAATGTAAGTTAGCTTCCCAATAAGTATTTCAAACACATTCATTAAACCTCGTTCGGAATCTATTTTTCCCCAAATTAGGCGAAAACATTTTCCGCGTTATTTGTCGTTTTACTGGCAATTTCTTCGATAGGAACACCCTTTATCTGGGCCAGTTTTTGTGCGATATATTTTAAATAACTGCTTTCATTTCTTTTGCCTCTGAATGGAACCGGTGCCAGGTATGGAGCATCTGTTTCCAGTACCAGGTGCTGAAGATCTATTTCTTTTACCACTACATCAAGTCCAGAATTTTTAAATGTAAGTACACCGCCAATACCAAGTATAAATCCAAGGTCAATAACATCATTCGCGTTTTGCAATGATCCACTGAAGCAATGAAAAATTCCGAAAAGTTTTTTACCACGATATTCTTTGATCACGTCAATTGTTTCCTGCATCGCGTTTCGTGTATGAATAACGAGCGGCCGATTATATTCAATAGCCCACTGCGCATGGATATGCAGGCTTTCGTACTGCTGTTTTTTAAAGGTGGTATCCCAGTAAAAATCCAAACCTGTTTCACCGATTGCGGCAAAATCTCTTTGTTGCAACTGCATCCTGATCAGTTTAATTTCTTCTTGAAAATTTTCTTTAACTGAGCATGGATGCAGACCCGCCATAGCAAACATCTTTTCTGGAAATTTTTTTTCCAATTCCAGCAGGTTATCGTTTACGGAACTATCAATTGCGGGTAAATAAAATTTTCCCACACCTTCACGTTCAGCTTGTTCTACAACCGAATTGATATCCGATTTAAATTCCTGTGAATATAAGTGTGTATGGGTGTCTATTAGTTTCATGATGACAAAGAAAAATCATTTTCTTAAACTCCTGATTAAATGGCTGAATACGGCGTTACAAAACTGCATTTGAATTCATTTCTCGTTTGCTCAACTATAATAACTGAGTCTGTTATTGAAAAAACAGATTGCCTTTGGCGCGGCAAGGGCGATGTAACGCTGACAAGGAATATACGAAGGACAGCGATTACAAGCTTGGCTCGTGCGACTATAAACCAACCGTGAATATGAACGCGTACTTCACGGCTTATGCTACCCCAAGAAAAATTTCCACATTTGAAAAAATTGTTGATGGATTGTTAAATTATTATTAACTTCACGCTAGTTTTCATAGGGTACGGATTAAAAACGGGCTTGGGTATCTACTCAGGCCCAATTTTTTCATAAAAGTTGTGGCAACGGTTTAAATAGAAATCCTTTTCCATCATAGAATTGTAACACCTTTGGGAGTGTTTCCTTCAATAGGTTGAGCGAATTTTGACTGTCATGGAAAACTATGATCGAGCCTTCTTTCGTATTATTAATTACATTCAGATAGCAATTTTCAGGGGAAATCGAAGGGTCAAAATCGCCACTCAACACATCCCACATCACTGTTTTTAATTTTAAATTTCCTTCAGCAATTGTTTTTACTTGGAACGGAGTGATTTTCCCATAAGGCGGCCTGAACAGATTGCTGTCAATAATTTTTGCAGCGGCTCTAATATCTTCTATATAATTCTTATTCTTTGTTTTCCATCCATTTAGGTGATTATATGTATGATTTCCAGGGCGATGACCTTCTGAGATCATTTGCCTATAAATTTCAAAGTTTTCTTTTACATTTTTTCCGATGCAAAAAAAAGTTGCTTTTGCATTGTATTTTTTAAGTTGATCCAAAACAAATGGAGTAGCCTCCGGGTGCGGACCATCATCAAACGTGAGGTATAAAATCTTTTCATCTGTTTTAATATTCCAGACGCAGCTCGGATAGATTTTTTTTAGAATCCATGGAGTTTTTTTTAGATACAACATGGCATAAAAGTAGATTTTTTTATCTTAAAGTCTATTTGGAATTGAAAGGTGATACTTAAAATGGCGGTATATCTTACGCTAATTCAAATAAAAAATTCCGATTATTTCTTGATTTTACTATAAAATTTATAGAATGAAGCGCTTTGGTCGTGAGTGTTTATAATCTCTTAAATACAATTCAATCACAGTTCTGATTCTTTTCTTTTTTGCTTGAACAAAAAAGAAACAAAAAATTCAAGGACAACCCGATCGCTCCGCGCGTTTGTCCGGCCATCCCACCGCTTGGCCGCAATGTCTCTAACAATCTTCAGTCTTTTCAATTATTTAGGGCCTTAATGGTTTCTTAATAAAAATGCTTGTCATCTTGCAATTTGTTAGGAGTCAAAAAACGAAAAGCTGGTTTTAGTTTCTTTCAACCGATGCACTTTGGACGAATTGGCCTGGTAATTCAGATCGTCACGACTTAAGCGCTTTATTCTATTATTTTAATTTTTTGTTGGGCATTTCTTGCAGAGGTCCAGCTAGTTCATATCCAATTTCTTTTACAAAAAACGGGAACAAAAATCTGGCTTATTTGTAGGTTTACTGTCAGATATTTTCAGCTCTGTCTTTTTGTTTTTATCAAAATCATACGACTGAAAAAAATAGTTTAATTTAGATTTGAAATAGTTGTTTGACTAACTAAAAAATCATGCTACACAAAAGAAATATTCAGAAAGTAACGGTTTTGGGAAGCGGCGTCATGGGAAGCCGGATTGCGTGCCATTTTGCAGGCATCGGATTGCAGGTTTTATTGCTTGATATTCCGACTCCCGATAGTAAGGATGCCAGAGGCAAAAATAAGATTGTAAATGATGCATTGGCTACTGCCATCAAATCTTCGCCATCGCCTGTTTTCACCAAAGATGTATTTAAAAATATCACCACTGGAAATTTTGAAGACAACATGAAAGACATCGTATCCAGCGACTGGATCATCGAAGTGGTGGTGGAAAGATTAGATATAAAAAAACAGGTTTTTGAACAGGTAGAAAAATTCCGTAAACCGGGGACGCTTATCACTTCCAATACATCAGGGATTCCTATTCACCTGATGGCAGAAGGACGAAGCGATGATTTTAAAAAGCATTTTTGTGGCACCCACTTTTTTAATCCTCCACGATATTTGAGATTGATGGAAATCATTCCAACTGAATTCACCAATCAGGAAGTAGTAGATTTTTTAATGCACTATGGCGATTTGTTTTTAGGAAAAACCACAGTTTTGTGTAAAGATACACCCGCGTTTATCGCCAACAGGGTTGGGGTTTTCAGCATCATGTCCATATTCCACATTATGGATAAACTGGAATTGGGTATTGATGAAATAGAGGCGCTGACAGGTCCTATAATCGGCCGACCAAAATCGGCTACTTTCCGAACCGCCGACGTAGTGGGCATAGACACTATGGTAAAAGTAGCGACAGGTGTAAAAGAAAATTGTCCGGATGATGAAGCCAAAGACATTTTTACTATTCCGGCTTGGCTGCAAAAAATGGTGGATAACAAATGGCTGGGCGATAAAACGGGCCAGGGATTTTTTAAGAAGACAAAAGCTGCTGATGGGCAAAAGGAAATCCTTACGCTCGATTTAAAAACTTTTGAATATGCACCGCGGAAAAAGCCAAAATTTGCAACCTTGGAAACCGCGAAACCCATTGAAGACCTTAAACAAAGATTAAAAATATTATCAGCGGGAAAAGATAAAGCCGGTGAATTTTATCGTCAATTTCATTATGGCCTTTTCTCTTATATATCTAACCGCATTCCCGAAATAAGCGATGAGCTGTATCGCATTGATGATGCCATGAAAGCGGGTTTTGGATGGGAAATAGGCGCTTTTGAAACGTGGGACGTTTTGGGGGTAAAGGGAACCGTAGACGCTATGAAAAGTGCTGGATACCATGTTGCTTCATGGGTCGAGGATTTCCTTGCGGATGGAAATACTTCTTTCTACAAATTAGAAAATGGAAAGCGTTTATACTATGATGTTACTTCAAAAAAATATTTACCATTACCTGGTGGAGATTCATTTATTATTTTAAGCGACCTCGCAGAAAAAACCGTTTGGAAAAATAGTGCCTGCAATCTATACGACCTCGGAAATGATGTGGTAGGCCTTACATGGAATACAAAAATGGGAAGTATAGGCGGCGAGGTCCTGGAAGCACTAAATAAATCTATCGCTATCGCGGAAGAAAAATACAAAGGATTAGTAATTGCAAACGAAGCGGCACAATTCAGCGCTGGAGCTAATGTGGGAATGATATTTATGCTGGCCGCTGAGCAGGACTATGACGAACTGGATATGGCAGTTCGCTTGTTTCAAAATACTACTATGCGAATCCGGTATTCTTCGATTCCTGTGGTGGTAGCACCTCACGGGCTTACTTTAGGTGGCGGTTGCGAAATTTGCTTGCATGCTGATAAAGTGCAGGCAGCAGCTGAAACATATATTGGTTTGGTAGAACTTGGCGTGGGACTTATTCCTGGTGGTGGGGGCACCAAAGAATTTGCATTACGAACCTCCGATGCCATTCAACACAATGAGCCTGAAACGATTCCTTTGCAAAACAGGTTCATTACTATCGGTACCGCAAAAGTTTCGACATCAGCTTTTGAGGCGTATGATTTAGGCATATTACGCAAAGGCATAGACGAAGTAACGATGAACCAATCAAGAAGAATCGCTGAGGCAAAAGAAAGTGTAATTGAGTTGTATGATCGTGGATATTCACAACCTTTACCAAGAACAGATATTAAAGTGTTAGGACAGGATGGATTAGGAATGTTGTATGCAGGCATCAATGGGATGTTCCGTGGTAATTACATCAGCGAACACGATGTAAAAATCGCGAAGAAACTGGCGTACGTAATGTGCGGCGGCGACTTAAGCGAATCAACCCTAGTAAACGAACAATATTTATTGAATCTCGAGCGGGAAGCCTTCTTAAGCTTGTGCGGTGAAAAGAAAACGCTGGAAAGATTGCAGAGCGTATTGACAACAGGAAGACCAGTGAGAAATTAATTGACCTTTCTAAGATTTTTCAAAAAAAATGCCTGATCTTTTTACAGATCAGGCATTTATAATATAGAAATTTTATTTTACAGAAACTGGCACTTTCAGGTTTTCCCATAAAAGCATAAACCCTTTTTTACCAATCTCAAATTTCATTCTCTCATTAAAAGAAGAAGATTTTTCAGATTTTACCGTTACACGTAAGACATCGTTAGCAGGATCTTCCGTTGCGCTGCCATCGCTTTTGATACCCCATTGCCCGGTTTTCGAGTTAAAAATAAATGTCCACTCTTTTTCGCCAGAAATGGCATACAAACTATACGTGCCAGCAGGAAGTTTTTTCCCTTCTATCATTATGTCTTTACTGGTTTCAAATGTCGTGGCTTTATTAGCACCAACACGCCATACTTTATCATAGGGTACCAGGCCACCCCAGATTTTTCTTCCCTTTACTGCCGGGCTACTGTAATTAATGGTAATCATTGAGCCGGAAACATTACCGGTAGCGGTTTCTGGTGGGCTGGCCGGTTGAGATTTATCCTGCGCAAACATCACCGAGCTCACTAATATGCCAACCAATGCTAAAAAAATTCCTTTTGAAATCATTGCCTTTTTCATTGTTGTAAAAATTTAATTGTTTAAATAATTTTTTAATAGCCCAAAACTAATCATTTCCATAACGGATGGCAACGAAATATTTTAAGCGGCGCTGTATAAAACGCAAACACCATGCCGTGTACGAATACACGATGGAAAGTAAGTTTATATAGTCACAAAAAGCCAGTAAACGATCAAATTTTGCAGATTTCTATTTAGTAATCGCGTAGGATGTTTTTATCAATAAGGTTTATTTAACATTCCAAATCCTAATACTCATCATTCAGTGCAAATGTTGGTTTGCGGTACATCCATTGCCCGCCGGTGAAATCAGGGAATTCAACTGTTTCATTTCCCAACTCAATGGACTGCTCGCTCAATGGCGTGATGGCGCTCCACGCCGCCGCGTCATACACATCCATCGGTGTAGGCATTTTTCGTTTTATAGATTCCACAAAGGCGTGGATCACAAAAAAGTCCATGCCGCCATGCCCGGCACCCGCGGTTTCTTTGCTCCATCGAGCCCACAATGGATGATCATATTTATCGAACCAGTCTTTAATATTATCCCACTCATCATTCTTCTTAGATTTGTCCTGTATATAAACGGTGTCGCTAACATCCATCCACAAACCTTCTGTACCCTGTACGCGAAAACCAAGCGAGTAAGGACGAGGAGAATTGGTATCGTGTTGTAATAATATAGTTTCACCATTGGCACAACTAATTGAAGTAGTGATTACATCTCCCGCCTTAAACTTCACCTTTGCATTTGGATGATTTTCTCCTCCCACTTTTACTATATGATTGTGCAAACCTCTTGCCTTGGAAGCAAAAGAGCAGAGGGTCAGAAAACGATTACCCCGGTTAATATTAATGTAATGTCCTATCGGACCTATTCCATGCGTCGGGTAAAGGTCACCGTTACGATGTATAGAATGCCCGGTACGCCAGTGCGCTTCTGAATATCCTTTTTCACCAAACTCTACTCCGTGATCGTAGTCGTGTACCCCATCGTTAAATAACACTTCGCGAAGGTCGTGCTGGTAACCGCCCTGCAGGTGTATCAGCTCGCCAAACAAGCCCTGGCGCACCATATTCAACGCGGCCATTACATCCCTGCGGTAACAAACATTCTCAAGCATCATCACATTCGCCTTATTTTTTTCCGCTGCTTTTACTACATCCCAGTGATCCTGCAATGTGATACCGAGAATCACTTCCGTAGCTACATATTTAAGCCCTGCATCCAGTGCGCCCATTATCATCGGCTTATGCCATTCCCACGGCGTAACTATTAGAACGCCATCCAATTTTTCCTTTTGCAATAAAATCTGCCACGAATTTTCATCACCGGTATAAATCTGCGGCATCTTTTTTCCGCTCTTACTTATCAAATCTTTGGTTCGCTGTAGTGCACGCGGCTCTACATCGCATATTGCCACGAGGTCAGCATCATCCCTGCGCAACACCAGGTCCACATGACTGATACCTCTGGCACCCACACCAATAATAGCCAGTCGTACTTTAGGGCCCGCGCCCATCCCGGCAAAAATATTCGTAGTAGGAAACAACGAAAATGAAAGACCTGCAAGCGAAGTGTTTCTGATAAAATCTTTTCTATTCATGAGAATATTTTATATGATAAATTTCAAGGAAATTTTACGATAGATGAATATAAAAACATTTTCGGATTTATCGTTGTGCAAACGTTTGAGTGAATTCGGAAAAATAAACACAGTAGATGAACAAACAGCCTGGATTATTATTCGGATCCAATCCGGTAATTAATAGCATTCTCAAAACAGGCGCATTTGTTTTCGGGGCGCATCTAAAACGATTCCTTAGTCCCATTGCAAACAATAGATTTATCCCATCCAAAGAAGAAAATCAGTGAACAAAGAAATAACCCAGATTTCTACTTTAGTGAATATGCCTTCTCTTAATAATTCCTCCTGAAGCTTCCTTGATGGTGCTCGCAAAAACAAAGGACCGCGGGTCAATTTCGCTGACAAGATTTTTAAGTTTCCGTATTTCGAGGCGGGTGATTACGGTAAAAATAATATCAACATCGCTGTGCAGATCAAACTTGCCGGGAAGAAAACCTCTCTCGCCTTTGTATATCGTAATTCCGCGCCCCATCTCGTTTACCAGCCTGTCTTTTATAATCTCGCTTTTACCGGAAATGATGGTAACACCTACATACGCTTCTAAGCCCTCAACAACATAATCCACTGTTTTGGTGGCTGCAAAATAGGTAAGCATAGAGTATAAGGAGGTTTGGATGCCAAAGCGAAAAGCAGCAATACTGAAGATCAGGATGTTGATAGCCATAATAATCTCCGTGATGGTGAAGCTGGTTTTTTTCCATGTATAAAGCGCCAATATTTCTATCCCATCAATGGCACAACCTGCTCTCATGGTCAGTCCTATACCGGCTCCCAGGAAAAATCCTCCGAAAATAGACACCAGTAGTTTGTCCTGGGTAATGTCAAAATGTGGCATCAGCGCCAGGCAAACGCCGAGTAACAGAATACAAAAAAATGTTTTTAAAGCGTAATTAAAATTGATCGCGTACACACAAATAACAATGAAGGGAAGATTGGCCAGTATGATGACATACGAAAGATTGAAATGATAAATTTCGTGTATCAGCAGCGAGATACCAGTAATGCCTCCGTCAAAAAAACCATTTGGCACCAGGAAGCCCTGAAGTGCAAAAGCGGCTAAAATTGCTCCTGACACTATGAACAAAGAATCACCCAGCCAATCAGACAACTCAAATTTCTTTTTTTCTGGTTTTTGTTGAATTGAAGATCTCAGTTTTAATTGTTCCAATGTTTGAACAAGGCGGGTGTTCAGTTTGTTTTGAGCTGTGTCTGTAAAATAGTGATGTGATTCCACAAATTTTATTTCTTCTTTTCTCCATTCTTCGCGGTCTTTTACAAAGCCAGCCTCATGTAATTCTTTGTAAAGCTTTTCAGCATTCAAAAAATACTTATCGGTTCCCATATAATAAAGATCTGCATCACAAAGTATTTCAGCCAGTTTGCTTTTAGGAGCCTGGGGTATTTTTGTTGACAAAATCAGCATGCAGATTTCTTCAATTTCGTCCGCAGCGTATCCAAACTGCGGAAGCCATTTTCTGGCCATATCGCAGGAGATTTCTTCGTGGTCTGAATACGTTTCTAAAAAGCCACAATCGTGAAAAAGTGCTGCTGTTTTGACTATGATCAAATCCCTGGCCGAAATATTTTCCGCCTTACCCAACCTTTCTGTTCCAGCCAGCACGTCTTTGGTATGATCCGCATTGTGATAATAAAGGTAAGGAGGGAGGCCGGACTCTAACTTTCCAATTAAAAAAAAATATGCCTTTTCAAATTGCATTTCGTATGGCTGATTCAAGAGTATATTCGGTTTGTTTATAAAAAAATGTTCTGGCCAAAAAATCATCTCCGTGCTGATGACTTTATAAAACACTTACAAATCTAAACAATACAAGCAGGAATTTGCCAAAAAATGTATCTTCAAAATAAATTACAAGCGGGAAGTTGGCAATTGAAATGCTCACCGGGACCTTTACTTATATAACAATCAAATTAGTCGCTGCAGATCATGGCAAAATCGTATCATATATTTATATGGAAAAAGGCGCCTTTTGTCCGTTTGCTGCTCCCATTGATAGCAGGGATTATTTTTGAATATTACTTCAACATAAAAATCTCCACGATCATTTTCAGCGTGATTATTCTCCCCATACTAATGCTTGTTTTCTTCTTTTTAAAGGAATCAAAAAGGTTCAGCTTTAGATGGCTCCAGGGCATTCTGATGTCGCTTTTTCTTGTCGTTTTTGGGTTATGGATTGGTTGGCAAAAAGATATCCGAAATCATCAAAACTGGTATGGGAACCTGGATGAAAATAATAGCCTTTTGGTGACTCGTATAATAGAACCACCCATAGAAAAAGCAAAGTCATACAAGGCATTGGCTTCCGTAGAATCTTGCATTGATGGTGGCTCACAAAGGAACGCGGCAGGAACCATACTTCTCTATTTTGACAAAGATTCCTTTTCAAAACGATTGAATTATGGTGATGAGATCATTGTCGCGAAAAAATTAAAAGACATCAAAAACTCCGGAAATCCAGCAGGTTTCGACTATGGCCGCTATATGGCTTTTCAACAGGTCTATCAGCAAGGCTATCTAAAAAAAAGCGACTGGATCTTACTGCCAAACAAGTCTATCAACCCATTCAAAAAAACGCTTTTTGACACAAGGGCTTTTGTTATCAAAACAATAGACCAATATATACCAGGTGAAAATGAATCGGCGCTGGCAAAAGCGCTGCTGATAGGATATAGAGTAGACTTGGATAAAGACCTTGTGCAGGCCTATAGCAATGCGGGCGTTGTTCATATTATCGCTATTTCCGGCTTACATCTCGGGCTTATTTATGGTTTGTTATTGTGGCTCACTTTAAAAATCCCGTTGTTAAAAAAAGCAAAAGTTCCAAGAGTTTTCGTGATACTTTTCTGCATGTGGTTTTTTGTATTCTTAACCGGCGCTTCTCCGTCTGTAATGCGAGCCGCTGTTATGTTTAGTTTTATTTCTGTCGGTACAATTCTTCAAAAAAGGGTATCCGTTTATAATTCACTTTCTGCTTCCGCGTTTCTGCTGCTTTGTTTTGACCCGTACTTACTTTGGAATGTAGGGTTTCAACTTTCCTACCTGGCTGTTTTGGGTATTGTGTCCCTGCAGAAAACTATTTATAATTGGTTCTATGTCCAAAACAAAATACTGGATTATACCTGGAAACTGGCTTCTGTTTCTATTGCTGCCCAAATATTTACCATCCCGATATGCTTCTATTATTTCCATCAATTACCGCTGCTTTTTCTACTTGCCAATATCATCGTAATTCCTTTGGCAACGATAGCTTTATGCGGATGTATTACATTAATTATTTTTTCTCCGTTTGGAACTTTCCCAGTGTATCTCGGCAAGCTGGTTTCTGCTTTTCTCTTTGCGATGAATTATTCCGTTCGGGCAGTTAACCACCTTCCATTCTTATTGTGGAATAATGTTTCGATTTCAGTTTGTGAAACGATTTTGCTTTATCTCATTTTCATCTCTTTTTTAACATGGCTATTCAAACGAAATAGTATGGCATTTAGGATGGGATTGGTCTTCACCCTTATTTTCTCTACGCTTATTTTTTTTGATAAATGGAATTCATCCACGCAAAAGACAATGATCGTCTACAATGTTCCGATGCACAGCGCTATTGATTTCATCGACGGGCAGCAAAGTTATTTATTAGCCGATAGCGTTTTTGTAAATGACCCGTTGCTTCAAAAGTATAATCTATATCCCGCACGGATTTCTCTGAATGCCACTAATAGCAGTGCCCTCAATAATCCAATATTTGTTTCTAATAATTTTTATCAATTTTATGATAAGAAAATCCTGGTTGTGGATAAGTCCAATTCCTATGTGCCATCTGCAAAAAAGATCCATTTAGATTATGTGGTTATTTCTAAAAACCCAAAAATAAAAATTAAAGAAATTGCTCAAGTATTTGATTGCAGTCAATATATTTTTGACGGGTCTAACTCTTTGTGGAAAATTGAGCAATGGAAAAAAGAGTGCGAAGAATTACATTTGCAGTTTCATTCTGTATCCGAACAGGGTGCATTTGTAATCAATCAATAAACGAACCCTTTTTTCAAAAACCATGCAACAAAAAATTAAATCCGTTCTCATCTCTGTTTTTAACAAGGATGGGCTGCCACCTATCATTGCTTCACTTACCAAACAAAATATCACCATTTATAGCACGGGCGGCACTCAAAAATTTATTGAACAGAATGGAGGCAAATGCATTCCGGTAGAAACACTTACAGGCTATCCATCTATATTAGGCGGAAGAGTAAAAACTCTTCATCCTGTTGTGTTTGGTGGGTTTTTAGCGAGACGAGATGTGGAAAGTGATTTGAAAGAAATGAAGCAATATAACATTCCTGAAATTGATTTGGTGGTTGTGGATTTATATCCTTTTGAAGAAACCGTAAAGTCAACGAATGATGAAGCTGCGATAATAGAAAAAATAGACATTGGCGGTCCTTCAATGATTCGCGCTGCAGCAAAGAATTTTAAGAATGTATTGGTGATTGCTCATAAAAATGAATATCCGGCACTGGAAAAAATACTAACCGAAAATAATGCGGAAACTTCTTTGGAAGAAAGAAAAGATTTTGCTGCTAAGGCTTTTGATGTATGCTCAGGCTACGATATTGCCATCTCAAATTATTTTAATAAAACAGCTTTTGCCAATCCGTTTCAAATCGAAAAGAAAGTGTTGCGCTACGGCGAGAATCCGCACCAGCAGGCATCTTTCATTGGAGACATTAATGAAATTTTCGAGCAATTACATGGCAAAGAACTTTCTTATAATAACCTGGTAGATGTAGATGGCGCGTTGCAACTGATGAAAGAATTTGAAGATAGCACTTCCGACAAAGTAACTTTCGCCATTTTCAAACACACCAATGTTTGCGGCATCGCACAAAGAAATAATGTTTCCGAGGCATTTACAGCCGCGCTTGCGGGCGATCCCGAAAGCGCATTCGGTGGTGTGTTGATTGCGAATTCTTCTATAGACAAGAAAACCGCTGAAGCGCTGAAAGATTTGTTTTTCGAAGTATTGATTGCGCCTGCCTTCGATGAAGACGCGCTTCCTGTGCTGCAGTCAAAAAAGAACAGAATTATTTTGAAACTTAAAGAATTTCCAAAAAATAAGCAGCAGGCAAAAATCGTTTTAAACGGACTTTTGGTTCAGGACAATGACACCATCAATTTGCCTGATGAAGGAGAAAAGTCAATCGATTGGAACAACGCCACAGAGGGGAAAAAAGAAGACATGATTTTCGGAAATATTGTTTGTAAGCATTTAAAAAGCAATGCAATTGCCATCGTAAAAAACAAACAACTTTTAGGAAAAGGATGTGGGCAAACATCGCGTGTGGATGCTATGAAACAAGCCATTGCCAAGGCAAAGCAATTTGATTTTGATTTGGAGAATTCAGTTGTAGCGAGTGATGCATTTTTTCCCTTTGATGATTGCGTAAAAATCGCGCATGAAGCAGGGATTGCTTCTTTTATACAGCCCGGCGGCTCCATCAGGGATAAAGATTCTATTGAATACTGCAGGGCTAATAACCTGTTAATGGTAATTACCGGAGTCAGGCATTTTAAGCATTAAGATTTTTTGGGTGAATGGAAATCTTTAATATTAGTTCGTTTACTATTAATGAATCTCTCAGGATAGATTTGGAATTTTAAATAGGTCTACTAAAAATAAGAATCTTCAATAAAAGTTGATTTACTGGAAAACTATTTCATGTTCTGCTGATCCTTCCACATTTCATTAAAAGTTTTCTTGCTAAACTCAAGCGGGGCATGGTGTTTATCCCAATCCTTAAATAACTTGTTTACGATTTTAGTTTTCAAGCCCCCATTTCCCATATTCATCATACTTCTTTTTAGGGATGTCGTTTTCCATATTTTCCAGACCATCTTTTCGGAAAAAGTTGTCATTCCCTGTTCGACACTTTCATTCCGGTTTACCAATAATAATTCGTGGATATTTATTTTTACGGGACACACTTCTGTGCATGCGCCACATAATGACGATGCGTAACTTAAATGTTTATATTCTTCCAACCCCTGTAGGCCGGGAGTAATAACACTTCCTATGGGCCCGCTGTAGGTAGTTCCATAACTATGGCCTCCGATATTTTTATAAACTGGGCAAACATTTAAACATGCACCACAGCGAATGCAATAAAGACTTTCGCGTTTGCGCGGACTGGCCAGAATATTACTACGATTGTTGTCTAACAAAATAACAAACATCTCTTCGGGCCCATCTCTTTCACCGGGCTGCCGGGGACCGCAAATAATACTATTGTAAACGGTTACTTTCTGCCCGGTTCCATAAGTGGCCAGCAGCGGCCACATCAAAGCGAGGTCGGCCATGGAAGAAATCATTTTCTCGATGCCAACAACTACAATATGGGTTTTGGGCCATGCAGAACTTAATCGTGCATTGCCTTCATTTTCTGTAATAGCAATTCCGCCAATATCGGCGAGGATAAAATTAGCACCCGTAATTCCGAGTTCAGCTTGTACATATTTTTCTCTTAATTTTTCTCGTGCTACCTGCGTTAATTCCTGAGGGGAAAGTTTTGACGAGGTGCCTAATTTTTCTGAAAAAAGTTTGGCAACATCTTCTTTGTTTTTGTGCATTGCCGGAGTTACAATGTGGTAAGGAGGTTCGCCATCTAATTGCTGAATATACTCGCCCAAATCGGTTTCTATACTTTCAATCCCGTTTTCTTCTAAAAAATGATTAAGGTGAATTTCTTCCGTCACCATGCTTTTGCTTTTCACAATGCTTTTGCAATTTTTTTCTTTACAAATGGCAAGAATTTCGTCTAAAGCTTCCTGTGAATTTTCTGCCCAGATTACTTTTCCTCCCCGTTTAGTGAATTGCATTTCAAACTCTTCCAAATGTTGGTCAAGCGTCTCCAACGCACGCCATTTTATATTTTTCGCCCTCTCTTTTACAAGATTAATATCGGCAAATTGTACTTTTCCCAGCGGTACAGCGGCGTTGTACTTACCGATATTAAAATTGATTTTTTGGCGATGCTCAATATCAGCACTTTTTATCGTGCTTTTTGCTATGAAGATTGCTTCGTTTTCTGTCATGTCTTTTATTATTTGTAATTCTATTTTAAAACCCCTAACTCCTTACCCACTTTTGTAAATGCTTCAATTGCTTTGTCCAAATGCTGTTGCTCATGCGCGGCGCTTAGTTGCACACGGATTCTGGCCTGTCCTTTAGCTACTACCGGGAAGAAAAACCCTATAACATAAATACCTTCTTCTAATAATCGGGAAGCAAACTTTTGAGATAATACGGCATCGTAAAGCATAATCGGCACAATAGGATGTTCCCCTGGTTTGATATCGAATCCTGCTTGCGTCATTTTTTTTCTGAAATATTTTGTATTACTTTCTAATTTATCGCGCAAATCAGTTGTTTCGCTCAGCATGTCAAAAACCGCGACGGAAGCGCCTACAATATTTGGCGCCAGCGTGTTGCTGAACAAATAGGGGCGGCTGCGTTGACGAAGCATTTCAATGATTTCCTTTTTACCAGAAGTAAAGCCGCCGTTAGCCCCACCAAGCGCTTTCCCCAATGTTCCCGTGATGATATCTACTTTTCCCATCACGCCACAATACTCATGCGTACCACGTCCTGTTTTTCCAATAAACCCTGTTGAATGCGAATCATCCACCATTACTACCGCATCATGTTTTTCCGCCAGATCACAAATTTTATCCACTTGTGCAATCGTTCCATCCATGCTGAAAGAGCCGTCGGTAACGATAATCCTGCTTCTTAAGTCTTTGGCTTCTTTTAATTTATTTTCTAAATCATCCATATTATTATGCTCATAGCGAAAGCGCTGCGCTTTGCATAAACGAACACCATCAATGATACTGGCATGATTTAATGCATCAGAAATAATAGCGTCTTCTTCACCAAACAGCGGCTCAAACACCCCGCCGTTCGCATCAAAGCACGCGGCATATAATATTGTATCTTCAGTTCCCAGAAACTCAGAAATCTTTTTTTCCAGTTCTTTATGAATATCCTGTGTGCCGCAGATAAAACGCACGCTGCTCAATCCATACCCTCGCTCATCGGTCACTTTTTTTGATGCAGCAATCACTTTTGGATGCGATGCCAAACCCAGGTAATTGTTAGCACAAAAATTCAATACTTTTTTCCCTCCAACCTCAATTTCGGCACCTTGTTCGCTGGCAATTATTCGTTCATTTTTGTAAAGACCGGCAGACTTAATGTCTTCAATTTCCTTGCCTAACCGCTTTGCAAAATTGTCGTTCATAGTTGCTTATTTTTGTTACCACAAACCTACAATGAATTCAATAAAAATCTACCTTAAAAAATCTTTTGAATAAAATGTAACTTTTAGTTCACTACTACGTATTATATTAAAACAGGGCTAATGCAATTAAAATTTACCATGATTCTATGACTGAGAAAGAATTTAATGATTGCGTAAACCTTTATGCCGATAATGTTTACAGATTTATTGTAAAAAATTTAAGACATGAAGAAGATGCCAAAGACGTGGTACAGGCTTCGTTTGAAAAAATGTGGATAACCCGGGATAAAGTGGAAAATGAAAAAAGTAAATCTTATTTGTTTACTGTGGCATATCACCAGATGATAGACCTGATAAGAAAAAACAAAAGAGTAAAACTGGAAGATGATTTTTCTTCATTGTTACAAACAACCCGGGAACCTCAACACGAAGTAAAGAAACTATTGAACGAAGCATTATACAGGCTAAATGAAACGCAGCGAAGCCTTGTTTTATTAAAAGATTATGAAGGATATAGTTATGAGGAAATTGGGGTAATCACATCGCTGAGTATAAGCCAGGTAAAAGTCTACCTGCACAGGGCAAGAATACAATTGAAAAACTATTTAGTGAAACCCGAAAATGTACTTTGAAAATGACCGTTAACAGAAATAATTACGAAGAATGTTTTCTACTGTACGCTGATAATGAATTATCAAAAACAGAAAGAAAAATAGTTGAAATATTCGTTCAGGAAAATCCTGACCTGAAGGAAGAATTCAGCATGATGAAGCTGACAATCAACTTACCTGATGAAAAAATAAAACTTTTTGATAAATCCTTTCTACTAAAAGAAGAATTGCCCGTCATCAATGAAAGTAATTATGAAGAAATTTTTGTACTCTATCATGATGGTGAACTTTCGGGAGAACAAAAAAGCAAAACCGAAGATTTCATAGCTGAAAATCCAAAAGTTAAAACAGAATTTGAATTGATCGGAAAGACCAGATTCATCCCTGAAAATTCAGTTGTGTATCCTGGTAAAAAGAAATTGTACAGAAAAGAAAAATCCGGAAAGGTAATTCCTATAATGTTCTGGAGATCCATAGCAGCAGCGGTTCTTATTGGTTTTGGACTATGGATAACCATTCCGCTTTTAAACAAACGGCAGGTGTCTGCACCGGTAGCTACAACAGTAAATAGTAGTCCTCAGAAGACCGACAAAAAACAAATAAAGCCTGATACAAATATCATTTCAGAAAAACCTGTGAAAGAAGGAAGCGATATAGCTTCTTCCACTGAAACGACTAAGCCAGAAAAAATCGAACAGAATAAGAAAGAAACTGAGAAACCTATTTTACAAGATCAAAAAGTGAAGAAAGAATTGGTTGCAGTAAATGAAACAAAAATAAAAAAAGAACCTGTGGAAGAAAAGCTAATTGTATTAAAGCCCAATGCTGACAATCAATTGACGGTTCCGGATGAACAGCCTGGAGAATTAACGGATATCGTTAAAAAAGCCGAGACTACGATTGCAATTAATGATCAACCAATCCCGAAGAATCAAAACAAAACCCCTAATCCGCAAGTAGCCCATGTGCAAACCGTTTCTTACATCGCAGATGCCGATGTCAATCATCAAAATTATGTTTTTTATGATGTGACTGCCGATGATTTCAAAAAATCAAAAGTAGGAGGGTTTTTAAAAAAGGTAAGGCGCGTGGTAGAAAGAAGCAATCCGATAACACGCTTAATCACAGAGAGTGACCTTGTGGCAAAATAAATAGAACAGACACCTCAATTATCAGTATTATAAATCAATTAAAATGAAAAGAACAATTCTAATTCTGAGCATGATGCTCACCGGGACAGTGGTATTTGCGCAAACAGATTCCGTAAAAGTTGAAAAAAGTAATGATACCATCCGGATAGGAGGAATGATCATTCTGAAGAAAGGTGAGCCTGATGAGAAAAAGCGTGTTACCGTAACTATTAGCAATCCAAATTACCGTCAAAAAGTGTCGAACGTCAGCACCTCTTATTTGATCTTTGATATCGGTTTTGCCAATTGGGAGGACAAGACCGATTATGCACAGGCTACAAGCAATGGGTATATTGTGAACTCACCGGGTTCGCACGATATCACAGCAAACGATTTAAAACTAAGAACGAGTAAATCAGTCAACGTAAATATCTGGTTTTTTATGCAAAGGCTCAACCTGGTAAAACACTATGTAAATCTAAAATATGGACTGGGACTTGAGTTGAACAACTATCGTTTCACGTCCAACGTTAGTTTGAATAACGGAGGCGCCAATCCTTACAATCCATCCGAATATATTTCTCATCCTTTCATTTTCAGAGACTCAATAAACTTTGATAAAAACAAGTTGGCCGCCGATTATGTAACCGTTCCGTTGATGCTTAATTTCTGTACTAATCCGCAGAATAACAAAAAAGGATTCAGCGTGAGCGCAGGAGTAAGTATGGGATACTTATACAGCAGCCGAAATAAACAAGTAAGCAGCGAAAGAGGAAAGCAAAAAATTCATGGAGATTTCGATGTTGAAAACTGGAAGTTCGCTTACATAGGCGAGATGGGCTTAGGGCCGGTGCGTCTGTATGGATCATACAGTCCTAAGTCGTTGTTTCAAAATGACCTGAATTTCAAGCCGTATAATATCGGAATCAGAATAAGTAATTGGTAAAGTTTCTCAGTGTTAATTTAATTTATAGAATAAAGCAGATAGGTCGTGATGAATTGAATAGTATTTGTTTTAAGCTAATAATATTAGTATATTTGAGCTAAAATTATTAGCCATGTTTACAGGAATGAGTTTAATAGAATTTACAAAAAAGT
>Ga0207933_1000271_pt1 | contig 53982 bp, 59 predicted proteins | sample NGESurdeep092012_4_FD_184488 | JGI IMG/M metagenome (GOLD analysis project Ga0207933, IMG submission 184488) | Arctic peat soil microbial communities from Barrow, Alaska - NGEE Surface sample F53-3 deep-092012 (SPAdes) | ecosystem: Environmental > Terrestrial > Soil > Wetlands > Peat ... | reverse complement strand
GCATCCCCATCCACATCCTGCGCAGCAACACCGTCACCCAGGTCAAGGAGGCGCTCAGCAATCTCTACGCGGGGGACCCTGCCGAAGGGGAGACCCGCCACGCTCTGGACGAGGCGCTGGACGCAATTCACCAGGTCAAGTCCACCCTCGCGCCGCTTGAGTTAGGACCGCAAAACGCCTATGTGCGGCGCCTCCAACACCAGCTGGTGGAGGAGAACGAACTCTTCGCCCGCAGCACCGGAAAAGAGCCCCGCCGACGGCTGCGGATCTTGCCCGCCGCCGACGTGGACTGACGGCCATGCGCCATCGGTGCTGGTAACCTTCGAGGGCCCCGAGGCCTCCGGCAAGTCAACCCAGATTGAGCTGCTGCGCCGCCTCCGTCCAGGCCTCTACCTACGTGACCCGGGATCGACAGCCCTGGGTGAGCGCATCCGGGAGATCCTCCTTCACGGTGAGGACATCTCGCCCGAGGCGGAGATGTACCTTTTCCTGGCGGCTCGGGCCGAACTTGTTCGTGCCCGGGTGCTGCCCGCACTGGCGCGGGGCGAATGGGTCGTCCTCGACCGCTATCACGACTCCACCATCGCCTACCAGGGCGCTCGGGGATTGGAGACTTGGTGGCCGCCCAGCTTTCCCCGGCCCGACCTGACGGTCGGGCTGATGCTGAGCCCGAGTGCCGCCGCCGAGCGTCTCGGGGCCGGCCCCAAGGACCGCATCGAGTCGGCGTCAATCGAATTCCATGAGCGCGTTCTGGCCCAATTCGAACGTCTCGGTCGAGCTGAACCGGAGCGCTGGCTGATGCTGGACGCGACACTCCCGGAGGCGGAACTGGCCGACCGGATCTGGCTCCGCGTCCGCCAGCTGGAGGAAACAAGTCGATCCCGCTCCCTCCCTTGATTAGCGTCCGTGGACTCCACAAGAGCTTTTCGACGGTGGCGGCCGTGCGTGGAATCGACATGACCGTCAGGGGCGGGGAGATCCTGGTCCTGCTGGGGCAGAACGGGGCCGGCAAATCGACCACCATCAGGTGCATGGGCGGCGTGCTCCGCCCTGACGCCGGGGAGATCAGCTACGGCCCCCTTCGCATTCCCGAAGATCTCGATCAGATCCGCCCTCAGCTGGGAGTCGTGACCGACCAGGCCCACCTCTACGGTCGTCTCACCGCGCCCGAGTACCTGGACCACTTCGGGCGCCTCTTCAAGGTTCCGGCGTCGGTGCGCAAGCGCCGCATCGATGAGCTCCTGTCGCGCTTTGGCCTGGACGGAGCTCGATCGCAGGTCCTGTGGTCGTATTCCAAGGGTATGGCCCAGAAGGTGGCACTGATAAGGGCCACGCTGCATCAGCCCCAGTGGATCTTCTGCGATGAGCCGACTGCCGGCCTGGACCCCGTCGCGGCTGTCCTGATGAGGGACTACCTGCAAGAGCAGAAGGCTCGCGGCGCCGGACTCGTTGTGACCACCCACATTCTGACCGAGGCGGAGTCGATGGCCGATCGGATCGCCATCATGCGGGAGGGCCGGCTGGTCGAAGAGGGGTCCCTGGAAGTGGTGCTGGAGCGGCGCCTGGGAACCCGCGTGCTCATCGCCCACCTCGCCGCGGGCGGCACCATGGAACTGCCCTTCGGATCCGGCGCGAGCCCAGCCGCGATCGGCCGTGAGGTGGCCGATTTGCAATCCCGGTTGTTGGCCGAGGGCAACCCACTCTGGAAGCTGGAAGAGGTTCCGCGCAGCTTGGAGGTGGTCTACATGGAGGCCATCACCGCACCGGCGGTGGAGGAGGCGCCGGAGCCGTCGCTTCGGCCCCCGCCGCGGGGCGCCCCGCCGGTGTTGCCTCGGGACCTGGTCCGATCGCTGGCCGCCGAGCCGGCCAGGTTGGCCCACCTGATTCCCTTCTACGTGGGCTCCTGGTGGCGCCGCGGAGACCTGTCCTGGGTTGTCTATCTGAACGGATTCGTCCTGCTCCTGATTGCGGCCACCTCCCTGGTCGGATCTCTTCCCGTCGGCGTTCAGATCCTCGCCCGTCGGCTCGGGGGCAATGCCCAGACCGGACTGCTGTTGCCGCTCTTCTTCATGTCCTTTGCGCTCCTGGAATCGATCAAGAGTTCGATCGGAATCTGGTGGGAAAAGGCCCAGGGCTCGCTCGAGGTCCTTCTGTTCGCTCCCCTTGACGATTCCGCCCTGATCTGGACCGAGGTGCTCCCTGGGATGGTGGTCAGCACCGTCTGGGTCGCCGCCTGGATGGGCGCTGGCATGGCCACGCTGGAGCTTTCCGGCCGCCCCGTCGACTGGTGGCTGCTGGGGATCTTCGCCCTGGTTGGGGCGCTCACCGCCTACTGGGCGGCGATGGGTCGCATCCTAGGCTTCCTACTCTTCCCCCGCGAGGGCGCAGCCGGTGGGGCCTGGTCGTTTCTGCTCTCTCCGGTCTCGGCCGCAGTGGCTGACCTGCCCCTGGGCCTGTTCGTGTTCCATTCTCCGCTGGCGCCCTACTCGTTGCTGCTACCGCTCGGTACGGGCGTTGCGCTGACGCTCTTGACGACCGCCATCTTCGACCGCGAGCGGCTCCTGGAGAGCGGGCTCGAGCGTGTCCGGCCGAAGCCTATCCGGCACCGGCTGGCGGCCTTGGTTCGCCATCGCGTGGTGCTGGCGGTGGGATTCGCGGGGGCCGGCCTGCCGGCCCTGATCGCCGGCCTGCTGGTGACGAGCCGGGGTCTCCACTCCTGGGCTGCGCTGAGGGGGGACAACGCAGTCGGCCTGGCCTACAGTGCCGCCCCGCCGATGCCCGTCGTGGGTGGGCTGCAGGTGGCCGCCAGCGTCATGTCGGGTGTCAGTGGAGCAGTGGCCCTGGCCCTGGCCCTGCTGGTTCTGAGCTTTGGCGCCTTCTTCCTGCTGGGCCTGCCGCAGATGCTCCTGCTGGTTGTGACCGGGGCCCTGTGGGGAGCGCAGATTGGGTTCGGGCCGGGGGCGCCCCTGGCCGGATGGCTCGGTCTCGGCGGCGGCATCATGCTTCTGGCCCTGATCGTCAACACCTCCTCCTCGCTCCCCGTGTACACGGCGGCGGTGATCGGGGGAAGCGGTCGTCTGGATCGACTGCGGGTCGCCTGGCGCGACTATTTCGATCTCTACCGGCTGCTGGTGATACCGTGCTGCCTGGCCTTCGGGATCGCGGTTGCGCTCCTGATGCTGCACGGCTGATCGTGGAGTCGGCGTCCGGATCCCCACCGCCCCGGCCTCGGCCGGCGGCCACGGTGGTGGTGGTCGAAGCCCCCAGGAGCCCGTGCCGGGTGCTCTTGACACGCCGGCCTCGGGGCGCCCGTTTCGCCCCCGACGCCCTGGTCTTCCCCGGGGGGGCGGTCGACCCGTCCGACCTCCGCCTGGGCGATCCCAATCGGGTCGCCGCCGCCCGCGAGCTCTTCGAGGAGGTGGGGCTGCTGCTGGCCAAAACCGACCGCGGCCGCGTCGCCACCGATGCCGACGCCGCCTCCCTCCGCCGCCGCCTGGCCCGGGGTGCATGCTTCGCCGATGCCCTCCAGGCCTGCTCTCTTGTGCTTGATCTGGCTGCGCTCGCGCCGCTGGCCCGAATCGTCACCCCTCCCACCCGGCCCCTTCGATTTGACACCCTGTTCTACATCGCCTTTCAGCCGCTGGGGCAGTCGGTGGCGCCGCAGCCGGCCGAGGTCACGGAGTGGTTCTGGTCCGATCCGAAGGTGGCCGCCGCGAATCTGGATCTCGTCATGCTGCCGCCGACCAGAGCGGTGCTGGCCTGGCTGGGCGGAGTCCCGGACATTCGAGACTTCGTCATCAGGAGGCGCCGACGACGAGGGGACCCGGCACCGGTGGTGAGGATGTCGGAAATCGAATCGGGTCCGGAGGGGGGTTGGCGTGGGAGGTGGCCCCCCCGGTGAAGGCCAGCAACGGCTTGGCGAGCAGGTTACGCTCCCGGTTGCACCATTGCTAAATTTGGCGCTGGGCGATGGTGCTCGCCCAGCCCCCGCGGCGTGCGGGATCCACGGCCGCCGATGGCGGGGAGGGTTTGACGATGCTGCGCGATTGGGCCTGGGTCGCGGGGGAGGCCACCCACTTTGACAATCGGTAGCGGGTCGCTCCGGGTCGAAGATCGACGGCTGGTGGTGGGAGACGGCCTATTCGCGGGCGACGTCCGATCCCAGCATCCACTCCATCTGGTGCTGGTTCGCTCGCCCCGGGCGCACGGGCGCATCCTCTTCGTCGACGCCGATGAGGCCCGGGCCATGGCTGGCGTCGCCGCCGTCTGGATCGCCGCCGACCTGCCCCCATCGTGCCGGACCATGACTGACTGGTTGCCCCCCGACCTGGCCGATCATCCTCGTCCGGTGCTCGCCGAGGGAGTCGTTCAGTGCGAGGGGGACGCGGTCGCGGTGGTGCTTGCCGAGGGTGAGTACCTGGCCCACGACGCCGCCCAGTTGGTCCGAATCGAGATCGAGCCGCTTCCGGTGCTACCCGGCCAGGGGACGGTGGAGCAGTTCTGGCGGGCGGGTGCCGCCGCCACCGCGCCGCAGCCGGCCCGCCAGCAGGTCTACGCCTTTGGCGATATCGAGGCAGCCTTTGCCGATGCCCCGGTCATCGTCAAGGAGGTCCTGTCCGCCCGCCGGATCTGTGGTGCCGCGATGGAACCGAGAGCCGCCCACGCCCAGCGCGTGGGCGACCGCCTGATCGTCCATGCCTCCACCCAGAGCGTTTTCAACGTGCGCAAGGAGATCGCGCTCCGGCTCGGAATCGAGCCATCGCAGATTCACGTCCTCGCACCCGACGTCGGGGGCGGCTTTGGACCCAAGGGGACGGTCTATCCCGAGGACGTGTTGGTGGCGCTGGCCGCCTGGACCACCGGCCGGCCGGCCCGATGGGTCGGAGGCCGGAGTGAAGACACGCTGACCACCGTCCACGCTCACGGCACGGAGATGGAGTTCGAGTTGGCGGCCGACGCCCAGGGTCACATCCTCGGCATCCGGGGCCGGATCATGCACGACGCCGGCGCCTACGGGACGGCGGGCGCTAACCAGCCCAACAATTACGTCAGCCACCTGATCTCCACCTACACGGTGCCCGCCCTCCGCGTCGAGGCGGAGGTCTTCTACACCAACTCGGCCCCAACCGGATTCGTCCGCGGCGGCGGCCGGCCGCTCGGGAACTTTGGCATGGAGCGGATGATGGACCGCCTGGCCCGCCGCCTGGCCATGGATCCGGTCGAGCTGAGGCGTCGCAATCTGGTCGCACCCGCGGCCATGCCCCACCCCACCGGGCTGGCCATCGCCGGCCGGGAACTGGTCTACGACTCGGGTGACTACGGTGCTCTGATGGCCGCCGCCACCCGGGCCATCGACTATGACCGGCGGCGCGCGTCCCAGCCTGAGCAGGCCAATCCCGCCCGGCTCCTAGGGCTGGGCGTGGCCTGCTGTGTGGAGCAGACGGGAACGGGAAATGGCGAGCGGGCCCGGATCCAACTGGGATCCGACGGCGTGGCCCACCTCTATCTCGGATGCACTCCTCAGGGCCAGGGTCACGAGACCATGGGGGCCATCATCCTGGCCCAGCGTCTGGGCTGGGATCAGGACCGAGTGGTGGTGCACGCGGGCGATTCCGAGGCGGTCGCCTCGGGCGGTTTGACGGCCGGAAGCCGCACTGCCTTGCACGCCGGCAATGCCATCGCCCTGGCCGCTCTCAGCGCCCGCCGCCGGCTTTTGGAGCGCGCTGCGGCGGTGTTGGAGGTGGAGGTCTCAGACCTGAACCTGGCGGCCGGGGTGGTGACTCTGCAGACCGATCCGCTGGTGTCGATTCCCGCCGCTGACCTGCTCGCCGGCGAGGGCCTCGAGGTGGAGGAAAGCTGGGAGGCGGAGAATCCGACCGCATACTCCTCCGCCTGCCACGCGGCCCTGGTCGAGGTCGACACCGGTACCGGCAGCGTGGCGGTTCTCGACTATGCAATCGCCTACGACGTGGGACAGGTGATAAATCCCATCACCGCCGATGGCCAGCTCCATGGAGGATGGTGTCACGGGCTGGGCATGGCGCTGCTGGAGGAGGCGGTGTACGACTCCGAGGGCAGCTTCAAGAGCGCCAGCTTTCTCGACTATCAGATCCCCACCGCCCTGGAGTCGAACTCCCGGCTTCAGCTGATTTCGCTCAGCCGTCCCACGCCCTCCAATACGGAGGGGATCAAGGGGGTTGGGGAGAACGGGACGATCCCGGTCCCGGCCTGCATCGCCAACGCGGTCGAGGACGCCCTGCGGGCCGTCAACCCCCAGGCCCGGATCAACTCCATCCCCATCACGCCGGAACTGGTCCTGTCGCAGATTGGGACGAGGTGACGTAGAAGGGCAGGCAGCGCCGGGCGCTTCCGGACCCACCAGCATGAGCCTGGGCGTGTTCACCTCTCTCGTCACGCCCCTCCTCGAGGCCCAGCGGGGTGGTGCCCAGGCCTTTGCCTGCGATCTGGCGGCGGCTCTGGAGCGAAGGGGTCACCGGGTGGTCGTCTACTGCGCGGAGGGCTCGCACCTACCCGGCCGCGAGCTGGTCACCGTCCCCGTGCCCGCGCTGCGCCGGGCCCTGTGGCGCCCTGGCCGGCCCGAGCCGACCCCTCTGCCCGCCCTCGGTGAGGCCTTTGAGCGCCTGCTGGCCCGGGTCCGCCAGGGGGGCCACGACGCGGTCAGCGGACACGCCTTCGACGCCGAGGCGATCGAGCAGGCGCAGGACCTGCCGGTGCTGCACACCCTCCACTTGCCACCGCCGGCGCCCCGCGTTTTGGCCTCGGCGCAGCAGACGGGGTCACACTTTGCCGCCGTCAGCGCGGCCTGCGCCCGGCAATGGAGGTCGGCGGGCCTGGCGGAGGTGGAGACGATCCGCAATGGGAGTCCCGATTTTGTCGTCACCGCCGTCCGCCCCCGCCCCTGGGCTCTGATCGCCGGCCGAGTGTCGCCTGAAAAGGGAACCGCCGCCGCCATTCGGGTGGCCCGGCGCAGCGGGCTCGAAGTGCGTCTGGCGGGCTCCGTCTACGACCGGGCCTACTGGCGTCGCGAGGTCCGGCGCCGGGTCAGCAACCTGCCCCGAACCACGCTCTGGGAGCTCATGGCCCGGTGCTCGGTGTGCCTGATGCCGGTCGATTGGGAGGAGCCGTACGGTCTGGTGGCCGCCGAGGCTCAGTTGGCCGGCTGCCCGGTGGTCGGGTATCGTCGCGGCGGGCTGGCGGAGGTGGTCAAAGACGGGAGCGGTGGGTATCTGGTGGCGCCGGGCGACGAGGACGGTCTGGCCGAGGCCGTCTCGCGGGCGCTCCAGTTGGATCGCGTCCAGATTCGTAACCAGGCCCGGCGACGGCTCCTCATCGGCCGCTGCACGGCCGCCTACGAGCGTTCCCTGAGACGGATCGCGGGCCTCTGAAATCGGCCTCTGGGGGGCGCTTCCGATACATAACTGAGACTTTATGGATTATCATTCGCATAAAGGAACCGTTATGTATGATCAACTCGATCGACGACTATTGCCCGCCTACTTCAAAGCCCTGGCCAATCCAACTCGGCTTCGAATGGTGGAGTTGCTCTCCGAATCCGGGGAGGAGAGCGTTACCGATCTGGCGGAATCCATGCGGATGAGCCAGCCGCGGGTGTCCTGGCACCTGGCCCTGCTCCGGCGGGGCGGCGTGGTCACCCAGCGCAGGGAGGGGCGGCAGGTCTACTGCTCCCTCGACCGTGAATCGCTCCGGCGCTTCCAGCTTGCTTTCTGGGAGCTTTTGGATCAGTACCGACGAATTGAGGTGAGGAAGGTTTGAGCAAGTCAGACGGCAAGGACAAGGTTCGCGTAGCGGTGGTGGGCGTGGGTAACTGCGCCAGCTCCCTGATTCAGGGCGTCACCTACTACCGGGATGCGTCGACCAAGGATTTCGTTCCCGGCCTGATGCACGTTAATCTGGGCGGCTACCACATCCGCGACATCGAATTCGTGGCTGCCTTCGACGTGGACAAGACCAAGGTGGGAAAGGATCTCTCGGAGGCCATCTGGGGCGGGGCCAACAACACCGTGAAATTCTCCGAAGTGCCGCCGCTGGGAGTGACGGTGAACCGCGGCATGACCCACGATGGCATCGGGAAGTACCTCGAAGACGTGATCCAGAAGGCGCCCGGAGAGACCGCCGACGTGGTCGGAATCCTGAAGGAGACGGGTGCGGACGTGCTCGTCAACTACCTGCCGGTGGGCTCTGAGGAGGCGACCAAGTGGTACGTGGAGCAGGCCCTCAGCGCGGGCTGCGCGGTGGTCAACTGCATCCCCGTCTTCATCGCCCGGGAACACTACTGGCAGGGTCGCTTCGAGGCCGCCGGACTGCCCATAATCGGTGACGACATCAAGTCTCAGGTGGGTGCCACCATCATCCACCGGACCCTGGCCCGCCTCTTCCGCGAGCGAGGCGTAAAGCTGGAGCGCACCTACCAGTTGAACTTCGGCGGAAACACCGACTTCTTGAACATGCTCGAGCGCGAGAGGCTGATGTCGAAGAAGATCTCCAAGACCCGGTCGGTCACCTCACAGCTGGATTACGATATGGGAGAGGACAACGTCCACATCGGACCCTCCGACTACGTGCCCTGGTTGCAGGACCGCAAATGGGCCCAGATCCGACTCGAGGGACGAACCTTTGGGGACGTCCCCCTGAACGTCGAATTGAAGCTGGAGGTGGTCGATTCCCCCAACTCCGCTGGCATCGTCATCGACGCCGTGCGCTGCTGCAAGCTGGCCCTGGACCAAGGCATCTCGGGATCCCTGGAGGGTCCCAGCAGCTATTTCATGAAGTCGCCTCCGCGTCAGTACACCGATCCTCAGGCCCGACTCCTGACCGAGGATTTCATCGAGATGTACGCGAAGACAAAGACCCCTGAAGCCGCTACGAGCTAGCTACTCGATCGGCTCAAGGCTGGCGCGGGCGACGCCGCCCGCGCTCAGATATGGTCTGGCCGGGCTTGGCGGGACGGCTTGGTACTGGCTCAGTCCGGGCCAGAGGCGGCAGGCGCACCGGAACTACGGGGCTGCGCTGGGATTGCCGGCGCGAGATCCCCGGGTGGCGCGGCTGGCCCGCCAAGCCTTTCAGAACTACGGTCGCATGCTGGCCGACTTTCTGTTGCTGGGCTCGCTCAGCCCGACCGAACTGCTGTCACGAGTCAAACTGGACGGTTTGGAGAGGATTGATGCCGCCCTGGCTGGCGGTCGAGGGGTCGTCGTCGCCATGCCTCACACCGGGTCCTGGGACATGGCCGGGGCGGCGGCGTCAGCCCTCGGCTACCCCGTCCACGCCGTCGCGGAACGGTTCCCGGGTTCGTTGGACGAGGCCATCGTGCGCAATCGCCAGATCTTTGGGCTGAAGGTGATTCCGCTCGACCACACGGCCACCCGTTCCATCCGCTCCGCGCTCAACGCCAACCAGATCGTGGCCCTGGTCTGCGATCTGCCCCACGGCCGCGGGGTCGAGGTGGAGTTCCTGGGTGGCAGGATGCTGATTCCCTCGGGTCCGGCCGCATTCGCACTCAAGCACCGGTGTCCCCTGCTGACGGCGTTCGCGGTGCGGACCGTGGATGGAACCTATCAGGTCCGGGTTGATCCCGAGCTCGACTTGGCGGGGGGGGACCAACGAGGCATCATGCAGAGCGTGGCAGACCGATTTCAGGGCTACATCCGGGCCGACCCCGGCCAATGGTATGCGTTCATGTCCATATTCCGGTGACGCCGTGATCACCTTCCGGGCCTTCCTCGTAATCCAGGGGTTGGTGGAGCGACTGCCGCGCCGGGCGGGTTACGCCCTGGCCATCGTGGGCGCCAGGTTCGCCTTTCTTTTCGCCCGGCGGGCGCGGGGCCGACTGGAGGAAAACCTCCATATCGCTCTGCCGCAACTCTCGGGCGCCGAGGTCCGAGCCATAGCCTGGCGTAACTTCCGCAATCACTCCAAGGCCTACATCGACCTGATGCGTCTGCCCATGGCCCGAGTCGAGGATCTGCGGCCGCTGCTGAGGGTGAGCGGGCAGGAGAATCTCGAAGTCGCCCGCGCCCGTGGCTGCGGCGTGCTGGTGGTCTCCGCGCACATGGGGTCCTGGGAGGTCGCCGCCGCCATCTGGTCGGCGACGACGGCGCCGGTTTGCCTATTCGCCGAGGAACTTGAACCACCCGAGATGTTCGACTGGTATCGCAGCACGCGTCAGCGGCTGGGCATCAGCGTGCTGCCCCTGAATTTGGGTGGCCTGCGCCAGGTCGTCAAGGCTCTCAAGAACGGAGAGATAGTGGTGACGGCCATTGACCGGGACCTGATCGGGACCGGACCGGTGACTGAGTTCTTTTCCCACCGGGCCCGCATACCAGCGGGGCCGGCGGAGTTGGCTCTGCGCAACGGGACCCCAATCCTGCCGGTGGTCGTTTACCGCCTCCCGGACGACACTTTTCAGGCGGTCGGGTACCCACCCATCTTCCCTCAACCCACCGCCGACCACGAGGGCGACGTCCTTCGAATCAACCGCGAACTGGTGGCCCATCTGGAGACGATCATCCGGGCGCATCCCGACCAGTGGCACCTGCCCCACACCATCTTCCTAAGCGATTAGGGGGGTGTCGGCCCCTCAAAATCCGCTCCTCAAGTGTCAGACTCCACAGCACCGAATGAAAATCGGCCTTGTCTCTCCCTACGACTTCAGCCACCCCGGTGGGGTCAACGAACACATCCAGCATCTGGGGCATTGGTTGGGTCAACTCGGGCACGAGGTGCGCACGTTTGCTCCCTCCAGCCGGCGGGATGCCGAGGCCCACAATCCCGGCCTGTACCGGATCGGGCGCGTCTTTCGCCTGCCCGCCAACGACTCGGTGGCCAGGATCACGCTCAGCTTTCATTTGGCCAAACGCGTCTCCGAGATCGTGGAGAACGAGGGCTTCGACGTTCTGCATTTCCACGAGCCGCTGCTGCCCGCTCTACCGCTGACCCTGCTGCGGATGTCCACGGCAGTGAGCGTGGGCACCTTTCACGCCTTCGCGCGGTCCAACATCGGTTACTACTACGGGCGCTCCTTTCTGAAGCCCTACCTGCGTCACCTCGACGCCAGCATCGCTGTCAGCGCCCCCGCGCGCGACTTCATCCGCCGCTACTTTCCCCAGATCGATCCGGTGGTGGTGCCGAATGGGGTCGACATCGATCGTTTCGGCCGCCAGTTGACGCCCATCCATCACCTCCGCGACGGCTGCGTGAACTTCCTATTTGTGGGCCGGCTGGAGAAACGCAAGGGCCTGGGTGACCTGCTCAAGGCCTTTCAGCACGCCTCCGCGCGGCAGGAGAGGGTGCGTCTGATCATCGTCGGCGACGGCCCCTTGAGGGGTGCGGTGGAGAACGCCATCGCCCGGCGCAAGCTGAGGAACGTGGTCATGGCGGGGTTCGTACCAAGCCAGGTCCTGCCCCGCTACTACGCCAGCGCCGACGTCTTTTGCGCACCGGCCAGCGGCCGGGAGAGCTTCGGAATTGTCTTGTTGGAGGCCATGGCGGCCCGCCTGCCCATCATCGCCACCGAGATCCCGGGCTACCTCTCAGTGGTCTCGGCGGGCGTGGACGCGCTCACCGTGAGACCCAAGTCGGCCCTTGAAATGGGCGCCGCCATGGTCGTGCTGGCCCGCGACCCGCAATTGCGCCGGCGGATGGGCGAGTCGGGGGCGGCCAAGTCGGTGGAGTTCGCTTGGCCCCGCGTGGCCGCCCGGGTGGTCGACGTCTACCAGATGGCGCGGGAGCGCCGATCGTTGGAGGTGGCTGGTGTTCACGACCAGATTTCAAGCCTGGGTTAGGGGCGTCGCCCAGAGCTTGGCGCGCGGTCTGGCCAAGTCGCCACTGTCCCCCAACCAGGTCACCGTGGTGGGCATGCTGATCACCTTCAGCGCCGCCCTGCTGCTGGGCCTAGGCTACCTGCGAGCCGCTGGCCTGGTGCTGGCCTTCAGCGGCCTCTTCGACATCCTGGACGGGGCCCTGGCTCGCGTCACCCAGAAGATGCGGCCGTTCGGCGCCTTCTTGGATTCCACCATTGATCGCTACTCCGAGGCGGCGGTTTATCTGGGGCTATCCGCCTATTTTCTCGATCGCCGAGACGCGCTGATGCGACCGGAGGTGCTGATCTGCATCCTGGCGCTAGTCGGTTCTCTGCTCGTGTCATATGCGCGGGCCCGAGCCGAAGCCCTCGGCTTCACCAGTTCGGTGGGCCTGTTCGCCCGTCCCGAACGTGTGGTGGTGATCGTCATCGCGCTCCTCATCGGCAACCCCTGGGTGCTGGCCGCGGTGGTTGCACTGCTGGCGCTGATGACCAATCTCACCGTTCTACAGCGAATGGCCGCGGTCTGGGGCCAGGCTCGGCTGGGACGCACCTCAGTCCCGCATCTCGGTTCCCCCTCCGCCGGTTCCAGCGCCACGCCCAAATCGGCCGGAGACACGCCCCCGCTTTGACCCCGCGGTCGTCGGGCGGGGCAGGCTAGGCTTTTCCAGAAGTTGGAGGGCGACCCATTCCTCGGCGTGAGCGGCCATCAGGCGCCCGTCCGGCACCTGGTTGAACAGGTCCGCGCGGGCCGGCTGGCGCACGCCTACCTGCTGTTTGGAGAGCCCGGCATCGGCAAGACCACCCTCGCCCGGGCGTTGGCCCGAGCCCTCCTGCCGGAGTTGGAACTGGATCGTCACCCCGACTACTGGGAGGACGATTCCGATCAGGGACTGCTCATGGATGAGGTCCGGCTCATTCCCGAAAAGCCGCCCCTCCGCCACCAGCACTCCCTGCTGCAGTTCTTGAACTGGAGGCCGACGCTGGCTCGGCGCCGGGTGGCGCTAATCAGCGGAATTGACCGGGGTGCCGAGATCCTCCAGAACATTCTCCTGAAAACGCTCGAGGAACCCCATCCCGGACAGGTGATCGTTCTCACCAGTCCCAGCCTCAGCCCCTTCGCAATCCTTCCGACCCTGGTCTCGCGCTGTCAGAAGGTGGCCTTGCATCCGCTCCCTACGGCCGACATCGAGAGCCTGATGCGGCGCAGCGGGGCCGAGCCGGAGCGCGCCCGACAGCTGAGCCAGATGGCGGCCGGACGCCCCGGCTGGGCGCTGCGGGCGCTGCGCAGCCCCGAACTGGTAGACGAGCACGAGCGCTGGGCCGGCCGACTCCAGGAGGTCATGGGCGCCCCCGCCCACCGCGCCCTGCGCCTTGCAGCCGAGCTGGATGCGGCCAGCCGCAACTGGCGCTCCAAACGGCGCGCGGCGGCGGACCCCGAGGACATCGACGTCGATCCCAGCGAGGATCCGGTGCTGATCGCGCTCAGAAGCTTTCAGCTGCGCCTGCGGCAACGCATGGACCAGGACCCCGGCGACCAGATGCTGGGCTTGGCGCGCCTGCTGGAAGCCTCATATGCGACCCTTGGGCATCTGGAACAGAATGTCAGCGCGCGCCTGGCTTTGGAGGTCTTCTTGCTGCGATGTCGCCTGGTTTCCTAAAGGCCGCGCTGCGCGACTTCGAGGCCTATACCCCCGGCCAGCAGCCGCCCGACGGTGAAGACTGGGTCAAGCTCAATACCAACGAGTCACCGTGGCCGCCCGCGCCCTCCGTGCTGGCGGCGGTGCGGGCGGCGGTGGGCGGCGAGTTGCGACTCTACCCCGATCCGATGGCCCGGGAGGCGCGCGCCGCCATCGCCGAGTTTCACCGCCTGCCCCCGCAATGGGTGAGTGTGGGCAACGGTGGCGACGAGTTGCTGACGCTGGCGTTCCGCGCTTTTGTCGGCACCGGCGACGCCGTCGCCTTCCTTGATCCCAGCTATCCGCTGCTGGCCTCCCTCGCGGCCCTGCACGAGGCGCGGGCCAATATCCATCCCTTGGACGCCGAGTGGGCGCCGCCCAAGAGCTTCGCGGAGGACGACTGTGTCCTCAAGATCCTGGTCAATCCGAACTCACCGACTGGAACCTGGGTCGGTCGGGAGGCGGTGAGGGAGGTCGTGGAATCCTCCCCCGGGGTCGTGGTCCTGGACGAGGCATACGTGGATTTTGCCCCCGCCGACCAGGTCGACCTGGTGCGCGCGGGGGCCCCCAACCTGATCATTCTGCGCACCTTCTCCAAGTCCTACGCGCTGGCCGGGATGCGCCTGGGCTACGCCCTCGCCCCGCCCTCCCTGATCGACGCCCTGGACCTGGTCAAGGACTCCTACAACCTCGATCGGCTCGCCATCGTGGCGGCCCGTGCCGCCATCCTCGACGCCGAGTACCACGACCAGCTGGTCGCATTTGTGCTCTCGGAGCGGACCTGGCTGGAGTCGGAGCTGCGCCGTCGTGATTTCGCGGTGCTGCCCTCGGCCACCAACTTCCTCTTCTGTCGGCCCCGCTCGGGCGCCGGTGCCGAGCGTTTGTTTCTGGGCCTTCGGGAGCGGCGGGTGCTGGTTCGCCACTACGACCGGGAACCCATACAGGGCTGGATCAGGATCACCATCGGCACCCGGGAGCAGCACCAATTGATGCTCTCGGCGCTGGATCAGTTGCCAGGGTGAACCCCTCCCGCGAGGACGCCTGGCGCCTGGTCGAGCTCGGCACGCGGAGCCAGGGTCTGCGCCGACACATGCGCAGCGTGGAGATCGTGATGCGCGCGTACGCCGTGCATTTGGGGGAGGACCCCGAACGCTGGGGGCGGCTGGGATTGATTCACGACTGGGACTACGAGGAAGGGCCCTCGCCAGAACAGCATCCCCTGCGCGGCAACGAACTCCTGCGTGGCCGGGGCTGGCCGGAGGATTTGCTGCAGGACATCGCCAGCCACGCCGATCGCCTCGGGGTTACGCGCAATACCCCGATTCGCAGAGCCCTCTACGCGGTCGACGAGCTGAGTGGCTTCATGATCGCCTGCGCCCTGGTCCAGCCCAATCACTCGCTGGCGGCGTTGGACGCGGCCGCGGTGCGCAGGAAGATGAAGGATCGAAGCTTTGCCCGGGGCGTGCATCGCGAATCCATGCTGGCCGGGGCGGAGGCGCTGGGAGTCGACTTCGACACCCACGTCGTCTTTGTGCGGGATGCGCTGATCCCCTTCGCCGTCGAGCTGGGGCTGAATCCTTGAGCCCCGTTTCCTTAGCTCACGTACTTCGCCTCCATCCCCTCTTGGAGCCGGGCCAGTCGATGCTCGCGGAAGCCTTCCAGGTGGCGTTACCGGAATCGGGCCAGGTGCTCGACGTCCAGCAGATCGCCCGCGCTGCGGACCGCTGTCAGGGCATCGTCAGCCTCATCACCGATCCCATCGATGAGTCGGTCCTGAGCGTGCCCGGATTGCGGATGGTGGCCAATGTCGGGGTGGGTTTCGACAACATCGACGTCGGCGCCGCCACCCGGGCGGGGGTGATGGTCACCAACACGCCCGGCGTCTTGGACCAGAGCACCGCCGATTTCGCCTTCGCGCTGCTGATGGCCGCCGCCCGCCGCCTGGTCGAGGGGGATCAGCTCGTGCGCCGGGGCGCCTACTCGGGCTGGGCGTTGGACCTGCTCCTGGGCCACGATGTGCACGCTGCCACCCTGGGAATCATCGGCATGGGCCGGATCGGACGAGCCATGGCCGCGCGCGCCCGGGGCTTCCAGATGCGTGTCCTCTACCAGTCCCGAACTCCCCTTGCGGAGGCGGACGAACGCGCCCTGCAGGTGCAGAGCTGCAGCCTGGATGAGCTCCTGGGGCAAGCCGACTTCGTTTCCCTGCACGTTCCACTCAGCCCCCAGACCAGGCACCTGATCGGGGCTCGGGAGCTGCAGCTCATGAAACCGTCGGCGGTCCTGATCAACACCTCCCGGGGGGCGGTCGTGGATGAGGCGGCGCTGGCGGCAGCGATCACTGACCGGACGATTGCGGCTGCCGGTCTGGACGTGTTCGAGCACGAGCCCGCGGTCGAGCCGGCTCTGATCGCGTCTCCGGCGGTGGTCCTGGCGCCGCACCTGGGCAGCGCTTCGATTCAGACTCGAGGCCGGATGTGCGAGATCGCGGTCAGCAACCTGATCGATGGTCTGGGCGGTCGCCGGCCTCAGAACCTGGTCAACGCTGAGGTGCTGAAATAGCTTCCGACCACCCCATCCGGCTGCTCGCCCTGGACCTGGACGGAACCATAGTGAGCCCGCAACTCACCGTCGATCCGCTCGACCAGCAGGCCCTTCGCCGGGCGGAGGCGGCCGGAGTCACGGTCGTCATCTGCACCGGTCGCCCCTTTCCGGGGGCCATGATCTGGGTTACGCGACTGGAACTGAAGGGCCCTCTGATCTGCTATCAGGGCGCCCAGGTGCGCCTGCCGGACGGTTCCGCATTGCTCGACAGTGGGGTGCGCAAGGAGGTCGCGATCGAACTCATCCGCTTTTGCCGGGAGCGGGATCTGCACGTCCAGGCCTACCGCGACGACCGCCTGCTCATCGAGCGCGATCGACCGGAGGCACGCGCGTACGCCGCCCACGCCCAGATGGAGATCAACCTGGTGCCCGACCTGGAGGAGGCGATGGGGCCAACCACGCCCAAGCTGGTGATAGTGGCCGGGCGCGAGCGGATCGAGGAGCTCCTGCCCGAGGTTCGCTCCCGCTGGGCCAGCCGCCTCAACGCGGCCACCTCCATGCCGACCTACCTGGAGATGACCGGGCCACGCGCTGACAAGCGCTCGGCGCTGCGCTTTCTGGCCCGCCGGCTGGGAATCCCGCAGGGCCAGGTGGCAGCCGCCGGGGATGGCCGCAACGATGAACCGATGATCTCCTGGGCGGGGCGTGGTGTTGCCGTCGCGGGCGCCGCCCCGGAGGTCATCGCCGCCGCCCGGGGCCGGATCATAGCCCCGCCCGGCGGAGGCGGAATCTCGCAACTCGTGGACGGGTTGTTGTAAGCGTGAAGACCTTGCTGTTGGTTCACGCCCACCCCGACGACGAATCGATCGCCACCGGCGGCGTGATGCTCCGCGCCAAGCGCGACGGCCACCGCGTGGTCCTGGTCACCTGCACGCGCGGCGAGGAGGGTCAGATCCTCAATCTGCCCGAGGGCGAGGCGCTGCGTGATCGCCTGGGCCAGATCAGGACCGAAGAACTGCGGCGGGCCGGCGAGGTGCTGGGAATCGATCGCCAGGTCTTCCTGGGATTTCGCGATTCGGGCATGGCGGGAACGGTCTCCAACCAGCATCCGGAGAGCTTTCATCAAGCCCCCCTGGCGGCGGCGGCTGAGCAGCTGGCGGTCATTCTGCGCGAGGAGCAGCCGACGGTGGTGGTGACCTATACAGCCGATGGCACCTACGGGCATCCCGATCACATCAAAGCTCATCAGACCACCCTCGCCGCGCTCCAACTGATGGCCGCCGAGGGATACCGGCCCGATCGCTTGTTCCTCCACGCCATCCCCAGGAGTTTCATCACCGAGATGGGTCGTCAGGCGCAGCTGATGGGGGTGGAGATTCCCGCCGACATGACCCCCAAGGGGGTTCCGGATTCCGAGGTGACGACGGTCGTCGACGTGCGCGAATTCACCGCTCGCAAGCTGGAGGCGTTCCGGGCTCACGTCAGCCAAAACGATCCCAACTCGCCGTTCCAGGGCCTGGCCGACCAGATCCGGGAGTCGGAGATGGTGGAGTCCGCATTTGGCATCGAGTCCTTTGTGCTCGCCTCGCATCAGGGCGCGACGCCCAGCCGGGACGATCTCTTCGGCGGCTTGGAAGACTGATGGAGGTGGTGCGGATCACGCCCCGGGGCTATTGCCACGGTGTGGTCGATGCCTTCAGGATCGCGAACAAGGTCCGGCGGGAGACCGATGGTCCAGTTCACATGCTGGGCCATCTGGTGCACAACACCCACGCTACCGATGCCCTTCAGGAGCAGGGCATCAGCTTGGTCGACCCCCCCGAGCGCCTGGCCGGCCTGGAGTTGATCGGTTCGGGGACCGTCATCTTCACCGCCCACGGAGTTTCGCCCCAGGTCAAAGCGCGTGCCGCCGAGTTGGGCCTCACCGCCGTCGACGCCACCTGTTCTGATGTGATTCGCACCCACGACCTGGTGCGCGACCTTGCCAACCGCGGCTACGACGTGATCTACGTTGGTCGGCGCGGCCATCCTGAGCCGGAGGGGGTGCTGGGGGAGGCGCCGGGGCGTGTCCATCTGGTCCAGGATCCCGACGATCTGGCCCACCTGGAGTTGCGCGGTGAGAAGGTGGCCGTGACCTGCCAGACCACGCTCTCGATCTGGGACACCGAGGCCATGATCGAGGCGGTGAGGGAACGCTGGCCCAGCGCCGAGGTGCACAACGAGATTTGCCGCGCCACCCAGGACCGCCAGGAGGCGGCCGTGGAGGCGGCTCGGGGAGTCGACCTGGTGATCGTCGTGGGCAGTCCGCGATCGTCCAATTCCCAGCGATTGGTGGAGGTGGTCAGAAAATTGGTGGGTAAGCCCGCCCACCTTGTCGACGACCTCAACGAACTCGACCTGCGATGGTTTGAGGGGGTGAAGCGGGTGGGGGTGACGAGCGGGGCCTCCACTCCGAGCCAGTTGACCAGGCGAGTCATCGAACACCTGGAGGGGCTTGAGCTCGCCGGCGTCGGCATGCCGCCCGATACCCCGAAGCCGGAGCAGCAGTAGCAGTAGCCTCTGGCCCGGCCGCACTGACACACGCCCCCGGACCCGATCGTGGGTCGGCGTCAGACACCCGAGTTGAATTTGCGCGCTCTCCCTGCCGCCGACGCGGTCTGGACCCCTACTCCCGAATCGAGTTGGCTCAGGCGGCTACGATCCGCCCCGCAGGCGTCTCAACACCCTGGACAGGTTTCGGACTCCCTCCGGCGGGCCGCCTGCGTCGCGGCCCTCGAATTCGGCGGACTGCCCCGGTTCGGGGGCGGATGAATCGGGCGCCAGGGTGCTTGGGCTAGGAGACGCCTCCAAAGCTGGCGTTGAGGGAACTTGGTCGTGGTACCCAATCGAGGCTTCGATCTCCGGCTCGCCCCCGGTGGCGCCGGTGCGCTGGCGTCCGCCCCGCCGGCGCCGGCGCCGGGGCGCCGGACTGAGGGGGTCGGCCTTGGAGTCGGAGACGGCCTCGGCGTCCAGGTCGCCCGCATCGTTGGTGGTGGCCTGGGCCTCGGGCACCTCCAAGGACTCGGCCCGATCCGGCCCGCGTCCCCGCCCGCCGCGTCGCCGCCGCCGTGCGGAACGCTCCGGTGGTGAGGTTTCCTCTCCGACCGGGGCCCGGTAGGAGGAGCGTTCGACCAGACGGACGACGTCGCCCTCGGCCACCACGATCCCGAGTTGGTTCTCCACCGTCACCTGCCATCCGACGAGCCCCACACGGGCGTCGTCGATGTCACGCTTCCGGTTCAGGCGCCAGCGGCAGGAGAGCGAATCTCCGGGTCTGACCGGCGCCAGATACTTCCACGACGATTCGAGCATGGCAGCGGTGGCCGGCAGGCCGGCATCCATCGATCCCAATCCCAGCGCCACCGCGCTGATCAGCACCCCTGGAACCACGACCCCGCCCAGACTGGAGTTGCGGGCGAACTCGAGGTCACTGTGGGTGGGGGCAAAGTCGCCGGCCAATCCCGCATAGCCGGCGATGTCGGCGTCGGTCATGGTGCGGCGCCTGGTCACCCACTCGCCTCCCAGGGGAAGGTCTTCGAAGAAGAGGATTAGCGGCTATCTCCCTTGATTGACAGAGCGTTGCGAGTATAGCCCCCCTGTCATCCGTGCCCGCCCGGCGGCCGCGGCGGACATAGCATGGTGACGATGGGCGGACACTTCTGTCTTCACTGCGGTACCGCGATGACGACGCAACTGATCGAGGATCGCGAACTCGAGGTCTGCCCCGACTGCGGCTTCGTCCACTGGCGGGACCCCAAGGTGGTGACCATGGTGGTGGTCGAGGATGCCCAGGGCGGGGTGGTGGTGGGCCGCCGCGCGACCACCCCCGGATACGGTCTCTGGTGCTTGCCGGGGGGCTACGTCAATGACGACGAGCATCCGGCGCTGGCCGCCCGCCGCGAGTGCCGGGAGGAGATACTGGCCGAGGTGGAAATCACCGGCCTCATCGACATCTACCACATCCCCACCCAGTCCGACCAATCAAATCCGGCGATGCTCGCCCTAGCCTATTCGGGGCGCCTGTTGGCGGCAGACTTTGGGGCCGGGCCGGAGATGTTGGAGGTGCGATCATTTGCTCCCTCAACCCTGCCCGAGCTGGTCTTTTGGAGCCATGCCCAGGCCCTCCGAGACTGGCTCTCACACCCCAAAGCCAACAATTTGGAGAGAACATGAACTGGGTCAAGACGTTCTTTTGGATGACCGTGATGACCATCCTGCTGATCCTCGCCGGGCGGCTTCTGTTCGGCCCGGCCGGGCTGGTAGTGGCCGTGATCGTGGCCCTGGCCATGAACGGCAGCGCGTATTTCTTCGGCGACAAGCTGGCGCTGGCCACGGCCCACGCCCAGGAGGTGGATCCGACCCAGGCACCCATGCTGCACCGGCTGGCGGATCGTTTGGCCTCCGAATACAAGGTCACCAAGCCTCGCGTCCTGGTCAGCCCCGACCCCAATCCCAACGCCTTCGCCACCGGCCGCAACCCCCACCATGCCTCCATCTGCGTCAACCAGGGGCTGCTTCAGATCCTCGACGAAGAGGAGGTCTTCGGGGTCCTGGCGCACGAGTTCGCTCACGTGCGCAACCGCGACATCCTCATCAGTTCGGTGGTGGCGGTCATGGCCGGAGCGATCACGCTCATCGCCAATATCGCTCAGTGGGGGATGCTGTTTGGCGGCTTTGGCGGGCGCGACGATCGCGATCGGGGGATGCTCGGGGGCCTGCTCCTGGTCATCGTGGCCCCCATCGCTGCCCTCCTGGTGCAGCTCGCCATCTCTCGATCCCGTGAATACGAAGCCGACCACACCGGCGCCGAGATTTCCGGTCAACCACTGGCCCTGGCCTCGGCGCTGAGGAAGCTGCAGCGGGGATCTCAGGCGGTTCCCTCACCCGTGGCGCAGCCGGCCTTCGCCCACCTCTACATCGTCAATCCCCTGGCGGGCGGCAACCTTTCCGGGCTCTTCTCCACCCATCCTCCGCTCGAGGACCGGATCCGGCGGCTTGAGGCCATGGCTCACCGCTCCTGACCAGACTCCGCCGGCCATGGCTGATCGGGCCCGGGGCGAAGGTGGACCACATCGCCGCTCCAGACCCGCTGGCCGGCGACCAGGAGGGCACCGTCTGAGTCCACGTCCTGGGCCAGACCCTCGCGCATTCCGAGCCGGCCCAGGTCGACCCTGACCCACTGTCCGAGCGTGATAGAGATGGCCCTCCAGGCCTCCAGCACCAGCTCCGGCGGTGACTCCAACCAGCGTTCCAACTCCCCCCCCAGGCGTTCCAGCAGTTGATCGCGGCCGAGCGGGAGCATGGCGCCCCCGGGAGGCGCCCAAGTGAGGTTGATGCCGATCCCGACCAGGCATCGATTCTGGTCCGATTCGACCAGGATGCCGCCCAGCTTGCCCCCCTCCAGGATCAGGTCGTTGGGCCACTTGAGTCGGACTAGAGGAGAGGTCGCTGCCGCAGCCGCGACCCCGGCGGCGAGGCTGGCGAGGGGGTGGTGGGGGAGAACGAAGGAAGCCAGCAGGGCGGACCCCGGAGGTGCTTCCCAGCGGCGGTCCAACCTTCCCCGGCCGGCCACCTGGTGGTCGCTGACCACCGCCGAGCCCAGCGGCAGGTGGCGGGCGACGTCCTGGGTCGAGGTGGTGGTCGATAGCCTTAGGATGTCCACCGCAGCGCTCTAAGCTTAGGCTTCGATGGCGGGTACCTCTTGGGATCGAACAGGTCGGATGGAGGCGGCGTTTTCGGTAGTCGAGGCCGCCATCCGAAGAACCGCCGCCGCCCACAACGCCAACCTGATGGAGTACTTCCGAGATGATCCGGTGTGGAGAATCGAGCCCCGCCCCGGTGTGACCAGGGATGCGGTCGACGTGTCCTGGTCGGAGGAACGGCCCGAGACCTACCAGGTCAGCGCAATCTGGTGGGAGGGCGCGGTGGTGCGCAGGGTTGAAGTCGGCGAGTTCGGCCGGCAGCAGTCGCTGGAGGAGCTTGCTCGCCTGCTGGAGTCGGCTCTGGCAATGCTGCCCCAGGCGGATCAATGAAAATTCACCGCGCCGCCACCCTGGTGCTGATGATGATCTTCTCGCTCCTCATGCTGGGCGTAATGGCCTTCTACGGTTTCAGCACCTTCAACCACGGCAGCCTGGTCGCGCTGCTGACGGTGCTGGTGGTGGCCGCGATTGCGGGAGTGGCGTTCAGCTGGCGCCAATACTTCCCGCGTCGGCGCTGATGCCCCGTCCGGAAATCTGGGCGGTGGTTCTGATCAAGGATTTCGAGAGCGCCAAGCAGAGGTTGAGCACCGCTCTCAGTCCCCTTGAGAGACGCCAGTTGGCGGTCGAGAACGCGCGCCGGGCCCTGCTCGCCGCCGCCGCCGCCGCCGATCACGCGCTGGCCGTGTGCGGATCTCCCGAGGCGGCCGAATTGTCCCGCTCGCTGGGCATCGATACGCTTTTGGAGGAGCGCCCCGACGGCCAGAACGGTGCCGCCGAGAGGGGATTGAGCCACTGCCTGGACCAGGGCGCAGACGCGGTCATGGTCATCTCCAGCGACCTTCCCCTGATCGACGCCGCGGCCGTGTCCGAGTTCCTGGCCGAGTTCGAACCAGCCGCGGCCCCGCTGGTGCTGGTGGCCCCGGCCCTCGGGCGCGGGGGAACCAACGCCATCCTCCTCGCGCCTCCCGGCTGCGTGGGCATGCACTTCGGAGACGACTCGCTGTCCAAGTTCGAGGCCGATGCTCGATCTCGCGGAGTGGGTTTTCGACGGCTGCAATCGGAGCGCCTGGAACTGGATCTCGACGAGCCCTCCGACCTCGAGACGCTGGCCGCACGTTGAGCGGATTTCAGGTGTTCGGAGTCGAGGGGATGCCTGAGGTGGGGCGCGGCGACGATCTGGGCCAACTCATCGTCGATCGCTTCCAGGTCGAGCAGGGCGACGTGGTGGTGGTGGCGCAGAAGGTGGTCTCCAAGTCCGAGGGCATGGTGTGCCAGCTGGACGGGGTGACGCCCAGCCGGCGGGCACGAGAGTACGCGGCGCGGCTTCCCGGGGCGGATGCTCGGTTGATCCAGCTGATTCTTGACCAGAGCCGCCGCGTGGTGCGTTCGGAACGCGTCCTGATCGTCGAGACGATCCATGGCTTCGTCTGCGCCAACGCGGGCATCGACCATTCCAACGTGCCGGGCCAGGACTCGGTGACGCTGCTGCCCCAGGACTCCGACGAGAGCGCGGCGCGGCTGCGCAGCAACCTGCTCCGGCGGAGTGGGAAGGAGGTGGCGGTGATCGTCAGCGACACCTTCGGGCGGCCCTGGCGGAACGGGGTCGTCAATGTTGCGCTGGGCGTGGCCGGGATGCCGGCGGTGATCGACTACCGGGGCCGCCCGGACGACTTTGGCCGGCGCCTGGAGGCGACCGTCATCGGCATCGCCGACGAATTGGCGGCGGCGGCGGAGCTGGCGATGGCCAAGACGGACCGGACTCCGGTGGTGGTGGTACGGGGATTCTCGGCGCTGGGGGATCACGGACGGGGGGCCGAACTGATCCGCCCAGCCGAACTGGATCTCTTCCGCTGATCGAGCCCAGGCCATGGCCGCCGAACCGGGACCAGGACCGATGACGCAGCCGCGGCGGGATCGGCGAGTCGTTCTGCTGGCGGGCGGCACGGGCGGGGCCAAACTGGCCGTGGGGCTGCAGGATCGCCTCCTCCCCGGGGCCCTCAGCGTCGTCACCAATCCCGGCGACGACGACGATTTCTGGGGGCTCCGGATCTGTCCCGACCTGGACGCGGTCCTCTTTCGACTGGCCGGAATCTTCAACCAGGAGGCGGGCTACGGGGTGGCGGGAGAAACCTTCGCCGCCCACGGCATGATGCGCCGCCTGGGCGAGCCGGACTGGTTCTGGCTCGGTGACCAGGATCTGGCCATCCACATCCTGCGCACGCGCCTGCTGCGCGAGGGGCTGCCCCTCACCGAGGTGGCCCTGGAGTTGGGACGGCGCCTTCGAATCCCAGGAGCCGTCATTCCGGTCACGGACGACGTGGTCCGAACCTTCTTCTCGACCGCCCACGGTCGACTCGGCTTTCAGGAATACTTCGTGCGCGAAAAGTTGGGTCCCAAGCTACTCGGCATCGAGTTCGAGGGACTGGAGAAGGCGCGGGCCTCGGCGGCGGCGCTGGAATGCCTGGCGCAAGCCCAGCTGACGGTGATCGGACCTTCGAATCCCCTCATCTCGATCGCTCCCATGATCTCGTTGTTGAGGCCCCACCTCGATCCCAACTCGACCCTGGCCGTATCCCCCATCGTCGGCGGCCGCTCGCTCAAGGGTCCGACCCTGGACATGATGATCGCCCTGGGCCTGAATCCGACCGCGACCGGCGTGGCCACGGAATATCGTGACCTGGCCCGGTGGTTTGTGCTTGACAGGGTCGATGCCGCCGAGGCGCCGGCCATCGAGGCACTCGGATTCCAGGTCCTGCTGGCCGACACCGTCATGGAGGATGGGGCGTCCTCGGGGCGTCTGGCAGAGCAGATTCTGAGGAACTTTTAAGGTCATGAGCGACGCAGCGAAGCTGGCTCGTTCGCGGGATCCCGAGATCCTGGCGCGCCTTCTGGATCCCAGCCGCCAGGACCTGACGCCCCTGCTGGCAGCCGCCCAAGAGGTTCGAAGGGAGGGTCACGGGGACCGCGTCACCTACTCTCCCAAGGTCTTTCTCCCCCTCACTCAGCTCTGCCGCGACAACTGCGGATACTGCACGTTTTCAAAGCCTCCCCGCGCTGGCGCTCGCGCCTACATGACCGCAGACGAGGTGGTGGGAATGGCGCGGGCGGCGGCCCTGGCGGGGTGCAGAGAGGCGCTCTTCACGCTCGGCGACAAGCCCGAACGCCGCTACAAAGTTGCCCGCACCGAGCTTGCGGAGATGGGGTTTGAGAGCACGGTTGACTATCTCATCCACGTCGCCGGGCGGGTGCTGAATGAGACTGGACTGATTCCTCACGTGAATCCGGGCGTGGTCGACCGGGACGAGATGGCCCGCCTTCGACCGATCAGTGCTAGCGGGGGCCTGATGCTGGAGCAGGCCTCAACCCGCCTTCTGCAGGCGGGTGAGGCGCATTGGGCCAGCCCCGACAAGCAACCCGAGCGCCGGCTCGGGGTGATCCGCCTGGCGGGCGAGCTGAACGTGCCCTTCACCACCGGGATCCTGATCGGCATCGGCGAGACGCTCTCGGAGCGGGCCCAGACCCTGGCGACGCTGGCCGGCTTGGCCGATTCAGATCACGTTCAAGAGCTCATCGTGCAGAATTTTCGGGCCAAGCCCGGCACCGCCATGGCGACCGCGCCCGAGCCCGACCTCGAGGAATTGCTTCGGGCCATCGCGGTCCTGCGTCTGGCCTGCGAGCCCACGGTCAACATTCAGGCCCCCCCCAACCTCAGCCCCACCGGCGAGCTGGAGGCGCTATTGGGGGCCGGTATCAACGACTTCGGGGGTGTCTCCCCGCTGACCATGGACTACGTCAATCCGGAGGCGCCCTGGCCCGGGTTGGGCGTGCTCGAAACCGCCACTCGCCGCGCGGGATGTCAGCTCGCCGCCCGACTCTGCGTCTATCCGGAGTACGTGAGCGATTTCGCGCGGGCCCAGCGGTGGCTCGATCCAGCCCTCCTCCGGGTCGTCCTGGCAGCTGCCGACGGTGAGGGGCTGGTGCGCGACGAGCGCTGGTGGCCGGCAGCCGCGATGGCGGTACCGGCGAGCTTCGTCAAGGCGTCGGTGAGGGCGACCACGGCATCGACCTTGAGCCGGGTCGAGCAGGGCATGGAACTGGAGGAAGGTGAGATCGAAATTCTCTTCCGGGCGCGGGGGGAGGAGGTCGGGGCCATCGCCGACCTCGCCGACCAGGTCCGCCGGGAGGTGAACGGAGACGTCGTCACCTACGTCATCACGCGCAACATCAACTACACCAACATCTGCTACTTCCGGTGCCAGTTCTGCGCCTTCAGCAAGGGCAAGATGTCGGAGAATCTGCGCGGCGCGCCCGAGCTGCTCTCGGTTCGCGAGGTCGTCGACCGATGCCACGAGGCGGTGGCCAGGGGAGCCACCGAGGTCTGCATGCAGGGCGGCATCCATCCCAGCTTCACCGGCGACTTCTATGTCGAACTGCTCTCGGCCATCAAGCAGGAACTCCCCACGCTGCACATCCACGCCTACTCGCCGCTGGAGGTCTTCCAGGGCGCACAGACCGCAGGGCGCACCGTCTCCGACCAGCTTCGCCTGCTCAAGGCGGCCGGGCTGGGAACCCTGCCGGGAACAGCGGCGGAGATCCTGGACGATCGTATTCGACGCTGGCTGTGCCCGGATAAGGTCAATACCGAGCAGTGGTCCGAGGTGATCATGGAGGCCCATCGGCAGGGGTTGAAAACCACCTCCACCATCATGTTCGGCTCCATCGAGGGCCCGAAGAACTGGGCCCGACACCTGTGCGTGCTGCGTGATATTCAGCGCCAGACGGGTGGATTCACCGAGTTCGTGCCGCTGCCCTTCGTGCACATGGAGGCGCCCATGTTCCGAAAGGGTCGAGCCCGGCGCGGTCCGACCTGGGAGGAGGTGGTCAAAATGCACGCCGTCGGTCGGCTGGCGCTGCGCGGCCACATCGACAACATCCAGGCGAGCTGGGTCAAATGCGGCCTGGACGGTTGCGCGTCGCTGCTCTCGATGGGCGTCAACGACATGGGCGGGACTCTGATGAACGAATCCATCTCGCGTGCCGCGGGCGCCAGCCACGGTCAGGAGGTCACTCCCGAACAGATGCGGGCCACGATCCGGGGAGTGGGAAGGATTCCCGCCCAGCGTCTGACGGATTATCGGATCCGGCAGCGATTCGACGCCCTGGACACCAGCCTCGTCTGATCGGGTTGCCGGGCGGCGGCACCCGGATCGGAGTGGTGCTTGCCCTCAGAGCCGGCTCTGAGGGCTCATTCGAGACCCCAGGAGACGATGCGGTCGGGGTGGATGCGAATGATCGGCTGCCCACCCGCCAGGGCTTCGGCGCGGCCGCGGATCTCGATGCCTCGGGGCTGCCAGGGTGGCAGCACGTCGTCGATGACGATGGCGGCGCGGCCGGAGCGGGCAACGTCGCGGTACTTCTTGGTCGCCGTCAGGTCGCGACCGCCGACATCGACGACTCCGAGTTCGGCGTTGTAGCTCCATCCCACCGGGACCACGTGCGGCGTACCGTCGGCCCCCACCGTGGCCAGCCTCGCCAGGTGGCGTTCGCCGCCCAAATAAGCCAGCTCCGCAGCTGTGAATGGGCCCATCTTCGCGTCTCCGCGAGCCGCGCTGACGGCGGCGTCGTCCCGCCTCCCTCCCTGGCCTCGAGTCGTCCCTGGCACTTCTTTAAATTTGATCCCCAGACCGAGTTCGAGAGCGCACCAGGCCGTCTGATCCCGCCCCAATTTGAATGACCATAGCACGTAACTGGACGGGGTTCTGACCAGGCGCAGGTGGTCGTCCAACTTTCCTGCGCTGCGCAACCATCGTCCCTCCTCGGGGCTCGCGCTCTTCTCTCCAGGGCGTCAGCCTCGGGGCGCCGAAAGCGGCGCTTCGAGTCCTAGACCAGAGGGTCCGTGGAAGGCTGCCAGCCAAGCTCCCGTGGCTGGTGTCCGCCTAGATCGAGAATGTCCTTGAGCCCGACCCGAACGCGGCCACCGTCGACCAGGATCGGCCGGCGCAACAGCCTCGGCTCGGTCAGGACCAGCTCCAGCAATTTCTCGTCGGCGGCCTCCGCGGGCGCCAGTTGGAGTCTTTTGAACGATGGCGAGCGAAACGAGAAGATGTTGCGCATGCCTCCGCTGAGGCGCGCCAATTCCATCAGTTCGGCCCGCGTCAGAGGATGGGCGAAAAAGTCGCGCTCCTCGTGGTCAACCTTGGCCAGGTGACGGCGGGCGCTCTGGCAGGCACTGCACGAAGACCAGTGGTAGAGCAGCATCTGGGCCTACTCTATGCCTCTGATTCACCGACTGGCCGGCTTCTTGGGGTTGTTCGTTGCGCTCTTGCTGCTGCTGGCCCTGCGCGTGGCCGATGCCCCTACCGGCGCCGGGTTGAGGGCCGCGTTGGCGCCGAGCGCGCAGCGTTCGGCGTTGCTCGCAGCGGAGGGCCGGGGTCTGCTTCGAATCAGTCCGTTGGGGGCGGTGGCCAGGGTCGGCCGGCTGCCGGCGGGGAGACCGCTTGACCTGGCCAGTTCAGGGCTGCTGGTTTTACTGGGAACCGACCAGGGGCTCCAACTCTCGGTCGATTCGGGCCACACCTGGCGGCGGGTGCGAGAGGGTCAGTTCATGGCCGTCGCGGCGGCCGGGGCCCAGCTCTGGGCGGGTCAATGGGGAGGGGCCCTCTGGCACAGCCGGGACGGCGGTCGCTCATGGTCGGTCGACAGCTTCCCGGAGGCCAAGCCCGAGTTCGAGTCGATCGCGGCCGACGCGCAGGGAGGAGCCGCCGCCGGCACTCTCTTGGGCCTCTACCAGCGGGTGGGATCGAACTGGCATCGGGTGTCGTCGGTCGGCGATCGCGTCACGGCCGTATCGACCCGAACGGGCGGCTTTGAGGCGGCCGACTGGCGAGGCCGGATCTGGCGCTCGAGGGGGGGTGATTGGCGGCTCTGGAACACCGTCCAGGCAGGTGTATGGGCGGTTACTCAGGACGCGATTGGCACGACCTCGGGCCTGGTGGTGAACGGTCATTCGGTGCCGGCTCTGGGCGGCCACGAGGTGACCTCTCTGGTCCGGTCAGGCGGGGCTCTTTTCGCCTTCGCGGCCCCCAATCGGGTCTTCGCCTCGACCGATTCTGGCGGCCATTGGCGCCTGGTCTTTGAAGGCCAGGCTGCCTAAGCCAAGGCCCAGCAATACAACCGTGATGGTGATGTAGTTGGGAGCCAGGGTCCGCCCGAAGCAGAACAGGATCGCCGCCACCGCGCCCGTGCAGAGCCAGTAGGCGGACGGTGCCGCGGTCCGCTTCCGGAAGCGAAGCCAGCAAAATCCAAGCCACGCCGCCAGGGCGGGAATCTGAATCAGGGCCGCGGGATATGCGTCCCAGCGGCTCGGAATCAGCCCCGCCTTCAAGAGCAGGCCGGGCAGGCCCAGCCCGCGAATGGGAAAGGAAGCGGTCCCCGATCCGTAGAAGTAGGCGGCGGTGTCGGTCAGCATCCCGGCTGGATTGGAGAGGAAGAATGGCAACACCGTCACTCCCAGGCTGAGAGCCATTCCGGCCACAAGACTCCGGCGGCCGGAGAAGGCGATCAGGGCCACGGGAACGAAAACCACCGCTGTCTGCTTCAGGGCCAGCGCCACACCCAGCAGGAGGCCGGCGCGAAAGGCGTTGCCGCGCAACAAGAAGCCCACCGCTGTCAGCGCTGCCGCCATGAAGAGGAGGTCGTTGAAGAGGTTCAGATAGTCGATCAGCAGAAGTGGGTTGAGTGCCGCCACCATCAATCCCACCCGGCCCGCCGCAAAGTGAGCGGCGGCCGCCAGCAAGAGTGCCGCGGGAGGCCAGAGCCAGGCGTAGTCCAACCCTGTGGCAGCAAAGGGCACAGCCAAGAGGATGGGGCCGGGGGGGTATGGGTAGTGGGCAAAAATGGGGTTGACCGGGAACTCGACCGCTACCGGAAATAGGGAGCGCAGGTCGGCCACGTTGATGTAGTCGTGGCCGTAGGGTGAATGTCCAGACAGCAGACGTTGGGCCGCAGCCTGGGTGGCGGTGAGCGCGTCATCAACGGCGGCGTGGGCGGGACGCAGGAGAATCAGCACCGATTCCGGAGTAACGAAGAGCAGCACCACCAGCACGTAAAGGGCGGCTAGCCGGCCCGTGCGCAGATACCACCCGGTGGCTGCCGCGCTGAGCACCACGACCGCCACCAGCGCCCGGTTCTGCCCCGCCAGATTGAGCACCACGGTGTCCAGTCCTAAATTCACCACCAGCAGGGCGAGCAATAGATCCGGGGGTCGAATGCCTTTCATGGAACGCCGATATGATGGCCCTCAATGACCTTCGACGAGGTGGTTAAGGGTTTGCGCGCCGCCAACTATGAGCTTCAGACGGAGGGACGCCTGGTCCGTGCCGGCCTCAAAACGGAGTCCGAATCGGCTGCCATCGTGGAGCGCTGGGCGAGGTTTTTCAGCGACGAAGCGCTGCAGGCGGCGGAGGGTCCCGGGGAGCCGCGGAAGCGGGTCCGCCACGCCATTCAGCAGGGCATGATCGATCGCCGAACCGCTGTTCAAAACGACCGGTTGGAGACGCGATATTCGACCGCCACGGTGACCGTGGAGGGTGACCAGATTCCCTTTTACGGCGCCCTGGCTTCGCTGGCCCGCCTGCCGCAGGCATCGCGGCGTGAGGCAGTCGGGCTCGCGGTGGCGGAGCTGGAGGACAGCCTTGAGGCCGACCTGGCCAGCCTGACGGCCACCACCCTCGAGGTGATCAGGGGTTTTGGCTTTGATTCGTACATCGCCTTCTGGTCCGATCAGAAGGAGGTTGATTACGCCGCCCTGCGGGCCGAGGTCAACGCCGTCGCGACCTCCGCTCGCGACCTCTATCAATCATGGATGGAGCCGCAGTTACAGGCCTTCGGGTGTGAATTCGGGAACTGCCCGCAGTGGCATCTGAGCTATCTTCGAGCTCTTCCGCAGCACGATGCCGCCTTCACGCCGCCCGGATTCGAGCCCGCAATGCGGCGGACCGCTGACCGATTAGAGCTGCCTCTGTTCAGCTCTGAGTCGATCCACATCGATCTTGCTGATCGGCCCTCCAAGAACCCGAGGGCGTCAGTCTGGGTACCCGATGCCGGGATCGAGGTGCACCTGCTGACGCGGCCCACCGGTGGCAGTTCGGATTACGCCGCGTTTCTGCACGAGGCCGGGCACGCTCTGCACTTTGGACTGAGCGATCCGACCATTGGTTGGCCGCTGTGCAACCTCGGACGCTCGATGGCCTATCCCGAGCTCTGGTCGTACCTGTTTGAGCGCATCGGACACGATCCGGCTTGGATTGCCGACGCGACCGGGGCCAGTGCGCCCCAGGCTGAGTTGATATGCGCCGACCTCACGGGAGCGGACCTGATGCTCTTCAGTCGCTATGTGGGCAAGCTCAATTACGAACTCGACCTCTACGCGGGCGATCCGCTCGACCCGGCCCGGGGGCGGTCGCTGTATCAGGGTCGACTGTCATCGTGGACCGGCTTCGACTACGATCCACGGCCCTGGCAGTTCGATCGAGACCCAGGTTTCTACTCCGCCGATTACCTTCGAGCCTGGCTGGCCGAGGCGTCGGTGGAAGCCGGATTGCGAAGCCTGTTCGGCGAGCACTGGTGGAGCAACCGTGATGCCGGGGAATGGCTTCGTCAGAAGTGGCGGGAGGGATGGATCCCGGAGGCTGAAGATGTGGTCGCGAGCGTCGGGGGGACGCCATGGTCGGGAGCGGAGCTGCTACGGAACTTTGAGGCGCGTCTGGCTCGACGGTGACGACACCGCCCGCTGTGGGTTAGCTGCCCAGGTTGCTGAGCATTAGGACGATACCGAGCAGGACGGCGATCAGAGCCACCACCAGCGCGCTGTATGCGAGCAGGCTCTGCCCCAGGCCTTCCCCGATTTCATCATCTGGATTTGCACTCGGTTCCAATCCACCCAGTTCGGCAGCCCGTTCCGGACCCACCAGCGTGCGGGCGCCGGAGCGGCGGTCGACGACCGACCAAGCTCCCGCGGGCTCCGGCGGCGGCAGATCAACTCCCGGAGGCTGGTCTCGATCCTCCCTCGACGGGGTCCCGCCCGCCCGCTGATCGCTTGACTCGCCACCCGCCTCAGGATCTACCCGCGCCGTCCAGGTCGGTGGCGCGCTGGCGCTGAGGGCGGGGACGGGCAGGGTCGGTGGAGTTCCGGGGGCGGCCCCAATCCAAGTCTCCGCATCCGGAGCGGCGGGGCTGGGCCCAGTTGGCGTCGCCTCCGTAGGGGCGTCGTCGTCACCGCTGGCGGGGGCAACCACAGGCTCCGGGGACAGGGATCCCCGTGAGGTCGGCATCTCCTCCACTCGGGGAGCGCCTTCAAAAGTATCGGCGGCGATGACAGGTTCGGAAGGTGGCGTGGGGAATTCCGGCCAGGTCGGCGTCTCTTCGATTTGGGGGGCGGCTTCAGGGGTATCGGCACCGACGACAGGTTCGGAAGGTGGCGGCGGGAAGCCCGGCCAGGTCGGTGTCTCTTCGATTTGGGGAGCGGCTTCAGGGGTATCGGCGCCGCCGACAGGTTCGGAAGGTGGCGGGGGGAAGCCCGGCCAGGTCGGCGTCTCCTCCACTTGGGGAGCCGCTTCAAGAGCATCGGCGGGGCCGACAGGTTCGGATGGTGGCGATGGGAATTCGGGCCAACTCGGCGTCCTCTCCAATTGGGGGGCAGCTGCGATGATGTCGGCCGGGGCCGGCGTGGCTTCTTCCGCAACTTCCGGGAGCGAGCCCGGCTGGCTGGCCGGTGGCGCCAGCGGGAACTCCCCTTGGCCCGATTCCGGCATCGACTCGAGGGGCATCGGGGCAGGCTCCGCCGAACCGGTGAGGACGGAGGCCGGGGCAGCTCCCCCGGCCTCCTTTGCTGGGGAGTCCTCTCCCCCCGGCAGGACCGATTCATCCCAAGCCTGCCCCACCGGCCGGGCCGGAAGCTCCTTTGCGCTACCGGGCCGCATCGCCCGTCGCCGCCGCTCGGTCACACGGCGCTCGAGGTCGGCTCGTCGGCGGGCGTAGAGGGACTTCCTGGCCATGGCCCTGGTGCGCAGCAGCACGAACACCGAGAAGACGCCCAGAAGCGCAACCAGTGGACCGACCAGCAGCGCCATCGGGGGATTATCGTCCCAAAGGTGGCTCCGCCGATCATGTGGGAGAATCCTCTCGATGGGGCTATTCGAAAAGATCGACGAGGATCTGCGCTCCGCCCGCATGCGGCGAGATGAGATTGGTGTGACCACCCTCGGGCTGCTGAAGAGCGAGGTCGTGACGGCCGGCAAAGAGCGAGGCGCCGACCCGACCGGAGGCGATGAGCTGGTGGTCCGAATCGTGCGCAAGGAGGTGAAGAAGCGTGAGGAGGCGGCCGACGCCTTCACCCAGGCTGGGCGGCCGGGGTCGGCGGACAAGGAGATGGAAGAGGCTCGGATCCTTCGCGGGTACCTGCCGCCGGCAGCCTCTGAGGAGGATGTCGAGGTGGCCGTGCGGTCGGCGATCAGTGAGTTGGGAGCACGCTCGGATTTTGGCGCCGTGATGAAATTGGCCACCGCTGCGATGGGTGGACGGGCCTCGGGAGGAGAGATAGCGCGCGTCGCCAAGAGGATCCTTGGCTGAGAAGAGGGGGCCCTCCCTCCCGCGCCTTCCGAGGGGCGCGGCTCGGCGTGCCGATCTGACCACCGTCCGTCTCGCGGAGGTCTATCCGGCCGCCTGTGAATTGGTCCACGCCAACGCCTTTGAACTGACGATCGCCACCATTCTTTCGGCCCAAGCCACCGATCGGAGCGTCAATGCGGTGACGCCGATCCTCTTCGCCAAATACCCGGCCGCCCCTGACCTGGCTGTGGCTGATCCCTCCGAGGTCGAGGTCATGATCAAGCCGACGGGGTTCTTCCACGCCAAAACGCGCTCGATTATCGCCTGTGCGGCGGCGCTGGTAGAACGCCACCAGGGCCAGGTGCCGCCACGCATGGATGATTTGGTCAAACTTCCGGGCGTCGGCCGCAAGACAGCCAATGTCATCTTGGGGGTGGGTTTCGGCATCCCCGGGCTACCCGTTGACACGCACGTCACCCGCGTCTCCAACCGCTTGGGGTTGGTGCAGGTTCAAGATCCGGTCAAGATCGAATCCCTGCTCTGCAAAATCGTGCCCAGGCAACAGTGGACCGACTTCTCGTTGCGCCTGATCCTCCACGGCCGGCGCCTATGCGAAGCGCGCCGCCCGCGCTGCGCGGAGTGCGTCCTCAACGATTTCTGTCCGTCTAGTTCCGTCCTGGCACGGGCTCCAGGTCGGCCGGGGCCAATCAATGGATTGCCAGCGTAGCGGGGGTCGTGCGATGCGACCTCTCCCGACCGCGGTCCTGCACCGCCGAGGTCGGAACGATACGATTTGAGCATGCGCAGCCCGATCGCCGTTCTGCTCGGCCGCTACCACGGGATTTCACGCCGGGAGATAGCTCGCAGGACGGTCCCCTGCCTGAAGTTCGTGGTGCGCCCCGAGGCGGACACCCTGTCGCTCTGCGTTTTGGTGGACGGGAGTTGGCTGTATCGCTGGCCGCACGAGGATGTGTCCATCGACAAGGACCTGGCCCTGAAGGCGCGATTATTGAAGGGCGAGATGGAACACCTGCGGCTTCGTGAGTTTCAGCCCGGCCTGTGCCGGTATGTGCGCCCGCGAGAGAAAACCGCCGCCACCCCCTGAGAGCGGCTTGGTCCAGGGACTCCTGGCCGAGCTGCGCCAGCTGCGAGTGGAAAACGCACGGCTGAATTTGGAGGCTGAAGGCGCGTCGGTGGCGCGCCGCGCCCCGGATCCGAATCTGGTCCGAGCCGAGATGGAGTTACGACTGGCGCGGCAGGAGGCGCTCCGAGCCCAAGAGCAGCTGGCGCGCCTCGAGGACGACGTTTCGATTCTGGTTCGTCGATTGAGGCGGGTGCTGGGGGACGAGTCCTAAGGCCCGGCCAAAACGGTCGAACCCAACCCCCTCAAAGGCATGGGCACAAGGGCATTTTGGCCCTGATAGCCTCGTCTGGCAATGTCCAGTTGGGGTCTTTCGGAACCGATCAGTCGTGATCCGTCGCTCGGGTTGGGCGCCACCCTGGAGTCCGAGCCGCTGGGGCCCGGGTCGCGTTCAGGTGCCGGGCTGGGAACATCGACGCCGAGTTCTGCGCGCCCATCGGCGGGGCCGCAACCGACCGGCCCCGCCGTGCGGCTGGGACCGGCGCCGGACTTTGTATCGCGTCAGATCGGTCGCTACCTGACCAAGGCCGAATTGGGCCGTGGCGGCGCCGGCGCCGTCTACCTGGCGGTGGATTCTGTGACCCAACGAGAGGTTGCGATCAAGGAGCTGATTGTGACTCCCAACGTGGATCCGACGGCGCTGCACCGCTTCGAGCAGGAATGGCGGGTGATGGCGCGCATTAGCCACCCCAACATCGTCCACGTCTTCGATCTGGAGCGCCAGGGGGACGCCAGCTACCTGATCCTCGAGTACGTTCCCGGGGAGTCCCTGCGCGAACTCATCAATCGAGGTTTTCTGTCTCTGGATCGAAGCGTTGCGATCCTTGACCGAATCCTGATCGCCCTCGATCAGGCCCACCAGTGCGGGATTGTCCATCGGGACGTGAAACCCGAAAATATCCTGATCTCGCGGTCGGGAGAGGTCAAGGTGGCCGATTTCGGGGTTGCCAGGCTGACCGACGACGCCGCCCCGAGCAGTGCCACCCGGCTCGGAACCACCATTGGAACCCCGCAGTACATGTCGCCCGAGCAGGTCGCCTCCAGCCGAGTCGATGGTCGATCGGATCTCTATTCGGCCGGAGTCATCCTATACGAGCTGATTTGCGGACGGCCGCCCTTCACCGCCCCCGCCTCCCGCGGCCCGTTCACGGTGATGACCATGCACGTTCAGGTCCCACCCAAGCTCCCAGCCATCCACCGCCCTGGAATCGATCCGGAGTTGCAGGCTCTGATGCTGATGGCCCTGGCCAAGAATCCGGATCTCCGCTTCCAGACGGGAAGTGAGTTTGCCGAGGCGCTGCGCGCTGTGGCCGACCGAATCTGCCCGGGCTGGAAGACGGATCCCAATTTTGCGAACTGGGGCGCGGCGCCGGAGGGTCGGCAGTGGTTCCGCTCCGCCACGGCGCCAACGGTGACGACTCCGGCGGCGGGAATGGTGGACGGCTCCTCGCCATCCACCGTATGGCGGGGGTCCGGCGCCCGCCGCTACCTCCGCTGACGCAGCCACCCTAGGGGCGAGTTGGTCGGCGGCTTGGAGGCGGGTCCGGAATGCCTTTTGGGGCTCCGCCGGTCAGCGCCCCACCGATCCCTGGCCGATGTGACCCTTCGCTGCGCGAGGCGGCGGGCACAGTTGCCGGCTGAAGCGCCGAGAGCCGATCGGGGGTTCGAGACAGAGGGGTCTGGCGGATCCGCCCGGAGCCGTCCTCCAACTCTTCACAATTGCTTGTGACAGATGCCCTGAGCCGGACTAGGATGGCCTTTATCGAAGCCTAGGTGGTCGACATTTCGGCCAGGGAGGGTCAAGTGAGGGGCAAGCCCGGACCTGTTTCGCAGATTCACGCAAACGTGCCCACTGAGTGGGCGTATGCGTATGTGGCAGACCTCACCCGGCATCCCGAATGGAGCCCTGAGGCCATGATGATAGCCCCGGAGTCGGATGGTCCGGTGGGGGTGGGGAGCCGATTCTCCGCTGAGGGTGGACTGTTCAGTCGGCGCGGCCGTTCCAAGGTCACGATCACCGCTCTGGAGCCACCGGCTCAGATTGAGTTTGAGGTCGAGGATCCCACCACCATCACCGGTCACGTTTTCACCTTTAGTTCCTATGGCGGCGGCACGACCATCACCCGCCAGCCCTTCGGAATCAAGCAACCCCTGCTGAGTCCGGTCACGGGACTGGTTTCGCGCGGCGCGATGAACAAGAACGTCGTTGGCGCCCTGGCGAAGCTGAGGGCAAATTTGGAGCTCGGCATCCAAACCGCCCGGCGTCCCGACCTCCCCGTAGGGTAGTCAAGCACCTCGTCACGCGGCTGCCGGAGAGCGCCAACGCGGCCGACTAAGCGGTTGCGGCGGAATCAACCGGTGGGGCGTCGTCGGGCCTTCGCTTCCGGCGCCACCACAGCGGTTCAGTGCTGGGCAGTCGGGTTCGTCGGGGCGGGTCTGCAGCCCCCGGAGTCGGCCGAGTTGCACGCCCTCAGGAACTTACCGTTACCAGTCGAAGGCCAACGCCCCCGACCGGGGCTGGTCGATCAGGTGGGCCGCCGGTGGCGCCGCCGATATTCACCCAGAGCATGATCGAGGAGGCCGCCAGCGACCGGCTCCAACAGCTGAGCCAGGCGGTAGGGGGCGACGATAACGTCCCGCCGCGGTCGGCGGGCCGTGCGCAACACCAGTTCGGCCACCTTCTGGGAGGATTGGACCAGGTGGCCGTCGGGACCGTCTCGGCCGAAGAAGTCGGTGTCGGTGGTCCCCGGGTACACAACGCACACCTTCACCCCGCTACCGGAGAGTTCGCCCCGCAACGCATGCGACAGGGCGACCAGCGCGTGCTTGCTGGCCGAGTAGATGGCCGCGTAAGGCAGGGGCCGGAAGCCGACCACCGAAGCGATGTTGATGATGACCCCAGAGCGCTGCTCCAACAGGGTGGGGAGCACCGCCTGAATGGTGTGGACGGCGCCCATCACGTTGGTGGCGAATATCTCGTCCATGGTTTCCACGGGCATCGAGTCCATTGCTCCAAACCAGCCCACCCCAGCGTTGTTGATCAGGATGTCGATCCGCTCGAAGGTCTGGAGGGCGGCGGCGACGAAGGTCCTAGCGTCGGGAGCTCGGCCGATGTCGACCCGACGGACGATCACCTCCGCGGCCCCCGCCCGTCGACACGCCTCGGCCACGTTGTTGAGCCGATCGAGGCGGCGGGCACACAGGGCCAGGCGCGCGTGCTGGGCGGCGAAGGCTAAAGCGGTCGCTTCCCCGATCCCTCCCGAGGCCCCGGTAATCAGCACCACTGCGTCTCGAATCCTGGTCACCCGCCCAGCTTAGAATCCGGCGAGTGAAGGCGCTCACTTACCTCGCCCCCGGTTCCGTGCTTTTCGGAGAGGTGCCCGATCCCGAGCCGCCGGCCGCGGACGCCGCCCTGGTCCGCATGACCGTGGCCGGTCTCTGCGGATCCGACCTTCACCTCTACCACGGACACACTCCGATAGAGGCGGGCGCCGTGCTAGGCCACGAACTCGTCGGAGTTGTCGAGGCGTTGGGTCCGGAGGTGACCTCGGTCAGGGTCGGAGATCGGGTGGTCAGCTCATTCACGATCGCCTGCGGGCGGTGCCCAATGTGTCTCGACGGATGGTGGTCGCAGTGCCGCGAACGGATGATCCTTGGTCACGGAGAATATTTCGGAGGCCTGGGCGGTGCGCAGGCCGAGTTGTGCCTGATACCGCACGCGGACACCAACCTGGCACTGATTCCCGATGGCGTCAGCGATGAGCAGGCCGTCTTCGTCGGGGACGCCCTCGCGACCGGCTACTTCGCGGCCGTCCGCGGCCAGATCGAGGCTGGTGACACGGTCCTGGTGGTGGGGGCGGGCGCGGTCGGGGTGATGGCCACGATGTCGGCGCAACTGCTCGGAGCGGGTCGGGTTGTGGTCGTCGATCCGGTGCCAAGCCGCCTCGCACTGGTGCGGGGCTTGGGGGCAGAGGTGATCGATCCCAAGGCGGTGAACGTGGAGATGGAGATCGGGCGTCGGACCGATGACGTCGGGGCCGACGTGGTCCTTGAGTGCGTGGGACAGATGGCCGCGGTGGAGACCGCGCTACGGTCGGTTCGGGGTGGAGGAACCGTCTCCAGCGTCGGCGTCCCCTCGGCCATCAGCGCCGACTTCCCGTTCTACGACGCCTGGAATCGCGACCTCACCTTCCGCTCCGGGATTTGCAACGCGCAGGCGCATATGGGTGAGTTGCTAGTGCTGATTGAGCAGGGCCGCTTGAGGCCGGAGCTGGTGGTGACCGACACCATGCGCCTTCAGGAGGCGGCCCAGGCCTACGCCATTTTCGACCGCCAAAAAGCCCACAAGCTCCTGTTCATCCCGTAGGCTGTCGACCCTTCACCCTGCTGGACTGGTGGTCCAGAGCCATCAGGTAGCCACGCGCCCTTTCCGTCTGAGGGTACGAATAGACCAGCTGCCAGAAGCGCTCCGAGTGGTCGGGCACCTCAAGGTGGGCCATCTCGTGCATGAGGAGATAGTCCCGAACGAAGTCTGGAAGGAGGGCGGCGCGACTCGAGATTCTGATCACCCCCGCGGTCCAGGAGCACGAGCCCCAACGGTGTTGCTGCTCGGCGAACGCGATGGAGGACCAGCTCAGGCGACCGTCGAAGTGACGCTGGTTGAGGGCCTGCGCCCGCCCCTCCAGAACCCGGTCGGACGGTTGGGCGCGACCAATCTGGTGCTCGATCCGGTTGCGCATGCGCTCTGCCCACGACGCCCGCTCCGACTCCGACATCCAACTCGGGACGCGAAGCTCGATGACACCGTCGACCAGACGCGCCGAGACGGTCCGGCGGCGGCGGGGTGAGGCGACGACGCGAATCTGGGTCGGGCAGGGCTCTTGAGGCAGGGTCATCGTGGGTGACCTATACCATGGGCCGGTAATGTCGCGCTCGCTCGTCATCGGAAACGGTAACGCGCTCGTGAACTACGACTCCCACTATGTGGTGCGCGACGTCTACTGGCCTCATGTGGGGGCCACCAACCAAACCCTGGGCAACCCTTGCCGCACCGGGTTCTGGGTCGACAACCAGTTCAGCTGGGTCGGAGACCAGGGCTGGGAGTGCGAACTCGGGTATGAGGACGGCGCCCTGGTCACCCAGGCCAACCTGACGAACCGCGAACTCGGCCTGGCGGTTCACTTCAGGGATTGCATCGATATGACCCGCGACTGGTACATCAGGTGCATGACCGTAACCCCGGCCAGAGAGGTCGGCGAAATCAGGGTCTACTTTCACTACGACTGGTACATCGGAGGCTCGGACATCGGCAACACCGTGCTCTACGATCCGCGCCATCGTTGTCTGGTTGCCTACAAGGACCAGCACTACTTTCTGGCCGGGGGACAAGCCGGAGCTGATTTTGGTCTGAACTCCTGGGCCACCGGCAAGAAGGGAAGCGGCCAGGAGGGGACGTGGATTGACGCAGAGGACGGTGAACTGGGCCGCAATCCGATCGAGCAGGGCGCGGTGGACTGCGTCGCACAGCTCAACCTCGCCGCCGCCGGGTCGGGTGTTGATCGGACCCTGACCCACTGGCTGTGCATGGGCCCCGACCTGCGCGGGGTGACCCATTTCGGCCAGGACCTGATCTTGGAGCGCGGCGTCGATGTCTACGCCGGCCGGACCCAGCGCTACTGGCAACTGTGGTCGGACAAGGGTCGGGAGCGGCACGTGCTCATCGACCGGGAACTGGGCGGGGAGGCCCACGCCCTCTTCCGCGAGAGCGCACTCATCGCCCGCGCCCATTGCGACAACAAGGGTGGCGTCATCGCCGCCACCGACTTTGACATCACCAAGTTCGCGCGCGACACCTACAACTATGTATGGCCGCGGGACGGCGCGCTGGTGGTCAACGCCCTGGATCGGGCGGGGTATGAGGAGTCGGCCCGGCACTTCTTCAATTTCTGTCGCTCCGCACTAACGCCGGAGGGCTTCCTGCTGCACAAATACACCGCCGCCGGCGATCCCGGCAGCAGCTGGCACCCTTGGGTGGACGCTCGCGGCCAGCGGATGCTGCCCATCCAAGAGGACGAGACTGGCCTCGTCCTCTGGGCGCTGTGGGAGCACTTTCGCATCCACCGCAACCTCGACTTCGCGGTCGATCTGTACGGCACCCTGGTCGTGCCGGCGGCGCGCTGGATGGCGTCGTACGTCGATGGCAGGACTCAGCTCCCCCTTTCCTCCTGGGATCTGTGGGAGGAGCGATGGGGCCTCCACGCCTTCACGGTGGGGGCGGTCTGGGCTGGTTTGGAGGCGGCCGCCCGATTTGGCGAACTCTTTGGCGATGGGGAGCTCAAGGGCTTGGCCCGGTCGGCGGCTAACAATCTCAAGGCCGCCGCGGACGCCCATCTGTTCCGCCCCGAGCTGGGACGGTTTGCTCGCCGCCTGGTGGTGGAGGAGGACGGATCCCTGAGCGCCGATCCGGTCATCGACAGCGCCATTTACGGCCTCTGGCGCTTTGGCATGTACGCGCCGAATGACGAGCGAATCAGGGCCACCATGCTGGCCATTCAAGATCAGCTGACCAATCGCGCCGAGGCGGGTGGGATGGCCCGCTACTCCAACGACTACTACTTCCAGGTCGAGCACGACCTGGCCCGTACGCCCGGGAATCCCTGGTTCATCTGTTCGATGTGGATGGCACAGTGGATCATCCTGACCGCTGAATCGATGGATGAATTGAAGGCGGCCCGGGCCGTAATCGGCTGGGTCACCGACCACAAGCAGGCGGGCGGGCTGCTGTCGGAGCAGCTCGATCCCCATTCCGGCGCCCCCCTCTCGGTGTCCCCCCTGACTTGGAGCCAGGCTGAGTTCATGGTCACGGTCGACGACTATCTGCGTCGCCAACAGTGGTTGCGATCTCGACCCCAGGGCACCAAATGACGCCGGCAGCAGGGGGCTATGCTGGAGGTAGAGAAGGTCCACCGACCGAGGAGAAATGATGGCCACCCAAACCCATGTCCCGAACGTCCCCCAGCTGTCCGACCAGGAAGTGACCGATTCAGCCCTGGAACGCGTGATCAAGGACGCAGCCGTGACCGAGAGCCCGCCGCCCTCCTGGTATCGAACCATGGGTAACAACCCCGAGGTGGCGGTTGAATTCGCTCGCTACTGGGACATGCTTCATCGCGGCGGCAGCGTCGACCACTCCATCAAGGAACTGGGCCGGCTGCAGATCGCGCAGATGATCGGCTGCGAATTCTGCGCCCGTCAGACGTCCCCGCTGGCTCAGGTCAGCGAGGAGGAGAAGTCAAGTTGCGCCCTGCCGGATTGGGATCATCCCGATCCCAAGACCCGCGCTGCGCTCCACTATGCCCGCACCCTGACCCTGGATGACGGGCGCGACGCCGAGGTCTACGCTGAGCTGAAGCAGCATTTCACCTGGTCCGAGGTGATCGAACTGTCGGCCTTCTTCTGCCTCACCGCCGGCGGCAACCGGATGGCCAAGAGTTGGGGCATCGAGCCCCACGGCGAGATCTCATCCATTCCTACGGGCGCCCTTTCGATCCACGGCTGATAGGTCCGGCGAGCCGGCCGCGGGCGCCGACCTCGCAGCGGTTTGATCAGAGCGGGATGTTGCCGTGCTTGCGCTGAGGCCGGTCAACCTGCTTGTCGAGGCACAACTGAAGGCCGCGGATGAGTTCTCGCCGGGTGTCGCGGGGCTCGATGATGGAGTCTACATAGCCCCTCTCGGCGGCCACGTAGGGATTGGCGAATCGAGCCGTGTACTCGCGCACCAGTTCGGCCCGGCGAGCGGCGGGGTCTGAACTCGCAGCCAGTTCTCGCCGGTAGACGATGTTGACCGCGGCCTCCGAACCCATGACCGCGATCTCGGCCGAGGGCCAGGCCAGGTTGAGGTCGGCCCCCATCTGTTTGGGGGCCATCACGCAGTAGGCGCCTCCGTAGTCTTTGCGGATGATGACGGTCAGCTTGGGCACTGATGCCTCGGCGTAGGCGTAGAGGAGCTTGGCCCCGTGGCGAATAATGCCCTCGTGCTCCTGGGCGGTGCCGGGGAGATAGCCGGGTACGTCCACCAACGAGATGATGGGGATGCCGAAGGCATCACAAAACCTGATGAAGCGCGCCGATTTGACCGAAGCCCGGATGTCGACCGCCCCCGCCAGAACCTTGGGCTGGTTCCCGACCAGACCCACCACGTGGCCGCCCATGCGCCCCAGGCCGATCACGATGTTGGGCGCGAAGAAGGGCTGGACCTCGAGAAACTGGCCCTCGTCCATCAGCCTGGTGATCACCTCGCGCATGTCGTAGGGAAGATGGGGGCTGTCCGGGACCAGGGTCTGGAGCTCCGGATCGGCTCGATGGGGGTCGTCGTCAGTGGCCACATAGGGCGGTCGCTCGGTGTTGTTCTGGGGCAGATAGGAGAGCAGCCGCCGCAGTCCCTCCCAGCAGTCGGCCTCGCTGCTGGACAGAAAGTGGGCCACACCCGAGCGGCTGTTGTGGACCTCTCCGCCGCCCAACTCATCGAACGTCACCTCTTCGCCGGTGGTGACCTTGACCACCTCCGGGCCGGTGATGAACATGTAGCCCTGATTGGCAACGATGAACACGAAATCGGTGATGGCCGGAGAGTAGACGGCTCCACCGGTGCAGGGACCGGCGATCACGCTGAGCTGGGGGATGACGCCCGATGAGCGCACGTTGCGGTAGAAGATGTCGGCGTATCCGGCCAGCGCCACCACCCCCTCCTGGATCCGGGCCCCACCGGAATCGTTGATCCCGATTATGGGGATGCGGTTGCGCAGGGCCAGATCCTGGATCTTGACTATCTTCTCGGCGGTGACCTCACCCAGCGATCCACCCAGGACCGAGGGGTCGTAGGCGTAAACCGCCACCTCGCGACCGTGAATGGTGCCGAAGCCAACCACCACCCCGTCGCCGGCGACGCGCCGCTCCTCCATCCCCAGCCCGCTGGCGCGGCCGGTTGCAAACATGTCGATTTCGGTGAAGCTGCCTCGGTCGAGGAGGTTCTCAAGCCGCTCCCTGGCCTCGGGCTTGCCCTGGACGCGCCGCTTCCGGCTGGCCTCGGACTCCTGGTGGAGCACGTCGTAGCGACGTTTCCGAAACTGATTCAGCCTCTGCTCGGAGAGGGTGACCGGTTCGGGATCCGGGGGCTCGACCGCCCCCAGCACGGGCGCCGTGCGGCGTACGGGGCTCATCCGGCTGCGCCTGGGCGTGGCCATCAGGCCCCCTCTGGGGCGACCGTGGCGGGTGGGCCGGGGGGCTTGGCCGCGCCGCCCAGCCGGGAACGATTAACAACTCGCATGCAGGCGGCTATCGTAAGCCCGATGGCGGCAAGCCTAAGGCTGGATCGGACTGTGACGCTGAACCAACTACGCACATTCAGCATGGTCGCCGAACAGCTCAGCTTCAGCGTCGCGGCGCAGGAACTGGGCCTCTCGCAGCCGAGCGTTTCCTATCAGGTGAAGGAGCTGGAAACCGCCGTCGGCACCCCGCTCTTGGATCGCATGGGCAAGCACGTGACCCTGACCGAGGCGGGCCATGTGCTCCACGACTACACCCGCCGCACCCTGAACCTGCTCGACGAAGCTGCCTTGGCACTGGAGAGGCTGCGGGGAATGGAACGGGGCTCGCTGCGCGTCGGCGCCAGCACCACGGTCGGGATATACGTCATTCCATCCGTCCTGGGCGCCTTCAAGAAGCTGCATCCGGAGCTGGCCGTCTCGCTCCAGATCGGAAATCGCCAACAAATGCACGACCAGGTCCTGAGGGCAGCCATCGACCTCGCCGTGTACTCAGACCCGGGGCTGGATCCGGAGCTCTCGGTCGACCCCTTCATGGACGACGAGCTGGTTTTGGTGGTGCCCGCCGGCCACCCCTTGGCCGATCGCAAGAAGTTGGCGCTGGGGGACCTGGCGGGTGAGTCCTACCTCACCCGCGAAGCGGGATCAGGGACGCGCGAAGCGTTCGAAGCCCTGGCCCGATCGGTCGGAGTCGATCTGGCGGTGGCGATGGAGCTGGGCTCCAACAGCGCCATCAAACAGGCCGTCAAGGGCGGACTCGGGGTGGCTGTCATATCCCGGCACGCCCTGACCCTGGAACTGGCGCGAGGGGATCTGGTCGAACTGGATGTCGCCGGTTTTCCCATCCGGCGCAGCTGGAGCATTGTCCATCTACGGCGGCGCCTGCTGCCGTTCGCGGTGGAGGGTTTCATCGAGTATCTGAGAGGCGGAGCGTGGCGCACCTCCCCCTGACCGCGGGCGGCGGCCGCCCGGACCCGGGCCGCCGGACCCGGGGTGAGGTCCGGATCGCCGCCGCCCCGAATCGCTCGCATCGCGACCCACCGATATGGAGGAATTGAGATGGCCCTGAACGATGAGATCCAGTTCACCTGGCTTGGCCACGGCACCTGGAAGGTGACCAGCGCCGCCGGCAAGCAGATCCTGCTCGACGCCTGGGTGATGAACAATCCGAGTTGCCCGCCCCACCTGAAGACGGTGGAGAGCCTGGACCTGATGCTCATCTCTCACGGTCATTTCGACCACATCTGGGATGCGGTCGAAATCTGCCACGACACCCATCCCCGGGTGGTTTCGATCTTCGAGATCGGTCACTGGCTGGAGTTGAAGGGCGTGGCCGGGGCCGGCGAGCTCGCCATGAACCAGGGCGGAACCCAGATCGTCGAGGGGGTCAGGGTCACCATGGTCCCGGCCCAGCACAGTTGCGGAATCACTGATGGGGATCAGATCGTCTACGGTGGCTCCGCCTGCGGATACGTGATCGAGTTCGAGAACGGGTTCACGATCTATTTCGCTGGCGACACCGACGTCTTCGGGGACATGAGATTGATCGGTCAGCTCCATCGTCTCGACGCCGCCTTCCTGCCCATCGGAGGTCACTTCACGATGGGACCTGAGCGCGCCGCCCGGGCGGTCAAGTTGCTGGGCGTCAAGGTCGTCGTGCCCATGCACTTCGGCACCTTCCCGGCCCTGTCTGGAACACCCGGCGCCCTGGCTCAACTGGTCGGTCCGACGGTTCAGGTGTTGGACCAGCGTCCGGGAGATCGAATCTAGGCCGGCGCCCGAATTGCAGGCGAGGTAAGGTGGTGGGGCCGATGGGCTCAGGCCGCTTTCGCTATTCGAGCTGGGATGGCACCCAGCATCCTGATGACGCCGACGCCGACCAGATTCTGGACGCGCTCTCGGACGATCTGCTCAGCTTCGGTGATCTGGAGCACGCCCTGCAGCGGCTCCAGCGCTGGGGCGTGGGGCGCACGCCTGGAACCGAGGATCTGCTTCGAAGGCTGCGCGAAAAGCGCGAGTCCGAGCTGGCGCGCTACGACCTCGATTCCAGCCTGGATTCGATCCGCCGCGAGCTTGACGAGGTGCTCCAGGCCGAGTCAGACGGAATTGAGCGGCGACTGGCTGCCGCCCCAGCCTCAAGCTCGGGCTTGCTGGAACGAATCGCAAGCCAGCGCCGCAGCCAGGTGCGACGCATGCCCGAGGACGTGCCCGGCCGCATCAAGGCGCTGAACGATTATGACTTCATGGACGCTGGGGCCCGAGCAAAGTTCGAGGCGCTGATCGAAGGGCTGCGCCGGCAGGCCCTGGGTCAAATGTTTGAGGGGCTGAAGAAGGGCATCAAGGATCTCGATCCGAAGGACCTGCCCCGAATCCGGGATATGGTCCGGAGCCTGAATCAGATGCTGGAAGCGAGGGCGCTCGGTCAGGAGCCGGACTTCAGGGCCTTCAAGGAGCAGTTCGGGGATCTGTTCCCGCCTGAGATCGAGACCCTGGACCAGTTGATCGAGCACCTTCAGCGCCAGATGGCGCAGATGGAATCGTTCCTGCAGAGCCTGTCGCCTCAGGCACGAGCCGAGCTGCAAGGCTTGATGGACGCCTTGCTCCAAGACGACTCTCTGCGCTTGGAGCTGGCCCGCATGGGTGCTCTCATGGATCGTCTGGCGCCGCCCTCCGAACTGTCCCAGGGGCACGCGTTTTCTGGCGACGAATCGCTTTCCATGGGGGAGGCGATGGGGCTCATGGATCGTCTTCAACAGATGGATCGCCTCCAATCGCAGCTCGAGCGAGGTGCCTTCCACCCCCAGGACGTGGATCGGGCACTGACCGAATCCCTGCTCGGCCCCGAGGCCCGCAGCCAGCTCGATCGCGTGCGCCACATCAGCGAGGAGCTGGAGCGGGCCGGATACGTCGAGCGCTCGGGCGGGAGGTTGGAATTGACCCCCCGGGGAGTGCGCCAGCTCGGCCGAGGGGCGCTGCGCGAGATCTTCGCCCGGCTCAAGAGATCGCAACAGGGCCAACATCCAACCCTGGACTCGGGCCAGGGGACGGACCCCACCGGTGATTTGAAGCCCTATGAATTCGGGGATCCCTTCCGGATCGACCTCAAGGAAACGCTGTTTTCGGCGCTGCGCCGTGATGGCGGCTCGATCCCACTGAGGCTCGTGCCGGAGGACTTCGTGGTGCAGCGATCAGAACACGACGCGCGCACGGCGACCGTGTTGATGGTCGACATGAGTCGGTCAATGTTCCTGCGGGGGTGCTTTCTGGCCGCCAAGAAGGTCGCCATCGCGCTCGATTCCCTGATCCGATCCCAATTCTCCCGCGACAGCCTCTATGTGGTCGGATTCTCCAGCCACGCGGTTCAGATGAAGCCCGAGCAGCTGCCTGCCATCTCGCTCAACGATTACGTCTACGGCACCAACATGCAGGATGGGTTCCGGCTGGCGCGCTCTCTCCTGGCGCGGCACCGGGGCGACCGCCAGATCATCATGATCACCGACGGAGAGCCAACCGCTCATACCGAGAACGGGCGCGTGGTGTTCTCCTATCCCCCCACCTTCCGCACCATCGAGGCCACCCTGGAGGAGGTCGGCCGGGTGACCCGCGACCACATCGTCATCAACACGTTCATGTTGGAGAAGAGCCTGTATTTGACGGACTTCGTGAATCAGATGGCGCGAATCAATCGTGGGCGCGCCTTCCACGTCTCGCCTGAGCGACTGGGTGAATTCGTCCTGGACGACTTCGTTTCCGGTCGTCGCCGGCGCTACAAAGCTTCCTAAGGCGCCCCTGAGGGGGCGCCGGCGCTGACTCTGTGCGCGCTCCCTCGGAGTCACCCGGGCCGCTCGCACGGGTAGCCTGCAGTTCTGGGCCCGCTCGGCGATGGGGCGCCTCGGGCTCAGCCTGCCGCGTATGATGCGAAGGGATGCAACTGGAAGAGAGGCCCGTTCTGACCCATCTGGGGGTCGGAAATCCGCTCCGGGTTTGGCGCAATCTGAGTACTGCTGAACTCTATGAACACGTTGTGCGTAACAACGAGGCAGCAATTGTGTCCACCGGCGCCGTCAGCGCCCGGACCGGTCAGTACACGGGCCGATCGCCCCGCGACAAGTACTTTGTTGACGAGCCCGGGTCGAACGGCACGATCTGGTGGGAGGGTAACCAACCGATCTCGACCGCGGTGTTTGACCGGCTCCTCGACAAGGCCCTGGACTTCGTCGCCAACCGCGCCGTCTACATCCAGGATCTTTTCGCCTGCGCTGACCCCGAGCAGCGGCTCAAAGTCCGGGTGGTGACCGAGTTCGCTTGGCACAGCCTCTTTGCCTCCAATTTGCTGATCAGGCCCGCGGAGAAGGATGGGGAGCGCTTCGAACCGGATTTCACCGTCATAAGCCTGCCCTCGTTGCGCGCCGACCCGGTACGCGATGGAACCCGCTCGGAGACTTTCGTGCTGGTCAATTTGGCCCGCAAGATGGTCCTCATCGGCGGCACCGAGTATGCCGGTGAAATCAAGAAGTCGGTTTTCACGGTGCTCAACCACATTCTCCCCGGGCAGGGCATCATGCCCATGCACTGCTCCGCCAACGTGGGGGAGGATGGCAACGTGGCGGCCTTCTTCGGGCTTTCGGGGACGGGTAAGACCACCCTCTCGAGCGACCCCACCCGACGCTTGATCGGCGACGACGAGCATGGCTGGTCGGATCGTGGAATCTTCAACTTCGAGGGTGGCTGCTACGCCAAGACGATTCGCATCTCCCGCGTCTCAGAGCCGGAGATCTACGCCGCCGCCTCGCAGTTCGGCACCGTGCTTGAGAACGTGGTCTTCGATCCCGACTCCCGGATACCCGACTATGACGATGGGAGCCTGACCGAGAACACGCGGGCGGCCTATCCGATGAGCATGATTCCGGGCGCCGATTTATCGGGGACCGGAGGGCACCCGGCCAATCTGGTCTTTCTCTCGGCCGATGCCTTTGGTGTTCTGCCGCCGGTGGCGTGCCTGTCCGACTCCCAGGTCAAATATTTCTTTCTCAGTGGCTACACGGCCAAGGTGGCCGGTACCGAGCGCGGGGTCGGCGATCCCGAGCCCACATTCAGCGCCTGCTTTGCGGCGCCCTTCCTGGTCTGGCCACCGTCGGTCTATGCCGACCTGCTGGTCGAGCAACTGCACCGGCACGGGTCCCGGGTCTGGATGATCAACACGGGTTGGGTCGGAGGTCCCTACGGGGTCGGCAGCCGGATTTCCATTGAGCACACGCGTTCGATCGTTCGAGCTGTGGTGGAGGGTCGGCTGGACGACGTGGAGACGCACGTCGAATCGGCCTTCGGACTTCGTATCCCGCTTGCCGTCCCGGGCGTTCCGAGCGCGGTTCTGAACCCCCGCTCAGCCTGGGCTGACGCCGATGCCTACGACCGCCAGGCCCAGCGCCTCAAGGCCATGTTCGACGAGAACATGGCGCGTGTGGGGCATTCCGGGTCCGAGGCGGGCTGATCGGTGCGGGCGCGGGCTCAACTCCGCGCGCCCAGACGTTCGATCTAGGGACTGTTGGATGCGTGTGGGGATAGTCGGTAGCCGTCATTTCGTCTCACCTGAGAGGGTGGAAGCCTACGTCCGCTCACTCCCGGCCGACGCCGCCGTGGTGACCGGCAGTGCGAGTGGCGTGGACGCCGCCGCGACGCGCGCGGCACGGGAGCGGGGACTTCCCGTCCGGACCCTCGGGGCGTCCTTTGAGGAGGCTCGGGACGACGTCGTGGCGGCGGCTAGAAACCAGCGCCTGATCGACGCCTGTGACGTCCTGGTGGCGTTCTGGGATGGGGTTTCGGGCGGAACCCGGAGGACGGTGGAGCGGGCGCTGGATTCCGGTCGCGAGGTGCACGTCTTCGTATTGCCGGGCGCCGCATCGGCCACCCCCGCTCCGCCCGCGGGCTGATGATCACGGCCCTGCTCTTCGCGCGTCTGCGGGAACAGGCAGGCACCGGCCTGGAGCAGATTGAGCCGGGCGCCGCGACCGTCGGCGCGGTTTACGCGCGGCTCCGCCAGCGTCACCCCCAGCTCGAATCGGATCTCGATCTAATCCGCCCGGCCTTGAATCAGGCCTTTGCCGGCTGGGAGGATGCAGTCGTGGACGGAGACGAGGTGGCGTTCATTCCGCCCGTCAGTGGAGGCGCCGATTTCGGACCACTTTTTGAGTTGACCAGCGACGAATTGGATCCTCGCCGACTCGAACGAGCAGTAATCCACCCCGGCGCGGGTGCCATCTGCACCTTCAGCGGGGTGGTTCGCGACATCAGCCGCGGGGTCTCGGTTACGCACTTGGAATACGAGGGATATGCGGGTATGGTCGAGTCCCAGATGGCGCTGATCGCCGAGGAGATCGCCTCTCGCTGGCCCCAGGCCAGGGTGGCCATGGCGCACCGCACGGGCCAGCTTGGCATCGGGGAGGTCTCCGTCGTGGTGGCCACTTCGGCGCCCCATCGGGCCCAGGCCATAGCCGCCTGCCAGTGGGGAATCGACCGCTTGAAAGAGTCGGTACCGGTCTGGAAGAAGGAATTCTCGACATCAGGAGCGACCTGGATCGAGGGCGACGACACGCTGACTCCGCCCGCCTGAACGTTGGGCAGGGGTTCGCTGGGTTGGACTCGGCGGTGGCGGCCGTCGAGGATCCCCGGTCGGCTACGATCAGGCTGATGCACAAGATCGATCGCAAGCAGATCCTGGCCTGGGTGCCGACGGTGGTCGAGAACGAGGGCAACCGAGAGCGAAGCTTCGACATCTATTCGCGACTCCTGCGCGACCGCATCATCATGCTGGCCCGGCCGGTGGACGACGTGGTCGCGAACCTGATCGTGGCCCAGCTCATTTTCTTGGCCGCCGAGGATCCCGAACGGGAGATCCAGATCTATGTCAACTCCCCGGGCGGGGCGGTTGCGCCCGGGTTCGCGATCTACGACACGATGCAGTACATACCCTGCCCGGTCTCGACGGTGGCGATCGGGAGGGCGGCAAGCTTTGGCACCATCATTCTCATGGGAGGAACCAAGGGGCGCCGTTTTGCGCTGCCGAACGCGCGCATTCACCTCCACCAACCCCTGATCGGCGGCCAGGGTCTGTCGGGCCAGGCCAGTGACCTCGACATCCACGCCCGCGAGCTCCTGCGAATCAAGCAGGAGTTGAACGAACTGATCGCACATCACACTGGTCAACCGCTGGAGAAGGTGGAGAAGGACACCGATCGCGACTTCTTCTTGTCACCCGAGGAAGCCGTGACCTACGGTCTCATCGACGGCGTGATTGAGGGCATCCCGGCCTTGGGTCTGGCCCCGTCGGACCAGCCTGATCCGATCCAGTCGGCCTGAGCCGGGCCGCACTGGCGAGCGGGCAGCCTAACCGTCTACTCTGTCGGGAAAAGCGGCGCTACCGGGGTGCCGACCTTTTGCTCTGAATGGCGCCGGCCCAGCCGGCGGATTGCGATGGGAGGTATCAAGATGCCCGAGGCCGCCAACAAAGAGGCGCGACTGGCCGAGCTGAAGCAGCGTTACAACAGCAAGGCGATGGCCAGCGGTGAGCGCCTGCAGGGGGAGTTCTTCCTCCGCCTGGTGGACGAGTTCGACCAGCTCGATCAGGACTGGACCGAGCGCTGGATGACGTGGATCTACGACGGCATGTACAACCGCGGCGTGCTCGAGGACAAGACCCGGATCCTGGTCATCATCGGTGAGTGCTGCGTATCCGACTATCAGGAGCAGTTGCCGAACCACATCCGAAGCGCGATGCGCAACGGCGCCACCCGAGCCGAGGTTCAGGAGGTGATCCTGCAATCCGCCATCTACGCCGGGCTGCCAAAGATGATCAAGGCCATGCGCACCTACCGAGAACTGATGAAGGACATGGGCTTGATGGAGCTGACCGATCCGGTGTTCCGCGGAGATGCACGCGACTGATCAGACCAAGGCCGGGAGCGCCTGGAGCCGTTGCTCTGGGCGGGCGAGGGGGTGTTCGGATCGCACCTCCCTTTCGCCCTGGCCTGACTTTATCTCCCCGAGCAGTCTGATAAACCGTCGAACTCCTCGAACTCTGACCTCGCGACGGGCTCGGCGATCATCGCGTCGCGCCTTCCACGCCGTCTCGTGACGGCCGCCGATGTCTGACCCGACGTCATCGGTTACCCTCTCCAGCCGGAGCCCGCCGGCTCCGCTGGAACCTACGTCAGTGCGACTCGCTCGTCAGGCGCGGGTTCGGCAATTCCACAACTTCTGGAGCGAGCTCTCCCGAGCTATTCCAACTCACATCAATCAGTTGGCCGTAGTCCCCAACGCTTGGGCAGTTGGGGACCGGTGTCACACTGGTGTTACACTTCGATCATTCCGACCAATCGCCGTCGTCACGCGATTACCGAGACAGCGCCGGTTCAGGCCGCCCTGGATGAGCTCAGGCGCGAACTGGGTCCTGATCGGGTCGAACTGGGCGAACTCGTCATCTTGGGCGCTCACGAGAAGTTGGAGCGCTTGCGCTCGAGGCGCGGGGCGCAGCGTGGTTTGCGCCAGCGCCTCGCGGAGCGGGTGCGAACTCGCCAGCTCCCTGTCGACCCCAAAGCCGCGGAGGAAGTGCGCCGGACCGGCTGGGCACGCAGTTGACCGGGTCCTTTCTTTTGGACAACTCAGCCTGGGCGCGCCTCGGCCACCTGCAGCTTCCCATGTCTCGGAGTGAGGACGTGGCCGCCGCAATTGAGTCCGGACAGGTAGTAGCTTGCCTTCCGTTCGTACTCCAGGCCGGATACTCAGCGCGCGCAGCGCAGGATCATCGTGATCTCATCTCCGAGCTGCTGGCGCTTCCCTGGGCAGCTATCGATGACGCAGTCGAGCGACGCGCGGTTGACGCCCAGCGGCAGTTGGCACGCACCGGACACCATCGCATGCCGCCAGTCGACATCCTGGTGGCAGCCCTCGCCGACCGTCACCAGCTCGGGATCCTTCACTACGACCGGGACTACGACCTGATCGCGGCACGGACCGACCTAAGGTTCGCCAGCGAGTGGCTGGCAGAAGCCGGTTCGCTCTGACTTGCCCGACGGCACCTCAGCCGGTTTGCGACCCGCCGGGCGCGCGAGTCTGAAGAGATGTACGTGGAGGCGGCAACCGCCAAGAAGGCGGGCAAGGTCATCGCCAACCGGACTCGCAAGGTGCGGGAGCTATACGAAGCGATCCACGATGAAATTGGGTGCCTATGGGAGGCCGACACCGTGAAGTGGCCTTGTCGGCGTGCCCGGAGTCATCGAGGCGCTGGCCCCAACCGCTGCCGTCACCAAGAGAACTGGCTCTGCCGGCCGAAGAAGCGTCCCCACCAGTTGGTGGGGGTCACTCTTGAGGGGCTGGAGCGAGAACTCTGGCCACGCAAGCCCCGGCGGCGGTTCCTGCTCGATCACCACAGGGTGAGCTCTATCCAGATCCATCAGTCGCTGGTCGAGCGCGTCCTCCGCGACGACAAGCACGGGCAGGACCTCCGCTCGCCTGCAACGTTCGCTGAGCGCTACTCTCTGCTGGTAAAAGTGTTCAGCCTCTACGCCATGTACCTGCGCTGGCTCCTGGCGACCTACGACGGGGCCGATGTCGTAGGCCTGGCCACCTTCGAGCGGGCGTTCTACCTGCTCCCGTCCGTCCACGAAGCGATGACAGGCGTGATTAGGGACCGCTGCGCGTAGACATTCTCGAAAGCAGTCGGAGAACGCATTCGCATCGGTTTCAACTTGCGTTCCGTGCGCTGAGTCCACAGGGCACGCCCGGGGATCGGCCGAAGGATTCCAAGAGAAAGTTGCCGCGGACCCGCTGATGATGATCATCCTCACTGTTCACGAGCTGAACACCATCATCGCCGCCCACCGCCGCCACCTCTTCATCCATCTCCGGCACTGTCGAGGATGTCGTGGTCGTCGAGTCCAGCCCAAGTCGGTCGGCGGCGACAACCACTTGTCTGCACCGCCGCCCGCTTAACAAGGTGAGTTATAAGTGGGTCTCCTGCCGTTTGAGTGGGTCGGCCTGAACTGAGGGCACGCCGCCCCCGAATACGATTTCGAGCGACTGGAATCGACTCGGATTCGTGGAGGGAACGGCG
>Ga0207933_1000270_pt1 | contig 54273 bp, 46 predicted proteins | sample NGESurdeep092012_4_FD_184488 | JGI IMG/M metagenome (GOLD analysis project Ga0207933, IMG submission 184488) | Arctic peat soil microbial communities from Barrow, Alaska - NGEE Surface sample F53-3 deep-092012 (SPAdes) | ecosystem: Environmental > Terrestrial > Soil > Wetlands > Peat ... | reverse complement strand
CCGTCATTGTTAATATCAACTACTGATACCCCTTTACACCATCTTCCTTCTCCATCTACCTTAGCCTCCTTTGTAATATCTTCAAATTTTAGTTTCCCCTTATTTAAATATAGCTTATTAGATACCATATTGCCTACAAAATAAATGTCCTGCAATCCGTCATTATTAAAATCGCCAATTCCTATCCCACCCCCATTGTAAACATTAAGCGCTTTAATTGGGTTCATCGAATCGTTTTCAATGATCTCATTATTAAAATGGATACCCGAATAACTGGAAGGAACCAACTTGAAAAGGGTATCTGGCTGGTGGTTACATGATATAATAAAAACAACAAGAAAAAAGCATAATAAAAGCCTCAATGATTTCATTGGAAATTTTTTTAACCTTTAAATTAGAATTCAAATTATTTGGGAAATATCCGGTAGTTGAAGGTAAGGAGTAATTTGATTCCTGCGAGCTAATCGGAATAAAATAAAAAAAACGGCAGGGAATATTCCCTGCCGCCTTTTTAGTTTAAATAATATTAATACCCGGGGTTCTGTGTTAATCTCACAGTTTTGTCGGCGTTCATGTTGTCAATTTCACCCTGCGGAATAGGGAAATAATTGTTCTTTGGTGCCGTAAATTGCGCATTCACTTTTAATGGCCTAATGGCTTTTTCCCTGGCATAATAAGCATTCAATACAGGTGCTGCTATACCCCATCTTACCAAATCATAGAAGCGGTGGCCTTCCATCGCCAGCTCAAGCCTGGTTTCAAATTGGACCGCCTCCATTGCGTTTGCATCAGTAAATGTAGCTGGGGTATATAACCCAATCTTATAATTATCTGCCATTACAGCATGGTTACTGTACATTGCGATAGAGGCATCATAATCACTTTTGGTGGGATCAGGTTCCTTATATACCCATGTGTTAGGGTTATCCATTACGCGAGAACGAACCATATTTACATAATCCATTGCGTTACCAGTTTCACCCGCTTTTACTGCGCATTCTGCTGCCCATAAGATAACTTCAGAAAACCGAATGATATTTACATTATTGGCAACCAACTCGAGTGGAGCCCAAAAGGCGCTTCCATTATCAGTATACTGGTCTTTTTGAGAGGCCGCATATACATTCTTTTTGGGGCTAAAATGACCATCATTTACAGGATCTCTGATCCAAGCATCCCCTGGATGTGCACCCCAATCCAGGTAAGGAATCCCTTTTCTGCCCATTGTCCAGTCAATCCTTGGGTCTAAAGGCCCCACATAAGGGGTAGTAGGGTCACTAACAGAATTGCCGCTATACCAGGTATCCAATAAGGGCAAACCGGTAGCATCCACTTTAAAGGCATTGCCAAGGTCTTGAGAAGGGTTGTCAAAACCACAACAAGCACCCGGCCCTGCATTGTAAGGGAAATTCAAAATATCCCCGGCGTTCCCGTTCGCGCTTCCGTTCCAGGTTACAGATGAACCATCCTGGACAGAAGTTTGAGCTGCAAAAACAGATTCAGCGCTATTTTTTTGCGCAGGGTTAAAATTTGAATAAAAATTAGGTAAGAGTGCATAATGAGTACCATTTGAAGTCTTTCCATTAGCAATAATGTCCTTTAACAATAGATAAGCATCTGTGTACTTTGCTTCAAACATATACGCCTTTGCCAGCATCGCTTTAGCAGCCCACACATTAACCCTACCTATTTCCGGCCATGTCTCAGGCAAATTGGCAATCGCAAAATTGAGGTCACCTTCCAACGCAGTCCAAACAGCTGCCTGGTCAGCATTAGATACTTTTGTATTCTCTGGAGACACAGTTTCATCTGCATAGATTATATTACCATACATTTCCTTTAACTCCAAATGATAAAAAGCTCTTAAAAACCGGGCCTGGGCTATGATCCCGGTACCTTCAGCGGCCGGAATACTAGTTACAAGGGGTAACGTTCTTAATACATCATTACAACGTTGGATACCCGAATACATAACGTGCCATTTTTGGCCAATCTGGTCGTTTGTAGGCGTCATAGATGACCATTGTTCAAACGCCTGTATACCTGATATATCGGTCGCGATGGAACCCTTATAAGCATCATCTGACGATACGCCTGCAGTAGCCCAGTTAGACGCAGCAGATGTTTGGCCATCGCCGTCAGTCCCCGCTCCGTCAACCAAAGAATAAGCCCCGATGAGCAACCCCTGAACACCGGCCTCAGAAGCCATGATTTGGGGGTTCAAAGTCCCTAAAGGCGGCTTTTCAAGAAAACTTTTTTTACACGCAGCAACTACTATTACCACCAGCAGTGCCGAAATTAGAAATTTATATTGTATCTTTTTCATATTAAGAAATTGTAAGAATTAAAAATTAAGGTTTACGCCAAAAATATAGGCTGCGGTATGTGGGTAGTTACCCTGGTCAATTCCATATCCCAGGTAATAACCACCGTTTGCACCACCATTATTACCACTATCACTTTGTAACTCCGGATCAAGCCCTTTGTATTTTGTAATGGTAAACAGATTGGTAGCCTGCACATATACTCTTAAACGGTCAATTCCATACCTTGAAAGCAAGCTGGCTGGCAGTGTATACCCAATTTGCATTTGTTTGTTTTTAAGGTACGAACCTTTGCTGATAAAATAACTATTGGTCGTTCCATCAGTACTAAAATTACCAGTAGTGCTCAATTTAGGAATGCTGGTGTTGGTATTGGTGGGTGTCCAGGAATTCAATGCTGCTTCTTTCCTCATAGCCCCTTTAAAGAAATCAGGGAAATCAGTAAAGAACAAAGTATTATTAAAGATGTCATTACCATGAGAGCCAAAGAAGAAGGTAGAGAAATCAAAGTTTTTGTAACTAAACCCAATGTTCAACCCATAAGTGAAATCAGGGTTAGGGTTTCCAATAAAGGTCCTGTCATTTGCATCAATTTTACCATCACCATTCACGTCTTTATATTTGAAAAATCCCGGTGCTGCTCCGACCTGGGTTGGAGACTTGGCTACATCATCCGCACTTTGGAAAAGGCCAATTACCTGGTAACCAAAGAACTCACCAACAGGATGCCCTACCTGGTTGCGTTGAACCACCACATTCCTGATAGTTGGCCCATTGAAATAAGGCAACCCAGGCAAACTAACAATTTTATTATTGTATGAAGTAAAGGTTCCTGTTATATCGAATCTGAAATCTTTAGCCACTGTGCCGTGGTAAGTAATATTCGCATCAATACCGGTATTCTGCATATCTCCAATATTTACTTTTGGAAGGCCGGCATCCCCAGTAAATATAATATCATATTGAGTACCTGAAGCAGTAAAAAGCAATCCGCTAACTTTCTTTTTGTACCAGTCAACAGTGAAGTCAATTTTATTGTTCAGTATTGTTGCATCTATCCCAACGTTTGAAATAATATCACCCTCCCAGCTCGTAAGCGGGTTACCTATATTACTTTTGTAAAAACCTGCCATTGGTAAGGTACTGGTTCCTTGCAGGTCATAAAATGAACGGCCCGCATTGGAATTATACAGGTTGTAAGGGTTGGTAGAACCAACATTGCTGGTGGTACCTAATTTACCCCAACTGTACCTGAGCTTTAAGTCATTAACGAAGGTAATAGGGCGGAAGAAGTTTTCCTGTGATATCCTCCAGGCTGCTGAAACTGCAGGGAAATAACCTGTATTGGTACTATCAGTAAAAAACGAAGACTGGTCTCTACGCAGTGTTCCACTAAGTAAATATTTGTCTTTATATGCGTATTTAACCTGTGCAAATTGAGACCATAAAGAATTTTGATAGGCACCCCCTGTATTGGATTGAGCACTCGGGGCACCTGCATCCAATATCCAGAAGTTCGGATCTTCAGAGAAATAATTACTTCTACCTGCCTCTAAACTCCTACCTGAAAAGTTAACCGCCTCAGCTCCTACTAGCACATTCACACTGTGATCGCCAAATATTTTATTATATTGCAAAGTGTTGGTCCATGTCCATTGAGCATTATAACCTGCTCCTTCGTGAAAAGAATTTGAACCGGTATTACCTTCCGCATTTTCATATCCAACATAATTAAAATAATAATAATAATCATTGTCAATGGTTCCCCCAATACTGGTGTGCGCTGTAAAATTTTTCAGGAAATCAACATCGGCATAAGCATTGCCCTGCATAGCCCAATCATGCCCTTTATTATCTTTTGACCGGTACAAATTGGCATATACGTTTTGAGCGTTACCCAGGTCCTGGGATTTGGTCCCTGCAAAATTTCCCATAATATCATAAACAGGGATGATAGGGTCTTCACGGTATCCCATACTAAAAGGGCTGCCTTCCTGCTGGTTATTTACTTTTGGATTGGTTTTATAATACAAATACGCGTTTTCACCAACCCGAATATGATTATTTACATTAAACTGGGTGTTTACCCTTAATGAATACTTTTCCAAATAAGTAAATTTGGCAATACCTTGCTGATTCAGGTAACCAAAATCTATGTAATAAGAACTTTTTTCGGAGCCGGCACTAACAGATATATCATGATTCTGCATAGGAGCATTCCTGGTAATTTCATCATACCAATTGGTTCCTGCTTTATTGGCTTTGGTAATCTGGTAGTTATCTTTATTGTATAATGCAGGATTAACAACTGAATCGGCAGCACAGTTACACAATGTATATCCGCTAGGAGTTATATAATCCGGAACTACCGGGGTTGCACCAGATCCATATTGCTTGCTGCTTGGGTTGGCAATTCCTGAATTTTGTTGTTGAAGCCAGATTGCATTTGCTTCTTCCTGTGGAGTTGCCATATCCCAGCCTTTTCCGCGGGTAGTTGTACCATAATAACCATTATAAGTTATTTTGGCTTTACCTGTTTTTCCCTTTTTGGTAGTAATTATAATTACACCATTTGAACCCGATACACCGTAGATCGCAGCAGATGCGTCTTTCAGTACCTGAATAGAGGCAATATCATTTACATTTATATCAGTTAAATCACCTCGTACTCCATCCACCATTACAAGCGGCTGGTTACTACCAAATCCGGTAATCCCCCTGATGCGGATATCACTGGCAGCACCAGGCTGGCCTGAAGTAATAATATTAACTCCGGATGCACGGCCCTGAAGGGCTGCCTCACCCGTACCGGCAGGCATTTTCTGCATTTGGTCAACATTTACAACTGCAACCGCTCCGGTTATATCTTTCTTCCTTTCAGAAGTGTAACCTGTTACAACTATTTCATTCAAATTAGTTGCAGAGGATTGAAGGGCAACACTCACATTGCTTTGCCCTGAAATAGAAATATCCTGGCTGGTATAGCCAACATAACTTACTCTCAATGTTTTTGCATTTCCTGGAACATTAATAGAAAAGGTTCCGTTTGAGCCAGAGGTTTCTCCGCTCTTTTGACCTATTACAACAACAGATGCTCCTACTAAAGGAGTGCCGTCATTTGTAGTAACAGTCCCGGTAATTGTCCTTTGCTGTGCCATGGTTTGAAGAAAACAAAATAGCATGAAGAGGCTACTAAGCAGTAATCTTTTTTTCATAATCAAGTAATTAGGGTTTTTGTTAAAGTTTAATTAACGCTCAAATTACATACTTTTTTTAACAAACAAAGAAAAGTTTGTAACTTTTTTGTAAAATAAGCTAGTTTGGTTAATTTTTTTTAATAGATAGCTAATATTTCATCAGTATTTGTAAATTGGCCAAAAATATTAAAAACACATTGATAATCAACAATTTGAATAAAAAGAAAGTTGAAATTTTCTATTCCTATTAACACAAATAATTATTTCCTTAACGCAAAAATTTCTTGGTAAATTTTTTTTGAGCGTGGTCTACCATTCAACATTTTTAACAGTGAAAAAAATGGGTATTAATGATTGATAAAGGGAAACGATTCAAATATCTAATGTTGCAAATCCTTACTACAGTAAACAAACAAATAATAGGGTTTGTTATTTTGTTTAAGATAACGTTGATGCTTATACGAAAAATGATAATGGCGGCAAATTCAGCATGCTCCTGAGGTTTGGTTAAAGGATTCTAGTGAATCAATAACTTTGAATACTAAAAAATCCAATTAGGCGATCATTACAAACGAGTCCTGAAAGGAAGTAATTCGGCACAGATAATTGCATTTATTATTTTTTATGCACGGCTATCCGTACCTTAGGTTTTTATATAAAATCATTATCAATGAAAAAAACTTTCTGCAACAACAAATCTTTTGCTAACCGTTCAATTCTCTTAATTTGCTTTATTGGCCTTTTTTCTTTTACAACATCTTATGTAAAAGCGGGCGATTCTATTTCTATCATACCGAAGCCGCTGGCTATGCAAGTGCATAACGGGCATTTTGTGTTGGATAATTCCACCGGGGTAACTACAAATTCCTCCAACGCTGATGTTAAACAAACTATCGGGTGGTTTACTGATAAGATCGCTACTTCAACAGGCTATCATCTTTCATCAAAAAAGTCATCGAAAGGTGAGATCAGTTTAATCCTGAATACCAGGGCGGACACTTCGTTGCATGAGGAAGGATATACATTAAAAGTTACACCTTCAATGGTAACGATAACGGCTAATAAACCGGCAGGGCTTTTTTATGGCTTGCAGACCCTTTTGCAATTATTGCCTCCACAAATTGCCAGCGTTTCACAAATGAAAAATGTTAGCTGGTTGATGCCGTGCGTTGACATAAAAGATGTGCCGCGCTTTGGCTGGCGTGGTTTGATGCTGGATGTTAGCCGCCACTTTTTTACCAAAAAGGAAGTAGAAGAATACATCGGCCAGATGGCGCGCTATAAATACAATACTTTGCACTTGCACCTTGCGGACGACCAGGGATGGCGCATTGAAATAAAAAGTTTACCGGAGCTTACCAAAATTGGGGCATGGCGGGTAAAACGTACCGGGCACTTTGGAACGTTTCTGCCTGCTTTAGCCGGAGAGCCTGCAACGGATGGAGGCTTCTATACCCAGGAGGATATGAAGGAAATTATCAAATATGCACAGGAACGGTTTATTTCTATTCTTCCTGAAATTGACGTGCCTGCCCACAGCCTGGCTCTTATAGCCTCTTATCCAAATCTTAGTTGCACCCAACTGCCTTATTTTGTGAATGCAGGTGGAAAAGGTTATCAACGAAATGACAATGTTTTGTGCATTGGCAATGATTCAACCTTTAGCATGCTTGATAAAATATTCACCGAAATCGCGGCCCTTTTCCCTTATCCTTACATACATGTGGGTGGAGACGAAGCGTATAAAGGATTCTGGGACCAATGCCCTAAATGCCAGAAAAGAATGGCGGATGAGCATTTGAAAAACGTGGATGAATTGCAGAGTTATTTTGTAAAAAGAGTAGAAAAGATCGTGGAATCGAAAGGGAAAAAAATGATCGGATGGGATGAAATCCTGGAAGGCGGTTTAGCGCCGAATGCAACCGTTATGAGCTGGCGGGGAATGAGCGGTGGAATTGCGGCAGCAAAAATGGGCCACCAAGTCGTGATGACGCCGTGGGATTACTGTTATCTTGATCTTTACCAGGGAGAGCCTGAAGGCGAGCCGCCAACCTATGGTTTATGCAGGCTTTCTGATTCTTACAATTATGAACCTGTTCCAGACAGTGTGGATGAAAAATATATTTTGGGGGGACAGGGAAATCTATGGAGCGAATCTGTTCCCACGTTCAGGCATGCCGAATACATGACCTGGCCGAGGGCTATGGCGCTCGCTGAAGTTTACTGGAGCTCCAAAGCCAATAAAAACTGGGGTAATTTTGTGGCCAGGCTGGAAGAACAATTTCCCCGCCTGGACGCAGCCAATGTAAAATATTCGAAAAGCATGTACAACCCAATATTTGAGCCGGCACGCATTAAGAACAGCGACTTTGGCGTAACCCTTACCACTGAAGTAAAAGGTCTGGACATTTATTACACTTTTGACCAAACCAATCCTGACCGGTTTTCGCCGAAGTTTGATGGAAAGCCCATTCAATTTCCGGAAGGCGCCACGCAATTGAACGTCATCACTTACCGCGATGGAAAACCAATTGGTGAACAAATCAATATGCCAAAAGATGTTTTAGTAAAAAGGCTGGACCAAAAACACCACGTTTATTAAAGGTAAAGGGTTTCCAACCTTTGAAAGGTTGGAAACCCTCGAATAAAATCTATTGAGTGAATTAATTTCAATTTCGTTTAACCATTACTGTTATAAGGTACGGGGAATAGTATTATGCCTGACGTTATACTTTTACAGTAAACGGATAAATATTGAAGATTTTTATTTTTTTATAGAGAGTTCTATATCCTCATCAAGAATGCTATACCATATTATATTCAAAGTAGAAAAAACTATTTTGCGCTAAAAAGCTGATTTTTGGAAACCACTTTTACCTTATCACCATCTTTTAAAGTTTTTGAAACTACATCATAAGGGCCTGTAATTATTTCCTGCCCTTCCTTTAACCCATCTGTAACTTCAATATAATTGATGTCCTGAATATCAGTTTTTACTTTTTGTTTTTTTACTTTTCCATCCGGTTGCAATACAAAAACTACAATATCCAGGTCATTATCACTATTATCACTTACTGCAGACTGATCGCCACCTGCAGGGCCTTTCATTGACTGGTTTCTTGTTGAATCATTTTTTTCACGGGTAGTAACTGCATTTATAGGAATGGATAAAACATTTGTATGAGTTTTGGTTTGTATGTCTGCGCTGGCGCTCATCCCTGGCCTAAAAGGGAATTTTTTTATCCTCGACCCATTATTTGCTTTTATCAAATCTTTATAGGAATCCGGATTTAAACGGATATAAACCTTATAATTGGTAACATCAGTACTTGTGTTTGTAAGGTTGCTTTGTGCAGATGCTCCATTATTGCTACTGGCAATTTGAGTAACTACGCCTGTAAATTTCCGGTCATTATAAGCGTCCACTTCTATGCTGGCACTATCCCCAAGGCGAACTTTCGGAATATCATTTTCACCTACATCTACCCTCACTTCTATTTTACCCATATCTGCAATACGCATCATTTCTGTTCCTGCCATCATAGAACTTCCTACCACCCTTTCACCTTTCTTTACACTTAATAAAGAAACAATACCATCCATAGGTGACCTCAAAGTTGCCAGGCTTAAATCTTTGTTAGCCTTTTGCAAAGCAGCTTTTGCGCTTTGTACACCAGCTTCGCTTCCGACCACTCCCTGTTTTGCAGCATTCAAATTTGCCTGGGCAGTTTTTAATGCAGCATCAGCAGTATTAAATTCGTTTCTGGAAATTACTTTTTCGTCAAACAATTGCTTTTGCATGTCATACGTTTTTTTAGACTGGTCAAGTTGAGCTTCTAATGCTCCCAAACCTGCCTGTGCATCCGCCATTTGTGCCTGTTGCTGGGTTACAATTGCAGAAGCCTGGTCTTTCTGCGTATTATAAATATCCCCATAAATTTTAGCCAACACTTCACCTTTTTTCACACTGTCGCCTTCAGCAACTTCAAGTTCTACAATTTCACCAGAAATATCAGGACTTAACTTCACTTCTACTTCAGGGAATATTTTTCCACTCGCGTTTACAGTCTCAATGATGGTCCTTTTCTCTACTTTTTCTGCAGTAACTTTTATTCCTTCGTCTTTACCAAGAACGCCGGTTTTCTTTAATATTACCAGGAGCACAATCAGAACGACTAAACTAATTATTATCCATTTGAGTTTTTTGTTCATGTTTCTTGTTTGCTTTTTTTATTAATTTCTTATTTTATAAACTTATAATTTTAATCCTGCGCCTTTATAATATTCCAAAACTTTCATTTTAAATACATAATCAAACTGATTTAAAGCATACTGCAATTTTGCAGTAAATAAATTATTTTGATTGGTTATTAATTCAAGCGTCTCCAGCATTCCTACATTGTACCTTAATAAAGTAAAATCATACGTTTTTTGAGCAGATTCAACCGCTTGTTTGGATGAGGCCAACTTTTTCAAAGCGACGAAAGCCGCGTTATAAGCCTGGTAGATATTTTGCTTCAATGTTTGATTATCTAATTTCTGCTGGTATTCAATGTTTCTGATATTGATCTTTGATCTGTTATAATTAGCCTTTGCTGACCATCCGTTAAAAATAGGGACTGAGATGCTAAGCCCAATTGATTGGCCAAAGTTATTGTTGAACTGGGTTCCAAAAGGAGCAGAAGTTATATACCCATCTTTGCCCCCATTTTGATAAACAGGCTGTTGTACCTGTGTATAACCCCCTGAATTATCCGGAACTACAAAAGTGGTGGGGGCATAACCGCTGAATACTTCTAAAAATTGTGGGGTTCTAAAATAACCGTAATTAGAACTCAGGCTTCCAAAGGCTGAAACAGACGGGTAAAGCCCGGCTTTTGCTACTAAACTATTTTTTTCAGCAGCTTTTAAGTCGTAATCATTCATTCGTTGCTGAGGCTGTAAAGCTAAAGCCGATGCATACACATCTTGGGGTTGTAAATCGCCAATAGGCGCAACGGGAATCTGATCCATTGTGGGTGAATCAATATCAAAAGAATCACTCACATCAATATTCATATTAGACTTCAAAACGTATTTTGCCTGGGTAACATTTCCAATAGCTGAGATTAAATTAGCGGTATCATTCGCAAGTTGCGATTCCAATTCAGTAGCATTTAATTCGGGCAATGAGCCAGCAGCTACTTGTTTATTTACAAGGTCTAATTGAGTCCTTGATTGTTTTACCTGAACATCAGCAATCTTTGCCTGCTCGCGCGCCAGCAAAATTTGTAGGTAAGAATTGGCAATCGTTAAGCCTATATCATTTTTTAATTTATCTGTGGATGCCTTCGCTGCTTCCAATGACCATTGATTAGCAAGGTTAGTATTCTTTTTTGAAAACCAGTTAAAAATCTCTACACTTGATTGAAGGTTTACCCCGACAGAAAAATAATTTTGATTTTCTAATATTCCCGATGAAGGGTCTTTTGATTTACCATAACTCAGCCCGTCACTATTTGAAAAACTTAAGCTTGGTATTTGAGAAAGCTTACTTTGTTTATAGGTAAGAGACGATACTTCCTCCTGCAAATGGCTTTGTTTGATAGTAATATTATGGTCCATTGCATATTGTTCACATTCCATAAGTGTCCATTTTTTTTGAGAAAAACAGGATGCAGATATGAAAATGAAAATGGCCAGTAATTTAATTTTGATAGGCATAAAACAAAAATAATGATTTGTAAGTTTCTTAAAATAAGAGTTGGATAAGTGGCAAAATAAATTAAAATTAGCGGGAAAGATAATAAAATTAGAAATAAAAATATTGTAAAATAATCGTTTCGGTAAAAAGCCTTATTAATGTGTAAATAAGAATCCCCTTTATTTCTTCGTTTACTATTAAAAGTTGATGTGAAACGAATTTGAATTTGCTAATGTGGCTGTGCAAACTCCGGCCACTTAGAATTCAGCCCAATCAGGACAATAATATATCTGCAGAAACACCAAACTCATTATGGAAAAGCCTGGCAATTTCAAATGTAAGTGGTTTACGTTTATTTAATATGGCAGAAACATATCCTTTTGAACCAATCTTGCCTACGAGGTCTTTGTTTTTTAAACCTTTTTCCAGCATTTTCAGTTTTATTGCCGCTATGGGATCCGGAACCGGTATTGGGAAATGTTCATCTTCAAATTGTTTTATCAAAAGCAGCGCTATTTGTAAAGTGTCTCCTTCCGGAGTATTGATTTTAGTTTTTTTATCAAACATTTCATCTACCCATTCCAAATACTGATTGTACTCTTTTTTGGTTTTTATTATTTTAAGTTTCATAATCATATTTTTAAAGGAAAGCTTGTTATGGAAAGATTTTCAAATCCCTTTTCACAAAACAAAAAATTCACTTTATTTCCTCGTTTACTATATTTAGAATTTTATTTCATACTTTCAAAACCTCTCTCCAAATCTTCAATAATATATTCCGCATCTTCAAGCCCTACATACATCCGAAGTTGCCTGTGTTCTTTTTTATTTATATCAAAATCTTCGGTTTTAAAAGAAGCGCAAGCCGGAATAATTAAAGACTCATAGCCGCCCCAACTTACAGCCAGAAGTATATGTTGTAGATTTTCACAAAAACTTTCTATTTCTTTTATTGAATTGACTTTTAAATAAAATGAAAATAAGCCACAAGCGCCAAGCATTTGTTTTTTTGCCAGTTCGTATTGTGGAAAATCTTCGTCGAAAGGAAAAATCAGCCCTTCCACTTTTTCATGATTCTTTAAGAAATTTACCACCTTTATTGTCGTTTCAGAAATGCGGGAAAGCCTTACATCCAGCGTTCTTAGGCCGCGCAACATTAACCATGCGTTAAAAGGTGTTGCGGTTGTTCCAATACTCAAAAACTCGCTGTTAAATATTTTTTTAAGCATGGATTTACTGCCACTTAATACCCCTGCAATCACATCGCTATGCCCATTGATATATTTGGTGGCACTTTGTAACACCAGGTCAATTCCAAAATCTATAGGCCTTTGGTATAAAGGGGTACAATAACTATTATCGCAGATTGTAATTAATTTTTTGGCTTTGGCTAATTTACCAACTGCTTCCAGGTCCTGTAATTGAAAGCTCCAACTATTGGGTGTTTCAAGATAAATCATAACGGTATTTGGCAGAAGGGCTTTTTCAAAATTTTCGATCTTCCTTCCATCAACATACGTAACCGAAACATTAAACCGGGGTAAAATATCATTAAACATTTTTTCTGCCCACGTATAGGGTTTTTCAACAGAAATAATATGATCGCCACTTTTGATATTGGCAAATACCGCAATAAAAATTGCTGCTGCGCCACTATTAACAACAAGGCAATCCTCAGCGCCATCAAGGGCAGCTATTTTTTTGGCCAACATCTCAACTGTTGGATTTAAGCCTCGGCTATAAAGGAAAGTTGAATCTTCATTTTCAAGCGCCTTCCTGAAATCAGCAACTTTTTTAAAAGCGAAATTGCTTGTCTGTATGATTGGGGGAGCTACGGCATTAAAATAATTCTCCCTGTCTTCACCTAGTTCATTTAAAATATGAGCAATGGTTTTAGCGTTCATAAATTCATATTAATTGAATTTCAATTAAAAAATGAGACAAAATCCTTTATGTAAAGAAACAAACAAAACATAAGATTTGAGAAAGGAAACAAAATTGCAGTAAACAAAGAAATAAGTAAGATTCTTATTTCGATTAGAAAGATAAAATATTATAGTGAGTTATCTTTGGCTTTATAATAATTCCCAATGAAAAAGATTTTAATATTATTTTTGGTTTGTTCCAAAACGCTTTCCGCTCAAACAACTTCCAAATTAGATTCTTCGAAAACATTGGAAAACGTAATCGTAAAAGCTTATGAACAAAACCGCAGCCTGATTGATGTGGCAGCCCCCGTAAGTGTTATAGGGCAGGCACAACTCAACCGGTTTGGCAATATGAGCATATTACCCGCATTAAATATTACTCCCGGTGTTAGCATGGAAGAACGTTCGCCTGGAAGTTACCGGCTTAATATCAGGGGTAGTTCCTTACGTTCTCCCTTCGGTGTGCGCGACGTAAAAGTTTACTTGAATGACATTCCACTTACTGACCCAAGTGGCAATACTTATTTAAACCAATTGAGCTTTTATAATTTTAATTCAATTGAAATAATAAAAGGCCCGGCCAGCAGTTTATACGGAGCCGGCATTGGCGGCGCCATGCTGATACATACTTTGCCGTCTGCCTGGCAACAAGGAGTTTCGGCTGCGTACACTATAGGCAGTTTTAATACTAATAATGTAAACGTGAATGTAAAGACAGGCGATGCTGATCATGAAAATAGTTTCAATTATTCCCATCAAACCAGTGATGGCTACCGCCAACAGTCAGGAATGCGAAGGGATATTGCTACCTGGGAAAATTTATTGAAAGTAAATAACAAACAAACACTGCATGCATTCATGTCGTACAGCGATCTTTATTACCAAACTCCCGGCGGATTAAACCTAACTCAATATAATGCTGATCCAAAACAGGCAAGGCCAGGCTCTGGCTCACAGCCAGGAGCTGCACAGAACAAAGCGGCTATTTATCAAAAAACTTTTCTTACAGGGTTTAGTAATGAATACGAGTTTAATGATCATTGGCACAATACCACATCTCTTTATGGGTCTTACACCGATTTCATCAACCCCGGTATAAGAGTTTTTGAATACCGGAAAGAACCACATTTTGGTGGAAGAAGCGTATTTGAATATAAAAAGGATATTGGCAAAACCGCCTTCCAGCTTGATTTAGGGACGGAAGCACAAAAAGGTTTTTTTAATACAAGGGATTATGGCAATAAACTTGGCGTTGCTGATTCACTGCAATCTGATGATAATTTAAACAATTGGCAATACATGTTTTTTGCGCAGGCAAACTTTGAATTGCCACGCGGATGGACAGTTACAGGCGGAGCAAGTTTGAATAAATCATCCATTCAGGATGTGAATCTTAATTCACGGCCATCAACCACGCAGAAAAGAGTTTTCAAAAATCAATTGGCACCACATATTGCGGTTCTTAAAGAGATAGAGAAAAATGTATCAGTTTATGCAAGTGTTGCCCGCGGTTTTTCCCCGCCAACTGTTTCAGAAGTCCTTCGCTCAGATGGATTATTCGGCACCAATTTGCAGCCGGAAGATGGAATGGATTATGAAGTGGGGATTAAAGGTGCCGCGTTTCATAACAAATTCTATTTTGATGTCAGTGGCTTTTACTTTGATTTAAAAAATACAATTGTACAACGTATTGATACTAATGGAGTGTATTATTATGTAAATGCCGGTTCTACCAAACAAAATGGTATTGAGGCTTATTCTTCATATCAACTGGTTGATATGCCGTCTCATTTCATTAGTTCGGCTAAAGTATGGGCCAGCTATGCCTGGCATGATTTCCACTATGGAAATTTTAAACAGGTGAATAATGATTTTTCAAAAAACAGGTTACCCGGAGCATCGCCAAACGTAGTTGTGGCGGGGCTTGACATAGTTTCAAAAACTGGTTTGTATATGAATGTAACTTTTAATTATACAGATAAGATTGCACTCAATGATGCCAATTCCGCATATGCATCTTCGTACGATCTTTTAGGTATAAAACTGGGTTACAAGAAAGATTTTAGCAAAAAAATAAGTGCTGAATTTTTTGCCGGAGCTGATAATATTTTTGATACCAAATACAGCCTCGGCTATGATATCAATGCTGCAGTTGGCCGTTATTATAATGCTGCTCCCGGGAGGAATTATTATGCAGGAGTTACTTTTAGCCTTAATAAAAAGTAATTTTTACCTAAGTATTTATTGAATAAAACACTTTCCTTCAATTTTTAAAATCACAGTAAACCTACAAATAAGGCGGATTGTTATTTTACAGTATCTTATCTACTTATAGAACGAAATGAATCTTATTTCAAACGTAAAGTAGCAATCATTTTTTTTATAAACCGCGGTAAAGGTTTTTCCAATGACTGGTATATTCCTGCCTGCGATCCAATAAAATGAACCGCCCCAAAAAACTTTATTGGTTTTCCAAATTTCGCTGCCATAAGCTCTTTTGCAGCCTTCGCTGAAAATAATAAAGGGGAAATTATTTTTTTCTTCAAAATATTTTTTCTTTCGGGCAACACGTTAAGCAATGCGGGTTCAAAACAAAATGCTCCGCTAAAAACCAGTTTTTTTAAATATTCTTTACTGGATTTTTCCTTAGGAATTAAATGATTAAGCTTTAAAGCCGGTGATATGCCTGCATGGTAGCCTTTCTTAATACAAAGCATTACTATCTGAACATCTTCACCACCCGGGATTATTTTTCTTTTGGCTTCGGACGTGAGCCTTCCCTTTTTTGTAAGTGCCACATATTCTTTTAAAATACCTGACAAAATGCAAAGCCCCGGGCCGAAAGGATAAAATGGTTGCCATTCCATAAGGTGAGCGGTTTTTAAAGTATCCTCATGCCGCTCCCTGAAAGCCATTCGGGCAAATTCTTCTAAATGTTTATCGACATTATCTATAAATTGAACGGTAACATTTCCAGGCCCCCACGCGCCCACTTGTTCCACTTGCGCATTCAACCTTTTTAATTCTTGCAGATAATCTCTTTCCGGCTCATTGTCCGCATCTATATAGACTATATATTTTCCACTTGCTTTTTCTATGGCTTCAGCCGCTGCATATTTTACGCCTTCCTGCGGAATTATTACGCCTCTCATATTGGGAATTTTAGAAAAAAATTGCCTGACAAAACCAAGGCTTTCGGCTGGCGTAAGATGGTTATTATCTACAAATAAAACTTCCGTTACAAGGCCATCCCTGTCCAGCGCTACCACTGCCGCCAGGCAGCGGTTTAAAATACGCTCATCGGTGTTATGATTATAAATAATAATTGAATAATCAACAGGTAATTCACCTTGCATTTAGAATTAAATTTTGATTTCTTTTCCCCTGCTTTTAATGATTAAAGAAACAGAAATTTTTATTGATTAAAATACATCCTATCAAATATAAGCCATACCATATCATATTTTACAATATCGTATTCTTCCGCCACCGGTGAATCCACAACCTTTGTTGCAATTGGAAGTAGATTCCTACTTTATGCAACAATAAATTTACTTTTTGAATAGTAAACTTTTTGCTTTTACATTTGCAGCGCAATTGGTTTTTCCACCTCAGGTGGAAGATTAAAATGGGAATCCGGTGTAATTCCGGAGCTATCCCCGTAGCTGTAACAGGCCCTGAAAAAACTTTGAAAATTTTTCAGGAAGCTTCAATTTTAGCCACTGTTCCGATTAAATCGGGACGGGAAGGCATTGAAAGTAAACCTTAAGCCAGAAGACCTGCCTTTTGCATTAAAATAATTTCAAAGCTTTCGGGTGAAAGGCATGAAGTGTAAAAGCCCGGAAGGCGTTTATATTTCTTTTCTTTTTAATCGGGAGCAGTCACAAAAAAAATTTTCTACAAAATGAAGAAAGGAACTTTTATTGCGGCTGCTGTAATTTTCAGCAGTTATGCGCAGGCTCAAAAAGACACCACCATCAAAACCTTAGACGAAGTAGTAGTAACCGCTACCAAATCAGAAGTAAAACAATCACAAACAGGGAAAGTTGTTGATGTAATTACGCAGGAACAATTACAAAAAAGCTTTGGAAAATCTTTAGGTGAAGTGCTGAATGAACAGCCGGGAATGATCATCAATGGCGCAGATAATAATTTGGGAACCAATCAAACGATTTACACACGCGGCGCTTCTTCTGCCAACACTTTAATCTTGCTCGATGGAGTTCCATTATATGACGCATCGGGTATCAGCAGCGAGTTTGACCTTAATAATTTTGCATTGGATAATGTGGAAAGAATTGAAATTTTAAAAGGCGCTCAATCTACATTATATGGCTCCGACGCGGTGGCGGGCGTAATAAATATTATAACAAAAAAATCAGCCAAGAGACCTTTGAGTTTAAATGTGGATCTTTCAGCAGGAAGTTACCAGACTTATAAAAGCGCAATATCCTTAAGTGGTAATAACGGTAAAGGGCAAACGTTTTTTATTTCCTACAATAAAATAAAAAGCAATGGTTTTTCGTCTGCCTACGACTCAACAGGAAAAGGTAATTTCGACAAAGACGGTTTTAACCAGGATGCTTTTATGGTAAATTATGGGTTTAAACCTTTCAAAAAAACCTCGGTAAGGTTTTTTGGTAAATACAATAATAATCATTTTGATGTTGATGCAGGCGCTTTCCAGGACGATAAAGATTATACCAATCACAATAATAATGCGATTGCAGGCACCGTAATTGATTATAAATTGAAGAAAGGGTTTATCAGGTTTCAATACAATTATAACCGGTTCAATAGAAATTACCTTGATGATTCTACTGATGTTGGAGGCTATTCAAAATACCAGAAAGGGAAATATAATGGTACTTCAAATTATGCAGAAATCTATACGAGCCTGAATCTTACCAATCACCTGGAGCTTTTAACGGGCGCAGATTACAGGCAGAATTCCAGCAGCCAGCTTTATATTTATTTACCTGATTATGGTTTTCCTTCTTTACCAATTTCTGCTGATTCTGCAAAAACAAACCAGTTTAGTTATTACGCTTCTTTAATGCTCAAAGAAAAAAAGGGATTTAAAATGGAGCTTGGTGGCAGATACAATCATCATAATATTTATGGCTCTAATTTTACTTATTCTGCAAACCCGTTTTATATTATTGACAAGCATTATAAAGTTTACGCAAATCTTTCTTCCAGCTACCGTGTTCCCTCCATTTACCAATTGTATTCTGAATATGGAAACAAAGATTTGAAACCGGAATTGACAACCAGCTTTGAAGGAGGTGTTCAATATTTTTCCGATAAAATCAATGCAAGAATAACAGGGTTTACGAGGGATGGAAAAGATGTTTTTTATTTTTACACTGATCCTGTTACTTATGCAAGCAAATATATTAATGCGGATAAGCAGCAGGATTATGGAATTGAAACAGAAGCTCAAATAAATTTCTCCAAAAAATTTGCTGCAGTTTTAAATTACACTTATGTTGATGGAAAAATAATAACCAACGAAGGGCCCGGAAAGGACACATCTTATTTTAATTTGTATAAAAGGCCAAAAAATGTTTTGAATATTTCTTTGAATTTGCAGGCTACAAAAGCTTTGTTTTTTTCAGCTAAATTAAAAACAGTAAGCGAGGCTTTTGAACCTCAATACAATGGCCCTTCATATAAATTAAACGGATATTACACTCTAGGGTTTTATGGGCAATACCAATTCAATAAAATGTTCAACATTTTTGCTGATTTTCAAAATATCACTGATCAAAAGTATTTTGTAACCAGGGGATTTACTACAAAAGGTTTTAATGCAAACGGAGGAATACATGTAGCATTATAAGAAGGGCTGTTCAAAACAATAATAAGATTTTTAATGAGAAACTGATGATGCATATTCAATTTTAGATGAATCCAAAAAAGAAAATAGCTGTTCTAAGTCCTTAATGTTTTTCAAGTCCAACTTATGAAAGGAGCTGTAAGAATCAATAAGGTAAGAATATTGAGGAAGAATCTTTTTTAAACCTTTTAAAGTGACTTTTCTACCCAATTCAGCAATGCTATTTTCTTTAGGAAGAAAAATAAAAAAATTCGTTACTGTACTATATTCCCTTTCTTCCGGCTCATTATATGGATGGCTTGCCCTTACTAATTTGTTTTCTTTCTTTAAAAATTTAATTAAAGCGCCATTAAATAAAATTTCGTAAAATGTTGAAGAATCATTTTGATGTATTGGCGGAAAATCTTTCTCAAAATGATAAATCTTTTTTTCGCCGGTGTTATTTGAAGATTCCAGAATAAATTCTTTTACAGGATAATCTATGGGATAAATATTCCCGTCTTTTTTGATATATATGCTGCCAGAATACAACGAATAATTAATAGCTGAATCTGAAAATACTTTCCCGTTTTCGAGCATTAAAATCCCATATGCCCATTGATCCTGAAATGAGGGCGAGCCATCAATGTATCCAGGATCTTTCCCTATTTGAATTGGCTTTTTATCTGCATCAAAAAACTGGTAAATCTGCGGGCCAGCTTCTGTGAAATTTTGGGAATAACATGGCTTGCAAAATAGAATACAAATAAATAAAATAATTTTATTCATACTATTCAGGTTTAAATTAATGTCGCAATTAACATGCAAAAGAATTTTTACCGAACCATCAAATATACAAAATATTTACCCGATTTTGCCCTACGAGTTATGTTACATTTGCTAAAAAGTGTATGGCCAGCTTCGGAAACATATCTGCAAAAGAATCTATCACAGTTACGTTTACGCTTTTTGCAGTGATAGATATTTTAGGTTCTATTCCTATTTTAATTTCTTTGAAAGATAAGATGGGCGGTGTTATACGTTCTACGCAAGCAACTATTGCCTCAGGGGTTTTTATGATTTTGTTTCTCTTTTTAGGGGAGCCTTTTTTAAGCCTTCTGGGGCTTGATGTGCAATCTTTTGCTGTGGCCGGAAGTATTGTAATTTTTATTATTGGCCTTGAAATGGTTCTGGGAATAGATTTTTTTAAGCAGGATAGCAATCCTAAAAGTGGCAGTGTCGTTCCAATTGCTTTTCCTCTTATTGCAGGGTCTGGTACGCTTACTACTGTTATGTCGCTAAAAGCAGATTACCACGACATCAATATTTTGATTGGTATCCTCATAAACTGCCTCATTATATTTTTAGTATTGAAATCTCTAACCTGGGTTGAGAAAGTATTAGGGCCAAGTGGATTGATCGTTGTTAGAAAATTTTTCGGCGTTATTTTATTGGCTATTGCCGTTAAAATATTTGGAAGTAATATTGCAGCCTTTGGGAAATGAAAAAGAATCTAAAGGCCTCGTAGTACAATGGATAGTATAAGAGTTTCCGAAGCTCCAGATACAGGTTCGATTCCTGTCGAGGCCACAAAACTACTGCAACAGTAAACTAACAAATATTCAGGATTTCTATTTTACAGCTTACAAGGTTTTCGCTTATTTAATAAAAAGAAAAATATTTATCTTCTTTTTAAATTGCTTTACTGCAAAAAATTATTTTTCGGCTATGCCTTAAAGTTATACAAAAAGAAAAAAACCGGAATCCTTTTGTAACTGCTGTAATTACTATTTTAATTTCCCCATTTAAATAGCTGCAATCCATAAACTCAAAAGAGTTTTAGGTTTGGCACGATTTTGAAGGCTCATTAATAAGTGAATTTTCAATTTAAAATTTAAATTATTACCAGCATGAACACAATAAAAGCATTTGCCGTAGGGATTTTCATAGGTATTTTATTTGCTCCGGACCGCGGAACTGAAACGCGAAAAAAACTTTTGAAAGTATTTTCAGATTATAAAGAAGACGCTAAAGACTATGCTGCTGAGGTAGTTGGTAAAGTAGAAACCCAGGCAAAAACTGCAAGAAAGGCAATAAAAAAGTTGTAAAATAATCGTAGTTAATTTGCCGTTATGCCTAATTCTTGACTCTTGAATATCTTTCAATGTTAAGCCTGTTTATTCCCGCATTGTCAACTTTTTCGATACCTTTTTGAGTAAGCGTGTCGTTTTTTATTGAAATAGTAAAAGTAAAATCGTGCCCTTCCCATTCGCGCTCTTTGCAATATTCGAGGTGTTCTGTATAAGAGCTATCTTTCAGGGAATACCTTCCTCCTCCGGCATCAAAACTTGTTGAATCTTTTGGATCTTTTGTATTGTGTGTTAAAAAAGCAAAATGATCACCGTTAATGATTTTAATAAAAGAGGCATCTTTTGTATAATCTGTAACCGTGGTATCCTCTTTTTCGATAATCGTTCCGGTAATAAGTTTCCAGGTTCCCTCAATTGGTAATGATTTTTTTGATTCCACAGTATTCTCATTTTTTGAGGAACAGGATACCAACAAAGAAATCATTATTAAAACCGCGATTTTATTTTTCATTGTTTTTATATTTAAATTTTGGGATAGCAGTTTATTGCCAGATTCAGGAAGCTAATATAATTCATCTTTTTTAATTTTCGTTTAGGCTTTCCCGTTATTTAAATAATTCTAAAATAAGAATCACTGTTATTTGTGCTTTTACTGATAAATAATTTCAATAAAATTGCAAAATCAGTGAATCCATTGTTCGCTTTTCAAAAAATCAACAAGGCTTGAATCATTAACCGACATTGCGGGAAGCCAAATACCAATTCTCTCACGGTTCCACCAGAGCCCTTTTGGATTGCCGGGTTTTGCAAAACTATAGCGGTATAAAACGGCACGGACGAATCGTGGCGATTTACCAGGAAACGGATTAGCAGCAAAAAGGTTAACTGCATTTTTATCATTATGAAGAAGTTTCCAGGCAAGATTATAAACCCACGGATATTCTTCGGGAGATGACATAGAAGCAAACCACATTTGCCAATCCAAATGCAGTTGATAGGGCGCTATTTGCGAAGGGCGCTTATTAAGATAAACAGGCAAACCCCTGTAAACATAGGGTTTCCAGTTAGCACTATCATTCGGATTCTCATCCATTGTTGCCTCGAATATTACATTCAAACGCTCCTGCCCAACCGTGCCAAATGCCCCATATGTATTTACCAAATCAAGTGGATCATAAGAAGTATTCATCACCTGGCCGGGAGATAAAAGATTGAAAGCCGGTTGTATGCTAAGAAGCGCAACAACCGCCGTAATGACCCAGGCAGTAGTTAACATTGGCTTCGAAGCAACTTCATTTTTCCTGGCAACTTCGGCTTTTTTAACAAGTGCCTGTGGAAGAATTTTGGACCAGAATTTATCATCAAAACAGGCAAGCGCCGGAACAATTGTAAGCCAGTTTAAAAACGACAAGTTCCCGCTTAGTATAATCGTGATTTGAAATAAAACAATTACTGATCCTGCGATGTGGCGCGCGATACGCGGCCAGAATACAAAAAAAGGAGAAATAAGTTCTGCCAGGAAATTAAACCAAACACCAATTTTTAATATAAAATGAGGAAGAAAATGAAACCACCGGCTTAGCAGGCCGGGTAAAGGTTGTGTTTCAAAATGATAATAAAGAGCCGTTCCGTTTCTCCAAATTTCATCGCCACGAATCTTTATCAATCCCGAACCCAACATGATACGGAAAATCAACCATCGGAATAAAACGATAATTGGAAACGGAGGCGCACGCTTGGGAAACGGCCGCATGTCGAGCAAAGGGCAAAGAAAGATGGCAAGAAAACCAGTTTCGGTAAGTTGAATTTCCCAGCCGTATCCATACCATTCCTGGCCTACATGCACAATCGACATATAAAGAAACCAAAGTATAGTAAGTAACGGCGCATTTACATAACCTGCCACAACCACTAATGATAATACAAAGCCAATCCACGCAACCGTAAGTAGCGCCGAATCGGAGTGAACAAACCAAAATATAGAAGGCAAACGCATAAAACCCGAACTGGTTGAGCCGAGAGCATTCTTAACCTGCTTTAAAAATATGGAAACCGGTGTAAGCCCATCTGAACCAATGAGAGGAACAATTTCATTAATAGCGACAAGAAAAGCTACGGCATAAATTATTCCCAGAAGACGAAGAATCATAAAACGGGTGAGCCAATAAGTTGGAGTGTTATGAGGGTCCAAACTGCCTGATGGAAATATGGAATTATCTTCGTCCACGATATTATTCCCGCAATATCAATACCGTTTTTCGAAGTTTTCTTTTAACCTGACAAAATTGTTACAACGATCAAATTTACGACAGGAATACAATTCAATATTAAGCCTTAGAATAAGGTTTCTTAATTTATTCGGAAGAACTTAATCTTAAATTTGCAAGATGCAAATAAAGCAATTCCCCAATCATAAAGTTTATCTGCAAACATTAAGGAACATGACGCCGGAACAGCGCCTTCAGAAAGCATTTGAGCTTTCATCTCTCGCAAAAGATTTATTTCTGCATGGTTTAAGGAAAAGATTCAGTGACAAAACTGAAGAGGAAATAAAAGCAATTTATTTAGAAAGAATCAAGAAATGCCACAACCGGAATTATTAGAAAAGGTTCGCTCTATCTAATATATAAGAGGAGACATACTTGTATGCCTCATACGAACAATATAGATTTTGTCCTTTACAATGTGGTAGGAAATTCTATAATGATAAATTTCAAAAGCCCGGTAACTTCCACTATTATTAGTTTTATATTTATCAAGAGGATATATTTCAGGATGCTTAGAAAGGCTTATGCTGGTATCTATTATTTCATCTCTTATTTTTTCTGCATTTTGAAGAGAATCACGGGAGATAAAAATAAATGCATTTTGCAATTGAATTTTCGCCGCTTTACTCCAAATTACCATGAACGGGCTTCTTTTTTTAAGTTCTCTGCTGTGATAAATTCACCCTTTGCAATTTCTTCTTCCGCTTTGCTTATTTCATCATTATATTCTTCTAAAGATTGCCGTTCGGAGGTCTGATATTCAATACCCATATTTTCAAGCATTTCCAAAATCTGATCTTTTTTGGACTGATTTTTTTCTGTACTCAAATTAATTATTAGTTGCCTCATTTCATTTTAAATTTTATCAAATTTACAATTAAGAACTCAAAATAAAAATAGAATAGGGCTCTATGCGGTATTACATTTTTTTAGATCTCAATGCTCAAATTTTTATGAGCCTTCGTTTTAAAAAATAAGATTGATTTTTGCAGCAGCCATAAAATAAATCAAAATAAGTAAATGAACACAAAGTATGATGCTATAGTGGTTGGTTCCGGGCCTAACGGTTTTGCCTCGGCTATCACTTTGCGGCGTGCTGGTTTGTCGGTTTTGCTAATAGAAGAAAAAGATGTTTTAGGCGGTGGCGTGCGTTCTGCAGAATTAACGCTTCCGGGTTTTATTCACGATGTATGCTCCACAGTTTATCCATTGGGGGAAGATTCTCCTGTATTCAAATCTTTGCATTTAGAGGAATTTGGGCTTGAATACCTTCAGCCTGAATATGCTGTGGCTCATCCTTTTGATGATGGTTCGGCCATAGCTATTCAAAATTCAATAAATAATACTGCGGTCCAATTGGGGAAAGATGCCGGTAATTATAAAAAAATTTTTTCGCCTTTAGTAAAAGATTGGCCTTCCATTCGTTCTGCTTTTGTTGGCCCGCTCCATTTAAGTGATTATTCAATTACAAAAGCAAAATTCGCTTCTTATGCAATTACCTCGGGAAGTTATTTTGCAAAACATCATTTTGATACCAACGAAGCGCAAGCCCTTTTTGCAGGTATGGCCGCGCACTCAATGCTTCCGCTAAATAAACTTACTTCTTCTTCTGTTGGAATTGTTTTAAATACAGTGGCGCATATTAATAGTTGGCCTTTGCCCAAAGGCGGAGCGCAAGAAATTACGAATGCACTGACGGCTTACTTTAAAAAATCAGGTGGTGAAATACAAACGGGAAACAGGGTTACTTCTTTACAGCAATTGCCCCCATCTAAAATTGTTTTGCTGGATGTGACGCCAAAACAACTTCTTTCCATTGCAGGTGATCAATTTTCTAATTTATATAAATGGCAATTGCGAAAATATAAATATGGCTCAGGTATCTTTAAGATAGACTGGGCGCTGTCTCAGCCGGTTCCTTTTAGCAATGGTAAATGCAGAAAAGCGCCCACCATTCATATCGGTGGAAGCCTTGAGGAAATTTACGATAGTGAAGAAATCGTTTCTCAAAATAAAATTGCTAATAAACCTTTTGTTTTATTCGTTCAGCCAGGCGTTGTTGATACATCAAGAGCGCCGGAAGGCAAACAAACATCTTGGGCTTATTGCCACGTTCCAAATGGATCTACAGTAGACATGACAGAAGCGATTGAGAAACAGGTTGAGCGTTTTGCACCTGGCTTCAGAGATTGCATTCTTGCAAGGCATACAATGAATACACAAAACCTGGAAGCATATAATTCCAATTATATCGGTGGTGATATAAATGGCGGAGCAGCCACAATAACCCAACTTTTTACAAGGCCTGTTTTGAGGCTGTCACCTTACCGAACTTCTGCAAAAGGGATTTATGTTTGTTCCTCATCAACTCCGCCGGGTGGTGGCGTACATGGAATTTGCGGATACTATGCAGCAAGGCGCGCTTTAAAAGATATGTTTGGTATCAGCCTTTCATGGTTGTAAAAAATGGAATAAAAATCAATGGTATTTGTTGCTTTACTCAATGTGATTTTATTGCTTTTTTACCACCAATACCTGGAAGCTGCCTGCTATCATTGGCGGCCTTCTTTCACCTTTTACAGCAGCCCCAAAATCTGCTGTTGGCAAATAAAGTGCATGTGTACGAAGGTCAAGGCAATTGGTTCTCGCACCTTTTTTAGTTGGCACATTATCTATAACTTCAAATTTGTCTTTTGAAACTTCTTCGATCACTGTAAGGGTTCCTTCACCATTTGAAGAGTACGCATATTTTAATTGTGGGTCAAAATTAGTGCCGTCGCACCCTTCCCCAATTGCCGGAGTGCTTACAACTTTGCCTGATTCAGCATCTAAAACAATCATCATTTTATTATCGCATCCTGCAAACAACCTGTGTGTTTTCCGGTCTATTGCCAATCCTGATGGAGATTCCCCAGGGGCAATCGGCCAGGTTTCTTCCACTTTAAAAGTGTTCATATTTATTTTACTTATCGCACTTTTGTTTTCAATATTTACAAAAACATTTCCTTTCCCATCACTTACGGCAGTTTCAGGTTTACCACTTAATGGAATAGTTTGAACAACTTTGTCTGTATTAGGATCAATGACAGAAAGGCTTTGGTTTTGCCCATTACAAGTAATAATTTTCTTTGAATAATCATCATAAAAAATAGCGTCCGGCCCTTTATCAGTTGCAATTTGTTTTAATACTTTGTTATTGGATAGATTAAAAACGGTTACATTATTTAACTGGCCATTACTCGTATAACCTTTGCCTAATGAATTGTCAAATGCAATTCCATGAACGCCTGTAGTGTTTGGAATTACGCCGATAGAATCCCCATTATTTTCATCCAAAATATTTACTTGCGTCCCATGGGATACATACAGTTTATTATTGTTTACGGCAATGTAATCCCACCAGCCGGTACTTTTTATGTGAAAACTATCAGTTACCGTGTAACCAGATTGCTGTGCAAATAGTCCTGGGTTTACAAATAATATTGCAATACAAATAATTATAAATTTTTTCATGATATTAATTTGGGCTCAAACTTAACTCCTAATTTTGAAGACAAACTGAAGTTGCTGCCTAAAATAAAAATCAATGGTATTTGTTGCTTTACTATACTTCCGTTTTTGATGGTTCTATGCTAATTGCAGTTCACCTATTGGTTTCCAATTATTACTTCCCATATCAAAAAATTCAAGTGAATCTTTTCCAATTTCTAATTTGTAATCAAATGCTTTTAATCCTGGAACAAAATAGCCCGGGTAAAAATAATCGTAGCCATTTTGTTGGCAATATTCTATCTTTTTATAAATCAGGTATTTGCCAATACTGTATTTTTTGTAGTTAGGGTCATAAAAACTGGAAATTCCCGCTGCACTCTGTTTTCCAATATCAAAAATACCTGTACCTATAAGCTTGTTATTTTCAAAAAGATTGATGGCAAAAGATTTAAAAATAATAACCGGGCTATCGCCAAATAAAAATTCATGGAGATTTGCAGGCCTTCCTTCAGCAAGCGGTAACCTGTACTTCTGAAAAAGTATTTCGTATTGATCACTATAATCAAAAGGAATAATTTCTAATTGGAAGTTTCTATTGCGATGTTCGAGTTTATAAAAAGTGGAAGCAGGCGTATAATTTTTCAATTTATTCCTTAACCAAATTGTTTTAAAATATTCTCCATTGCGCTCTAAAAAATCGGTAGTAAATATATACTGGCCCATTCTATACCAGCCATGGACAAGGTACCTGTCTAAATCCTCAGGTTGTATGTGAAGCGGAAACCTAAAATCCTGGTTCATGATTTTACTTTAAGCATGATTAAGATTGAACCAAAAAACAAAATTCCAGTAAACAAACTTTTATGGCATTTTCTTATTTTACAAGATATACCACACCTTTTATTACCGGCGAATCAATTTTTAAATCAATGAGATAAACATAAGCACCTGCTGGCTGAAGTTCACCTTTAAAAGTGCCATCCCACCAAATATCTTTACCGCCATTGTCAAAAACTTTTTGACCATACCTGTTAAAAACTTTTACTGTTGAGCCCGGGTAAGCCTGTAATGTTTCTATAAACCAGGTGTCATTTTTCCCATCTCCATTTGGGGTAAATGCATTGGGTATATACAATTGTTGATAAACTTTTACCAACATACTATCTGTTGCAGTTTTACATCCCTTATTTGAAAAAACATTCAAAATATATATTTGGTTTATTGTAGGGTTTACAACCGGGTTCAAAGAAGTTGCGCCGGTGATATTTACATCCGGTGTCCATAAATAGTTCACATCTGTACCGCCCGCAGTACCATCCAAAGTAGTAGATTGCCCCTTGATAATTATTTTATCCAACCCCGCATTGGACACTGGATTTTTATCTACAATTATAAGAAGTGAATCGGGTACAATACACTCATCATGTGCCGCCTGAAGAATATATAAAGTTGTTTCAGAAGGCGAAGCTACCGGGTTTGGAATTTTGGGATCAGAAAGGCCAGTAGCCGGCAACCATTGATATGAAGTAATATTGCTGCCTGTACTTTTCAGTTGAACAGAATTTCCCTGGCATATTTCTTCATCTTTTCCTGCGTTTATTATTGGAGGCGTAGTTAATATTGCAATTGTAGAGTCCTTGCTGGTACAGCCTTTGATTGAAGTAGCAGTTACATAATATTTTCCATTATCATCCGCTGTTGATACCGGAATAAATGGATCTTGCTGATTGCTTGAAAAATTTGATGGGCCTTTCCAGGAAAAAGTAAAGCCATCATTTGCTTTTAAAAATAAAGTATCTCCATAACAATGCCCGATTGTCTCAGCGTTTATAACAGGGTATTTATTTACGCCCACAGCTACCACGTTAGAATAAATAGAACAGGATGACACATCCATATTTTGCCTTTGCGAAACAGCTAACCTATAGAGGTACCTTCCGGTAATATTAGTAGCTGGCCGAATGTAAATCGAATCATTAGCTCCATTAATATTGGTAAAGCTGCTGCCGCTATCTGTACTTTGCTGCCACTGGTAAACCGGGTCAGAATACCCGGCAGAAACGTCTGCACGAATCGTAAAAATAGATTGATCGCCGGTACAAACATCCACCGAATCTAGCGATCCGTTAATAGTAGCAGAAACCAACGGGCCGCATGCGCGAAAAGTAATATCATCCAGCAAAATATCATTCCCACAACCACCCGGCGCATTATTGGTCATCCTCAAAACAACTGAATTAATATCAACAGTTGTTGCAAAAAAGAAACCATACTGTTTCCAACCCAAATTTTCTGGAATATCCCCCGTTTTATAAGTTTGCAAAACCTGGCCCGACGGGGTTTCAATATTAAAAGTAATGTTGGGTTTAATTCCATTTCCGTTGCAGGCAAAAGATGCCAGTAAATTATACACCCAGGCTGCAAATTCATAAGTGGTATTGGGACAAAGCCCATCCACTCTTTTTACAAAAAAATCTCCGGGTTGGTAAGATGCATTCACTACCATCATATACCCATTAACATCGCCCGTATGATCGCGTGTAGAATGCCACGTATCCCCAAAGCAATTAGTAACAGAATTAGAAACGGTATAAAATCCATCATTAGGGCAGCCATCGGTTACATAAGTATAATTAGTAGTACCGCCAAGGGAAGGCCCGGGATTATTGCCTGAGCCAAAAGTTATATTTACCACCGGGTCGCCAAGGCTTCCTTTACAAAGCTGCGCACAAATATTAGCTGAGAAAATAAAAGATACAAATAGCGAACAAATTGAAATTTTAAAATATTTTCTCATTAAAAAATGCATGGCTATTTTAATAACCCTTGTTTGGTAAATAATATCAAAGATACAATCAGGCAGAAGAAACGAAGGTATTTTTAATCGTGAACATACCAGTAAACGAACAAATAAACGGTTTTTTTATTCTATGGTGTGAGGTTTTAAAATAATAAAATACAATTCACTAAACAGCTTTTACAATATCACTCGCAAAAGAAATCAACCCTGTTTTTTTATGCTAAAAGTAAAAGTTGAACCTTTACCTTTTTTTGAATCTATTTCAATGGTTCCGGAATTCCTGTCCACTATTTTTTTTACTGTTGACAATCCGATACCATATCCTTTTGATAGCGTTTCATCCTTTAACGGAAGAGAAGTAAACAAATGAAATATTTTATTATAATCTGCTTTCGCTATTCCAATTCCATTATCTGAAACCGAAAAAATATAATGAGAATTATTTTCTCTAAAACCAATATCAATTTTCACGGTTTCTTTATCATTATAACGGATACTATTAGTGAGAAGGTTTAAAAAAATCTGTTCCAGCTGCGTTCTATTTAGAAACACGATTGCGCCGTTTTGAGGATAATTTATTTCAACTTTTTTAGCGGCCGGTAATACATGAATGAGTGATGAAATAAGTTTTGTAAGATTATTTTTTTCCAAATGCTGAGAAAAAGAATCGCCCTTGTAATAGGCTAAAACACCATTTACAATACTGTTGATTTTCTCTGCAGATTTTTGAATAATATCAAACCATTTAGCTTCCGATTCATCAGGTTCAGGAATGGTTTTGTCTGTCAAAATTTGTTTGGCAATAATAATGCTGGTCAGTGGCGATTTTATATCGTGTGATAATACTGATGCAAATTGCTCCAGTTCTTTGTTTCTTATTTCCAGTTCGTTTCTGGTTTTTTCCAGTGATATATTTATTTTCCGTAACTCCAGCAGGTTGGATACTTGCTTTGCCAGGACTTTTAATGCAGACACCTGTTCCTCATTCAATTCCCTTGGCTTATGGTCTATAACACAAAGAGTCCCTAAAGCAAAACCGTCAGGGTTCACCAGCGGCACACCTGTGTAAAATATTACATGCGGGTCATTGTCCACTAATGGATTCCCTTCAAACCTTACATCTTTTCGCGAATCGGGAACAATTAAAATTTCTTCAGGCTTGCTAAGCGCATGGGCGCAGAAGGCATATTCCCTGGCGGTTTCGCTTTGCTCAATCCCTCTTTTAGAAAGGAACCATTGTTTTTTATCATCAACTAATGTAATTAAAGAAACGGGCGTTTTACAAATAGCAGCCGCAAGAAGGGTAATATCATCATAATCCTTTTCAGTAAATGCGTCAAAAATATTATATTCAGATAATTGAGCCAGGCGCTCTCTTTCATTGTGTGGAATTTCAGGTTTCAGCATTTCAGTTAGAAAATATAATCGTGAAAATTAGGGATATTTTTTTTAAGGGAAATAAAAAGTTTGAGTATTAACTATTCATTTTCTTTTACTGAAAACAAAAGAAAAAAGAAATCAAAATTGATTTCTTGCATTCTAAAATTTTAGCAAAAATATTTTCCGGGCTACAGGAATTTTTTTTGCTTTGTTTCCAAAAAAATCGCGTGGAAAATTAAATTAGTTTTCTTTCTTTTTAATTTCTGAAATCAAAAAATCAAGTGCATTTTTATCGGGCAATTGTTTTACCTGTGGGTCAATATTCAATATCATTGTACCATTGCTCGTTGAATTATATTTAGCCCATTCAGGTAAGTTTTTTCCATTAGGGTTTCCCGTCTTTATAAAATTAGCCCAATAGGATGACATTGTTTTTTCCAAAGCAAAATCACCAGGCTCCCAGGGGCAGCGATGCACGAAATTCAGGTTGCCATAAGCATAGGCTACTTCCCCTGTATGAAAAGCGCCATATTTTATGTAATCGCCTGTAGCAGGTAGTTTGCGGGCAAAACGATATAGATAAACTTTGCTGTTTTTAAATGCCGATTGTTGATTAGCCCACGTATAATTTTGAATCCCAAACATCATATCCCTTGACAGTTTTTGTTGCGAAGCAATGGCTTCTTCATCTGTTTTTGCGGGATAAAAAGATAAAAACTTTTCAGCCTCATCCCCATATTTTTCTTCCGCATGTTTTTTAAATTCTTCCGCATTATCCATTTTACCAAAAGCCAAACCATCATCTTCATTCCATCCTGTTAACAGGTCAACATCATTCTCTTTGCCTTCAGCAAAAATATCGGGAATAGATTGTGGCAAAACATATCCATCTATTATTGGGCTGCTTAATAGCCATTGTTTTTTTAATAATTCTTCAGCCGGAATTTTTCTGAGCGCTTCCAAAGAATTGGCATTGATTGAGTGCTCATACTTTACGCCTTCTTCTTCTGCCTGTTGAAGCGTGGCTGTTTTTCTTCCCGGAGCATCTATAAGTTCTGCACCACTCTCCGCAATCGTATGTTTGAACAAACCTCTGCAAAGCGGCGAAGCCACCAGGCAATTCACGCTCATCGAACCAGCCGATTGGCCTGCGATGGTGATATTATCAGGGTCTCCGCCAAAAGCAGCAATATTTTTCCTGATCCATTTTAATGCAGCTATCTGATCAAGCAGTGCATAATTTCCAGAAGTGTGATGCGCAGATTCTTTAGTAAGATCAGGCAATGCAAAAAATCCAAAGATGCCTACACGGTAATTGGCGCTAACAAATATGATTCCTTTTTCAGCCATTGCTTCACCATCATAAACGGGAGCTCCGGTTCCTCCACTTACAAAGCCTCCGCCGTATATCCATAAAACAACTGGCCGTTTTTCTTTTGCAGAAATAGCGCCTGTCCATACATTAAGGTAAAGACAATCTTCACTAATCGGGGTTTTGGGAATCAGGTATTCTTCAGACCATGGGCCGAAAGGAACAGGATTATTTTGGACAGGGCTTGGCCCAAAAGCATCGCATTTTTTAATGCCATTCCACGCAACAACAGGCTGTGGCACTTTCCATCTCAAATCACCAACTGGCGGGGCTGCAAAAGGAATCCCTTTAAAAATGTGAACATCATCGGTATTATTAGTGCTTCCGCTTATCATTCCCCCCTCAACTTTAATAGTTTCAAATGGAGTTTTATGGATAAAAGAAAAAAAAATTATTAAACCGGAAAAAATAACAATTGGCGCTAAAGCAATCCGTATTTTTTTTGATATCAAAGCAAACGATTTAGAATGAAAAATAAGTTTGAATATTTTAAATTAAATTTTAAAACCTTCACGAAAGTTACAAAATAATTTTTCAGAAAATACAAAATCCATGATTAAAGAGAACCTCTAATTCAATTTTCGTTTAACCATGACAGGTATTATGAAAGAATAAAAATTCGCTTTATTTCCTTGTTTACTGTAAATACCAATTCACTACATTTGTTTTATCATTATCTTTTAAAACAATTCCATGACCAAGCTAAATTCATTCCGCCAGAAAGCGGCCACAGTATTTTTTTTAGTTGTTTTACCTTTTCTTTCGATAGCCCAGAATGCCAATCACCGCTTCGATATTTCTTTTAAAAAAAGTGCTAGTCAGCAACCCATTACACACTGAAAATCCGCATTACGAAGGCACCTTTGAATATGGCCGCCCGATGAAAGGCCACGGCTGGCAACCGGCTCCCACCAGTGAATTATTAAAAATGATGGCGAAGCATATTACCGAACATGCGCCAAAAGGAACAGATACAAAAAGCTGGAATTACTAAATAAAAAATGATATTAAAAACCTGCTGTTGAAAGGCAGGTTTTTTCTTAGTATTTTTATAGTAAACCAACAAATTACCCTGATTCCTATTCTCCAAATATTCTACCCCTCAAAGAATTTCAATCCTTCTTTTCATTTCGGATTATTTTTTCATTGCCAAAACCGGAGGCTGTGGCTGTGGCACAATATTATGAATCGGCTTGGTAGATTCTAAATAAGTATATACCGCTTTTAATTCATCATCCGTCATTTGTGCAATCCCTTGCCATGGCATTGGAGGCAATAGGTTTCTTCCTTCAGGTGCTCCACCATATTTGCCTGTTTTAAAGGTTCGTATAAATTGATCTAAAGTCCAGTTCCCAATACCTGTAGTTGAATCTGAAGTAATATTTGCAGTATAGGATATCCCCCACGGCCCTATCCATTCTGTCATATTGGATACGGCAAGCCCTTTGCTTTCGATCTCTTTGCGGTTAACATTTATTGGCGGCATTTGTGAAGGGCTGCCGGACAATAATAAATCCAAATTATCTTCAGGGCCCTGCGGGCCCATTTTTTTGGGAGTATGGCAATCGTTACAACCTCCAATAGTAACAATATGTTTTCCCCATGCCACTTCGCTGCCAAAACCACCATAAGCCGGAAGCGCAGCCTGGGCTTGAGTTGTATCAGCAGGCGGTTCAGTTTTATCTGATGCGCCCTGGTTACACCGCGAAAAAATAAGAATAAAACTCATTAAAATAATGAGAATCGCCATTGAAAATTTTTTCATAATTTTTTTTTTAATTTTTTAAAAATAATTATGTTTTCAAGTCAGCACAGTATCATCGGTACGGGAAAAAATTTATGGAATAAACCGGCATTGCAGCCGAAAGAATTACTAAATATAATCCTTTTTTAATACAACCGAAATTTTAAAAAATAAAATTGAAAAACCGTATTTGAAAAAAAGGTATCATCCTCAAAAGCAGGTATAGTATGAGGCATTTCCTTCCGGCTAAATTCATATAACTGATTGCCACTAAGAAATCCCCGGCTGTAGAAAATGTTTTTACACTACTAGCCTGGCCGCCACAGGGCCGCACAAACTCTTCAACTTTTCTTCAGATTCATTTCGTACTTTTTCAAAAAATTAAGCTTTTGAAAATTCTAATTATAGAAGATGAAACTGCGCTAAGCGAAAGCATTGCAGAATATTTGTCGAACCAAGAATACCATTGCGATGTGGCTGGCAACTTTCATGGTGCCATTGATAAAATTGAATATAACGATTATGATTGCATATTGCTTGACATCACACTTCCGGACGGGGATGGATTGAAAATTTTGGAACTGCTGAAAGAAGATAAAAAAACGGATGGTGTACTTATTATTTCTGCAAAAAATTCTTTGGACGATAAAATAAAAGGCCTTGACCTTGGAGCTGATGACTATTTATCAAAACCATTTCATCTTTCCGAATTAAATGCACGCATCGCAGCGATTATCCGAAGAAAAAACTTTGAAGGAAACAGCATTATTCAGTTTGAAAATCTTTGTATTGACACTCAAAAAAAATTGGCAACTGTTGAAAAAAACCCTGTAGAGCTTACAAAAAAAGAATATGAACTGCTTTTGTATTTTGTTGCCAATAAAAAAAGGCTGGTCTCTAAAGAAGCCATTGCTGAGCATCTTTGGGGAAATGAAATGGGCGGTAATTTTGATTTTATTTATACACACATAAAAAATCTTCGTAAAAAATTAATGGATGCAGGCAATGCTGATTATATTAAATCGGTTTATGGAATGGGGTATAAATTTAGCAGCCAATGAAATTAATTGCCAAATACAACAGAGTAAATATTCCCATGACAATTGCCGTGCTTTTAATAAGCAGCATTGCCTATTATTTTATTCTGCATCATGTATTGCTGCGCCAGGTTGACAAAGACCTCCGGATAGAGAAACAGGAAATCATTCATCACATTAAAATAAATGGTTCGCTGCCTGAAACTTCAAATTACAAAGATCAGCAGATTACATTTCAGGAAACGAATCTTACCAACTTTAAGGAAAAATTTTCCACCGAATTGGTTTATAATAAGAAAGAGGATGAGGAAGAACCCTATAGAAGAATTGATTTCTTAGTCACTCAAAACGGGACAAATTATATCGCTACCGTAAAAAAATCAGAGCAGGAAACCGAAGATATTGTGCGGCTGATTTTAATGATTACTTTTTTGGTAATTGCCTTTTTGTTATTGGCCTTATTTATTACCAACAGGTTTCTTTTAGGGAAATTGTGGAAACCGTTTAACCATACACTCAGCCAGCTAAAACAATTCAATCTCTCGTCTAAAAATGATATTGAGCTTGATTCCACCAATGTCGATGAGTTTATAGAATTGAACAACACTGCGATTTACTTGACACAAAAGGTGAAGGATGATTATGATTCACTGAAAAGCTTTACAGGGAATGCTTCGCATGAAATACAAACACCATTGGCCATTATTAAAAATAAGATTGAGCTATTATCTCAATCAGAGCATTTGGAAGAATCCCAGGTCAAAATCATACAAAGCCTTAATGATGCGGCATCCAGGCTTTCAAGATTGAATCAGTCGTTGCTGTTGCTTACAAAGATTGAAAACCGCCAGTTTGAGGATAAGGAAAAAATTAATCTTTCAGACATTTTGGAAAAACGTATCGAAAATTTCCAGGAACCCGCCGGGCTTAAGAATATAATCGTTGAAAAAAATATCGTGAAAGGTGTTTCTGTTCAGATGAATGATTCTCTCGCTGATATTTTACTTTCTAATATTATTTTGAATGCGATAAAACACAATTTTCCTGGCGGTAGGATTAGGATTGATTTGACTGAAAGTACTTTAGTTGTTAGCAATTCGGGTGATGAGCCGAAGGTGAAAACTACCGAACTTTTTGAGCGTTTCAAAAAGGAATCAACTTCTCCCGAATCCCTCGGGCTTGGTTTATCTATAGTAAAAACAATCTGTGATTCTTATGGGTTTGGAGTTACCTATCATTTTACAGGTGGAATGCACGTGGTGAAGATAACTTTTACAAACTGAAATTTTTAAACCCGAATCAAAAGTTTTGTGTGAGTTAGGCATCGAAAAATGCAAAATCAAAATGATAAAAATGAAATTGCGGTTAAAAGTTCTTTTACTGTTGGCAATAAATATTTCATTCTTAACTTCTGCACGTGGCGGTTTAAATTATACAGAGATTTTTAATCAAATTAATGGAAAAGATACTTCACAAATTGATTCCATTCCTTTTCAGGATTATCCTCTCCTTAATTTTCATTCTTATTTTATTTTATTGGGGCAAAACTTAAAACAAGGATTTACAAAACCATTTCATCTCAATAAAAAGGATTGGGGAAACCTCGGCAAATATGCAGCCGTTACTTTCGCATTGTCATTTACTGACGAACCAATTCAGCAAGGTGCTCTCAGGCTTAAAAACCGGAATACGGGCTTAAATAATATCAGTAAAGGTTTATCGGGCTTTGGCGGCATATATGAAGTTTTTACAGTTGCCGGTATAGGAGCCTACGGGCTTATCAGCAAAAATAATAGAATGGCAAACACGGCTCTGCTTGCGTCGCAGGCATATATTACAAGTGGTGCCATAACGACGGTTTTAAAATTTCTTTCCGGACGCACCAGGCCATCCTATTATCCTGCTGGTGTTGAGGCGGAGCCAAGGTTTCTCGGCCCTTTTCATAAAAGTTTAAATGATGCAAATGGCTCACATGAAAACAGTTCTTTTCCTTCCGGGCATTCTACTGTCGCATTTGCTGTAGCTGCTGTTTTTGCATCTGAATATAAAGATAATCCTGTAGTTCCGGTGATTGCATATAGTGCAGCATCTTTGATTTCCATCAGCCGTATCACCGAAAATAAACATTGGGTTACCGACGTATTTAGCGGGGCTGTCCTTGGATATTTTTCAGGAAAATTGGTGGTGAAAAATTACCATCGTTTCGAAAGATTTCACTCAAATAGTCAAAAGAAAAACTTCATTTCCTTTACTTTGAATTATTCGTTTGGGCATTTGGAACCTGGCATGGTTTATCAATTCCGGTAATCCATTTTTTTTTAAAAATATTCATTACAAAAAAGGGGCACGGAGTAACTTTCTAATATTTGAGTTTCGTATTTGCGAAAACTTCTTTATAGATTCTATCTTTGTTGAAATTGAAGCCGGACTTATGGCCAGGTACAAACTATGAAAAAGATTGTAAAATTCGGATTGGCAGTAGCGAGTCTATTAATTACTCAGCAAGCATTTTCACAAGATAATTACGAGATTCAGGTATATGGTTCAGAGACTGTAGCGCCAAAGGCCACTATGGTTGAACTTCATAGTAATTATACCACCGATGGCAGTACCACGGAAGAGAATGGCGTACTTCCCACCCATCACATAGTACATGAAACGATAGAAATAACACATGGGTTTACAAACTGGTTTGAAGTAGGATTTTATTTATTTAATGCAATAGGTAATGAAGGAAGAACTAATTATGTAGGCAGTCATATTCGTCCCAGGGTAAGAGTGCCAGACAGTTGGCATTGGCCAGTCGGTGTTAGTTTATCTTTAGAAGGGGGCTATCAAAAATTACAATATAGTGAAGATGACTGGACCCTGGAAATAAGACCGATAATAGATAAGACGTTAGGTAAATGGTATGTTGCATTCAATCCAACTTTTGATAAATCTCTGCATGGTTTAAACAGTGGTAAGGGGTATGTTTTTTCTCCTAATATAAAAGGCAGTTATAACGTAAATAGTATCTGGGCGCCGGGGCTGGAATATTATGGATCGGTAGGTGGCTTATTTAACTTTCTTCCCTTCCAGCAACAGCAGCAACAGCTTTTTGCAGTAATAGACATTAATGCATGGGCAAATTGGGAGTTGAACTTTGGATATGGCCATGCATTTACAAATGCCGCAGATAATGGAATTATAAAGGTAATATTGGGTTATAGGTTTAAATAATTTTTTCATTATTGTTAGCTGTCAGAAGCTGTCGTTTTTTTATTTTTGAGATTAGTCTTTATTGAAGTTATTTTTATGCTTTTATTTGCATTAATTTAATAAAATGAAAATATTTAGGAAGATATTGATTTTGCTATTAGTTGCATTAATCGCAATCCAGTTTATAAAACCTCAAAAAAACATAAGTACAAACAAAGAAGTTTATGAAATTACCTCGCATTTTGTTGTCCGAAACGATGTTGAAAATATACTGAAAATTTCTTGTTACGATTGCCATAGCAATAACACCAGATACCCTTGGTACTGGCAAATACAGCCCGTAACATGGTTTATGAACGGCCATATAAAAGATGCCAAAAGGGCTTTAAATTTTTCAATCTTTACCAGCTATAACGCGGGTAAGCAATATAAAGAATTTGACCAAATTAACAGCGAAGTAAAAAAGGGCGATATGCCAATAAGCTCATATACTTTAATACATCGTAATGCTGTACTCACAGATTCTCAAAGATTAGCGATTTATATTTGGACAAAAGCATGCAGAAAGCAGATGGAAACTACCTATTCTCCTGACAGTTTGAAAACAACAGATAAGAAGTAGCAAGACTAATTGCAACTAACCAGGTTTTCTTGCCTGTAATAGTTGTCACTTTATTTACCTTCAATCGGAATTTTTTAAGATGCCAATTTCTTTTGAAAAGGTTCAAAATTCTATATTTTTTTTCGCCTTCCGCCCCTTACAAATGGAATTTTAAACAGTGATTTAAAATTGCTATTGTCTTTTTTCTCCATGCAGGTATCTATACCAAATATCAAATATTCTACAGGTAATTTTTTAAAAGTGCCAAACATTCTGTCCCAAATACTCAATACATCGCCATAATTACTGTCTGTGTAGGGCATTTGATAATGATGGTGTACCTGGTGAAGATTAGGTGTGATAAAAACAACCCCGATTATGTTATCCAACTTTTCCGGTAAACGGTAATTAATATGTGCAAACATGGTTGTAAATACCTGTATTATTTGCCTTAATAATATTGCCCAGAAAATTGCTCCGCTTAAAAAAACCCAAATCAAAGTAAAAGATAACCTGATAATATTTTCTCCCGGATGCTCTCTTAATGTTGTAGATATGTCAACTATATTGTCAGAGTGGTGTACCAGGTGAAAACGCCAAAGTGCCTTAATTTTATGCATGATTAAGTGATAAATATATTCGCCCAGATCAAGTAATATAAAGGTTGCTATAAAAAGAAGCACTGGGCTTTTATCAATATGAAAATAATACAGTAGCCCGAAATGGTGCATGGATGTCCATTTAATAACTGCTATGAACGCCACGCCTAAAAGTAACTGGCCAGGGAAATTGGTAAAAATAAAAGGGGCATTTACGAAAGCGTGTTTCCATTTTTTATATTTAAAGAGTACGCCGTATAGATTTTCAATATTCCAGCTTATAAAAAACAGGCTTATAAATAATACCAGTTGTATCAAGTCGCCGTGAGAAGAAACAAAATCTTGAAATGCTTGATTCATTTGGTTGTAATTAAATAATTCGTTGCCAATATTTTTTTAAACGTAAGGCCTTTTCCCAATAAATGGAAGTTTGGCTAACCGTTACATTAAAATTTGAATTCTTATTTACGCAGCCTTTCATAGGTAAAACTAAATGATTGTGGATTCTCATTAGCAGATAAGTAGTTAAATGTACCTAAATAGTTGGGTTGATTTTTCGTAAAAAAATAACTACAGAATCTCTTCAGAATTAAGTTAGATTTTACATGAAAATAAACCTCCGCGATATTCCCTATTCCTACCCAACCATTTTAGATGAATGATACCACTAATAATGTAAACCAGATTGAATTTTTGGAACAAACCAAAGAGTTGATACAAGCTTGTATTGATGGGGATAGGTATTCTCAATCGCGTCTTTACGAGAAGTATGCCCCGAAAATGTTTGCAGTATGTATGAGATATTCAAAAAATAGGGAAGAAGCCGAAGATATTCTACAGGATGGGTTTGTGCAGGTTTTTAAGTCGTTACACCATTTTAAATTTGCTGGTTCTTTTGAAGGATGGATACGCAAAATAATGGTTTATACTGCAGTGGCAAATTATAGGGCAAAATTGAAAATGCATGTGGTAATGAATATGGAGGAAGTGGAAAATATAGCGATGGTAAACAATGAAGATATAATTGCTCAATTGGGCAAAAAGGAATTGCTCAATATAGTGCAATCATTACCTCCGATGTATAGAATGGTTTTTAACCTTTATGTTTTTGAAGGGCTCAAACATCGTGAAATAGCTAAAGAATTAGGTATTGCAGAAGGCACTTCAAAATCAAATTTATTTGATGCAAAGATGATATTGCAAAGAGCCGTTGTGAACAGTATGAAAATTGCCAAACAAAACGCATCGAATGGATAAAAATCTACATAATATTGAAGATTTATTTAGAAAAGAGCTTGAAGATAATGAGGAAATACCTCCTGAAAATACGTGGGGCCGCATTGACAAAATATTGGATAAGGATAAAATAGTAAGTATTTATAAAAAATATGCACGATTAAAATGGGTGGCTTTTCTATTGTTGTTTTTTTTAGCAGGAATGAGTATGTATGTTTGGAATTACCGCAAAAATAATAGCCCTGAAAAGAAAGAGATTGGTATTTTAAAAAAAGAAATAAAATCAAAGAATAAGAATGCTGATTTATTAAACGGAGGCAATCAAATTGATGTAAAAGGACCCGTTGATTCGATAAAAGCAAGCGTTGACAATGTTTTAAAAAAAGAAGTAAAGTCAAATAACAATGCTGCTCCATCATATGAGGACAATAAAACTGATTTGAAAAAACATGTTGATTCTACAAATACAATCGTCGTTGGCAATAATCAAAAACCGGTAAAAGAAATTGGCCCAACAAAAATTGATAAGAATATTGCAAAAAAACAACCTGAAGAAAAGCAGCCAAAATTATCCACTACAAAAGGTATTTCAAACTTGCTTGTTTCAAAAGAAGAAAGGGAATCTGAAAAAAATACAAAGCCGGGCATCACAAAAAATCTTTCAAATTCTTCCATTTCAAAGCGGGAAAAAGAGAAAGAAAATAAACCGAATAATGAATTCAATATAAACAAACCTGTTCACCATGAAGACGAGTTGGATGTGGCTGCAAAGCCTGTTGATATTGATTCAAACAAAGCTTTATTACCACTGATACAATTAAATTCTTTGCCCGTTACTGAAGTAAAAGGCATTACAACGGATTTGATTGAAACAAAAAGAATCCTTAAAGCTACTTCAATAGCCGAAGTAAAAGCACCAGTAAACAAATCCAAAAACATTTCAAAAAATAAATTTCTAAAGTTAAAAACGCTTTCACCTTTTTCTATTACCGGTTTCTATTCACCTGACATATCATTTTTTCATCTACAGGATGATCCATCCGGTAATCCGAACACAAATGGAGTCGCTGATGAGAATAACGAAAATAAAACCTCTGCGTTTACCGGGGGTGCATTAATTGATTTTAAGAATGGCCCGCATTGGAGTTTGCAATCGGGGCTTACGCTGTCAACTACACGTATTGATATTGAGTTTGAAGACGAACCACTTTTTGCAAAAGCAGATAATTCAGGCAATGTGAAATACCAGGTAAAAACCGTCTTGGGATACGGTTACATTTTACCATCTTTTAGTAATAACCCAAATGTGGGAGACAGTATTTCCTCACTGTCAACTAAAAGTACCCTGCAATATCTGGGAATTCCATTAGCAGTAAAATATTCTTGGGACAAAGGGAAGTTTTCAATAAATGCAAAGGCCGGGTTATCTGGCAACTTTTTAACCCGGGGTAAAATAGAAACAGAAGTGGAACAGGGAAATGACAATGAAACAGAAACAGTAGATAAAATATACGGGCTAAAGAAATTTTACCTGAGCGGTCTAGCCGGTGTTGGTTTGGATTACAATTTTTATAAAAACTTTTCTGTTAGTTTTTCTCCTACGCTGCGTTTTGCTTTGAACCCAATAAATAAAAATGTATCTGTGATTTCTTATCCTAATTCATTAGGGTTTTCTTTGGGATTAAAAATGAAATTGTAATAGATAGGCTCCTCTTTTTCTTTTATTGTATTGATTTCCATGCTCTGGGTTGACCTTAAAAATAAGTTTATTGTTCCCGGAAAAGGGTCAGTCATAAATTTGTAACTTTTTTAAAAAAATACTCTACACCCAACCATTTTGTTAGGAAGCTTCTCTAACTAATAAATAATCCTTTTGTCGGGAATTTTTTGCATTACCAACTTGCTAATATTAAAATTTTAAAAAATGGATCGTAAAGAATTTTTATCGTTGATGGGAGGTGGGGCGGCCTCTGCATTTTTATTTAGTTGTATCGGTTGCTCTAAGGGAAAAAGCGATCAATCAGTAAACGGTCCCACCGGAGTAGATTTTACTCTCGATCTATCTTCATCTGCAAATGCAGCGCTTACTGCTAAAGGAGGATATTTAGCAAAAAGTGGTGTTTTGGTCGCATATACAGTTTCGGGAAACTATATAGCAGTACAACAATCTTGCACCCATCAGAGTTATCCTTTGGTTTACGACTCCTCAAATGATATATTCTATTGTAATAATCATGGTTCCGCGTTTTCAGATAACGGGATAGTTTTGAACTCTCCTGCAAACAGGAACCTTGTAGTTTACAAAACAACCCTTACAGGAACATCATTAAGAGTATATTCTTAATACTTGAAATAAAACATCCAATGAATTTATTAACTATTTTAATATCCATTATTTTTTTTAATCCTGTTTGGCTTGGTGATTTTAATAAAGCAACCCAGGAGGCATCTAAAGAACATAAATTAATTCTGATTAATTTTTCGGGTTCAGACTGGTGTGGGCCTTGTATAAGACTTAAAAAAGAAATTTTTGAAAGTGCAGCTTTTGAAAAATATGCATCCCAAAATCTTGTATTAGTTAATGCAGATTTTCCGCGTAATAAGAAAAATCAATTAGATGCCGAACAGGTACAGCTTAATGATAAATTAGCCGACAAATTTAATCCTGATGGCAAATTTCCATATACATTATTGGTGGATGATAATGGTAAAATATTAAAGGATTGGGTGGGTTATCCAAATCAATCGCCTGAAAAGTTTATTGCCCAGATTAATCTCGTGGTAAATGCAAACCGCTGAAATATTAAAATCAAATAAGTTAAGCGTGCACAAGCGCATTTTAAAACTAATGGGAAACCGTTTTGAAATAAGCGTAGTTGAGGAGGATAATTTTTTGGCAGAAAAACATATAGATGCTGCCATAAACGAAATCAGCAGGATCGAAAAGCTTTTGACCACTTTCAATGAGGATAGCCAGACTAATGAAATTAATCGTAATGCAGGATTAAAACCGGAAAAAGTTGATAAAGAAGTTTTTGATCTAATCGCACGCTCATTAATAATTTCATCTCTTACCCAGGGTTCATTCGACATAACTTATGGATCTATTGATAAAAGCCTTTGGAATTTTGATGTAAATATGAAAAAATTGCCGGATGCAGAAACTGCGGGTAAATCGGTGAGGCTTATTAATTATAAAAATATAATTCTTAATGAGAGAAAGACTACCGTTTTTTTAAAAGAAAAAGGAATGCGAATTGGCTTTGGTGGCATTGGTAAGGGATATGCAGCCGACATGGCCAAAAACATTTTATTAAAATGTGGAGTTAAAAGCGGTATAGTCAATGCGGCCGGTGATCTGGTAACATGGGGCACACAGCCTAATGGTAAACCGTGGACTATTGGCATTGCCGATCCCAATCAAAGTCTAAGTCCCGTTTCTACTTTGAATTTAAGCAATATGGCAATTGCTACATCCGGCAATTATGAAAAATATGCCATTATTAATGGCAAAAAATATTCACACACAATAGATCCCAAAACAGGGTTACCCGTTTTTGGAATTAAAAGTGTAAGTATTATTTGCCCGAGTGCTGAATTAGCTGATGCGATGGCAACGCCTGTTATGGTTATGGGCGTTAAAGTGGGTTTAAACCTAATTAATCAATTGCCTAAAATAGCTTGTGTGATTATTGATGACAATAATAATATCTACTGTTCAAAAAATATTAACCTTAAAAACTGAGTGAATGAAAAAAAATCACTTTTTACTCTATGGCTTTTTACTATTTATCATCACCATTTTTGCATCCTGCAGTTCAGTAAAGCAATATCAGAAAAACCGCTTGAACGATTCTGAAATGGATCTTTCAGCTCGAAAGTCACAAAAATTTGAACAAAGTTTCCAACTTTATCGCGAGGGGGTGTCAGGCGCAAATGGTGGGAAAAGCGGCGGCGGGTGCGGATGTAATTAGTGTTTAATTTTTAAAATTAAAATTTTGAATAAGTGAGAAAAATATATTTGAGTGTGCTTGCAATGTATATATGCATATTAGTGGCACATGCACAAACGCCACATCAGGTTCAAGATAGCTCTTCTTATCAGGTGCGCAAACTTAAAGTGGATGAAATAAATTTTGTTTCTGCCTATTATCATCAAAATGGTAATAATTCTGCCGTAACAGGTGGTATTGGAACGGAGAATTTAACTGACTTTGCCAACACTTTTGATGTACAAATTTCAAAGCAAACAAAAAAAGGAAACAAAAATACTTTTCTATTTGAATTAGGTGTAGACCACTATACTTCGGCCTCTTCAGATAAAATTGACCCTAACAGCATCTCATCAGCTTCAAGGATGGACACCCGTGTTTATCCTTCTCTAAACTGGACAAGAACTAATGGAATAACCGGGAATTCATTTGGATTTACCGGCTCCTACTCTCACGAGTACGATTATGAATCCATGGGCTATGGATTCAACCTAACAAGATTGTCGCATGATAAGAATACACAGTTTGATCTCAAGTTACAAGCATTTTTAGATACCTGGAAAGTTATATTGCCGATAGAATTGCGGCCACTCGGTTATGGATCAGGATCGAAACGGGATCAAAGACCGGTTGATTATAAACCCCGAAATTCTTTTAGTGCATCATTCTCGCTTTCGCAGGTCATCAATACAAGGTTGCAAGCTTTGATTATTATTGAGCCCTCTTATCAGCAAGGGCTTTTAGCAACTAAATACCAGCGCGTATATTTTAATTCAGATTTTGCTACAGGTGTTGGACCTGATAGCAACATTTTTAATGAACGAGTTGAAAACTTACCCGATAACCGCTATAAATTACCTGTGGCGTTGCGCCTGAATTATTTCCTTGATGATCATTATATCATTCGTGCTTTTTACAGATATTACCTGGATAATTGGGGCATACGTGGAAATACTGCAGAAATTGAAATTCCAATTAAGCTAACCTCTTTTGTTTCAGTAAGCCCCTTTTATCGTTACAGTAATCAAAAAGGTACCCGATATTTTGCACCTTATGGCCAGCACAACGTAGATGAAACTTATTATACAAGTGATTATGATCTTTCAACCCTAAATAGTAATTTTTTTGGTGCAGGTTTTAGAATTGCACCTCCAAAAGGAGTGTTTGGGTTTCAGCATCTAAATGTATTGGAAATCAGGGCAGGTCATTATTTACGTAGCACTGGCCTTAACTCTAATATTATCACTCTTAACTTAAAATTCAAATGACCGAACATTTTAGTTTTTATTGAAAAGAGTGGTAGTATATGTCGATTCTTTCTAAATCTGTAAAACATGTTTTAATGCTGAATAGTTTTAGGTTGTGTTTACTTAGTCTCATCAGGGATTGAAAAATTGGTCCAGTTTTCTAATAATGGAAATTTTTTATTTTATTATTTCTCATGCAGGCCGGCAACAAGTAGTTCACCAGCAAATTGAAATTATTATGGATAAAAATATTTAAAATTGGAAACCATCTTCTACCTTCTTCTCAAATTCAGATACATAATATTATTCCCCTTGGCTATTGTGGAAGGCCCCATATTAGCAGTGATTGCCGGATTTTTGTGTACGGAAGGTTATTTAAACGTTTTTATTGTATATCCAATTATTGTATTTGGTGATATAATCGGTGATACACTTTGTTATATGTTTGGAAGATGGGGTGTGCCCCCATTCCTCAAAAGAGTCATTGTAAAACTTGGGTTGAAACCTGGAAATATTGATAAGGTGAGGGCCTTTTTTGATGCCAATCCCCGGAAGACAATCTCACTATCAAAGATTACTCTCGGAATTGGAATTGCCGGAATTTATCTTGCCGGAAATGCCAGGATACCCTACCACAGGTTTATAAAAATCTGTTTAATTACCTCCGCATTGCAATACATAATATATTTAGCAATAGGTTTATTGTTTGGCTCCGCATATAAACAAATCAGCAGTTACCTAAACTTTTTTGCCGCTTTTGCTATCGTCACTTTGCTAGCAATCATTCTATTTTATATAATAAAGTCAATCCGCAAAAAAATATGAATATTCTCTTTGTATCCAGTACTTACTATCCTCATATAAATGGAGTATATTATTTTGTATGCCGCATCGGGCCTATGCTTCAGGAAAGAGGGCATAAAGTGGCTGTGATAGCTCCCTCAGAAACCGCACGTTTCTCCCTTAAGAAAATAGACAATCTTGATGTGTATGGTATGCCATCTGTTTCTGTTATAATTAATCCCTCAATCCATATTCCCATTCCCTTTTTTCTTAAATCACGGATTAAAAGAATAATAGAAAATTTTAAGCCGGATATCATACATATCCAGGATCATTTTCCCTTGAGTAAGGCGGTGGTAAATGTAAATAAGAATATGAAAATTCCTATAATAGGAAGCAATCATTTTATGCCTGAAAATTTGACGGCGCTTCTACAAAATGAAAATCTAAAAAAAAGAGCTGAAAATTATTTATGGAAAGGGTTCTCCAAAGTATTTAACCAGGTAAACCTTGTAACAACTCCAACTGAAACTGGGGCGAAGTTAATTAGGCCAAGATTAAAGGTAAAAGTGATGACCATTAGTAGCGGAATAAGTCTAACAGATTTTAACCCTTTCGGAGATACACGTGAAATAAAAGAAAGATATTCCCTTCCTGATAAACCCATATTGCTGTATGTAGGAAGGCTCGACCCGGAAAAGCATATAGAAGAGATACTTAAGGCAGTGGCAATTGCAGTTAAAAAAATCGATTTTTGTTTTGTAGTGGTCGGGAAAGGTACCAGCAAAATCCCTCTTGAAAAACTTTCCAATCAGTTAGGCATAAAAGACAAAGTTATTTTTACAGGTTTTGTTCCTGATGAGTGCCTTCCTTATTTCTATAAATTAAGTCGTTGTTTTATTATGGCAAGTATTGCAGAGTTACTAAGCCTCGGCACTTTGCAGGCAATGGCTTCTGGGCTGCCCGTTATCTCAGTAAAAGCCGGCGCCCTTGTCGAATTGGTAAAGGATAGGATGAATGGCTATTTATATGAGGAAGGAGATATACCTGCTATTGTGCAATACATTGAAGATATACTTATTCACGACGATGTGTACACGAAAATGAGCCAAAAAAGTTTGGAATATGTTCAGCAGCATGATATAAAAAAAACCCTGGAATCCTTTGAAAAAGCCTATCAGGATCAGGCCGGTAAATCTTAAATCATACTATTTACACTATCCAGGCTGGTAGCCAATCTTTCATTTGAAAATAAAAAAACGCTTCTCAAAATGAAGATAGAGTGTTACTAAACTTTTCTTTTATTTTAAATTTCCGGTTTCTTCAAATTCTCTCCAGATTCAGGTTATAGTTTTGTATAAAATTATTAATAAATAAACCCAGCCAAATGAAAAAACTATTAGGTTTTGCAGCGATTATGCTCGCCTTGAACACAAATTCCTTTGCACAGGAAAATGAGGGCAACCATGAACACATCATCGTTCCTGCTGTGGTAAAAAGCGCCAATATGAAAAAGTATCCTGAATCAAAAACGCATCACATTACCTGGGAAACTGAAAAAGGTAATTATGAAGCCAACTGGGGTGGAAAAGACGGAGAAGCCAATTCTGTTACTTACACACCATCCGGCACCTTCCTAGAAATTGTAAAAGAAATACCAACAAAAGATTTGCCAAATGGAGTTCTATCTTATGTTAAAGAACATTACAAAAGCCCTAAATTTGGTGATGTTGGAAAGGTATTAGACGCTCAGGGAAAAACTTCCTATGAAGTTGAGATCAACAGGAAAGATGTTATTTTTGATGAGAACGGATACTTTGTAAAAGAAGAAAAGTAATTTATTTTTTCAGGTTGGTAGGACACCAACGTGACATGTAAATTTACAGATAATAGCTATCCCCAAAAAAACAGGATAGCTTTTGTTGTATAAATATGAATAGAAAAATCTTCATAATAATTCTGAGTTTTCTTGTTCCTTTATTTTCGTTAGCGCAAAAGAAAAGCCTTGATTATTTTATCAATCAATCGCTGAAAAATGATCCACGGTTAACGGATATCCAAAACCTGGTTTTATCAAATCGAATAGACAGCGAATTGATTATCGCGGCAAATAGATTACAGGTTACAGGAAGCGGAAATGCTTACTACGCGCCGGTTATAAGTGGCTATGGGTATGACGCAGCTATTTCTAACGGGCAACAACTTTCAGCACTGGTAGCAGTAAACAAACAAATTTATAATAAAAGGAACCTGAACCTTCAGTTTAAAAGCCTTCAATTGATGAGTGATTCATTGATCAATTCATCGGTTATCACCAAACAGGATATTAAAAAGGCAATTATTACCCAATATATTACTACTTATGGCGATCAGCTTCAGCTTGATTTTAATGATGAAGTGATTCAACTTTTAACTAAAGAAGAAGAACTATTAAAAAAGCTTACACAAAACAATGTTTATAAGCAATCTGATTATCTATCGTTCCTGGTAACACTTCAGCAACAACAATTAATAAGAAACCAATTAAGTGTTCAATATAAAAATGATTATGCCACAATCAATTACCTGGCAGGGATCGTTGACACTACTACTGAAATGCTTGCTGCTCCTGAATTACAGGTTCAAATCAATTATAAAATTACTGAATCGCCTTTCCTTTTTAGTTATAAAATAGACAGCCTTCGAAATGAAAATGAACGCTTAATTACCAAAGTGCAATACAGGCCTAAAGTGAATCTTTTTGCAGATGCCGGTTATCAATCTTCGTTGATTCTTACGCCGTATAAAAACTTTGGATATAGTTTTGGAATCAATCTTACAATTCCTATTTATGATGGCCATCAAAAACAATTACAGTTTTCAAAATTAGATATTCAACAGAGGACGATTCAGAAAAAGCAGGAATTTTTTACGAACCAATATCAACAGCAACTTCAGGAGTTGCATCAACAATTGAATGATCTTGAAAATTTGACAGGGACCATAAACAAGCAGATTGAATACCTGGACGTATTGATAAAAGTGGATGGGAAATTATTGGAAACAGGCGATATCCGAATCACCGATTTTATTCTGGCTTTAAATAATTATATCACTGCAAAAAACCTGGTGGTTCAAAACCAGGTTGCACGTTACCAGGTGATTCAACAAATTAATTATTGGAATATGAAACTGTAAAATGAAGTATCAATGAAAAAATATTTTAGTAAATGGTTTTTTACATTATTTGTTGGTTTACTGATTTGCAGTTGCAATTCTTCATCGACAGATAGCACCGAGGAAACTCCTGAAGTACGTACACCCGTTACCGTTACTTCCGTCTCTAACATGCCGCTAAATGAATATATTGAGTTGAACGCTACTTCCACTTACCTGCAACAGAATTTTGTAAAATCAAACCTGAACGGGTACATTCAAAAATCAAATATCAAATTTGGCAGCCTTGTACACCGTGGAGAAACCTTATTCGTTTTAAAAACAAAAGAAGCCAGCGCCATTGGAAACGCAGTGGGCCAATTAGATTCCAGCTTTAAATTCTCAGGCGTAAATATAATACGGGCGGATGTTTCAGGATATGTGATGCAATTAAATCATCAGCAGGGTGATTATGTCCAGGATGGCGAACAATTAGCTGTAATAAGCGATTCAAAGAGTTTTATGTTTGTAATGAATGTGCCTTATGAAGACAAGCCTTATGTTTCTATCGGGAAAAAAGTGCAGGTGATTTTGCCGGATGCGGAATCGTTAGCGGGAACGATTTCTTCATCAATGCCTTTGGTGGATTCGGTAACACAAACTCAATCCTATTCTATCAGCGTAAACCCTACTCATACTATCCCGCAGGATTTAATCGCCAAAGTAAAAATCCTGAAGTCATCGATTAATAATGCGGCAACGTTGCCAAAAAACTCAGTTTTGTCTGATGAAACACAAACAAAATATTGGGTAATGAAAATGATTGATGACAGTACGGCTGTAAAGGTGCCGGTGGAAACAGGTATTGAAATGGGCGATACTGTACAAATTCTTTCACCACAATTTTCGCCGGATGCTAAAATTTTATTGGGAGGCAATTATGGGCTATCGGATACCGCATTGGTGACGGTCTCTGCAGACTCTTCCAAAGGAGGATATTAATAGATTGGCAAATTTAAGAAGTTCTAAAAAACGAATGAATTGAATGAATAATGAAAACGGCAATATAGAAAATTCTTCAGAACCTTCTCCCGAAAAAAAGAGGAATAATGGAAAGGTTGGGTATTTTACAAAATATAAAAGCCCGCTCACAGTTGTATTGTTTATAATCATTGCGGGCGGTATTTTTGCTTATACCAAATTACAAACTTCGCTTTTTCCGGAAATCACTTTTCCTAAAATAAAAATCATTGCTGACGCGGGCTTACAGCCGGTTGACAGGATGATGGTAACGGTAACCCGGCCATTGGAACTGGCTATCAAAAAAATCCCTGACCTCGTTAATATCCGCAGCACGACCAGCAGGGGAAGTTGCGAAATTTCTGCTTATTTAGACTGGAGCGTGAATGTGGATCTGAGCATGCAAAGATTAGAGTCGCGCATCGCTGAAATCCGGAACACATTGCCGCCTAATGTGAACATTACGGTAGAGAAAATGAATCCGTCCATTTTACCGGTGATGGGCTATTCGCTGGAAAGCAATTCTCTTTCGCCTATCGCTTTAAAACAATTGGCGGTTTACACGATCAAACCCTACCTGAGCCAGGTTGCCGGAGTTTCGGATATTGCCATCGTTGGCGGCAAATCAAAAGAATATTGGGTAAAGCTGAATGTTCAAAAAATGAGCACGCTTTCTGTTACGCCCGATTCAGTTTATGCTGCGCTCAACCAAACTAATTTTATCAATTCCAATGGATATTTATCCGATTACCGCTATCTCTATCTTACCCTTACTGACGCTTCGGTTACCTCTTTAAACGCTCTGGAAAACATGGTCGTGTCTAATCATGGAAAGCGAATTGTATTGCTAAAAGATATTGCAGATATACAAGTCAATGAGGGAGTTCAGTATGTTAAGATCAATGCTAATGGGAAAGAAGGCGTTTTGATAGCGGTCATTAAACAGCCCAACAGCAACCTGGTAGATATCTCATCGCAGATGAAAGATAAAATCGCGCAGCTTAAAAATATCCTACCAAATGACGTGCAGATAAAGCCTTATTACATTCAGTCGGATTTTGTACAAACTGTTGTAAAAAGTGTAACGGATGCCCTTTGGATTGGGCTTTTGCTCGCCATCATTGTCGCTATAATTTTCCTCCGTTCTCTTAAAGCCAGCGCTACTATTTTAATTACGATTCCGGTTACGCTTGGGCTCACTTTAATCGTATTGTACACGGTTGGATACACTTTAAATATCATGACGCTCGGCGCTATCGCGGCTTCTATCGGTTTGATAATTGATGATGCCATCGTGGTGGTGGAACAAATTCACCGAACGCACGAAGAGAATCCGGACGATGAATACAAACACATTGTTCAAAAAGCAATTCATTTTTTATTTCCGGCGATGGTGGGTTCTTCTGTTAGTACGATTGTTATTTTCATTCCTTTTATTTTGATGAGTGGCGTTGCAGGCGCGTATTTCAATGTGATGACCAACACCATGATCATCACACTGGTTTGTTCATTTTTCGTAACATGGATTTGCCTGCCTGTAGTATATCTTTTGTTTTCCAAAAAGAAAAAAACAAAGAAGGAAAAGACAAAGGAAAAACCGGAAGAAGTACACCGCCAGGGTTGGGTAAAATGGTTTATTCTTCGCCCATGGATCAGCTTTATTTTTGTTGCCGGTTTGATAGTGGCCATCGTCTTGATTCTCCCACATCTCCAGACAGGTTTTCTTCCGATAATGGACGAAGGAAGTATTGTGCTGGATTATTCTTCCATTCCTGGAACGTCGCTGGAAGAAACCAACAGGGAATTAAACGCAGTGGATAAAATAGTCACTTCCACGCCCGAGGTGAGCGCCTATTCACGGCGAACCGGGACGCAGATGGGTTTCTTTATTACCGAACCCAATACAGGTGATTACCTGATTCAGTTAAAAACAAAAAGGGATAAAACTACCGACCAGGTAATAGAAGAAATCCGTAAACGGATAGAGGCTTCACAGCCGGAATTGCGAGTCGATTTTGGACAAGTAATAGGCGATATGCTGGGCGATTTAATGACATCGGTACAGCCAATAGAAATAAAGATTTTTGGCGACGATTTGCAAACACTTCATCAGCTTTCCAAACAGGTAAGTTCCGTGGTTGGGAATGTAAAAGGTACCGCCGATGTGTTTGACGGAATCGTAATTGCAGGGCCTTCTTTATCTGTCAACCCGGATTATAAAAAAATAGCGCAATACGGAATCACGCCAACAAATCTTCAATTCCAGGTGCAGACTGCATTGGAAGGGAATTTAGCAGGAAATATTTTTGAAAATAACCGTGAGTACCCCATCAGGCTTATTTATCCGGGAAGCAGGAACAAAAGCCTTGATGAATTAAAAAACATGCAAATATTTTTACCAAATGGCACCCTTAAACCTTTAAATGGCTTGGCGGCAATAAGTTTAAATCCTGGCTCAGCAGAAATAAACAGGGAAAACCTTCAGTCAATGGGAATCGTATCTGCCCGGCTGGAAAACAGGGATTTAGGAAGCACCATAAAAAATATAAGAAGTGAAATCAATAAAAAGATAAGTTTGCCGCGTGGCTATACCATTGAGTATGGCGGAGACTATGCGCAACAACAAAAATCATTTTCAGAATTATTAATGATTTTAATCGCTTCCAGTATCCTGGTTTTTGGCGTGATATTATTTTTATTCCAGGATGTGAAAGTTGCTCTTGCTATTTTGTTTATTGCCGTGTTGGGAATTTCAGGAAGTTATCTTGCCTTATTCATTACCGGCACACCGTTAAATGTGGGAAGTTATACTGGCCTTATCATGATTGTTGGAATAATTGGTGAAAATTCGATTTTTACTTTCCTTCAATTTAAAGAAACGCTGCATGATAAAAATGTGGATGAATCCGTTGTGTATGCGATTTCAACAAGGCTTCGTCCAAAGTTGATGACGGCATTTGGCGCTATCATTGCTTTGATGCCATTGGCTTTAGGGATCGGCGCCGGCGCTCAGTTGCATCAGCCTCTTGCCATTGCGGTAATCGGAGGTTTTATCATTGCTCTTCCTTTGTTGCTGGTTGTGCTACCGAGCGTGCTACGCTTGTTGTATAAAAATAAAAGCGGCACTTTAATCGTTAAAAAAAATGTTTAGTAAATAAAGAGCGTTGACTTAAGTTATACTTGATTAATGATAATTTAATTAAACCAATAGGTTGATAAAGATTAACCGCAAAGCAAAAACAGTTCTTTGAAATGTCTAAATATATTAGTAATTTTAACCTAAAATGTTTAGTTATGTTTTCTACTCTTAGTACTTTTGAATTT
>Ga0207933_1000269_pt1 | contig 54328 bp, 51 predicted proteins | sample NGESurdeep092012_4_FD_184488 | JGI IMG/M metagenome (GOLD analysis project Ga0207933, IMG submission 184488) | Arctic peat soil microbial communities from Barrow, Alaska - NGEE Surface sample F53-3 deep-092012 (SPAdes) | ecosystem: Environmental > Terrestrial > Soil > Wetlands > Peat ... | reverse complement strand
CACCAGCATCGCGACGAGGTCAATGCCCACGGTGTCGTAGCGTCCGACGAGACGCGCCACTTCGAGCTTCGTGCCAACGCCATCCGCCGAGGCGACGAGCACCGGTTCGTCGTACTTCTTGGCGTCGAGGGCGAACAGTCCCCCGAATCCCCCGATGCCGCCGAGTACCTCGGGTCGAAACGTGCTCTCGACGCTCGACTTGAATCGCTCGACGACCTGGTCACCGGCTTCGATCGACACGCCCGCGTCGGCGTACGTTCTCGCGCCGACGACCTCGAGCAGTCGACTCACCAGCGGCTTCCCACCGCGCCCAGGGTCACCGGAATCGGCGCGGGGTACGTGCCGGTAAGACAGGCGTCACAACATTCACCATCCAACTGGACGGCCGCGCGCAGGTTCGCGAGCGTGATGAACTCGAGCGAATCCGAGCCGATGAAGTCGCTCATCTCCGCGATGGAGTGGTTCGCCGCCAAGAGCTCGTCACGAGTGGGCGTGTCGATGCCGTAGTAGCACGGCCACATGAACGGCGGCGACGAGATGCGAAGGTGCACCTCCTTGGCGCCGGCGTCACGTAGCATCCCGACGAGCGCTTTCGTGGTGGTGCCGCGCACGATGGAGTCGTCGACGACGATGAGTCGTTGGCCTTCGATGTTCTCGCGCAACGGATTGAGCTTTCGCCGAACGCTCTTCGCGCGTTCACTCTGGTCGGGGGCGATGAAGGTCCGACCGATGTAGCGATTCTTCACGAGTCCCTGACCGAAGGGAATCCCCGAGACCTTGGCGTACCCCTCCGCGGCGGGGACGCCCGAGTCGGGCACGCCCATCACGAGATCGGCCTCGACGCTGGACTGTTGGGCGAGCAGTTCGCCCATGCGCCGACGCGTGGAGTGGACCTGGTGGCCCATGAGGTACGCGTCGGGACGCGCGAAGTAGACGAACTCGAAGATGCAGAGCTTCTGCTTGCCGACGGCGGGCTCGAGCAGCTGTTGTGTCGTGAGACCGTCCTTCGTGATGGTCACCATCTCGCCCGGCGAGATCTCGCGAACGAACGTGGCCCCCACGACGTCGAGGGCTGGTGACTCCGAGGCGACGATCCAGCCCTCGGGTGCGTCAGCGGTACCGAGTCGACCGAGACAGAGCGGTCGAAAGCCGTAGGGGTCGCGCACGGCGTGGACCTCGTTCGCTTCGAGGATGACCATCGAGAACGCCCCCTCGACTCGGGCGAGGACGAGACCGAGCGCGTCGCGAAGCGTGGCGCCCCGTTCGACCTCGCGGCCGAGGAGTTCGGCGACGAGGTCCGAGTCCGAGAGCATCGAGGTGTACTCGATGTCGGCCTCCGCCGCGAGGGTCGTCGTGTTGGTCAGATTGCCGTTGTGCGCGAGCGCGAAACCGGACGCGCCGGCCGAGCGGTAGACGGGCTGGGCCGCGGTCCAGTTGGCCGATCCGGACGTGGAGTAGCGCGTGTGGCCAATGACGAGTGATCCCGCGAGCGCGCGCAGGGTCGACTCGGCGAACACGTGACTGACGAGTCCGTTGTCCTTGACGACCGTGATCTGTTGGTTCTGGAAGGTCGCCATGCCAGCCGACTCTTGGCCGCGGTGCTGGAGGGCGAAGAGGGCGTCGTAACACAGATGCGAGACGTCACGGCCGGGAGCCACGATTCCAACGACGCCGCAGGCTTCTTTCATGTGCCTTCCACGCTAGGGGTCAAAATGGCGACGGGCACGGCCCTAGTCTCGCACAGCGACCCTGGGCTCTTCTCCACCTTGACTACGCTACGTCGATGATTGATCTGCACACGCACTCAACGTTCTCCGACGGGTCCGACACACCCGCGGCGTTGGCGGCCAAGGCGCACGACCTGGGTCTCAGCGCCCTGGCCCTGACCGATCACGACACCACCGCCAGCCACGACGAAATGGCCGCCGCCACGGACCACTACGGCATCGAGCTCGTGCCGGGGGTGGAGGTCTCGCTGCGTGACAACGAGTTTCCGATGCGACGCGGTGGTGAGACGGTGCCGCGAAACGTGCACGTCCTGGCGTACTTCTTGCCCCTCGACGCCGAGCATCCCCTGCAGAAGGAGTTGGCCTCGCTGCGCCACGACCGCGACGTCAGGAATCTCGAGCTCGTGGCCGCTCTGCAAGAACAGGGCTTCGAACGACTCACGTTGGCGTACCTGACGGAGATCTCGGGCAACGTGCACTCCGTTGGTCGACCCCACTTCGCTCGGGCCATGTTCGAACTGCACCCCGAGATCGTGGGCGAGCGAACCGACGAGCGATGGAACCGGCTCTTCATCGACTGGCTCGGCAACACCGGTCGGGCCTACATCCCGAAGACGTCGATGCCCATTGAACGCTTCGTGGGTGCCGCGAAGGGCTCGGGCACGGTGTTCTCCATCGCCCACCCGCTCGTCAACTACGTCGATGACGTCTCTAACAACGCCATCGAGACCACGATGCCGCGCGTCATGGCGTCGCTGCGCGAACGGGGGTTTCGAGGGATCGAGGCGTACTACGGCGGCACGAACGCCCAGACCCGCTCGCTGATGGTGAAGCTCACGCGCGACGCCGGGATGATACCGACCGGTGGATCGGACTACCACGGCCACTACAAGGAAGACGTGTCGCTCGGCGTGGGCCGCGTGGGCGATCTGCGCGTGCCCGACGAGATCCTCGACGAACTGAAGGCCGCCCGCTAGCCCACCGCGCCGAGCGCGACTTCGAGCGCGTCGCGACGCCGCGAGGCGATCCGCGCGACCGAAAGATCGATCAGTGACCCCACCCGAAGACGATCGCCTTGGCTCGTGCCGAGTCGCGTCGTCAGCACCCCCGCCGCGTCGGCGCGGGCCTGAAAGGCGTCGACGTCACTGGTCGCCATCACGAAGCGACCGGGAAACTCACTGAAGAGTTCCGCGTGCCCCTCGAGTTCGACGATCTCGGCGCCGATACCGGTGGCCGCGGCCATCTCGCCCAGCGCGCCCGCGAGACCCCCGCCGCTGACGTCGTGCACGGCCGTGACGTCACTCGCGTTGCCAGCACAGATCGAGGCGATCTCCGCGACCACGAAGTCGAGCGTCACCGACAGTGCCACGGGATCGATGCCTTCGATGACACCACCGCGACGGCCCCGGTTGGTAGCCCAGCGTGAACCACCGAGGGGGAACGGTCGTTCGCCACTCGCTCGACGGGCCCCGACGAGGACGAGCGTGTCACCGTGGCCCCAGTTCCAGCCGGGGGGCGGCGCGACGAGTTCGTCCAGCACGCCGAGCAGGCCAATGACGGGCGTGGGGTCGATGTCGTTGCCGCCACTTTCGTTGTAGAGCGACACGTTGCCACCGATGACCGGCAACGCCAGGCTGACGCAGGCTTCGGCCATCCCGTCGATCGACTCCGAGAGTTGCCACATCACCGCGGGGTGTTCGGGATTGCCGAAGTTGAGGCAGTTGACGACGGCCTTCGCCGTCGCACCGACGCACGCGAGATTGGCGACGCCCTCGATCACGGTGAGCGCCGTGCCGAGACGGGGATCGAGCGCGCACCACCGTGGATTCGAGTCGGTCGAGAGCGCGATGCCGCGCGTCGAGCTCGGCAGTCCCGGACCCGCGAGGCGCAGCAGCGCGGCGTCACGACCCGGGCCGACGACGGTGTTCAAGAACAGCTGCGAGTCGTACTGGCGCGAGACCCAGGCGGAGTCGACGAGCAGGCCCAGCAGGTCGTCGTTTGGTGAACCGACGGGTTCGTCGAACGTCGGATCGTCGCGGCGCACGTCGTCGAGCGTCGAGGGGCGCGCTCGCGGCCGGTCGTAGAGCGGCGCCTCGTCGGCGAGTGCCGACGCCGATACGTCCGCGAGCACGTCGCCGTCGAAACCGTCGCGAATACGAAGCATCCCCTGCGTCGTGCCGTCGGGTCGCGTCGAGGGTTCCACGACGCGACCAACGACCGTGGCGCGAACCTCCCACTTGTCACAGAGCGCCCTGACGGCGTCCAGGTTCTCGGGCGTGATGATCGCCAACATTCGCTCTTGACTCTCCGAGGTCATGATCTCAAAGGGCGCCATGCCGGGTTCACGCAGCGGCACGGCCGTGACGTCGACGTCCATGCCCACGCCGCCGCGCGCCGCGGTCTCACTCGTCGCGCACACCAGTCCCGCGCCGCCCAGGTCTTGAATGCCCACCACGAGACCGTCGTCGAGCAGCGCCAGACAGGCCTCGATGAGACGCTTCTCCTCGTAGGGGTCGCCGACCTGCACGCTCGGACGCTTCGCGTCGTCGATGGACGCGGCGCCATCCTCGCCGGAGAACCCGGCCGACGCCAACACCGACACGCCACCGATGCCGTCGCGCCCGGTGCGAGATCCGAGCAGTACCGCGAGATTCCCGACACCCGACGCGACCCCGAGCACCAGGCGCTCTTTGGGCAGCGCCCCCACGCAGAGCACGTTCACGAGCGGGTTCGAGCTGTAGCAGTCGTCGAAGGTCAGTTCGCCGCCGATGGTCGGCACGCCCACCGAGTTGCCGTAGCCCGAGATGCCCGACACCACGCCTTCGACCAACCAGCGCTGACGCGCGTCAGAGAGTTCCCCGAAGAAGAGGGGGTCCATCACCGCGAGCGGTCGCGCGCCCATCGTGAACACGTCGCGCAAGATCCCGCCGACGCCCGTGGCGGCGCCCTGGTAGGGCTCGATGGCCGACGGGTGGTTGTGACTCTCGATGCGGATCGCGACCGCGATGCCGTCACCCGCGTCGATGACGCCCGCGTTCTCGCCCGGACCGACCAGCACGTGCGGCCCCGACGTGGGCAGACGTCGTAGGTGCAGACGCGACGATTTGTACGAGCAGTGTTCGGACCACATCACGCCAAAGAGCGCGAGTTCTAAGGGATTCGGCTCTCGAGCGAGGACGCTCGTGATGTTCTCGAACTCGTCGTCGCCCAACCCGAGGGCTCGGTGAAGGCTCTGGGGAGGGCTACTCACCACACCAAACTACTGGTCAGTGCAGTGTCGTCCGTCTCGTCGCTCACGCGGCGACGTGGGCCGCGACAAAGCTCTCGAGCAGGACGCGCCCGTCGGCGCTGCCGAGCAGGGTCGACATCGCGCGCTCGGGGTGGGGCATGAGACCAACGACGTTGCCCCGATCGTTCGCGAGTCCCGCGACGTCGGCGCGAGAGCCGTTGGGATTCTCCTTGTAGCGAAGGACGACCTGATCGTTGTCGAGCAGTCGCTGCAGCGTCTCATCATCACAGGTGTAGGAGCCGGAGAAGTGGCTGATGGGGATGACGAGTTCCTGTCCGATCGTCGCGCCCGACGTGAGGACCGAACTGTTCGACGAGACGACGAGCGTCGTCGGCTGGCAGAGAAAGGTGAGGCCGATGTTCTTCTGTAACGCGCCCGGCAAGAGACCGGCTTCGGTGAGGACCTGGAAGCCATTGCAGATGCCGAGCACGGGGCCACCCGCCTCGGCGAATCGTTGCACGGCTTCCATGACGGGCGAGAAGCGCGCGAGTGCACCGGGACGCAGGTAGTCGCCGTGCGCGAAACCACCGGGCAGGATCACGCCATCGACATCATCGAGATCGGTGGTCGAGTGCCAGACCAACTCGGCCGTGACGCCCAGGGCGCTCATGGCCGCGGCGGCGTCGTACTCGCAGTTCGATCCCGGAAAGACGACGACAGCGACGCGCTTCACGGAGCGACCGTGTCGCCCAGGCGTGCGGCGGCGTCTTCGATCACAGGATTCGAGAGCAATCGTTCAGCGAGCGACGTCGCCTTTTGGAGCGCTTCTTCTTCGCTCGCGGCGTCGATGGACATACGAAAGGATTTGCCGGCCTTGACGTTGGAAACGCCGCTAAAACCCAGTGCGGGTAAGGCTCTCTCGATCGTGGCGCCCTCGGGATCGGCAATGCCGTGACGAAGAGTGACGTCCACGATCACGAAGTAGTTCACTGCTAGAAACCGTACCAGTCGACGAGGCGTCGTCCCGTAATTCGCTCGTACGCGGCGACGTAGCGAGCCGACGTGACGTCGACGATCTCTTCGGGCACCACCGGCGGCGGCGGCGTGCGATCCCACGACACACTGTTCAGCCAATCGCGAAAGGGCTGTTTGTCGAAGGCCGGGGGTACTTCGCCCGCGCGCACGTGGTCGGCCGGCCAGATGCGCGACGAGTCCGGGGTCAGGACCTCGTCGCAGACCACCATCGCGCCGTCCACGAGACCGAGTTCGAACTTCGTGTCGGCGAGGACGAGTCCAACGTTGTCGAGTTCGCGCGACGCGCGCTCGAAGAGGTCGAGGCACAACGACTGCGCCTCTTCGAGGCGAGCCGGGCCGACGATGAGCGACGCCGCGTCGAGATCGATGTTGAGGTCGTGACCCGATTCCGCCTTCGTGGAGGGCGTGAAGATCGGCACGGGAAAGGGGTCGGTGAGGCGAAGTCCCGTCGGTACGGCCATGCCGTGAACCGTGCCGCGCTCGACGTACTCGTCGTGGGCCTGCCCGGCGAGGCGTCCGCGCACGATGCACTCGAGTTGCAGCATCTCGGCGCGGCGCACCAACATCGTCCTTCCGTGAAGATCGCGCCGCGCGAGGAAACCGGGGACGCGAGCGTCGATCTCCTCGGGGTCGCACGTCACGAACGCGCTGGGTACGTCGTCGGCGAACGCGCGAGTCCAGTAGTCCGTCAACCCCGTCAGTACCCGTCCCTTGTGGGGAATGGGCTCGTTCATGACGACGTCGAACGCGCTCAGGCGGTCCGACGCCACCATCAAGAGGTGCGCGTCGTCGACCTCGTAGAGGTCGCGCACCTTGCCCGAGTAGAGGTGGGTGAGCGCGAGTTCGCTCACGCGCGCCACGTCAAGGCGTCGAGCACGCGACGTCGATGCGTCAAGAGTCGGTCGAGATCAAAGGCCCGATCCATCGCCTCGTCACTCAAGGTGACCTCGTCGTCGTGCTCGATGACGTCGCGAAAGTTGCGGCGCTCTTCGATCGAGGTGCGAGCGGCGCCTTGCACCACGCGATACGCGTCGTCGCGCGACAGGCCCGACGCCACGAGCGCCAGTAACACCGACTGGGAGAAGACCAGACCGAGCGACGCTTCGGTGAGGTTGAAGAGCGCACGCTCGGGGTGCAGCACGAGTCCGTCCGCCAGCCACGTCGCCTTGCGCAACATGTAGACGGTCAGTTGGAGCGCGTCGGGCATGACCACGCGCTCGACGCTCGAGTGTGAGATGTCACGTTCGTGCCAGAGGGCCACGTCTTCCAAACCGGCCTGGAGGTAACCGCGTAGCACGCGTGCCAAGCCGCTCAGTCGTTCGGCGACGACGGGGTTGCGCTTGTGGGGCATCGCCGACGAACCCTTCTGTCCGGGCGCGAAGGGCTCTTCGACCTCGCCGACTTCACTCCTCGCGAGGTGACGCACCTCGAGCGCGAACTGCTCCATTGACGTACCGAGCGCGGCGCAGGCGTAGAGGACCTGCGCGTGGCGATCGCGCGCAATGACCTGGGTGGCGGGCACCGGCGTCAGCCCTAAGTGCGCGCAGACGTAGGTCTCCACGGCGGGGTCGATGTTGGAGAACGTGCCCACCGCGCCACTCAACTTGCCTACCGCGATCGCCGCGCGCGCGTCGCGCGCGCGATCGAGGTCGCGATCGACCTGCAGGGCAAAGAGCGCGAACTTCGCGCCGTAGGTCGTGGGTTCGGCGTGCATCCCGTGCGTTCGTCCAACGATGGGCACGTCCGCACTCTCGCGCGCGCGACGCGTCAACGCGTCGCGCAGGTTCGTCGTCTCGGCGATCACGATGTCCATCGCGGCGGTCAACGTCGCGCAGAGGGCGGTATCGACGACGTCCGACGAGGTCAGCCCGAAGTGCACCCAGGCACCCTCGGGCATGCCGACGCGCTCCTGGACGACGTCCACGAAGGCCGCCGTGTCGTGGTTGGTGATCTCTTCGCGCGCGTTGACGGCGTCGACGAACGCCGCGTCCACCACGGGACGACGTTGGCGAAGGGCCGCCGCGTCGGCGGCGGGCACGACGCCGAGTTCCACGAGCGCCTCCGCGGCGAGCAGTTCGACCTCGAGCATCGTGTCAAAACGATGCTCGTCACTGAAGAGCGCGGCCACGTCGTTGGGTGCGTACCTCGGAATCACTGTTCTCCCTCGGAAGCCGACCTCGCGATGTCGCTTCGTCGAACGCTTCCCTCAAAGGTTACGAGAGCCGCGCCTTCGTACGCGCGACGACGAGCTTCGGCGACGTCCGCGCCCAGTCCCGTCACCGCGAGCACCCGACCACCGTTCGTGACGAACTGGCCGTCGTCGTTGCGCTTCGTGCCGGCGTGAAAGATGAGCACGTGTTCGTTCGGTGTCGCTAGCTGACCGTCGGGTCCGAGTCCGTGGAGCACGTCGCCCGAACGCGGTGACTGGGGGTAGCCGTTCGCGGCGAGCACGACCGTCACGGCGGCGCCCGAGGACACGGCGTTCGCGCCGGCGAGACGACCCTCGGCGACGCGCAGCAACAGGTCGAAGAGCCCGTCGCCGTAGAGCGGCACCAGCACTTCGGTCTCCGGGTCGCCGAAGCGCACGTTGTACTCGAGCAACTTCGGCCCCGTGGCCGTCAACATGACCCCGGCGTAGAGGACGCCGCGAAAGTCGACGCCGCGTCGCTTGAGCTCCGCGACCGTCGGTCGAATAGCGCGTTCGAGGATGTCGTCGCGTTGCTCGTCGGTCATCGCCGACATCGGCGCGTACGCGCCCATGCCTCCCGTGTTGGCGCCGAGGTCGTCGTCGCCTACGCGTTTGAAGTCCTGCGCGGCGACGAGGGGGACGACGTCGGTGCCGTCACACAGCACGTGAAAGGAGCACTCCTCACCGACGAGGCCTTCTTCAATGACGATCGTCGTGCCAGCCGCGCCGAAGGACGCGCCGCTCAACTTGTCGTGCACGTCGGCGCGTGCGTCGTCGATGATGTTCGTCACGTAGACCCCCTTGCCGGCGGCGAGTCCGTCGGTCTTGATCACGTAGGGCGGTAGCAGCGTGTCGAGAAAGAAGTAGGCCTCCTCTTCGTCCCGGAACGATTCGTACGCGGCGGTGGGCACACCGGCCGCGGTGAAGAACTCTTTCATGTAGGACTTCGAGCCCTCGAGTTGCGCGCCGTCGACGCCGGGGCCCACGACCAGTTTTCCCTGGGACCGTAGCTGATCGGCCAGGCCCTCGACGAGGGGCTGCTCGGGGCCGACCACGAAGAGGTCAGCGTCGAGTTCACTCGCGGGCGTGTCGACGCAGATGATGCCGTGCGCGGCGATGCCGTCGTTGCCCGGTGTCACGACGACCTCAACGCTCTTCGACAGCGCCCACGCCAGCGCGTGCTCACGTGCGCCCGACCCCACCACGACGCAGCGGCTCACGTGGGTCGGACGAACTGCTCTCGACCGGGTCCCACGCTCACCACGGAGATGGCGACGCCGATGGTCTCTTCCAAGAACTTCACGTAACGCTGCGCCTCGCTCGGTAGCTGTGCGTACGTGGTCGCCGCGGTGATGTCGCTGCACCAACCGGGCAGGGTCTCGTAGAGAGGCGTCACCTCGTGGAGCACCGACTGGTGGTAGGGCGGGTGGTCGTAGCGCACGCCCTGGGCGTCGTAGCCCACGCAGACCTTGATCTCGTCGAGGGTGTCGAGGACGTCGAGTTTGGTGAGGGCGATCTCGGTCAACGAGTTGAGCCGAGCGGCCTGGCGCGCCATGACCGCGTCGAACCATCCGACGCGCCGGCGCCGACCGGTATTCGTACCGAACTCGTGGCCCCGTTCGATCAAGAGCTCGGCGAGGTCGCCGTCCAACTCGGTCGGGAAGGGCCCCGCGCCCACTCGCGTCACGTAGGCCTTGGCGATACCGACGACGTCGGTGATGTCGCGCGGGCCAAGTCCCGCGCCGATGCAGGCGCCCCCGGCGATGGGGTTGGACGAGGTGACGAAGGGGTACGTGCCGTGGTCGAGATCGAGGAACGTCGCCTGGGCGCTCTCGAGGAGGATCTTCTGGCCCTGGGCGAGGGCGTCGTGGACGATGGCGACCGTGTCACCGATCATGGGCGCGATACGCGGGGCCATCTCGTCGAGGTACTTCGCGGCGATGTCGTCGGCACTTTGGGCCGGACGGTTGTAGATCTTGGTCAGGATCAGGTTCTTCTCGTGCAACACCAAGGCGAGCTTCTCGCGAAAGATCTTGGGGTCGAGGAGGTCCTGCACGCGCAGGCCCACGCGCGACGACTTGTCGGCGTAGGCGGGACCGATGCCGCGCTTGGTGGTGCCGAGCGCGTTCTTGCCCAAGAAGCGCTCGGTCAAGCGATCGAGCTCTTGGTGGTAGGGCATGATGAGGTGCGCGTTACCCGACACCACGAGTCGTGACGGGTCGACACCTCGTGCACTGAGCGCGTCGTACTCGGCGAGCAAGACGGCCGGGTCGACGACGACGCCGTTGCCGATGACGGGCGTGATGTGCGGGTACAGCACGCCCGAGGGCACGAGTTGGAGCGCGAAGGCTTCGTCGTTGACGACGATCCGGTGTCCGGCGTTGTGGCCACCTTGGTAGCGCACGACCATGTCCATGTCGCGAGCGAGGAGGTCGACCGTCCTACCTTTGCCCTCGTCACCCCACTGGGTTCCGACCACTACGGATGCGGGCACTTGACTCCTCCGAGACGACCTCGTTGCACGTCAAGCCTACCGTAGGGAAAAAGGTGCTCCGTCGGTTAACGAAGCGTGATGACCCCGTTCACCGCGGCGACGTGGATGGTGTCGCCGTCGCGAAAGTCGCCGCGCAGGACGTCGAGGGCGAGGGGGTCCTCGATCCGACGTTGGATGACGCGCTTCAAGGGCCGCGCGCCGTAGACCGGATCGAAACCCTCGGCCGCGAGGGCCTCGGCCGCGGCGGGCGACACGTCGAGGGTGAGTCGACGTTCGCCGAGGCGCTGGCGCAGTCGCTCGAGTTGGATACCCACGATGACCGAGAGGTCACGCTGGTCCAAGGACCGAAAGCGGATGATGTCATCGACGCGATTGATGAACTCGGGGCGAAAGAACGCCTGCGGGTCGCCGGGCAAGTTGCTCGTCATGATCAAGACCACGTTGGTGAAGCTCACCGTGCGGCCTTGACCGTCGGTCAGGCGACCGTCGTCGAGCACCTGTAGCAAGATGTTGTAGACGTCGGGGTGCGCTTTTTCGATCTCGTCCAACAGCACCACGGCGTACGGTCGCCGACGCACCGCCTCGGTGAGTTGGCCGCCCTCTTCGTAACCGACGTAACCCGGCGGCGCGCCGATGAGACGGCTCACGGCGAACTTCTCCATGTACTCACTCATGTCGAGGCGCACCATGGCGTGTTCGTCGTCGAACAGGTACTCCGCCAACGCGCGCGCCAGCTCAGTCTTACCAACGCCGGTGGGACCGAGGAAGAGGAACGAACCAATCGGACGATGGGGGTCCGAGAGGCCGGCGCGTGAACGACGGATAGCGTTGGCGACGGCGGTGACGGCTTCGTCCTGGCCGACCACGCGCGTGCGCAATAGGTCCTCCATGTGGACCAACTTGTCGAGTTCGCCCTCCAGTAGTTTCGACACGGGCACCCCCGTCCAGCGACTGACGACGTCGGCGATGTCCTCGGCGTCGACCTCCTCTTTCAAGAAGGCCCCGTTCGCCTGCAGTTCCTCGAGTTCACGGGTGGCCTGTTCAATGGTGCGCTCGAGTTCCGGCACCGTCCCGTAGCGAAGGACCGCGGCACCGTTGAGGTCACCCTGGCGCTCGAGGCGCTCGGCCTCGGCGCGGCGGTCCTCGAGCTCTTGCTTGGCGTTTTGGATCTTCGAGATGGCCTGGCGCTCGGCCTGCCATCGCGCGGCCAATTCGTCGGACTCCTCTTTCAGCTCGGCGTACTCTTCCTCCAACTTCTTGCGGCGTTCGATCGAACCGGCATCGGTCTCGTTCTCGAGGGCGACGCGCTCGATGTCGAGTTGGCGCATGCGACGGATCACGACGTCGAGTTCGGTGGGCATCGAGTCGATCTCGATGCGGAGTTTGGACGCAGCCTCGTCCATGAGGTCGATCGCCTTGTCGGGTAGGAAGCGATTCGCTACGTAGCGAGCCGACAACGTCGCGGCGGCGACGAGCGCGGCGTCTTGGATGCGCACGCCGTGGTGCACCTCGTAACGTTCCTTCAGACCACGCAGGATCGCGATCGTGTCCTCGACGGAAGGCTCGCCCACGAAGACCTGCTGGAAGCGACGCTCGAGGGCCGCGTCCTTCTCGATGTACTGGCGGTACTCGTCGAGGGTCGTGGCGCCGATCATGCGCAGTTCGCCCCGCGCGAGTAGCGGCTTGATCATGTTGCTGGCGTCCATCGCGCCTTCGCTCGCGCCCGCACCGACGATGGTGTGCAGTTCGTCGATGAAGGTGATGACGTCACCCTCGGCGTCTTGTATCTCTTTGAGCACCGCTTTCAGTCGCTCTTCGAACTCCCCGCGGTACTTCGCGCCCGCCACCATCGAGCCCATGTCGAGGGCGATGAGACGCCGGTCGCGCAGCGACTCGGGCACGTCACCTTCAACGATGCGCAGCGCCAGTCCTTCGACGATGGCCGTCTTACCGACGCCCGGCTCCCCGATCAAGACGGGATTGTTCTTCGTCCGTCTCGAGAGGACCTGAATCACGCGGCGAATCTCGTCGTCACGGCCGATGACCGGGTCCAACTTGCCCGTGCGCGCCAGGGCCGTGAGGTCACGACCGTACTTCTCCAGCGATTGGAAGGTCGCTTCGGGGTCCTCGGAGGTGATCCGCGCCGAACCGCGGATACCGCGCAGTGCCTGCAGTAACGCGTCGCGTGTCGTGCCGAGTTCGCTCGCCCACGCCACGAGCACGTGATCGACCGAGAGGTACTCGTCACCGAGCTCTTGGCGAAGTTCGTCGGCCCGCTCGAGACCGTCGCGCGACTCGGGTGAGAGACCGGGTTGCGTGCCACCGACGGCGCGTGGTTCGCGCCCGACTCGCTCGTTCAGCGACGCGCTCACGGCGACGGGGTCGAGACCTGCCGCCACCAGCAAGGGCCGCGCGACGCCGTCAGCCTGATTGAGCAGTGCTAACAAGAGATGCGCCGGCGTCACGTAGGGGTTACCCGCCGCGGCGGCCTGCGTCGTCGCCGCTTGAAAGGCCTCGCGGGTCTTGATCGTCCAGCGCGCCGGGTCGAGGGCCATCAGCGTTCCCCGCGCGAGCGACGCTGCGCGTCGGCGATGAGGGCGATGGCGTTGTGGACGGGAACGAGGTCACGCCGGTAGTGACGATGCGTACGTTCGACGTCGGCGCGCGCTTCGTCCGACAGTGAACGCAACGCCACTTTGGCCTCGGCCAGTTCCCCCTCGAGCGCCATGATGCGCTTCACCCCCTCAAGGTTGACGCCCTCGTTGGTGAGCTCTTGAATTCGACGCAGCGCCGCCAAGTCCTCGTCGGAGAAGCGCCGAGAGCCGCCCCGGGTGCGCTGAGGATTCAACAGGCCGCCGCGCTCGTAGTTGCGCAGGGTTTGGGGGTGGACGCCGGCCAGTTCGGCGAAGACCGAGATGACGTAGACGGCCTGGATTTGCGGTTGTTCATTCACTGGCGACCTCTTCACTTTCATTCAGTGCGCTGGCTAGTTGCTCGACGAGGCCGCGCTGTTGTTTCGTCAACTTCTTGGGTACCGCGACACTGACCGTGACGAGCAGGTCACCCGCGGGGTTCTTGCCACTGGCCGGCACCCCTCGTCCCTTGACGCGCATCGTGGTACCGGGTTGGGTGCCCGCGGGGATCTTGAGCGTCACCGGATCGTCCAGCGTCGGCACCTCAACGGTGGTGCCGAGCATGACCTGGGTGAGCGGGACCTTCACCGTCGTCGTGACGTTCCTTCCGCGACGCTCGAAGCGCGGGTCGGGCGTGACGTGCACGTCAACGAAGAGGTCGCCCGGCGGTCCGCCGTGGACGCCCGGGTTTCCCTTGCCCTTGATGCGGATGCGTTGTGAGTCGACGACGCCGGGCGGAATACGCACGTTGACGCGCCGGGCCGAGGGTTCGCGTCCGGTGCCGTGACACGTGGGACAGGGCGTCGCGAACCGTCCGCCGCGACCCTGACAGATGGGACAGACGCTCGACATCGCGAAGGGACCTTGATCGTCGTTGATGACACCGCGACCGTGGCAGCGATCACACGTCACGAACTCACTGCCCGGCGCGCCGCCGGTGCCCTTGCAGGTGTGACAGGCGTCGTTGCTCGGCAGCGACACCGTCGTGGTCACGCCCTTCACGGCGTCACGAAAGCCGAGGTGCAGTGCCGTCTCAAGGTCGGCGCCACGCTGGGCACGTTGACGCTTGGCCCCACCGAAGAGTCCGCCGAAGATGTCGCCCAAGTCCGAGAAGTCGCCCGTCTGAAAGTTGAAGCCACCGGCGCCGGGGCCGCCCAGCCCGCTGGCGGCGGGACCGAGGCGGCGAACCTCGTCGTACTCCTTACGCTTCGTGTCGTCGCCGAGGACGTCGTACGCACCAGAGATCTCCTTGAAGCGTTCCTCCGACCCGGGATGCGTGTCGGGGTGGAACTGCTTCGCGAGCTTTCGGTACGCGCGGGTGATCTCCTTGTCGGTCGCACTCGAGGTGAGACCTAAGACCTGGTAGTAGTCCTTCTCGAACCACTCACGTTCGGCCATACCCCCACTATCCCCTGACCTTCACCATGGCCGGACGTAGTACCACGCCCTTCCAGCGGTAGCCGGCCCGCAGCACTTCATCGACCATTGGGCTGTCGCTGTCGCCCTCCGCGGGTACGTGCGCGACGGCGTCGTGGATCTGAGGGTCGAAGGTCACCTCGACGTCGTCGATGCGTTCGAGCCCCTCGCGAACGAGCGTGTCGAGCAGCAGTCCACGCGCTTGCCCGAGCGCCACCGCCTCGTCGCTCTCGGTGCTCGCGAAGTGCGCGAGCGCGTAGTCGAAGGCGTCCAGTACCGGCAGGATCTTCGAGATAATGTCGCCCGCCGAACGCGTGGCCGCGTCCTCGGAGGAACGCGCCACGCGCTTACGGTAGTTCTCGAAGTCGGCCTGGAGACGCTGGAGCGCGTCGAGGTACTCGTCGCGCTGGCGTTCAGCTTCGCTCCTCGAGTCGAACGATTCGGTGGCGTCGTCCACGGACGGCGCCACCGAATCGTTCTGTTCTACGCCGTCGCTCACGCTTCGTCCACGATCTCGGCGTCGACGATGTCGTCGTCGTCACCGGCCGGGGCCGCGGGCTCGCCCTGATTGGACTTGGCCGCCTCCTCGTAGAGACGCTGGCTGAAGCCCTGGCTCGCCGTGAGCAACTTCTCGGTCGCGGCCTTGATCGCCTCGAGGTCGGTGCCCTCGAGCGACGTCTTCAGCGCGGCCAGCGCGCTCTCGACGTCCTCTCGCTCGCTGCCCTGGAACGACTCGGCCTGGTCCTTCAAGAGCTTCTCCGTCGAGTACACGAGACCGTCGGCGTTATTGCGAACTTCGGCTTCGGCGCGACGCGTACGGTCGTCCTCGGCGTGCGCTTCGGCGTCACGAACCATACGGTCGATCTCGTCCTTCGAGAGCGACGACCCACCGGTGATGGTCATCGACTGTGTCGCGCCCGTCGCCTGGTCCTTCGCCGAGACGTGCACGATGCCGTTCGCGTCGATGTCGAAGGTGACCTCAATCTGCGGCACGCCACGAGGCGCCGGGGGAATGCCCACCAGTTGGAACTTGCCCAAGGTCTGGTTGTACGAGGCCATCTCGCGCTCGCCCTGGAGGACGTGCACTTCCACCGACGGCTGATTGTCGTCCGCCGTCGTGAAGGTCTGGGACTTCTTCGTCGGGATGGTGGTGTTGCGCTCGATGATCTTGGTCATCACGCCACCCTTGGTCTCGATGCCGAGCGACAAGGGCGTCACGTCGAGTAGAAGTATGTCCTTCACGTCACCCTTCAAGACGCCCGCCTGGACGGCCGCGCCGATCGCGACGACCTCGTCGGGGTTCACGCTCTTGTTGGGCTCCTTGCCGGTGACCTTGGTGACCAACTCTTGGACGGCCGGGATCCGCGTCGATCCGCCGACCATGATGACGTGGTCGATCTTGTCGAGGGTGAGACCCGCGTCCTTGATGGCCTGATCGAAGGGCTTGCGACAACGCTCGACGAGGTCCGCGGTCAACTCGTTGAACTTGGCCCTCGTGAGTTTGAGGTCCAAGTGCTTCGGGCCGTCGGCCGTCGCCGTGATGAAGGGCAGGTTCACCTGCGTCTCCTGGACGGCCGAGAGCTCGATCTTCGCCTTCTCCGCCGCTTCTTTCAGACGCTGGACCGCCATCTTGTCGGCCGAGAGGTCGACCCCTTCGGTGTCCTTGAAGGTCTTGACGAGCCACGCCATGACGGCGTCGTCCCAGTCGTCGCCACCGAGGTGGGTGTCACCGTGGGTCGACTTCACCTCGAAGACGCCGTCGGCGATCTCGAGCACCGACACGTCGAACGTGCCACCACCGAGGTCGAAGACCAGGATGGTCTGCTCCTGGGGACCCTTGTCGAGTCCGTAGGCGAGGGCGGCCGCGGTGGGTTCGTTCACGATGCGCAGCACCTCGAGGCCGGCGATCTGTCCCGCCTCCTTGGTCGCGGTGCGTTGGGCGTCGTTGAAGTAGGCCGGCACCGTGATGACCGCTTGGGTCACGGTGTCGCCGAGGTAGGACTCGGCGTCGCGCTTCAGTTTTTGCAGTATTCGAGCGGAGATCTCTTGGGCGGTGTACTTGGTGCCGTCGATGTCGACGCTCCAGTTCTCGCCCATGTGCCGCTTCACCGATCGAATGGTGCGATCGGGGTTGGTGATCGCTTGACGCTTGGCCACCTCACCGACCAATACCTCACCGGTCTTGGAGAAGCCAACGACCGACGGGGTAGTACGGCTGCCTTCGGCGTTGGGGATGACGACGGGTTCTCCCGCCTCCAACGCGCTCACCACTGAGTTGGTGGTACCGAGGTCGATACCGACTGCCTTTGCCATGAGAACTCCTTCGTACCCTCTCTGGCCGACCGGACGCTCCGGAACACCAGAATCTATGACAACAGTCTACAGAGTTGAGTCCCCTCTTGTCAATTAAAATTATACGATGTGTTACAACTCTGTAATTTCTGGGTAATAGACGGCCCCGTAGCGGCCCTTCGAGGGGGCGACCTGAGCCGATTTCCGGGGCAAGACTACGCTCAAAGGGTGCCTGATCTCATACTTCTGCGCCACGGACGCTCCGAGTGGAATGATCTGAACCTCTTCACGGGCTGGCACGACGTCGACCTCTCCGCCGAGGGCGAGGCCGAATCGAGGGCCGCCGGCCTACTGCTCGCCGGCGAAGCGGACCTCGATCTTCGCGTCCTGCACACGTCGGTGTTGACGAGGGCTATCCGCACCGCCAACATCGCCCTGCACGCCGCTGATCGCTCGTGGCTCGGGGTGCGACGAAGCTGGCGGCTCAACGAACGCCACTACGGCGATCTCACGGGCAAGAACAAGAAACAGACCGCCGACGAGTTCGGCATCGACCAGGTGAAGCGCTGGCGCCGCTCCTTCGACGTCGCGCCCCCACCCCTCGCGCTTGACGATCCGCGCAACAGCGCGAACGACCCGCGCTACCGCGACGTCGCGGCCGAGTCCATCCCGCGCAGCGAGTGCCTGAAGGACGTGGTCGCGCGGGTGACGCCGTACTTTCGCGACGTGATCGGCGAAGACCTGAAGTCCGAAGGCGTGCGCGGTGGCGCGGTGCTCGTCGTGGCGCACGGCAACTCCATTCGAGCGCTGCGCATGGTGCTCCAGAACATCGGCGAGAACGAGATCACCGACCTGGAGATCCCGACCGGCATCCCCTATCGCCTCACGTTGGACCGAGAGCTCAACGTCCTGGCGGCGAACTACCTCGGCGACCCCGAGACCGCCACGAGGGCGGCCGAGGCAGTCGCACGCCAGGCCGGTTGAGCTAGCTAGAGGGCCTCGGGTCCTCGTTCGTTGGTGCGGATGCGCACCACGTGTTCGACGTCACTGACCCAGGCCATGCCGTCGCCGACGGTGTCGGTGCGCGCGGCGGCGACGATGGCGTCAATGACCGCTTCGACGAGTTCGTCGGTGCAGGTGATCTCGACACGAATCTTGTCCACGAAGTCGAACTCGTACTCCTTGCCCCGGTAGATCTCGATGTGACCACCGGTGCGACCAAAGCCGCGCGCTTGGGTGACGGTCATCCCAGTGATGCCCACCTCCTTCACGGCGACCTTGACCTCGTCGAGTTTGAAGGGCTTGATGACTGCGGTAACTAGCTTCATGGTCTCTCCTTAGACGTTGTCAGAGTGCGAGTGGCTGGGGGACCCGACGGGCTCACCGAAGGTGGGCTCGGGGAACGCTTCTTCTTCGTGGATCGCGATGTCGCCTTCGCGCAACACGTCCTCAGACTCTCGCAGACCTCCGAGGACCAACTTAACGACGTAGAAGACGACCGCGGTTCCCGCGGCGGTGTAGCCAATGATCCACAGCGCCGCGAGGAACTGCTCCCACAGTTGGTGGAAGGAGTGACCGTAGAACCAACCGGCGACGTGGAAGTTACCCGGGCCCTTGTAGTTCGGGCCCTTGATGCCGTACTGGACCATGTGGGGATCCGCGAGGATGCCCACCAGCAGTCCACCCGTCAGACCGGCGAAGCCGTGGGTGTACACGACACCCAACGCGTCGTCGACCTTGGAGAAGGGACGGCACTTCGAGATGAAGTTCCACGCCACCCACACGACGGAGGAAGCCACGATCCCGACGATCAACGCGCCCGTCCCGTTCACCCAACCAGCGCTGGGCGTGATGGCGACGAGACCACAGATCATGCCGTTGATGGCGCCCAAGAACGTGGGCTTCTTCTGCTTGGAGAGGAACATGTCCCAGAAGAGCCAGGTGAGCAACGCCGCCGCCGCCGCGACGTTGGTGTTGAGCACGGCCGAGGCGGCGTCCGCACCGGCGTAGAACGGGTCACCACCGTTGAACCCGTTCCAACCGAGCCAGAGGATTCCCGCACCGACCGCGACCATCATGAGGTTGCTCGGGAAGGCGTTCTCTCGATCCTGCCAGCGTCTCGGACCGAGGATCCACGCGCCGACGAACGCGGCGACGCCAGCCGAGAGGTGAATCACGTACCCACCCGAGTAGTCAACGGCGCCCTTCTGGGAGAAGAAGCCGCCGCCCCAGAGCAGCGCCGCGTTCACGCAGTAGACGACCGAGATCCACAGCGGCACGATCAAGAGCCACGCCTTGAACTTCAGCCGCCCGACGAGCGCGCCCATGAACAAGAGCGGCGTGATGGCCGCGAACACGAACTGGAAGTACGCGAGGGTGGCCGTCGGGAAGTGGAACGGAATGAGAGTGTTCGCACCCGACACGGCCTGACCTTGCTCGGAGCTGGCCGTCGAGAGTGGCTGGAAGTGACCGATGAAACCGCTCCAGAACGAGCCGGTCGCTCCAAAGTGCGACAACGTGCCAAAGGCCATGTTGTAGCCCCACAGCATCCACACGACGAGCGTTAACGAGAAGCCCGCGAAGGTCATCAACATCGTGTTGACGATCCACTTCTTTCGAACGAGGCCGCCGTAGAGCACGGCCAGTCCGGGCAGGCTCATCAATCCGACGAGCGTCGCGGCAACAAGTTGCCACGTATTGTCCGCCGGATTCAGCCAATTGGGATAGGGAAGGTAGGTTGCGGCCTCTAGCACGTCCACTCCTTTTTCTCAGGAGAGATCGACGCTGACCTCAAGATGTAAGAAGTGTCGCAAGCGAGGATTACGAAACAGTTAGCAACGTGTTACAGGCGTGTGAACACCTACTTTTTGTCGGCCGCCAACGAGTGGCCTACGAAAGGGATCGCTCGACCACCTGGGAAATGTCCATGACCGCGACGTCGTCGCCCCGGCCGCTCGCCTTCACGGCGTCGTCCAACATGATCATGCAGAACGGACAGGCCGTCGAGATGATGTCGGCCCCGGTGCTGAGGGCCTCTTCGGTGCGCTCCATGTTGACGCGCTTACCAATGTTCTCTTCCATCCACATACGCGCGCCGCCCGCGCCGCAGCAGAAACCCTTCTCACGACAACGTCCCATCTCCACCTTCGTGAGACCGGGAATGGCGTCGAGCACGTCGCGCGGTTCGTCGAAGACGCGGTTGTGGCGTCCGAGATAGCAGGGGTCGTGATAGGTGACGGTACCGGTGTAGGCGACGCCCGGCACGAGCCGGCCCGAAGCGACGAGGTGGCTGAGAAGCTCGGCGTGGTGGATCACTTCGTAGTTGCCCCCGAGAGCGGGGTACTCGTTCTTCATCGTGTTAAAGCAGTGCGGGCAACTCGCGACGATCTTCTTCGCGTGCGCGTCGTCGAGCGTGGCGATGTTGGCCTTGGCCATCTCCTGGAAGAGGTACTCGTTGCCCATGCGCCGCGCGGGGTCACCGGTGCAGGACTCGCGCGGACCGAGGATGCCGAAGTTCACGCCCGCGCGATGCAGCATGCGCGCCGTCGAGACGATCTGCTTACGACCGCGCTCGTCGAGCGAACCGGCGCACCCCACCCAGTAGAGGTACTCGACGTCGTCGGGGATGACCCCGTCGAAGACCGGTACGTCGAAGTCGAGGGCGGACAACCATTCGGTACGCTTGCTCGAGCCGAGTCCCCAGGGGTCGCCCTGATTCTCCAGGTTGCGTAGCAAGAGACCAGCTTCCGTTGGAAAGCGCGACTCCATCAGCACTTCAAAGCGACGCATGTCGATGATGGCGTCGATGTGTTCGATGTCGACGGGGCACTCCTGCACGCAGGCGCCACACGTGGTGCACGACCAGAGCACGTCGGGGTCGATGGTCGTCGGCACCAGCGTCGCCACGGCTCCGTCGCGTTCACCCGACAGCAGGCGATCGGCCGACGCGAACATGTTGTCACGCAGGCCCATGATGAGGAGTTTCGGACTGAGTGGCTTGCCCGTCGTCCACGCCGGACAGACACTCTGGCAACGCCCACACTCGGTGCACGTCGCGAGGTCCAGCATCTGCTTCCAGGTGAAGTCCTCGACGTGACCGACACCGAAGACCGTGTCTTCGCTCACCTGTTCCATGTCCATGTTGGGGGTCTTGTCGAGACCGCCGAGCGCGCGTGGTCGCCGCGAAACGCCCACGTTGATGGGCGCGAGGAAGATGTGCAGGTGCTTGGAGTAGGAGACGAAGACGATGAAGCCCGAGATCACCGCGATGTTCAAGAGGAGGAAGACCGCCTCCACGACGCTGTTCGCGCCCGCGCCGAGTGGCGCGAGCCAACTCGCCACGAGCTTCGACGCGAAGGCCCACGACGACGCGTGTCTCGCGTAGAACGACGTCAGCGAACCCTCAAACGTGAAGCCGCCGGGCTTGACGTGGCTGAACGGGAAGTGACCGGTGTTGATCTGCGCCGCGCGGTACACCAGCAACGTCACGATGACGGCCGCGATCATCGCGAGCACCAGCCACGCCGCTGTGGTGTGACTACCGAAGAAACGACTCTCGCGTTGCTTCTTCGCCGGGGCGTTCTTCAGTCGAATGATCGCGAAGACCACGAGCGACACGAGCACGGCCGTGGCGAAGAAGTCCTCCACGAAGGCCAGCCAGTTCCTCTGGCCGATCCAGGGGATGTGAAAGTCACGATCGAACAGAGCGCCGTACGCCTCGAGAATTGTCGTGAGCAGGACGGTGAAGCCCCACATCGTGAAGAAGTGCGCGAGTCCCGGTATCGTCCAACGCAGCAGCTTTCGCTGTCCGGCGACTTCGGTGACCTCGGCGTCGGCGACCTTGCGAAAACCCTGCCAACGCCGCGGCGCGGCCTGGCCGCTGCGGATGAGGCGCGACAGCCAGTAGAAACGCTGGCCCGCGACGCCAAAACCCACGATCGTGATGACGAGACCGATGACGACGCGCGCTAACACCGTCGCGTCCTCGCCCCGACGTGTGTCACGACTCCTTCTTGAAGTTCTCCGAGTACCGACTCGGGGTGGGGCCACGCTGCCCGCGGTACTTCGAGCCCAAGCCCGACGACCCGTAGGGACGATCGGCGGACGTCGTCATCTCGAAGAAGCTGATCTGACCGATCTTCATACCGGGGTAGAGCGTGATCGGCAAGTTCGCGACGTTGGAGAGTTCGAGAGTGATGTGACCGTCCCATCCGGCGTCGATGAAGCCGGCGGTCGAGTGAATGACGAGGCCCAGTCGTCCGAGTGAACTCTTGCCGTCGAGACGCCCGACGATGTCGTCGGGTATAGCGATGCGCTCGGTCGTCGAACCCAACATGAACTCACCCGGGTGCAAGATCATGGGCGTCTCGGTGCCGACGTCGATGAGTTCGGTCAGGTCCTCTTGGGCCTCACGGACGTCGATGACGCGCTGGGAGTGGTTGCGAAAGACCCGAAAGTACTGGTCGACGTGCACGTCGACCGACGACGGTTGGATGCAGTCCTCGCCCAGGGGTTCGATGATGAGTCGGCCCGTTTCGAGCGCCTCTTTGATGGACCGATCCGAGAGCACCATTAAGAGGTCACGATACTCGTTTCGGCCAAATCACTTGGCCGACGCACCAACGCGCACGGGCCTAGGACAAGACCCGGCGGCGGAAGTTTCGAAGGCCGAGCCCCATGAAGACGGTACAAAAGCCGAGCATCACGGGGTAGATCACGTAGAGGTGCATGTGCGGCGCGTTGGTGAAGGCCGCGCGCATCCCCTCGTTGACGTAGACCAGCGGGTTGATCAAGACCAGGGTCTGCAGCCAGTGGAAGCCGCCGATCTTCACGGGCGCCAAGTGCGTCCAGGGATAGTACGTGCCACCGAGGAACGTGATCGGCAAGATGATGAAACCGAACATCAAGCCAATGTTGCGTGGCTCGAACGACGTGCCGAGGATGAGGCCGAGGCCCGCCATCGTCACGCAGGCGATCGGCACGAGGGTGAGGATGACGAGCCAGTGCAGTGAGACGTTGGCCTTCACGCCCGAGGCGTGCACCACCGACGCGATCGGAAAGACGATGGCCGCGGCGATGAGACCCTGCACCGCGCCCGAGAGGACCTTGGAGACGGCGACCAACCAAATGGGACACGGCGCTTGAACTCGGTCCTCGATCTCACGCGTGAAGCCAAACTCCTGAGCCATCGTGAGAGCGATCGACTGCACGCCTTGGAACATGATGGAGATACCCACCACACCGGGCACCAGGATCGTCGCGAAGGCCGACGCGCCCGCGGCGCCCTTCCCGCCGACCGTTTGGCCGATCTTCGGAAAGACGAAGAGGAACACGAAACAGAGCAGGAACGGCTGGATCAACGTGCGCAGCACGAACTCTCGAAAGGTCTTGCGCAGAACGACCAGGTCGCGCAGGATGAGGGCGCCGAGGGCCGTTCGACTGGCCTCCATCACCGAACGAGTCGGGGCCGTGTTGAAGTTCGTCGTGGTCATACCTCGCGCAACTCCTTACCCGTCAGATTGATGAAGACCGTCTCGAGACTGGGTTCGGTGACGGCGAGGTCGACGATCTCCACGTTGGCCGATTCGGCGACGTTGACGACGCGCGGCACCAGGCGATCGCTGCCTTGCACGTGCAGGGAGACCACGTTGTCCACGACGCGCGTGCCGACGACGCCCTGAAGATCCTGAGCGAGCACCTGGGCCAGTCGTTCGCCGTCGCGCGTGACCTTCACGGTGACGATGGTGTCGGCGCCGGTACTCTTCTTGAGATTGGCTGGCGTGTCGAGGGCGAGGATCTTGCCGTGATCCATGATCGCCACGCGATCGCAGAGTTGGTCGGCCTCTTCCATGTAGTGCGTCGTCAGCACGACGGTCTGGCCAGTGTGGTTGAGCTCTTGCAGCATGTCCCAGAGCGCCAATCGACTCTGCGGGTCGAGTCCGGCCGTCGGTTCGTCCATGAAGAGTACGGCGGGTTCGTGAAAGATCGCTCTCGCCACCATGAGGCGTTGCGCCATGCCGCCCGACAGCGCGAAGATGGAGGCCTTCGCCCACTTTGAGAGTGAGAATCGCTCCAGGAGCTCATCCGAACGACGACGTGACTCTTTGGCGTTGATGCCAAAGAGTCGTCCGTGGAAGTACAGGTTCTCCCAGACCGTCAGTTGGCGGTCCAACGTGTTTTGTTGCGAGACGATGCCCGAGACCTGTTTGACCAGAGCGGGATGCTTGCGAACGTCGACGCCCGCGACGAACGCGTTGCCCGACGTGGGTACGACGCGTGTCGTCAAGATACCCGCCGTCGTGGTCTTGCCCGCGCCGTTGGGCCCGAGCAGTCCGAAGATTTCACCTTGGCGGACGCCGAGGTTCAATCCGTCGACAGCGGGCACGTCCATCCCGGGGTACGCCTTGGTGAGGTTCTCGGTGCGAATGACTTCGTTGTCGTTGATGGTCATCGATCTTTTCGTTGGCTCGCCGTCTTGGCTCACCCTAACTGGACGCGCTGAGAACTCTTCTTGAGAGCGTTCATCACCGCGCGCGTTCGGTCGCCAAAACGGTGGCGGCCCACGGACTCCGTGAGGAGTGAAGTGTCGTTCTATACAGTGGACTCCTATGGCAAGAGCGAACCCCTTGCAGATGAAGCACTCGCTGAAGCACCAGTGGTTGCTTGGGATCATCTCGGCCGTCATCACGGCCGCGGCGGTGGGCGCCGGCTCAGGCTTCGGCAAAGTCAACCACTCGTCCACCCACGCGAAGGTGATCGCGTGGAGCGCCGCCGTTGTCGTCGTGGTCGCCGGAGGCTACGCCATCCGACACCTCGCCACTGCCCTCGGCCGACTGGTCGCTCGAAACTCCAATATCGGCGCCGGCGCCACGATACGCCTCGTGGCGACCGGTCTCGGGTACCTCATTCTCCTTTTCGCCCTCCTCGGGGTGTTGGGCGCCTCGGTCCAACAACTGCTGATCGGTGCTGGGCTCGCGGGCGTCATTCTCGGCATCGCCGCGCAACAGAGTCTCGGCAACATCTTCGCGGCAATCGTCCTCTTGGTAGCGCGGCCTTTCGTCGTGGGAGACGACATCCGGGTGCGCTCGGGGGCCATCGGCGTGCTCGACGCGAAGGTTCTTGGTATCGGCCTTACTTACGTCACGGTTCGAACCGACGACGGGGTGTTGAAGATACCTAATTCCGCGATGCTCGCCTCGGGTATCGGTCGACCCCATCCCGCCCCGGACTCGCCCGTAGCGAAGCCCGACGGGGTCACGCCCCCAACCGAACACGAGAGCACCTAGTTTCGAGATCGGACGTTGTTGTCGCAACACCTCGATGCAGGGGCACGTCTTCTCTCAAGTGTTGTGCCCGAAAGAGCCCTCGGACAAGAAAGACGACAATCTGAGCCGCACTACGATATACGCAACGCGGGCGTAGTTCAGCGGCAGAACATCAGCTTCCCAAGCTGAGAACGCGAGTTCGATTCTCGTCGCCCGCTCCAGGGATTTTCATCTAGAACCCAATTATCACAAGGGTTTCCCGTTGACCAGCAATGACCGTCGTTGCCCGCCACTGCCCCGTGTTACATGCCCATATATGCCCGTGGTATGCCCGAAATTCGAACATTGCTTCAATCAGATCCCACCGTGGCGCGAGCGAAATTCGCCAGATCTAGCTATCGAGTCTGTTTCCTAATTTCTGATTCGAAACGGGTTTCGTGGAGAGTTCTTGGGTGCGAGTCAAGGATGTTTCACTTATTTATTACTAAGTATTTCTGGCAATAATACTAAGGTATAAGTAGATATTCTTGGATTATATGCTAAGGTATAACTATGCAAAAATCACCTAGGGCCCAGCAGGCCCGCCGAGAACTTGATCGTAAGTTCAAGAGCGGGGACGTCGAAGACATCCGAAACCGCCCGAGATTGGGGTGGGTTCGAGCTGTTCGTGGCGCACTCGGAATGAGCCAAGCCGCCCTCGCCAAGCGCCTTGGAGTAACGCCGTCCGCCGTCCACCAACTTGAGCAAGCAGAAGTGAACGGCGGGATCACGATCTCAAGATTGGAGGAGGCCGCTCGAGCGCTCGACTCCCAACTCGTCTACGCGTTCATACCAAATTCCACACTTCAGGACACTGTCGTCAGACAGGCCCATCGAGTCGCGACTGAGCGGCTCGGGTACGTCGAGACGACGATGTCGCTCGAAGACCAAGAGATCGGGGATGACAGACGACAGGAAGCGATCAACTCCTACGCCGAAGAACTCATCGCCAATGGATCCATATGGGAGTCCAAGTGACCGACGACGAGCCGTCCATCAGAACATTTTCACTGAAGTCCATCGGTCCTGAGCCCACTGGCGCCACACCAATCGATGAGGAGGACCTCTGCGGGGCTCATTCCGGACTTCGTCGCGACCCGAGCAGATCTGAACCGAGTCGAGTTCGACAACATTTCGAAGGCGCTGACTTGGGGCATTCAGCAAGCGAGAGTGCTTGGACCTGACGGCCTCCTCGAGTACGGCTTCCTGATGAAGCTCCACCGCCAGATGTTCGGCGACGTGTGGAAGTGGGCTGGAACCAATCGACGTCGAATCACCAACATCGGGTCGCTGCCCGAAGTCATCGTCTCCGAAACGCGCTCGGCCCTCGAGGACATGAAATACTGGCACGCCAACGGAGTCTTCGAGAGCGATGAGCGCGCCGCTCGGCTCCACTGTCGGCTCGTTACGATCCATCCGTTTCCAAACGGCAACGGACGTTGCACCCGCTTAGTCGCCGACATGTACTTGGTCACTATCGACGAGCCCATGTTCACCTGGGGATCGAGATCTATCGATGTGGACGGTGACGCACGAAAGCGATACATCGATGCTCTTGTCAAAGCGCGTAACGAGGACGACTACGACGACCTGCTCGCATTCGCTCGGAGCTGAGATTTGCCTCCTTGTTAATACGTATAGGCCCTTTCATCACACTCGCTTTTCAGGCCCCTGTCTTGAAAACGTATAGAAGAGTTGCGTAGTGAGTGAGTATCAACGTCTTAAGTAGCCCGCCCTGACCGGGCGTCGGGCGCATAGCGCCCGGCAGCCCGAAGGTCTTAATGGTTCGATCCGAAAAATCCACCTACGTCTCTCAACGTCCAGGTTTCACATATTTCCGAGTTGAAGCCCAATTGTTGTCTCCAAACGGCCTCTGTTTTTGGCTTCTTTAGTAGAGGACGAAGATCTCGCCCTCTTAAAGGAGCAGCAATGCGTTTACCAATTGGCACGGTGACAGTTCAGTTCATGTCGGACGGTCTACCTGAGCCGGTGTTGTATTTCGAGAAGCGAGAACTCTTCGTTAATCACGGTTGAGATGACAACACGACACGCCGCCGGCCAAAATCATGGCACCTGTCCACTATTAGACATTCGAGCCGCAGCAACCCGTCTGGGTTGTTCAGAACGATTCGTTCGACGTCTCGTACAGGAACGTCGAATTCCCTTCATAAGACTTGGGGGAACCCGAGTGCGTTTTTTGGATACGGACCTTGAACGATGGATCGACAGTCAGCGTATAGAGGTCAGTCGATAACGAGAGATTCAACCTCGTGGAAGGTCCAGGTAGAGATGTTGACGATGTGATGTTGATATGTCTCAACGGTCGCTCATGTGCGTCGTTCTACAAAAACTCCTCTCACGCGGAATCAACACAGATCGCCATTACTGAAACGCTCGAGATCTTCTGAGTACTTCGATACAGCCGCGACCGTTGTGAGCGCTCAATGAAAGCTGAGGTCGCGTCATGTCAAGCCGGAGACACTTTGGAACAGTGCGCAAACGGCCTTCGGGGCGATGGCAAGCGGTCTATTGGTACGAAGGCGGACTCCACTCCGCCGGAACCTTTGCCACCAAAGCTGACGCCCTCGCTCGCTTGTCAACAATTGAGGCCGACTTTCGGCGTGGCGCGTGGATCGATCCATCTGCCGGACAAGTCACCCTCAAGAAATACGCCAACGAGTGGATAACGCGCCGACCCGATCTCGCAGTTCGAACCCGAGAGCTCTACGAGGACTTACTCAGAATCCACATACTTCCGACTTTGGGGCAAACGACGATCGCGGGACTAACACCCTCGAAGGTTCGAGGCTGGAATGCGCAGCTCGCGGCAAAACATCCCAGTACTGCGTCTAAGGCATACCGACTACTCTCGACCATGATGCGAAATGCGGTCGACGATGACCTCATTGTCAAATCACCGTGCAAGGTCGTTGGCGCCGGAACTGAACACGCCGCCGAACGTCCGATTGCCACGATCGCTGAAATAGCAGCTCTCTCTCAAGCGGTACCCGTTCGCCTTCGACTCCTTGTTGAACTCGCGTCGTGGTGCCAATTAAGAAGAGGAGAGATTCTGGGTTTGAAGCGAAGTGATGTTGACCTGATGCACGCAACGATTCGAATAGAACGGAGTCGAACGTTCAAGCGCGATGGCACTTCGCTTACGAAATCTCCGAAGACTTCATCTGGTCGACGGACGCTTTCGATTCCTTCGAATGTATTGAAGACAATCGAGATTCATCTCAATGACTTCACTTCGGACGATAAAGATGCTCTCCTGTTCACTTCAGAGTCGGGTACACCACTAACTGCAACCAGTCTTCAACGAGCGTGGTCAAAAGCTCGCTCGAGCATCGGGCGTCCCGATCTACATTTGCATGACCTTCGACACACTGGCTTAACGCTCGCGGCAGCCACAGGCGCCACCACTGCTGAATTGATGCATCGGGCAGGACATGCATCAGCCAGTGCCTCATTGCGATATCAACATGCCACTCAAGATCGCGATCATGTTCTGGCAAATGCACTAGCCGATTTGTCAAAACACCGGGAAGTTTCCAAACTACGCAGACCAGACACAACAGGCCCAGAAGCACGCACTGGCAATTCTTAGCCGCAAGCTATTTGGCGTCAAAGAGGGGATGAGACCCTCACGCGTGAGGGATGAACTCCCCCGGCGCTTGCTACTAATTATTTTGGTTGCTCAGAATCTCACCGGGCAGCGGCCCATTCGGGATTGCTTGACCATCCTTATAGGGCGGCTGAGCCACGGCAAGACAAGACGCTGGGGCATTGCAGCCGACCTGAAAGATGATGCCCAGCTTGATCGGCAAGGGGACCGACATCCACGTTCGTCCGGCGTCACTTGTGGCCCAGATCGCCGCCTGTGAACTGCCGAGTTGGCCAGTAGGCATCACTTCACCCGCAATCCAGCACGTCGACGCACTCGTACAACTCACCGAGTTGTATTCGTCGATCGATGATGCACTTCCCGTCGAAGCCGGAGTCACGAAGGTCCAGGTGATCCCGCCGTCATGGGTCATCATGATCTCGTTTTTACTACTGGGAATGGTGCTCCCCACAGCGACCGGCGCGTAGCACTGCAACGTCGTGGGGCACGTCAAACGAAGAGACGATTCGAGCGCGGGCGCTGGTGCCCAATTGGTCTGCCACGTATTCCCTCCGTCGGCGCTCCGCCAGACAAGAACGTTCGATGTCTGAGCGTTGTCGACGACCGAATGGAAGACGGACGAAAGTCCGACGCAATTCGAAGATGTGGCGCAGGAAAGAGTCACTGATTGCGCATTCGACCAGCCCGGCGACCCGTCGAACGCGGTCGACCAGGGCAGCACGCTCGAAGTCCAGGTGACACCACCATCATTGGTGCGCATAATCACAGTTCGAAGAACGCCCAAGTTGTTGCCTCCGCTTTGTATGGGCTCTTGAGGTTGATCCGAGGGCACCAGTGCCACCGCAATGCACGACGTTGCACTGAAACACTGGAGCTGCGTCCACAAACCTTGAACATTCACTAACGAAGTGTCTAGTGCTGTGTCTACGCCCAACACTGGGTTGATCGCGACCACGTGACTCGTCCACGTGGCACCGCCATCGGTCGTCGTCAACATCGACTGGACTGCCCCCTTCGCCGGGGGCACTTGGGGGGTCGTCGGAGAAGTCTGTACGCCGAATGAACACACGGTGACACTCGAACATGACATCGACGTGTCCCCGTTACCCGTTACGGGCAGCGAAAGGGAGTTCCAAGTTGCGCCGCCATCAACGGTCTTGTACGCCGTCGTCACCGGATTGTACGGCGTCACACCGGGCTGGGCATTCGTAGATTGGAGATAGCAGACCTCGCTGGAGGGACACGTTAGGACATTGGATCCCTGCGGGCTCGCCGGAGTCGCGGAGAAGCCGCCCGCTGACGCGGCGTCGGCGTTCACAACGCCAAAGGCCTGGGCAATGGAGTTCGTCAATGAAGGCGTTTTACTGAGTCCTCGGACAGTCACCACCGTAGAGATGCCGGCAATGAGGAGTACCGCTGCGGCCACCGCGAACAGCCGTCGGGAATGATTCCACTTCAACGTGGAACGACGCGAAGTGCCGCCGATGACGAGTAGGGCGCGCTCGTGAGTCGCGACGAGTTCGTTCCACGCTTCATCAATCGGACGTGTCGGCTCTCGCGTAACGGGATTGGCGTTGCGGATCATTTCTGAGATTTGCTCATCAGGCATTGGGGTCTTCCTTTACGGGATACAAGTGGTGTGGCACCACAATCGAACGTTCAAAGTTTTGAAGTGCTCTATGAAATCGGACATTCACTGCGTTACGAGAGAGTCCGAGAACTAGAGCAATGTCCTCTCGTGGCAGTTCTTCCCAAAGGACCAGCCGAAGGATCTCTTGATCGGACTCGCCAAGCGTCGCCATGGCTGAGAGAACAGCCGACCCATCAAAACTCTCGCCCCACGAAGTCGCAATCTCGTCGAGGTGCGCCACGGTAACAAGCCGGCGCTCGCGTCCCTCTTTTCGCCAAACGTTTGCGACCTCAAAGCTGGCGATACGAATGAGCCACGGCAGCGAAGGACTGGTGACGGTCGAAAACTTCTCCCAAGCAACAAGGAAGCTTGCGGATACGACATCATCAACTTTGGAGGGGCGCACTCGACGAGCGACGTATCGGGAGAGACGCGAATAATTCTCGCGAAAGAACCATTCGAAATCGTTTGAGTGCGCGTCGTCAAGCGAGGCGGAAGTATTGCTCATCACCCTCTTTACGTCGCGTCGTGCCTCCAGAATTACTCAGAATGGCTCTAGCCCCCGACTTTTTGCAAGGGATTTACAGATTCCTCGGCCGCTTTTGAGTTTGCCGAATGTCCAACGATCGTCCGGAATCTTTCGTCACCAATTCACGACTGACGACGCCTGCCAGCATCGTGGTGCGTGGGTCGGGGACCCGACGTTACAGGAATGCCACCTTGCACTGGCGGTTGCCACACTCTTCAATCTCTGCGTGAACCAATTCGGAATCCTCGAACCGAAGCCGATCACTATTTTTCGGCGCAGAGGACATCCTCGTGAGTCGACTTCCCTTTGGACACCGTTACCTCTCGCTGTGCCAAACATTTGTATTGACCTCCCCCGAATTGGGGTGAAGAGCCCGTCAGCCAGTACGTTCCCGCGGCAAGTTGTAAAACGAACCTCCCGGTCGCGGGGACGGAGACGGCAAATGACTGTCCGTTTGCATTCCTTGCCGTGACTTCACCTTCAGACGGTCGCGGGGCCGAACAGCAGGGCCCTCCCGAGATGAGGAGTTGACCCTTGACGGAATCGTAGTAGTGAGGAGTACTCGCCAGAAGTGTCAAGATCACACTCAATGCTCCAACAACAAGAAGGCTGAGCGTGATGATGACCAGGCGATTGCGCATATTCAGTTGTATCTCAGATATTGCTCGAGAGCACGACGTCCAACTGTGAGCGAGAGCGAGTGCCCATATCGCGACACCACCAACCGCGTCGGAGGACGACGTTCGCTCGACATAGCTGAGATTCAAATGGTCTGAGATTGCTGGTGTCGGAGACCCGACGTGGACCCCATCGACCCTTGAATTCACTTCCAGGTTATGGGTCCCGCGAACTACCAAACTGCTGACTAAGCGCGACGACCCCGGATGCACCGCACAGCTGCGAGACAACACAGCGCCGCCAGGGCGAGCACGACCAGCCCAATAACAGCCTGGAGAATCCAGAAATGGTCGGCTGGCTGATAGGCCAACCAGTACGTGTAATGGTGGTGCGCTAGCCACCGCGTGGCGGCGTGAGGGTCGTTCGCACTGTCCTTCGTCATGTAAAGGCTGATTGCGTGATCACGAATCCTGTTTGCCGCGTGGGTGGCAATCAGCTGCCCGCCGAGACCGGTGAACCATCCACGCGCGAGCCAACTTCCGGCCGGCCCCACACCTCGGGACCCGTCCATGTTGATCGCCCCAACTGGGAAATCGCTGAGCAAGATACGCGAAGTCGTGACCGCGCCTAAGTCGAGAATCCGGGGGAGGAACTGACTTACCGCGATAAGAACCCCGCCCACAATGACCGCGCTGGCTGCTATCGCGGCGACCGTGCGCTTGACAAGAGCCCCCACAAGCGTGCCGAGCGCCAGCGCGAAGAGTGCCCACACCGGCGTCATCCACCAGGTCGTCATGAACAACCCGGCCTGCCACTGACTCCCAATTCCAGGATTGATCACCGCCCAAGGATGCACGTACCAGCCCCCGAGCAGGAGTCCGAGCACGACGGCTACCAGTGTCACGAATAAGGCCAACATCGCCAATGTCACTAGTAACAAGCGGGTGCGTCCCACGCCCTGGGTCCAGGCGAAGCTATACGTGCCCGACTCCACCTCACGCGCGATCAACGGCGCACCGACGAAGGCTCCCACAATCAAAGGAAACAGGCGAAGCGCGATGACGATCGGCGTGAAGCTTGGGACATCGGCAAATGTGTTGGCAGTGTTTGCACACACGGCCAGATTGGTTGGATGAGTGAACGTGCAGCCAGCCGCGAGGTAGCTCGCGTAGCTTGCGCTCACGGCGTCACGCCCCGAAATGACGGCGATAACGAGGACAACAAACGCGATGAGAATGGTGATTAGTGCCGCTCGATGCTCTATCCGAGCGACGCGCATCAGGCGACGCCACGAGACAGGTTGTCCGGACGGGCGATGGTCCCGCGAGTCGACCAAGGAAGAGGAGATCATCGTCGTCACCGCGTCACCTCCCCGCACGTTTCGCGGCCATCGCGAGCGGGCCCGTCATCGCGGAGGCAGACGGTTCGCGCAGGTAGGCGAGCACGAGTTCACCGAGCGAGATGCTCTCGGCCATCCAACCGTTCGGGAACCCTAACGGCGTATCGATTCGCGCGACGAACTGGGTTTGTCGCCCCGCGTGCTGGGACTGGACGACAGCGAACAACTCGGCGACGCGCTCCGCCTCGTCGGTGGGTCCGCTCAACACCACGTGCCTGGCGAGAAGGTCGTCAATCATTCCCATCATCTGGACTCGACCGTGGCTCATCAAGATGAGGTAGTCAGCTACTCGTTCCAGCTCGGACACCACGTGCGAAGAGAGGATTACCGACAGGCCCTCCTCAGCCACTGCGGACATGACGACGGCCATCACTTCATGGCGTGCCAGCGGATCGAGCCTGGCGAGCGGCTCGTCGAGCACCAGCAGGTCGGGACGGCGAGCCAGTGCCAGTGCGAGTGCGAGTTGAGCCTGCTGGCCGCCGGAGAGCCTTCCGACTCGGCGGTTGAGCGGGATGTCAAGGGACGCCAGGCGTGCTTCGGCGAGGTTCCGTTCGAAGTGCTGGTTCAAGTTGGCCGCCACGGTGAGCATCGCTCGGACCGTGACGTGGCGATACAGTGGCGCCTCTTGCGCCACGAAAGCGACGCGCTCAAGCGCGTTGGGCGAACCGGCCTTAACGCCGTCGAGCACGGTTACCTCCCCGGCCGTTGGGATAGTGAGTCCGACCGCGCAGTGGAGCAATGTCGTCTTGCCCGCACCGTTCGAGCCGACGAGGGCGACGATATGCCCTTCGGGCACCGCGAGAGTGCAGTCACGAAGCGCCCAATTGCCCCGATAGGAGACACCGAGCCCGAAGCTCTCGACGACGTTCACGCGGCTCCCCCTGACTCGCCCAAAGCGACGCGACTCGGCTGGCGCGTTGACCGGTGCTCGTCGGGTCGGTTACGGAAATCTCCTAACGCGCTCGTGAACAGTGCGACGATCCCGTCCTCATCGAGGCCGGTCGCTGCCGCCTCGCGCAGCCACCCCGTGACGAGATTGCGTCGCAACGCAGTCAGCTCGGTAAGTCCCACCGTCTCCGGTGCTGCCTCCACGAATGTACCGAGACCCGGTCGCGCTCCGATGAGGCCCTTTTGCTCGAGATCTCGATAAGCCTTGAGAACCGTGTTGGGATTGATGGACAAAGAGGCGACGACGTCTTTTATTCGAGGGAGTTGGTCTCCCCGTCGCAGATAGCCGAGCCGAATCGCGCTCTCCACCTGTTGGACGAGTTGGAGGTAAGTGGGCACGCCTGAGCGCGAGTCCAGCCGAAAGACGACTGAGGAGTTGGATCCTGTCCCTTCGGTCAAGTCATCATATTTATCTATCATCATAGATAAAGAGTAGTACGTCCGAACACAGGCGACGAGTTCCACCATCTCGCAATCTCGATTTCCTCGAATTGATGTAGGTCCGGCGAGTTGCTCGCAATCAAGAAATATTGATTTAGTGGACAGAATCGTTGGCACAGCCAACATGTAGTGAGTATGAATTCGCCTAGGAAGTGCAGATGGTGACGTCTCAAGCTCCGCGAGAAGATTACGCGAAGTTCGAGGCGCTCTACGAGGCTAACTACAAGCCCATCTACGCCTACGTTTATCGACGCGTTCCCCACCCGTCTTCGGACGTTCAAGACGTCGTTTCAGAGGTATTTGCCACGGCGTGGCGCCGAATAAGTGACCTTCCCTCAGCCCCCCAGGATCGCCTCTGGCTCTTTGGTGTCGCACACAATTGTCTTCTCGAACATCATCGTCGTTTGTCGCGCCGACTCCGGCTGCTCTCGCACCTTGGGGCTCAGCCCAATCGAGTTCAGCTTCTCGAGACCGCAGTGGATCCGCTTCATCTCCGAGTTCGAGCGGCGCTTCAAGAACTTCGACCCCTCGATCGAGAGGTCATACTCCTCGTTTACTGGGACGGACTTAGCCACGTCGAAGCAGCGTCTGTCCTCGGATGCTCGGTGAACGCCGTCGCGTTACGCGTCAAGAAGGCGAAGGCTCGACTCGAAACCAATTTGGGCTTCTCTTCACCGGCGGCGAATTCGTCCAAAGACACTTCATCGATACCGATTACACCAAAGGAGCAATTGCCATGAACATTGAATCACTACTTTTCGAAGCCGACCCGGCGCTCGAGGTTCGCATCCCAGATCCCAACCCGCTCGACGCTCTAATGATTTCGGGCTCGTCCACGGTTGAGCGCGATACCCGGACTTCGAGCACTCATCAATCGACCAGACGCCGAGTCGTTTCCATGCCGCATGGTCAATTCAAGAGGCCAGCGATATTGGCAGTCCTGGCCATTCTCGTTGCTGCTGCGATTGTCGTACCTCTTGCCATTCGTCACTCAAGTCCACCTCGAGCGAACACCACGCCGAGCATCTCGACGCCGACCCCAGGAGTGTGGAGTCTCGCCGGTTACATCTCTCAATCGGGATGGCAGGCGAGTTCGGCGTCCGGGCCTCTCCCGACAACACAACAGTTCACCTTGCAACTCACCTGTCCGACGTCGAACACGTGCTACTCATCGGGCACTTACATTAAGAACGTTCACGAGAACTCTCAGAGCGTGATTTCAGTTACCCATGATGGAGGAGCGAGTTGGCAACAATCGTTGGCGCCCGGTGACGGAACTTATTTCTATGGATTTTCTTGTCCGAGTGCCAACACTTGCATGGTGGTGGGTGACATACCGAACGCCAACACGCATCCGTCGCTGTATACGACCACCGACGGTGGAGTGAGTTGGACGTCATTGCCCATGCCGGGACTTAACGAGCTGTCGGTTTTCCTGTCGTGTGCAACAACGCTGGAGTGCGCGACGATTGGCCTCGTGCAAACACCTGCGGCCCCCACGCCCACGGCGTACTTCACTGTTAACGGGGGCCAGAGCTGGACGACGTCGACGTTGCCACCTTCGTTCTTTCCAAGTGAAAATGCTCAATCCGCACTGGACTGTTTCCCAAGCGGACGTTGCATTGCTACAGGTACGAGCAACTTTGGGTCTTCCGCTATTCAAGGCATGGCGTCGATGATCTACAGCGACAACGGCGGCGCAACGTGGGGGTCAGCGACGGTGCCTCCCATCCCTGGAGCCGGAATCATGTCATGTTCTGATGACATTCACTGCATCTCCATCGAGTCCGATAACAACAACAGCGGCTACGTGGTAACGAGCGGCGAACTGATGACGAATGACGGAGGCTTGACGTGGTCAGCGATACCGGCGACAGGACTGGAGTCTCCAAGCACTTCTGTCCCGATGAGTATTGACTCGATCTCGTGTCCCACCGACGCAAATTGTTGGGCCTCAGCGCATTTGATCGAGAGTCGATGCAACGGGAGTTGCCCTTACGTACCCGACCAAGCGGTCATGCTCGCGACAAGTAATGGAGGTCTGACATGGTCCCCTGAACCGCTGCCGGCGGCGCCCAACGCGTCACTACTGTACGCAGTCGATTATCCGGTGTACTGCGTAAGTGACGCCGATTGTCGTGCTGTCGGCACCTTGGAACTCACGAAATCTGCTTCGGATGCGGGTGTTCCCTCGGTCGAGCAGCACGTAGTTCTGACTCTCATCGGTATTCCAGTATCGAGCGTGAACGGCGCATAGAATACTTGGGAAAGCCTTCATCTCATAACTAGATAGTGCAGGTGTTGAGTAAAAAGCTACGAGGTGATCTTCCAAGGGCACCGCGTGTTCTTAGTTACGAAATGCCTACGCCGGTTCGCCTTCCGCGTTGATGATCTCAATCCGATTTCGTTGGCGACGAGATTGATGCCTCCTAGCGAGGAGTGTCGATCTCACGACGAGCACTGGCACGAGCGCAAGAATGATCAGATAGACGACACCGAGCCATTGGCTCTCGGGGAAGAAGTACTCGTAATTCGATGGACCACCGACGACGCTCCACGTTAGGTAGGCGACTAAGAACACACCCATAAGGCCGCCCAACAGCGCCAGGGTCGAGAAAACGAGACGCGCACCGATGCGGGGTAGTTCGACTCGTCGGATAAGCAACGCGAGTGCAACACCAAAGACAAACATGGCGATCGGGACACAGTCATTCATTACAACTTGGACGGCAGGTACGCCCATCCCTCCTTGATTCCAGGGAGTGACCCATCGTTGAGTTAGTTCCCAGGTGATCTCCGCAAACGCGTAGACAGTGGAACCGAGATGAGTCCAGCGCACGCCACCTTGGCGAAGATGGCTGTACGCGCCGAGCAATCTCGGAAGGGAGCGCGCCACGTAAAGAAGAAAGCCGCCCGAAACGACGGCGAGAACTGAAGGTGCCACAAGTCGTGAAGCGCGTCCACGTACGACCTGGCGCACGACGGACACCGCAATCGTCAGCACTATCGCGACGAGCACTACCAGCAAGAGCGCCATCGCGGCCGTGAGTATTCCAGTCGTCGCGGAGACGGGTATCGGATGGTAGCGACGACCGCTCCAAGCGAGCATTGCCCTCGACCATAAGTCGAGCATGATGACGACCATCAACGCAATGATCGCAAAACTCGTGCCAAGCCCCGCGCGCGTGAAGCCCCCGGGATTTACTTCATCGTTCAAAAGGCCCACGTCACTCACGCGAGCGACGAGACCCTTGTAGGCGATGTTGATGGTTCGTCCGAAATTGATCGGCCGGTCAGCGAACTCTTGTTCCAGATGATCAACGAACTCCTGGCCGTAGCGCTCGCACCATGCGGGCGGGTACCAACGGAGGAGTCGCGTCGCGCGGCGTTCATCGTCGAGCTTGATTTTCATGCCAGCGTCCAAGATCGCTTTAGACGAGCCTGACCGGTCTTGAGAATTTTCTGCTGTGCAGTGAAATACTCGGCAAGTACCGTTGCACCCTGGGCAGTCAGTCGATAGGGTCGTCGACGCTCATCCGCTTTAAGAGCGGTAATCAGTCCTCGGCTCTCGAGTCGAGCGAGCACTTGATAGAGCGTGCCGGGAGCCAGGTGCACTCCGGCGAATCCCTCGACGTCCTTAACGAGAGCGTAACCATGCTTATCGCCACCCGCGAGGCTAGAGAGCACGAGTACTGCGGCGCCAGCGTTTCGCCCGAGTCCATCAAGAGAATTGGTCATCGCAGTACTATACCGATAAGCGATGCATCCGTCAAGGAACTAGGAACTCATAGAGTTCTGTTCTTCTCGAGGATTGCTCGGACCCGATTGCAACTTTGGTGCCACCACCTTGCTAAAAGGTCCTACAAAAGTCAACGGTTACCTTTAAAGCAGATCTCGGGACCCGCAACTAAGGAGAATGTCTTCGCTGCAGTATGCCCGCAGTATGCCCGCGGTTATTTAACGCTTGAGATTTTGTCAGATTTCTTCGTCTTAATCAGGATCGACACATTAACATGTCTTCTCCAACGCCCAGCTTCCCAAGCTGAGAACGCGAGTTCGATTCTCGTCGCCCGCTCCAGGCTTGATTTTGTTGCCACGACTGACAAGGTCGTTGCAAACATTGTTGTTGGCTTTCGCCAATGGTCGCCACTATTCGCTCCTGCTTGCCGCTTCTCACCGTCGCATTACTGTCGCAAAGCGACGTCTGTAGTGAGCCACGTTTTGATCCGCAGATCAATCCTTGAGGAGCGATCGTCTGCACTTGGCACTCTGAATTTGCGAAGCGGATAACAATCTCACATATATATGGCGTTTGGCTCTTCTTGCCAGCAGCACTTGGCGCGGCGTTTGGTGCTGCAGTCCGTGTCAGCGAGTGCCGCTCCGTAGCTTCGATGCACCAGCGGGAACCGGGTAAGCGGCAGCGAACAGCTTCATGAGTTTTGGGAAGGTGGGGGTGAAGCGGCCCTGTCCCCACTCGAGGTCGGGCTCGTTGGCCATGGCCTGGCTGAGCACTCCTACGATCAGCGTCGAGACGAGATAGACGGCTTCTTCTGAGTCGGCCCCGGGACCGAGCTGACCAGCGGCGACGGCTTCGGCCAACCTGGCGCGCTGGAGCACGACCATCTCAACGCTGGGAGCGATCGCTTCGGCGGAAGGCTCATAACTTGGAACGGGGCGCCAGAACATCAACTGGGCAGTCGGTCGATTAGCGAGCAACCAGCGCCCGCTGGCTTCTAAACCCGCTGTCAACCCTGCGAGACCCGGTTCGGCGCCATCCATGGCCTGGCGCATTACTTCAAGGTGTTCGATTTGACCGCGACGAAAGAGGGCGTTGTATATGGCCATCAGCGAGGGGAAGTACTTGTAGATCGAGGGTGGTTGCACGCCGAGACGGCGAGCCACTTCGGCCAGGCTGAGTCCGTTGACCCCTTCCTCAGTCATGACGTCCGTGGCGATGTCGAGGATCTCCTCGATGGTCTCTTGGCGCCGTCGGGCGCGCCGATCGACCCTTTGGGGTGCGAGAATCTTCTTTGCGGCTTCATCCTGGCTCATGGAACGAGCATAGCCTTAATGTCCCCTTGACAGCTAAGACTAATTGCATTAGCTTAACTTAATAGTCGAGGAGAAAGAAGGTGCATGATGCCGAAGAACCAAAGGTGGTGGCTGACCCAAGACAGCGAAGAGCTCATCGTGAACGCCACCGCCGAACACATCTACGACCTGGTGGCAGATCTGCCGCGCATGGGTCAGTGGAGCCCCGAATGCCAACGCGTGGAGTGGGAGGGCGGCGCCTCAGCCCCGGTCGAGGGTGCCCGATTCGTGGGCCACAACCGGGGTGGACCGCGCAAACTCATGCGCTGGTCTCGACACGGCCGCGTCCTCGTCGCTGATCGCGGACGACAGTTCGCCTTCGTCACCGAGGAAGGTGGGCGCGAGTCCACCGTGTGGCGCTACCGTTTCGTGCCAGTCGACGACGGGACCATGGTCACCGAGTCCTACGAGGTGAAAAAAATGCCTGCCTGGGCGCGCATCCTCGACGTCCCGACTAATCGCCACCGTGAGTTACTGGAGGGCATGCGCCACACGCTGGATCGGCTCAAGGTCGTTGCCGAGACTGGGGCCGCGGAGTCGGTCGGTAAGGAGAATGAGTGATGAATGACGATCACAGCGGGGCTCTTCGACCGATTGCGTTGCAACCAGGTGAGGGCGAAGCGCTTTGGTTCATGGGCATGCTCGCCACGGTCAAATCGTCTACCGAGGGAACGGGCGGGCGGGTCGCCGTTATCGAGCACACGGGTCCCCAACACTCAGGCTCACCACTTCACGTCCACCACCACGAAGACGAGTGGTTCTACGTACTCGAGGGCGAACTGACCATTTGGGTCGACGGCCAGGTGATCCGCGCCCCGGCGGGATCCTTCGTCTTCGGTCCCAAAGACGTGCCGCACACGTTCACGGTGTCCGCACCCGAAGGGGCCCGCTTCCTGCTGGTCACCGAACCGGCTGGTTTCGAGAGTTTCATGCGCTCCAGTGCTGAGCCGGCTATGGCTCTTACATTGCCGCCGCCTCCTAGCGGTCCCCCTGACGTAGAGCGACTCGGCGCTCTTGCGGCGGAATACGGTATCGATATCCTCGGCCCGCCCGGGATCCCCACCTGAAGATCGCCAAATGCTCTGCGGATGGCCGGCTTAGGCCATGGGGACTGAGATCCGAAGTCGCGTTTCCCTGACAGAGACCGACCTCAGATGACCGACGTTGGCCGCTGCCGCATCCCGTGAAGCACTGTGGCGGGGGTCACACAAAAGAGACCTCCCGGCGAAGTCCGGTACATTCATTTGCCTTGTCTCCAAACGAGTGCGGTGCGGCCCTAACGTTACTGTTGCACATGGGGTCAGCACTCGAGATCTGGGCCGACGCAAGCTTCCACGTTCAACCTGGTTCCCTCGTAGGTCGTAGCTGTGATGTACTTCACGTACCACCTTGTGTCCAAATTCTTCCGGTTTCAACTGAATGGCGCGCCGAAGACACTACGGAACGATGGACAACGAGCTAATCGATCGTCGACCAATCTCTGAGGGGGCGGAGTCCTACTCGTTGCGTAAACGCCTGGCGCGCTTGAACCCTACGGTCTACGCCTTAGCCCTGATTGCCTTCGCCGTCATGGCGGCCAATGTTCTCGCATGGACCGGACTCGTGAACTTGAGTCCGATGGCCGTGACGACCGGCTTCACGAAGTCGGTGTGCCACTTGACCTGCGGGCGGGCCTGGATCGACCCCGACGTCGGCACCATCTCGCAACCGGTGGGTCATCTCGCGGCCATGGATCTCCTCCACCTGCACGTACCGTGGTGGAATCCGTTCGAGGGTCTTGGCACGCCGCTAGCGGGAGAGATGCAGTCGGCCGCGCTCTTCCCGCTTACCCTTTGGCTGGCGCTGCCTGGCGGGCTCGTCTGGTTCCACATTTCGCTCGAGCTCATTGCTGGCATCGCCACGTACTTCCTCGTCCGGCGCCTGGGCGCGCCAACGATGATCGCCGCGATGGGCGGAGTGCTTTTTGCCCTCAACGGAACCTACGCGTGGATCGGCAACTCGGTGTTGAATCCTGTGGCCTTCCTGCCCATGCTGGTGCTCGGTGTCGAGATGATCATCGCGAGCGCACCACGTCGTCGCCAGCAAGGGTGGTACGTGGCCGCGCTCGCGCTTGCCCTGTCGCTCTACGCGGGTTTCCCTGAGGTTGCCTACCTCGACGCGCTGTTCTCCGGTGTGTGGGCCGTCGTCCGTCTGACGTCGATTGACCGGGGCGCGCGGGTGCGCGCGTTGCGCCGTCTGGTCTACGCCGGGCTCGCGGGAACGGCACTCGCGCTTCCTATTCTTGTGCCCTTTCGCGATTACCTCAACGAAGGTTACGTCGGTGACCACACCTCACTCGGCGAACTCTTGCACATGTCACCGCGGGTCCTGCCCATGTTCTTTGATCCCTATATCTACGGCACGATCTTCTCGAATCCGGCCGCGGGCGCCTACTGGGACGCGGTCGGCGGCTACTTCGGCGCATCGGTCACCGCCCTCGCAGTAGCCGGCCTCTTCGGGCGACGACACCGTCCCCTACGGATCTTTCTCCTTGCGTGGATTGTTCTGGGGTTCGCTGGTTCGGTCGACGTCTTCGGCTTGCGACAAGTGTGGAACCTCATTCCGCTGGTGAACGACGCGGGGTTTTGGCGCTACATTCCGGCGAGCATGGAACTCGCCGCCGTCGTGCTCGCCGTCCTGGGGCTTAGCGACGCGGCACAGAGCGCCCTGGCGCGCTGGCGGATCGCTGGGGCCGCGGGCGCCACCGCAGTCGTGCTCGTGGTCCTCGCCATCACGGCACGCAGTGTCAATCGGGGCGTCGTCATCTCTGGATCGCTGCGACTCTTTCACGCCGCGCTCGACGCGATTCCCTTCGCGTCCCTCGCGTTGCTCGTGGTGGCCGTGCTACTGCTGCGGGGCCGTGGGCGTGCATGGTTAGTGGCCGTCGCCGTCGCCGTGGTCGTGGAGTCGGTGCTCCTCTTCGCCGCCCCAATGGCCGTCGCCCCGTCGTCGTTGCAGGTCAACCTCGCGCCGGTCTACTTCCTCCAGGCACACCTCGGGCAGTACCGATACATGGACGTTGCTGTCCTCTATCCCAACTGGGGCAGCGTATACGGCGTCAGTTCCCTGGCGACCAACGACCTGCCCCTGCCGCTGACCTTCGTGAACTACGTCCAGGGCAACCTGTTTCCCGGGATCCAACCGCTCAACGCCTTCAGCGTTCACGGCGGGGTCGACGGCCAAACCATGATGGAGCAGGAGATCGCCACTCATCTCCGGGCCTATGAGGACGCGTCGGTTAAGTACCTCCTGACGAGAACCAGGACACGGCTCGCGCCCCAGTTGGCGGCCGTGGGCGTGAAGAAGGTCTGGTCGGACCAGTTGGCCACCATCTACGCGCTACCCGACCCCCGACCTCTCTTCTCAACTGTCTCGTCCTCGTGCGCGGTTTCGAGTACGTCACTGACCGAGGCGAGAGTCGACTGTCCAACGGCCGCGTCGACACTGCTGCGCACCGAGCAGTCGATGAAAGGTTGGACGGCCACGGTGAACGGCCGTCCCGCGGCGATCAGGACCGTCGGCACCGTCTACCAGCAGATCGACGTCCCCCGCGGTTCGTCGACCGTCGAATTTAGTTTCTTGCCGCCCCACGAGCGACTCGCCGTGTTCATTGGCTTCGTGGTCCTGCTCGCTCTGGTCGTAGCGGCGATCGACGAACGTATTGACCTGCTCTCGTTCTTTCGTCGACGTCGACGCGAAGATCCTCGATACACCGCGCCGGACGACGACGATCAGTAATTTTCGCGTGCGAGCCTCAGTCGAACCCCACTTCCCAATCGAGAACGCGAGTTCGTTTCTCGTCGCCCGCTCCATTTGGTGAGACGATGAATACATTTTCGCGGAGGACGAGAGGCAACCGGCTCCGCACGCGCAAGTTGGACGTCACGCGGTCTCCGATTCGCAATGAAAGAAGACTCCACAACGAATGCACGCATACATCGGAATGCAGAGCATTGTGCGTTCGCACCTCATTCAACGGTCAGCGTGTCGTAAGATAGATCGGACGCGGCTTTTCAATCACGCCGCTCGAGAGACATGATCGGAGGAGAATTGACTATTCGACTGATTCGTCGACCTGAGGGACTGGGTGAGCCACTCGGTCGATACTCGCACGTCGGAATCGGCAACGGCGACATCGTCGCGATTGCCGGTCAAGTAGGCATGGACCAGGACGGCCAGCTCGTCGGCGCGGACCTCCAATCGCAGCTGCGCCAGACATACCGCAATGTGGGCACCGCTTTGAAAGCGGCCGGATGCGACTACGTCGACATCCTGCGAATGACCACGTACCTTGTCAGCTCAGATCTCATTGAAGACTTCATGAACGCGCGAGCTACTGTCTTCGCAGAAATCTTCCCCTCAGGCGAATACCCTCCGAACACCCTCGTTATCGTCAGTCGCCTTGTCGAGCCTGACCTTTTGATCGAGGTGGAAACACTTGCAGTGTCAAGGTAGTAGCTAGGCCCCGGCGAGTTGAATACGAGTTGACGCGGCGTGTCAGCACGACGTAGGTGGCACGATACTGCGAAGGAGTCTACGAAGCATCGGAACGACGTGGACACACAAGCCGCGTTAGCAAGTTCCCGCGCACCGACGACGCCACCCGGTGAGACAGAGCATCCTCGGTGCGTCACCCGACATAATTGAGGTAGCACTCGACCGGGCTTCAAGGACCTATTGAGTCAGGACGAGCGCTGACGCACGTTCGTGAACGGTACCGAGACGTGATCGGGTCCATACTTTCTCGATTGACCAGGTCCCTCTTGGCGCCATCGCCTAAATTAAGTTGCCGGACGCCTTACCGCCGGTGGCTCAAGGGGCGACGGCCCGAAAGTAGGCGTCTAATCCAGTGCGGACCAGTGCCGCCAAGGGAAGCAGTAGCCACGCCGGCCGCATAACCATTGCCGGTGTCACCTGTTCTGGCGAACGCACCATGATCGCGAATCCCACGGCGTGCTGCCGGGCTGACGCCGCCACTTTCTCTACCGCCCCCACCACCTCAGGGTGCTGCATGTCATTACCATGGCCAAGATCGACTGCGAGATCCCGGGTTCCCGCCATGACGAGCTGGACCTCTGGCTCGCAGAGAATCGCATCCAGATTGGATAAGCCTTTAGCACTCTCGACTTGAACGCCAAGCAATGGTTCAATCGACGGGTTGCTCCGACCGGCCTGCGGGACTGAGCCGTACGAATTCTCGCGCGAACCTCCGAAACCTCGGCGGCCAACCGGTGGGTGAAACACCATGTCTCTGGCGGTCTTGCAATCGTCAGGCCCACGAACGTCGGCGACCACAACGCCACCGGCGCCAGCATCGAGCAGCCGGGATGCTGTCATCAACTCCTGCGAGGTGACGCGTACGAAAGTCGTCATACCAAGGGCGTCTGCGGCTCGAATCGCGTTGGCACATTCCTTGACGGTGGCCGAACCGTGTTCCAAATCAATGATGTAGGCGTTCGCCCCAGCAACTGCGCACATCTCTATTACATCCGCGTCGGCGGTGGTTCCGTGGACCATCCAGCGAGGTCGGGCAACCTCATTACCGTCAATCAACTTCATCATCAGTTTCGGTATTCGCGCCCATGAGCCAGCGACCCAAGTCGCTGCGCGATCCAAAGTCTTTGGCGCTCTCTGACAACACCACACCTCCGGCTACGAGCAGATACATTGAATCGGCGATCTTCAGCGCATCGGTAATCCGCTGCTCGACCATCAACACCGCCTTGCCCATGCCACTCAAGGGTCCGACACTTTCTTCGAGAACACTGCGCGCGACCTTTGGCGCAAGTCCCGCAGTGGGTTCGTCGAGGATAACGATCTGCGGGTCAAGCATCAAGGCTCGTGCCAACGCCAGCATCTTTCTTTGCCCACCGCTCAAAGTTCCTGCTGGGCGCGACCGAGCCGACTGAAGCGCTGGGAACTCACCAAGAAGCTGCTCAACTCGCTCCAGACGTGTTCGCCGCGGAAGCAAGTATCCGCCCAACAGAAGGTTGTCATGAACCGAGAGGGGAAGAAAGACATCGTCATGCTGAGGAACGTACGCGATCCCGACGCGAGTAAGTTCTGCGGCACTCCACCCCGTGACGTCGGTCCCTAGGACAGTCACCCCTCCGGCGAGCCGTGGGATCTCACCCACAATTGCCTTCAACAGGGTGCTCTTGCCAGCCCCATTTGGGCCGACCAAGAGCACTACCTGGCCCATACGCACCTCAATGCTCACGTCCTTCACGACGGGCGTGCGCGAGTAACCCGCGCTCAAACTCTCGGTTGAAAGGGCCACACCGGAGACCGCGGATTCCGCTTGAGTTGGCGAAACGCTAACCCGCGACATATATCGCCTGGACCTCGTCATTGCCGAGCACTTCTTCGCTCGCGCCTTCTGCAATCACCCTTCCCTGGCTCATAGCCACTATGCGGTCGGAAAGGGCCGAAACGACAGCAACATTGTGCTCGATGAGAAGCAACGCGAATCCCATGGATCTCAATCTTTCTAGGTGAACCGTGACCTGTTTGACCATGTGCGGGCTGAGACCAGCCATTGGTTCGTCGAGCACCAAGACTGTTGGCTCGCTCATCAGTGCCCGAGCGATCTCGACTAGACGTCTCTGCCCCCCACTCAATTCACCGGCGTAGGAACTCTCTTGTCCCGCGAGCTCAAACTCCCCTAGCAACTGTCGAGCTCGTTGAATCAGTCGGTTCTCCTGATCCTGCCAACTTCGGCGGGCGGTTACCGCCTTCCACATCGTCGCTTGCTGTCGCAAGGAACTTCCGACGAGCAAATTCTCCAATACGGTGAGGCGCTGGAACTCGCTCGACAACTGGAATGTTCGGGCCAGTCCCAAGCGGGCACGCTTCCACGTCGAAAGAGTGTCGATTCGCACGTCGGCCAACCAGACTTCGCCGGAATCGCAACGCAAAGAACCGCAGACTAGTCCGCTGAGCGTTGACTTCCCCGCGCCGTTCGGACCAATCAACCCCACGAGACTTCCAGCGGCCACTTGAAACGAGACCCCGTCGACGGCTTGATTACCACCGAAGGCCTTCGCGACCCTGTCGATGGTAAGAGCGGCGTGAGGGGGCGCTCCCCTGGTCGAGTCAAGCCGCGGGCCTAACTCGCCAATTCCGACCATGGGGGGATCAGTTTGCATTGGTATCCATCCCGCATGCGCCAATGCCGTCGGAACCCCCAGGCTCACTATCCGCCTTGTCAAGGGAGTACACCCGGTGTCGGCGCTCGGGAAACAAGCCCTTCGGACGTAGTGCCAGGAAGACGACAACGACTATCGATGCGCAGATCGTTTGCAGCACCACTCCCAGTTCGGACGATCCTACATTAGGCATGAACGCGAATCCCTGTTGTAAACCGATCACTACGACGGCACCAACGACGACTCCGCCGAGATTTCCGATTCCGCCGACGATCACGACCATGAAGAAGTAGAACGTCTCGCCATAACCCCAAGCCGACGGCGACCAGACGGTCAAGGAATAGGCAAAGATTCCACCAACCAGTGCTGCCGTTGCGCCTCCGAAGATGAATGCCCGCAACTGTAGAGTGAAAGTGTTGTAACCCAGCGCTTCTGCGCTGGCTTCGTTGTCTCTCTGAGCTCGCAGAGCTCGGCCGAAGGGACTCTCCGTTGCGGCTCGAACGAGCCCCCAAATGATCAGGGTCAGAACTCCAACGACGCCAACCACGACCCACTCATAGGTTGCCGACGCGACCGCGCTTCCAATGATCGGCTGAGGTATCAGGGCGAACCCGATCGAACCATTTAGAAAACTAGGATCGGCAGTCACGAAGTACAGGGCCATAAGTGATAGCACGAGTAATACGATGGCTTGCTGATCGCGCCGAACCCTACGAAGGACCACGACGCCGACCAGAGCCGCGAATATACCGCCGACCACCACTGCGATGATGATTGGAATAGGGAAAGGCAACGCCACCGAGAAGATCGCTTGTTGCTGACCAGCAACAAGGCCTTTGGAGCCAAGAGTAAATAGCGCCACGGTATAACCACCGATACCCTCAAACAATATGTAGCCGAAGTTGATAATTCCTGCCGTGCCGAACTGGAGGTTGAGACCCCACCCCCCAATCATGAACAGAAGCACGTAGAGCATATCGATGGCGATTAGGGAGCTCATCTGACCGTTCACTAGATTGCATCCCCTAAGAACTCTCGTACAACCCTCCAAGTATTTGGAGCCTTCGGTAGCGACGTTGCGGGACCGAAGCTGTCGCTGAATCGGTGGGGCCGAAGACTCATCGAGAGGTCCGAACGAACAAGCCACTGGGCCGCGCCAAGAGCACGATGATCAAGACGCCCAGTGCAACGACGTCTTCGTACGCCGAACTGATCACGGCGGACGCAAGCGCCGTAACCACTCCAATCAGCAGTGCCCCCGCCATGGCACCCCCGATCCGACCTACGCCGCCAATGATTGCGGCGGCGATCACGAGCGGCAGAAAAACCTCCCAGGTGCTGTAGGTGAAACTGCCAGTTTGAATTGCGATAAGTACGCCCGACACACCACAGAGGCAACCGGACAAGAACCACGTCAGCGTTCGCACGGTCTTGACTTGGATGCCGCAGTTCTCTGCGAGGTTCGAGTTCGTTGCCGTAGCCCGCATAGCACGACCTAGTTGGGTGTAGCGGAGCATCAGCCCAACGGTGAGCGTTCCCGCCACCGAAAACGCCAATATCCAGAGTTGGTCAACTGTCACCACGACACTTCCCAGATGGAAGGTTCGGCCAACCAGAGTGTACGACTTGAAGTTCGGGCCCCAAAAGCCGAGAACAGTTGCCTCGACTGCCAAACCGATGGCGAACGTGACGATCATCATCACCCACGAGGTGGCGCTTCGAGCTAGCAGCGGACGCACCACCGATCTCTCAAGGAGAACCGATGCCGCGGCAATACAAACCCCCGCGATCAACGCCGACAGCCAGAGATTGAGTCCCGCTGCTGCGCAAAGGTACGCCACAAACATCGCGATTCCCATAAGGGCTCCATAGGTCAGGTCGAACACCCCACTCACGGCGTATCGCAAGGTGAAGCCGACAGTCGAAAGGGCGAGAATCCCCGAAACCACGACCGCGGATCCAAGAGACACGGCCATTGCGTGAATCACGAAGTCGCCCTCCAACCTAATTTTGCGGCGTTCAAAGTTGTGCTACGCCTTGGCATGTTGACCTAAGAGCAATTTCTCCAGAACTTTCGAAGGAATGACTTGTTCAACGTGGACCCCACCGCTCGTCAGCTTCGCGATTTCGTAAGCCGGACCCCAGTTGTGGTACTTATCAAAACTGATCGCACCGCTCGCGCCCACGTAGTGAATCTTTTCTCCCTTAGCCAATGCGGCGACACCTTGTGCGTAAGTGTTCACAACGATTGCACCCGGTACTCCGTTTGCAATGGAAAGTATGTACCGGTTATAGGCCGACGGTTTGAGTGATTTGGCATAGTCCGCGGCGAGAGCGGCGAGAGTCACCGAGTCGTAGTCAGCCGCCGAATAGCTGTCGGTGACGTACGTCTTCTTGCTCGGCGTCGTAGAGCTCTTCAAGGCCTTACTGAACGCGACGAAACCCGAACCCTCAGCGGACGCTGCGGGCAGCACGAGTGTCAGGTGGGAGCGAAGCGTCGAAGCGCCGAGCACTCCCTCCACTGCGCTAATCCAAGACGCCTCGTCGTAAGCTTGGTCACCCACCAATTGAGGGACGCTGCCAAGTATTTGCTTGAGATTCGTGACAAATGTCGCTGCGCTCGATGGATCAATCTCGCCGACAACGGCATCGGCATGGCTACTTTGAATGCTCGCCACTTGACCGTTGTACGAAGGTGCTGCAGTGGGTAGTACCTCAGTATCGACAACCGGGTGACCTAACAACTTCATACCGGCAATGAATGATGGCATCGAACCTTGAGAACTCACGTTCTGCCCGAATACGGCGGCCGGGCGAGTGTGACCCAGCAACACCGTGGCGATGGCCATCGCGTAGCCCTGAGATGCATCGACCGGCACGTCCCGCCAGAAATAGGGATCACTGTTCACATTGAAAAGCGACTGTCCGCTGTCGGTGAAGACTGTCACTTTGGCCGCGTTGAGAAGTGGCACCACCGCTGGCGCGGTATTCCCACCTGTTCCCATCGACATGAGCAAGTGCGAGGTCGTCGCGAGCATCTGATGGACCTCAGGAATCGCGTCGGCCGGGTCGGACCTGGTATCGAATTGCTGGCACGAGAGTTTGTGACCCCGAACTCCGCCGGCGGCATTGATGAGATCTACGGCGGGAATGCAACCAGCCATGCCTTCCTGACCGTAACCAGCATCAGCCCCCGTGAACTCAGAAAGCACGCCAACCACGTAGACACTCTTGCTGCTATGAGACGAGGCGGCCTGCGCCAAACTATTGCTGAAAATTAGTGCCAAGCTCGCTAGGACAGCACCCGCGCCAAGCGCACCTCGTCGATTCCTGATAATTCTCATTGATCCTCCTTGTGCTAGTTCTTTCAATCACGGATAACGCTGAACATTCACTTCTCGTTTATGGAAATCGGGAATTATGAGACCGCATTTTCCATCGACATGTAGTCCACGATTTCCGTCCTTAGTACGTCCCCTGGGGCGAGAAACTCGGGCGGAACGCGGATAAAGCCAACTCCGGCTGGCGACCCCGTAGCGATGATGTCGCCAACTTGTAGTTCCACGTATGACGAGATTGTTTCGATGAGCTCTGGAATCGAATGAATCATGTCGCCCGTATTACCGTCCTGCTTTACCTCGCCATTGACGCTCAGGCGCAGTCGAACAGCGGGCGGAGAACCGAGATCATCGCGGTGAATGATCCAAGGGCCGACTGGTGTAGAGCTGTGATTATTCTTACCGAGGAACCATTGCCCGTGAGCCCTCTGCGCGTCTCTCGCCGTCACGTCGTTCACGAGGGTATAGCCACTCACATGGTCGAAAGCCTGATCTTGGGTAATCCATCGACCCGAGCGTCCGATGACCACACCAAGTTCGACTTCCCAGTCGAACTCCGTCGACGTGGCGCCAGATAGTTCCAGATCCTGTCCCGCAGCGGCGAGTGAGGCAGCAAGCTTCGTAAAGACGACGACTTTGCTTCGCTCGTGCTGCCCGAGTGACCCGTCCACTTCTCGGTGATGAGCGTCGTAATTCAACCCAACGCAAAAAATACCGCGCGCCTGTGGACCTACGGGAATAAGCAGACGTCCAGCACCGAGATCCCAACTTCGACCAGTCAATTCGAGATCCGATTGGCCATTGGCCCAAGCACCCAGAACTTCCGCCCAAGCACCCTCGACCTCATGCAGTCGGCCTTTCACGATAATCCCTATTACGGTCTCGCTACTAACGAGGAATCGAGCCAGGACTCGCAGATTCGATTGATTTCCCATCTCAACTGTGTTCATCGCTAGCCGATGTCGGCAAGACGCTCGGCGAGCCAGTTACCGACGCTCTGAGCAACCTCGTCGTCTTTCGTTGCCGGAAAGCAACCCGAGATGCCCACTCCGAGTAGAACTCGACCGTCTGGCCCGAAGACTGGAACGCCGCCTTCACACACATACCAACCGCGTTGGGCGCCCCAACTGGCCACATTGGCTCCAAACAACGGTCGATCCTTTTGCCATCGGTCGTAGAGTTGAGCGGTTGGCGTGTGATACACGACCGCGACAATGGCTTTCCCGATGGCGATCTCTGGCGTAGCCCAACCCGCCTGCTCGTGCCTCAAAACGCCGAGAGTTCGGCCGCTCTCGTCAATCACCGCACAGGAGACCTTGAACCCCGCCTCCTCTCCAACCTGAAGTGCGTGGCCCAAACAAGACTGCACGAGTTCATGAGAAACTCCCATTATCTACTACCTTTCTTCATCGAAGGATCGTCGAGAGAGCGCAAGGACTTCTGACTCTTGTTCTTGAAGGTTCACCAGCGCCATTTTGCAGCCATTAAAGGTATTGGTCAGGTGCTCGGCCAATAAGGAACTCACTCTCGCGATGTCCGCGCTGGCATACGCCTCAAGCAGACTGACGTGCTCACTGTAAGCACCATGCTGAGCCGCTGGCCTAAAGGGCAATGACATGTTCACATAGATCGTCGAGACGATACCTAACTCTTTCCAGAGGGTGCCCAACCTCGAATCGCCAATGGTTTCGTCTAGTGCGGCGTGGAAGTCACGATTATTCTCCAACCAGTCTTTCCCCTCGTGAACGGCCACGAGCCTCTCATTGGCTTCTTCGGCGCGATAAAGTTGTTGCTGCGTAGTTCGACCAACTACGCTTTCTGCGACCAGTGGACACAGCGCCAATCGAATGTTGTAGAGGCTCGTCATATCGTCAAGAGTCGGAATGAGTACCGACGCTCCGGTGTATGAATCAATCTGAACGAGACCTTGGGCTTCCAGAGCTCGCAGTGCCTCACGAATCGGAGTTGTGCTTACTTGAAACTGCTCCGCAAGTTGCAACTGATTCAATTTAGTTCCCGCAGGAGTCCGACCAGCGAGAATGGCATCCTTGATTTCAACTGCGATCTTTTGCCCCATGCTTCTTCGCAGTTTCCCCCTGTCTACTTCTGATGAGAGTTGATATCTCGGGCTAGGGCCAGGTTCAAACCTCGTCCTCAAGCGTCTCCTCCCGGTAGAGTCCAAGCCGGTTCGCAATTGGCGAATCAGTCACGGCGTAGAGAATGGCCCGATTCTTGTCATCCGTGTTGATGTGCCGATGCCACGCCCAGGTCGGCACCACAAACGTGTCATTGCGCCCCCACTCAAGACGTATCCCGTCGACTTCAGTCACGCCGGAGCCCTCAAGGCAGCAGTACATCGTGCTTGAAGTGTGGCGGTGAGTTGAAGTGCGCTGACCGGGCCGCAGGGCCTGAACGGTAAAGTCCATTGTGTCAGTAGTTGGCCCGCCCGTAACTGGGTTGGCATATCGCAAAATCACCCCATCGAACGGACTGCCGTCATAGCCCTCGAGGCGATCAAGTGCCTCGACTGTCTCGGACCATCGGTACACGAATTTTGGCGTTCCAAAACCTTTACCTCGTTCAGTGGATCCATAAGCGGGCAAAAGCCCACTCGTGCCAAACATATTGTCCGAATGATTGTCGGGCGCGTTTACGGTTTGAACGCGCGTTGGAGTCGGTTTGCCCGTCTTCTCGTCCGGTTCGGTGTAGTCAAACTGGAAATGAACCGCGCCAAGATTCTCGACTAGTGGAAGGTCCAGAACATCCACCCAGAGTGTTGGCTCGGTGCCATCGTTGCCATGGTCGTGCCAAGTCCCCTGTGGAGTCAGAATGAGATCACCGCGACTCATCATGCATTTCTCACCTTCAATGACGGTGAAGCCCCCGTTTCCCTCAAGGACGAATCGACTCGCACTCGGTGTGTGTCGGTGTACCGCAGCGGTCTCTCCAGGTCCAACAATCTGATACGCGACGTAGAGAGTGTTCGTAGTGAAGTGCTTTGGAAATACTCCAGGGTTCGAAAGTATGAAAGCTCGCCTATCGGCCTGATCGAGCGTGACAAGTTCAAGTGCATCAAAGAGAAGCGTTCTTGCGTCCGCCCATTTCCAAACATGGGGAACGAACGGACTTGAGCGACCATCGGTGATTTCGGAGAAGTAGTCCCATAGGCCAATGAAACTCTTCGCTTCGTTGCGTTCCCGAAGCGCGGCCCTCGCATCATTTCCGGTGATTGGTTGGACGGTCTTATCAACTGTAGACATGCTCCCCCTCTAGAAATATGTCAATGTTTCGGCACTAATTCGAAATGATATCGTGCACAATGCATCTTGTCAAGTGGTTCGACTCTCGAATTGGAAGACGAAGAAAATCAAAGGTCATTCAATCTCAGCGCCCATTAGGCGCCCGCGGACTCGTCATTTGAGAAGCGTTGCATCATGATCTGCCTCTTGATTAAGGACTTTGCGTTTAGTCGCGAGAGGAGCAGTCGACTCTTTTCAAGGCGGCGGCACGTGTTCGATTTCCTCACCGGCTTCACTTCGCCCCTGCAACGCAATTGATTTGCGACCCGAGAAACTAGTGGAGCACTTGGGTATGAATGCTGCCGTGTCCTGTGATCAAAAGCTTCACCTCGAACTAAGGGTCTGCTGACGTTTTAGTTGACATCTAACTTGTGGGGTTGATCCCGACGGAAGGATGACAACAATGGCGAGAGCCTATCCACAAGAGTTCCGCGACGACGTCGTGGCGGTCGCTCGGAAACACGAAGCACCGCTCAGCCAGATTGCGAAGGACTTCGGCATCTCCGACGCGACCTTGGCGAAGTGGTTGAAGCGCGCCGATATCGAAGACGGGGTTCGGCCCGGCAAGAAGCTGGCGGAGTCCGATCGCGAACGCGAACAGCGCCGGCGCATCAAGACGCTCGAGCAGGAGAACGAGATTCTTCGTCGCGCGACCGCCTACTTCGCCAAGCAGTTGCCCCCAAAATGAAATACCCGCTGGTCCGCGAACTAGCCGTTGACGGCATCCCCGTCACGGTGACCTGCCGGGTACTGAAGTTCTCTGCCCAGGGCTACTATGCATTTTCCGACGGTTGTTGTACACCCGTTCCGATTGAAGTTGTACACCGATTCCGACGTAGTTGTACACCCCGGAAGGTCGTGACGCTGGCTTTGGCGTGAGTGAGAGGGCACCGACAACGCTCT